>Ga0075363_100000334_pt1 | contig 14064 bp, 13 predicted proteins | sample EndMetdeltDD1763_FD_71470 | JGI IMG/M metagenome (GOLD analysis project Ga0075363, IMG submission 71470) | Populus endosphere microbial communities from Tennessee, USA - Endosphere MetaG P. deltoides DD176-3 | ecosystem: Host-associated > Plants > Roots > Endosphere | place: USA: Tennessee...
AAGAGGGTCGGGTGGCGGGCATTCGCGGCAACCGGGACGACACCTGGAGCCGCGGCCACATCTGCCCCAAGGGGGCGAGCCTCGGCGCCGTGCACCATGATCCCGACCGGATCCGGCAGCCGATGATCAAGGTCGACGGCGAGTGGCAGGAGGTCAGCTGGGAGGCGGCGTTCCGGCGCTGCACCGAGCTGCTGGCGCCGGTGATCGAGAAGTACGGCATCGGCGCGGTGACGTGCTACACCGGCAACCCGCTGGCGCATTCCTTCTCATTGGGCCGCTACACCGGCGTGCTGCTGGGCATGTCGGGCATTCCACTGTCCTACTCCCCGGGCACCGTCGACCAGTGGCCGAAGAACTTGTCGTCGCACCTGATGTACGGCGGCTGGTGGTCGTTCCCGGTGCCCGACATCGAGCGGACCGACCTGCTGGTGGTGATGGGCGCCAACCCCGCCGCATCGCAGGGGTCACTGCTCGCCGCGCCCGACGTGATGGGCATCATCGACGGAATTCGCAAGCGCGGCAAGGTGATTGTGATCGATCCCGTGCGCACGGCGACCGCTGCGCGCGCCGACGAATGGCTACCGATCACACCCGGCACCGATGCCGCACTGCTGCTCGGCGTGACCCACACGCTGTTCGACGAGGACCTGGTCGCCCTCGGTGCGTTGGCGCCGCACGTCGACGGGCTCGATCGTCTGGCAGAGGTGGCCGCGGACTGGTCCCCGGAACGGGTCGCCGGTGTGACCGGCATCGACGCCGAGCGCATCAGGGCGTTGGCTCGCGAGTTGGTGCGTACCGAACGCGCCGTCGTCTACGGCCGGATCGGCACGTGCAACCAGGAATTCGGCAGTCTGGCCAGCTGGCTGGTCGACGTCGTCAACATCCTCACCGGACACTTCGACACCCCCGGCGGGTCGATGTTCCCGCGCCCCACCGCATGGTCGGTGACCGTGCAGCCCATCCCCGGTCTCGAGGACGGCGCGCCGGAGTTCGGCCGCTTCCGCACACGCGTGCGCGGCGCCAAAGAGGTACTCGGTCAGGTCCCGGTGTCGTGTCTGGCGGAGGAGATCGCGACGCCGGGGGAGGGCCAGATCAAGGCGCTCATCACCGTCGCGGGCAATCCGGTGTTGTCGACTCCGGCCGGTCACACCCTCGACGAGGTGTTGCCGTCGCTGGACGCGATGATCTCCGTCGACCTGTGGCTCAACGAGACGACCCGGCACGCCGATGTCATCCTGCCCGCCCCGTCGCCGCTCGAGCAGCCGCACCACGACGACCTCATCCTCAACTTCGCGGTCAACAGCATTGCCAACTACTCGGCGCCGGTGTTCGAGCCCGAGGATCGGAACCGTCCGCAGGAGTGGGAGATCCTCATCCGGCTGACGGGACTGTGCACCGGCACGCCCGCCGAGGACGTCGACGTCGCAGCCATCGACGACGGATTCTTCGACTACATGGCGTTCACCCAGGGCCTCGACGGAGCGGAACTAAGAAGGAACTACAGCTCCACTGATCTGACTGGCGGCCCCGAACGCATCCTGGACCTCACGCTGCGCACGGGCCCGTTCGGCGACCGGTACGGGGAGAACCCCGACGGCCTGACACTCGAGAAGCTGAAGGCAGAACCCAACGGCATGAACTTCGGGCCGATGGTGCCGCGGGTGCCCGACGTGCTGGGCACCGCCGACAAGAAGATCCGGCTGGCGCCGCAGTATCTGCTCGACGACCTGCCACGACTTGCCGCGCGTCTGGACCGCGCACCCGACGAGTTGGTATTGGTGAGCCGACGGCATCTGCGGTCGAACAATTCGTGGCTCCACAACGTCGGTCCGTTGATGAAGGGCAGGGACCGCTGCACGTTGCTGATGCACACCGACGACGCGACCAAACACGGTGTGGCATCAGGTGATGTCGTGACGGTGACGTCGGCGGGCGGTCACATCGACGTACCCGTCGAAGTGACCGGGGCGATCAAGCCGGGCGTGGTGTCGATGCCGCACGGGTGGGGTCACGGCAAACCCGGCACCCGCATGTCTGTGGCCAACGATTCCCCCGGCGTGAACACCAATGTGCTGTCGCCGCCGAACTTCATTGACGAGCCGTCGGGCAACGGCGCACTCAACGGCATCCCGGTGACGGTCACCGCCAAGGCGACCTGAAAGTATCGACGACGTGGGCAAGAACGAACGTTCAAAAATCGTCATGAGCGATGACGAGATCGGCGAGTTCATCGAGCGCAGCCGCACCGCGACGATGGCGACGGTGCTCCCCGACGGCCGGCCGCACCTGGTGGCGATGTGGTACGCGTGGCTCGACGGCGAGATCTGGTTCGAGACGAAGGCCAAGTCGCAGAAGGCGGTCAACCTGCGTCGTGACCCGACGATCACCGTGATGATCGAGGACGGGCAGTCGTACAACACGTTGCGCGGGGTGTCGATCGACGGCCGTGCCGAGATCGTCGACGACCCGGAAACCAACCTGCGTGTTGGCATCAACGTGTGGGAGCGTTACACAGGGCCGTACACCGACGAGATGCGCCCCTTCGTCGAACAGATGATGAACAACCGGATCTGTGTCAGGGTGGTGCCCGGTCGGGTGCGCAGCTGGGACCACCGCAAGCTCGGTATGGGCGAGGTGCCCATCGGCGGCAGCACGGCCCAGTACCTCTAGCAGGTCGCGATGGATCCGAATAACAAACCCAAGCAACTGAATTCGCCGTTCGTCACCACAGTGATGAAGTACGCGGGCAAGGCCCACGTGTGGGTGTACCGGCGCTCCGGCGGCAAGATCGGCGCCAACTGGCGTGTCGGCGCGGGGCTCAAGAAGCCGGTGCCCACGCTGCTGCTCGAGCACACTGGCCGTAAGTCGGGAAAGACGTTCGTGTCGCCGCTGGTCTTCATCACCGACGGCCAGGACGTGATCGTGGTGGCGTCCCAGGGCGGTCGCGACACCGACCCACAGTGGTATCGCAACCTGGTGGCCAACCCCGACGCCTACATCGAGATCGGCACGAATCGCCGGGCCGTCCATGCACAGACTGCATCACCCGAGGAAAAGGCACGGTTGTGGCCGAAGCTGGTCGACGCCTACGCCGACTTCGACACGTATCAGAGCTGGGCGGACCGCGAGATCCCGGTGGTCGTTCTCAAGCCGCGCTAGATCGAGACCTATCTCACATCGCTGAATGTTTGGTCCACCCCGGTGGGTCGGGTAGCCAACGGGCAGGTGCAGCCGAGCGCCGATCAATTCTGACTACGACGCAAAGAGGCGATATCTGATGACTCACACCACATTGATCAACCAGCTTCGAACCGTTCTCGACCTGACGCACACCGAGATCCAGGTCGCAGAGACCCGCATTGCACAGGCACGTACCGACGCCGTGCGCGACGAGTTGACCAAGAACGCGAACAACGGGCGTATCCGCGCCGAGGCGATCGAAAAAGCGATCCGTGACCTCGGAGGTTTCCCGGACACCGTCGGACCGTTCCTCGGCCGGGCCGCAGCGGCTGTCAAGGCGCTGACCGAGCAGGCGCAGCCGTTCGATGAGGCGCTGCTCGGCGATCTCGCGTTGGAGGATCAGCTGCTGGACCGCTCGCGCTACATCAAGGCGCTCGCGGTCGCCGAGAAGAACACCGACGTTCAGGCGCTGGCCGACCGGCTGATCACCGCGCACTCCGCGACGGTCAACTGGCTCACCACCGTGCTGGCCGAGGACGCCCTCGGCGGGCCGGCGGCACTGCGGCGCACCCCGCTGCAGGCCGCGGCGGGCACCACGGTGAAGATCGTCAGCCTGCCCGGTCAGTGGTCGGCGCAGTCGGTCGAGCGTGTCGCCGAGCTGGTCCGCTCGACCGGTCCGGCCGTCGACGAGCTGGTCCGTCGCGCCCAGCGCGCAGGTGAGGTCGCACTCAAGGCGATCGGCGCCTCCCGCGACGCGGCGCTACAGAGCGCCGAGGCCGTGGTTCGTGACGAGGGTGCGGACAAGACCGCCGACGCGTTGCACAACGCGCGCGTCGCGACCGGTGTGCTCGCCGCCGAGGAACTCCCGATCGAGGGCTACGACGAGCTGAACCTCAATGAAGCCGTCGCCGCGGTCAAGGACCTCGAGGCGCCGTCCGACATCCGGGCGATCATCGCCTACGAAGAGGCCAACAAGAACCGGCAGCGCCTGGTGTCGGCCGCGCAGACGCGCGTCGCCGAGATCGCGCAGGAGGTCGTCGGTCTCAGCTAGGTCCGCAAAGCAACGAACACCCCGCGACCACCCGGTCGCGGGGTGTTCGGCATGCTAGGGCAAAGGACATTCGGCGAACGTAGGGGGAGCGCGTGGCGTTGAGTCCCGGCGCGACGGTGGCCGGTTACACCATCGAGGCGGTGCTCGGTGCCGGCGGCATGGGCACGGTGTACAAGGCGCGCAACCCGGCGCTACCCCGGAGCGACGCCCTGAAGGTGCTGTCGGAGGAGCTATCCCGCGACGAGCACTTCCGCGCCCGCTTTCTGCGGGAAGCCGATCTGGCCGCGACGCTGGACCATCCCAACATCGTCACCGTCTACACGCGCGGGAAAACCGACGACGGCAAGCTCTGGATCGCCATGCAGTACGTCGACGGCAGCGACGCGGAGCGGGAGACACGCCGCGGTCGGATGACGCCGCAGCGTGCGGCGTACATCATCGGCGAGGTCGCCAAGGCGCTCGACTACGCGCACCGGCGCCAGCTGCTGCACCGCGACGTCAAGCCGGCCAACTTCCTGCTGGGTCCTGACGATGAACGAGTGTTCTTGGCGGACTTCGGAATTGCCCGCGCACTCGACGATGCAGTGAACCTGACGCAGACCGGAATGGTCGTGGCGACGATTGCCTACGCGGCACCGGAAAGCCTGTCGGGCTACACCGTCGACGGCCGTGCCGACATCTACTCGCTCGGCTGTTCGCTGTACAACCTGCTCACTCAGAGGACACCGTTCGGCGACTCCGGCGGGATGGCGGCGACCATGGCCGCGCATTTGAATCAACCGCCGCCGCGAGCCACCGATCTGGTGCCCGCATTGCCCCCCGCGATCGACCGGGTGATCGCGCGGGCATTGGCGAAGAACCCGGCCGACCGCTATCAGACGGCGCGCGAATTCGCCGCGGCGGCGGCGGACGCGCTCGAGGGCAGCACCACGCCGGTGCGGCCCATACCGGTGATGCCACCGGTTGTGCGGCACGATCCGACATGGGCGCGCGCGCAGACGTATCAGGGCCCACCACCGCCGCGTTACGTCGCCCCGCCACCGCAGTACCCCCAACAGCCGCCGCCGGTGGTTCCGCAGCCGCGGCCGAGTGGCCCGGGAAGGCCGTCTTCGCCGCTGGGCGGGAAGCGCCGGGTGTGGGCCATCGGCGCCGCGGCCGCCGCGGTGGTCGCCGTCGTCGCCGGGATCGTCGTCGCCACGTCGGGGGGCGACACCTCTGAGCCGACGGCAGCAGGACCGAGCACGACGACGGCGGGCTCCACACCCACCTCGACGCCCCGGCCGTCCACACCGGAGCCCACAAGCGCTCCGCCGGTGCCGGCGAACGTCGACAAGGACGCGCTGCCCGGACTCCTGTTGTCGGCTGACGACATCAGTGCGCGCATGAACAAGCCAGGTATGACCGCGATGGCCACGGAATTCGCGCCGATAGCCGGGTCAGTGACACCGCCCAACTGCACCGGGGCGTGGGGGCCTGCGTATCAAGCCACCTACGACAGCTCCGGTTTCACGGGAATCGCGGTGCAGGGGGTGTTCGCGAATCCGACGCACAAACTCGTTCAGGCCGCGGTGTCCTTTCCAGATGCCAACGCCGCCAAGGCTTTTTACGATCGGCAGGTCGCCGACTGGAACGCGTGCAAGTCCAGCCACGTCAGGTTCGAATACGGCGGCGCGGCGACGGAGGTCGACCTCGGGGTGCCGACGACGACCGCTGGTGTCTTGACGCTCATGCTGAATCCCACGACGTCTGCGACCGCGGGGCAGCAGTGCGAACGCAACATGGCGGTGCGCGCCAACGTGATCGTCGACGTCCGCGCGTGCTCGCCGACCGTCGGCAGTTCGGGGCTGTCGATCACCACCGCGATCGCCGACAGGATCACCTGACGGCTAGGGGTGGGGCGGGTTGAAACCGGGGTTGGACAGCGCGGTGGCCGCGGCGCTGCCGATCGGACCGAACTCGTCGACGATCGTCGCGACGCCGGTCGCGACGCCCGCATTGCTGTAGTGGGTGAGTGCGGCGAGGCCGAGGTAGGGCCCCTCGGGAAGCCGGCTGAGGGTCAGCGTGTAGTCCGCGTTGATGAACTGTAAACCGTTGGGCCCGTAGTGGGTCAGCGAGCTGGCCATGTCACCCGCCATCGCTGCGCGGGTGAACGCGGTCAGCGGCTCGCCGTCGACGAGTGGGCGGATGTCGCGGACCCAGATGTACTTCGGGCCGGTGTGCTCCCACGCGGAGAGGCCGAAACCCGGTCCGGGCGTGTGCTCTTCCTTGCCGTAGGTCCACACCAGTGTGGTCAGTCCGCGGGGGATGGGGTCCGGTGTCGGCGGAATCGGCGGCATCGTCACGGGTGACGTCCAAATCTCGTCGGCCGGTTGTTCGCCGCGCCGCAGAAACAGTCCGTTCGCACGGGCGACGACCGTATCCCCCTGGGTGGCGACTGCGTCGACCAGCTTGAGGCGCCGCCCCTGCCGGGCAACGCTGGTGTCGACGCGGATGGGCGCGAGCGCGGCGGGGCGGAACAGGTCGACGGTCATGCGCGCGGGCTGGAGATCGGGCTCGCCGGCGTCACGTTCGAGGACATGGCCGAGCAGCCCGCCGAGATAGTTGCCGCTGATCGTCTGGCCCCAGGGTCCGCGCGCGATCGGCGCGGGCGCGAACGCGTCTCCGTCCGGTGTGAAGAAGGCCGTCGGTGTCGTCATCGGAACCGACGATATCGGCCGGGATTTGCTACGTGTCGGAGGCGTCGTCGAACTCGGGGTGCTTCTCGATGTAGCTCTTGACCATCGAACACACCGGCACGATTTCCAGGCCGGCGTCGCGGGTCTGCTGCAGCGCCTCGCCGATCAGGATCGACGCCAGGCCGCGTCCCCGGAAGGCGTCGTCCACCTCGGTGTGCGGGAAGGTGCGACTGCCGTCGCGGTCGTCGATTTCGGTGAACCCGGCGACGCTGCCGTCCACCGAGATGGTGAAACGGTCGGCCTCTTTGGTGACGGTGGTGGTCGCGCCGGTCTTGTCGGTTGCCATGCCCCATTAGTACCCCGGTCTCGGCGGTCGCACCGATTCACGTTCACCGATTCGGCGGCGGCTAGGGCGACGGGTTCGGCCGCGGCCGCAACGTCGCATGGGGCAGCGGCGGGGCGGGCAGTCGGGGTGTCGTCCCCCGGTAGCCCGTGACCGCGCCGAAGCGCGGGTCGTGATCCTCCCACTGGCTGCGGTACGTCGCGATGTCCTCGTGGCTGCGGCCGACGAAGTTCCACCACATGACCAGCTGCTCGGGAAACGGTGTGCCGCCGAGCAACAAGACACGTGCGGGATGCTCGCCTCGATTGGTGATGCTCAGCTGATCGCAGCCCGCCGCCTGGAACGCGAGGTCGGCGAGATCGAGCGCAGTGCCCGCTACCTCGATGTCACCCTGGTCGACCAGCACGCCGTGCTCGAAGGTGCGGTCGATGTCCAAGACCACGCGGGCGCCCGGATCGAGGTCGACCTGAGCGCCGAGCAACGGGGTGAAGGTGTGCACCGGTGAGCGGGCGTCGGCGAGCTCACCGAGAAAGACGCGGACACTGGCGGTACCCAGCGAACGCGGCTGCGGGACGAAGTGTGCGAAATCGCGGTCGGTGTCGCGAGCGGAGTCGGGCAACGCCACCCACAGTTGTGCGCCGTGCAGAACGTTCGCCGCCGCTGTGGACACCTCCGAATGGCAGATGCCCGCGCCTGCGGTCATCAGATTCAGCTCGCCGGGACGCACCATCGCGTGGACGCCGGCGCTGTCGCGGTGCTCCACCTCACCGCTGAACAGCCAGCTGACGGTCTGCAGTCCGGTGTGCGGATGCGGCGGGACGTCCATGCCGGTCCCCCCGGGAGTTCTGCGAAGATCGTGTGGTCCGTAGTGGTCGGCGAAGCACCACGCACCGATGAGCGAGCGCTCGCGTTGCGGTAGCGTGCGCCGGACCCGAATTGCTCGCGGTCCGCCGAGGGGTACTTCCCGCGGATGCAGCACACCTGTGAATGTCGATGGTGCGCAGGCGACTTCGGCAGGCGCGGGATCAGTGTTGCTCACCTGTTCAGAGTAGGCCTGACGTATGTGTCCTCAGGCGACCGGTTCGGCGCTTGTCACCGCGGAACGGGTCGATCGCTGGAGTCCAATGACCGGGACGGCGAATGCTTGGCTGCAGGCCGCGCACACGCCGGAACTGGGGTAACCGCACGCCGGGCACAACGTCGTGTGCAGGCCCTCAGGAGGGGCGACGATGCTCATCGGGGGTGTTTCGGCCCGCCACCCGCATAGGGTGGCGGGCCGAGGACAAAAATCAGCTCCGCGGCGCGTTGCCGTAGCCGGTCGTCCCGGGCGCGCCCGTCACGACGTGATCGTTGCGTCGTTTCAGCCCAAGCAATCCGAGAAGGCCGAGGAGGCCGGCGAGGCCCCAGAGTCCGGTGTCGTCCCCGTCGTCGTGTGCCTCTGCTTGGGCCACCGTGGTGGTCGTCGCCGGGGCGGGAGCGTTGTACGTGGTGGCGTGGGCGAGTCCCGCGCCGCCGAACGTCAGCGCGCCGGTCATACCGAGAATCGCTATTGCTTTTCGCATTGTGTACTTCTCCATCATGTCTGTCGGTGTGTCACCGAGACAGGCAGGGGCCAGTGGGCTGAAGCCCCCCTTTACACGCGACGTTGACATCGTCCCCCGACTCCGTCCCCCCGTCGCAATGCCGTCTGTACCCGACACCGACGTCACGAAACGGACATATTTTCGGTAGCGACCTAGATCACACACGAGTAGACGCCAGACCCATTGATCTTGCGACAGGCGGATTTTCATGATCTTGATAGGCGTACGCCGTGGTCAGGTGACCACCCCATTCGCCGCAGGCGACGGGTTCGACCCCCGGACTCGTTTCGTGCCGCCGTCCCCGGGTACCTCCCGCGACAGAGTCCTGAAGAAGTACGGGAACTAGTTGGGCACGACCCGTCTCCAGGGGGTATGCGGGTACGCCTTCACCGTCAGCCTCGTGGAAGGTCTGCTGGATGCTGCGTGTCGCCTCTGTGCCTTCGTCACATGTGTATGTCCGTCACCTGACTGCACCGGAAGCCGTGGATAGTGTTGTGCGGCTGGATGATCCGATACCGCGCGACGGTCGCAAAGTTCCCGGCGGATGGTGGCCCCCGCTGATGCTCGAACCCGGCTGGGTCAGCGCGAATCACGACCGCTTCGACGTGTTTCACGTGCACTTCGGGTTCGACGCCGTCGGGCCGGACGTCCTCGAGACGGTGGTTCATGAACTGAAGGTCCACCGCAAGCCGTTGGTCTACACGATCCACGACCTCCGCAACCCACATCACCTCCAGCCCGAATCACACAACGCGCAGCAGGAAGTGCTCATCAACGCGGCAGACGAACTGATCACCTTGACCGAAGGCGCAGCCGCCGCAATTCGGGCGCGATGGGGCCGAGACGTCCACGCGCTGCCGCACCCGCATGTGCTCGAAGCCCGGAGAATAGAACGGACGCGCCGCCTGGATCGACGTTTCGTGGTCGGTGTACACGCCAAGAGCCTCCGCGCGAACATGGATCCGCTGCCGGTCGTGGACGCGCTCGCGCGTGCCCTGGCACCGTTGCCCGGTGCCGTCTTGCACATCAACGTGCACGACGAGGTGTTCGACCCCGACAACCACTGGTTCGCGCCCGAAACCGGCAGGGCATTACTGGCCTACGGCAGACACGATCACGTGCGGGTGAATGTCCATCCGTACTTCACCGACGAACAGCTGTGGGAATACCTGGCATCGCTCACCGTGTCGGTGCTGCCGTACCGATTCGGCACCCACTCGGGGTGGCTCGAGGCTTGTCACGACTTGGGCACGGCGGTCATCGTGCCCAGTTGCGGCTTCTACGCCGAGCAACAGCCTTGCGGTGTCTTCGAATTCGACGAGCACCACTTCGACGAGGGATCGCTGCAACGGGCGGTCGAGGATGCCTACGGCCACTGGCGGACCGGCATACCCGCTCCGCACGCCCGTTGGGCGGAGCGGCGAGCGCAACGCGAACGACTGGCCACGGCCCACCGCAACATCTACCAGGGCATGCTGCAATGAAAGACGCCTTGCGGATCGCGTTGATCGCCTCCAACCGGTTTCCGATCCGGCAGCCGTTCGCCGGGGGCCTGGAAGCTCATGTGTGGCAGCTGGCCCGGGCACTGAACGACCGTGGGCACCACGTGTCGGTGTTCGCGGCCCCGGGCTCGGATCCTGACATCGGATGCCGACCGCTGCCGGTGGTACGCGACCTCGAACTGTCACTCGCGGCCCGCGACGATCCCTCCATGCCCGCCGTGAACTTCATGACTGATCATCACGCGTACCTCGCCCTGATGCTCGCCCTCGTCCGCTCGACCGAGTTCGACCTGATTCACAACCACAGCCTGCATCATCTGCCGATCGCGATGGCGCCGATGTTGTCGATCCCGATGCTGACCACTGTCCACACCCCGCCGACCCCGTGGCTGGAGTCCGCCCTGACGGTCACCGGCGCGGCGGGCACCGAATTGGCCGCGGTCTCGGCACACACTGCGGCAGCGTGGCGAGCTGTCGCAGAGCGGATCACCGTGGTGCACAACGGCGTCGACCTCGCCCGCTGGCCCCTCGGCGATGGCGGCGACCACCTGGTGTGGTTCGGCCGGATCACTCCGGAGAAGGCCCCGCACCTGGCGATCGCAGCGGCCCAGCTGGCTGCCATGCCGCTGGTGGTCGCGGGACCCATCTCCGACGAGGAGTACTACGCCGACGAAGTCGCCCCACACCTGGGCGACGACATCCGTTACGCGGGGCACCTGGATCAGGCCGAGTTGGCGCGTCTCGTCGGTGGTGCTGCCGCTGCGCTGGTGACGCCTATGTGGGATGAGCCGTACGGACTTGTCGTCGCTGAGGCGATGGCATGTGGAACCCCCGTCGTCGCATTCGATCGCGGCGGGGTGCCCGAGCTTCTCGGCGATACCGGTGGGTTGGTCGTCGGTCCCGGGGATGTCGTCGGGATGGCGCAGGCAATACCGGCAGCGATCGGGCTGTCGCGGATCGACGTGCATCGCCACGCCGCGGCGCGCTGTTCGTTGGATTCGATGGTCGCCGCGTATCTCGCGCGGTATGAACAGATGATCGATGAGGTGAGCGATGATCGGGTACTACGTCCACCACCACGGCTTCGGCCATTTGGCACGCGCGCTCAGCATCGTCGCCCAGATGGACAGGCCGGTCACAGCACTCACATCGCTGGACGTTCCTGAGCCCCATCCGTTCACGCACGTGGTGAAACTGCCGCGTGACGACGACTCGGCGCAGCCGAACCAACCGACCGCGGGCGGAGCGCTGCACTGGGCGCCACTGCTCGAGTATGGCTACACCTCGCGCATGGGCGCTTTGGCGCAATGGGTGACCGATGCGAGACCTGAAGCGGCTGTGGTGGACGTGTCGGTGGAAGTCGCGACGTTCCTGCGCATGATGGGGGTGCCGGTCATCGTGATGGCCTTGCCGGGAGACCGAGTCGACCCCCCGCATCTGTTGGTCCATCGGCTCGCCGACGCCATCGTGGCGGCGTGGCCGGAACAGCTCTACGTGCCGGCGTGGCTGCGACAGTACTCCGCCAAGACGTGCTACGCCGGCGGGATCAGCCGCTTCGACGGCCGCGAAATCGATTGCGCTGCTTCATCCGCGCCGGGTGAGGCGCAACCGCTGCGCGTACTCGCTCTGAGCGGACGGGGCGGCGGAGGTGACGAAGCGGCGATCGACCACGCCGCGCAAGCGTGCCCGTCGAGCTCGTGGACCGTGATGGGAACCACCGAGTCGTCGTGGACCGTCGACCCCTGGCCGCAGATCTGCGACGCCCACGTTGTCGTCACCTACGCCGGCCAGAGTTCCATCGCCGATGTCGCCGCCGCCGAACGGCCCGCCGTGGTGATCCCGCAGCCGCGGCCGTTCGGCGAGCAACGCGCGACCGCGGATGTGTTGGACCGCAACGGACTTGCAGCCGTGGCACGCGAGTGGCCGGATCCGCGGTCGTGGCCGGCGCTTCTCGCGCGCGCGTCGACCACCGACCCGACGCGGTGGCGCCGCTGGCAAGTGCGGGGCGCCGCGGCCCGCGCCGCCGCGGCCATCCAGTCGGTGGCGGCACGATACCCGCGAGGGGGCACAGGGTGAAGACCGCGGTGATCACCGTGGTGCACGGACGCGCCGCGCATCTACGCCGGCAGATCGACGGCCTGGCGCTCAGCGCCCGAAAGCCGGACGAGCACATAGTGGTCGCAGTGGCGGACGCCTCAGTAGCCGACACCGTTGCCTCCGCCGGATGGCACGCCAACGTGGTGCAGCTCGACGAAAGCCCGCCGTTACCAATAGCTTTGGCCCGAAACGCGGGCGCGGACGTCGCGATAGCCGAAGGAGCGGAATTGCTGGTGTTCCTGGATGTGGACTGCATACCGGCACGCGGGCTCCTTGACCGCTATTGTCACGCAGCCGCAACGCCCGAGCACCGCGATGCACTGCTGTGCGGGCCCGTCACTTATCTGTCGCCGCCCGGACCGCACGGTTATGTGCTGAGCGAGTTGAAGATCGATCCGCACCCCGCCCGCCCCGTTCCCGCAGACGACGTCATCGCCGACAGCAGCGACTACACGTTGTTCTGGTCACTGTCCTTCGCGCTGACGGTTCGGACCTGGACACGCATCGGCGGCTTCTGTGAGGTCTACCGCGGCTACGGCGGCGAGGACACCGACTTCGGGCAACGCGCAGCGGCGTCCGGTGTGCCCATGCGCTGGGTCGGGGGTGCGCACGCCTTCCATCAGTACCACCCGGTGTCCGACCCGCCCGTGCAGCATCTCGCCGACATCGTGCGCAATGCGCAGGTGTTCCAGCGGCGGTGGGGGTGGTGGCCCATGGAGGGCTGGCTGTCGGCCTTCGAGGGCATGGGGGCGATCGGGCGCCGCGCCGACGGCCGCCCGTACATGAGCTGAAGCCGTTTCACCGCGGACTTCAGGGTGATGCTCCCGCGTTTGGCGCACCTGCGGCCGGGTAGCCAGCGACCATGAGCAAAGGCCTCGCACTGGTGACCGGTGCCTCCAGCGGAATCGGATACGAGCTTGCGAAATTGCTGGCCGACGATGGGTATGACCTTGTGGTGGCCGCCGACGCGGACGTCATCCATGCGAGTGCTGACAAGCTCGGCGCCGGAGGGGCGAATGTGCAAGCGGTACAGGTCGATCTGCGCAGAGCTGAGAACGTCGAGTCGATGTACCAGACGGCGACCAGCGGCGGCCGTCAACTCGACGTCGCCGTGATCAACGCCGGCACCGGGCGAGCGGGGCCCTTCGTCGAGGGCGATCTCGACATCGATCTGTCGATCGTCGACCTCAACGTGCGGTCGACGACGCAGCTGACCAAGTTGGTGCTGCGTGACATGGTCGCGCGTGACGAAGGCAAGGTCCTTCTGACATCGTCCATCGCCGCGATGATGCCGGGCTCCCTGCAGACCGTCTACAACGCGTCGAAGTCGTTCATCCAGTCGTTGTCCGAGGCGCTCTACGACGAACTGCGCGATACCGGAGTCACCGTGACGGCGTTGATGCCCGGTCCGACCGAGACCGACTTCTTCCGTCGCGGCCACATGCTTGACACGGTCGTCGGCCGGATGCCCAAGGACGACCCCGCGGCGGTGGCGCGGCAAGGTTACGAGGCGTTGATGAGGGGCGACCGGAAGGTCGTGGCCGAGTCCGTGATGACCAAGGTGATGGGACTGGCCAACCGCGTGCTTCCCGATTCGGTGAAAGCCGTTGCCAGCCGTGTGATTTCGTCACCG
>Ga0075363_100000335_pt1 | contig 14032 bp, 11 predicted proteins | sample EndMetdeltDD1763_FD_71470 | JGI IMG/M metagenome (GOLD analysis project Ga0075363, IMG submission 71470) | Populus endosphere microbial communities from Tennessee, USA - Endosphere MetaG P. deltoides DD176-3 | ecosystem: Host-associated > Plants > Roots > Endosphere | place: USA: Tennessee...
CGAACACCTTTTGAGGTTAAATTGTCTGGTTATAAGCTTGGCTAGCGAGTCGTCTTCGCAAAATTAGCTTTTGCCTGCCAACAGCGGCACCGCGAACAGTGTCGCCACAGCTGCATCAACGCCCACATTGAACCACACTCCCAGCCATGCTGATGCAGCTGCTTCAAACGCCAGCCAGATAACCAGCCCAACAAGCAGTATCCGCTTTAGCTCTTTGTCATCACGCTTAAACGCGATGCGGCCAAGCAAGAACAATGTCACGCCCCAACCCAGCATAATTGCCCCATATAACGCGCTCTCCCAATCCAGAAGCACATTATGCGGAATGAGCGACACATTATTCGAGAAAATTTTAAGCCCGAAGAAGAAATACAGTAGCCCAAAGCCTATAAGGATTATCGTTACTACGCGAAACCATAAGGCTAAACGTTGCTTGTTCATGCTTGCTCCCTGCTTTTGTAAAATGTTACGCCATAAGTGATAAAGGCCTGAGTAGACCCGGTTGCCAGTTTATCGAGAATTACGATGTTCATTCATTAATAATACCCCACGGACAAACGGTTGTTGGAAATCTGCCCGTCAAAACGAAAAAGGTCCATTTTTATCGAACGCCGAACAACCCCAACAAAAAAGACCTAGCCTAACGCTAAGTCCCATTTGGTGCAGCATTGTTGCTGAAAGTATAACTATTTTTAGAAGATGACCGACGACCGAAACTTATTAATTCTGTTGTTTTTTGAGCTGTATATCTAAGTTTAGTTTGATACTAGGGTTTTCTTTTTCATAGCTTTCTATAAGTTGGGCGATGTCCTCGAGGGATATCGACGCACGACTTGATTGATTAATGACATCCGGATTATTAGAAGTGGCGATGTGTTTATCGGGATTTCCAGATGATTTTACTCGGCCAAGTACTTTTTTACCCTCATAGGTTAGCTCTACTTTTGTCAACATCTTCCGAGGCTCATATGAATAAACTGGCTTGGCAAGACCATAGTGCTTTAAGTGAGTGAGCTTATTCGCTACCCATGCCTTATTTTGCTCTTCAGGCTTTGTCAAATCACGCTTCGCCCCAATATATATCTCCTGTAAGGTCAATGTATCCGAGTCGGGATTAGCGCCAAAGAAACGCTTGAGCGTCTCGGTTGCAGATGTAAGAGACATGTATTTCATACTAGCCTCATTGTAGCAATAATCCGTGGCTTATACAAGTAGAAATAAGGATGAAGATTAAGAAAGCTACACCCCTGTTAAATTACAGTTTCGCACATTTTCTATTGCAGAATAAGGATGAAGGCAGTAGACTTAGTAATGGGGGCGTGGCAGAGCGGTCGAATGCGACTACTTGTCAGGTAGTTTCCTTAGCCGGACATCGCCAGTTCAAATCTGGTCGCCTCCACCACCACGTAGTTGGCGTGGCAATACCAACTCCCCACAAACAATACAGAACCCCCTTCCATAATGGTTGGGGGTTCTGTATTTCCTTAGCCGTTCAAGCCGAAGCTTGATACCCAATTATACAACGAATTCCTACAAATTGTAAAGATACTAATAATATATTGCTAGCGCCGGGCCGCTGTTATCAGGAATTGGGTACGCATTAATTCACTTATTGGGTTATAACCTTCATTTCAATCTGTAAAATGGCATATTTTGTCTTGTGAGGTCTAGTTTGCCGGACGTAGGTTGAAACCGTGGGCCGGATCAATAAACAAAAACTCCCGAACATGGGAGCTTTTCTAAGTGCCAAAATGGTGCACTTGATGCACTTTGTTTCGAACACCTTTTGGGATGGTTAAGCCAGGCGGCTGATTCCGTCAAGTAGCCCAGCTTATAATTCGCGTACAGGCTCAATTGGTTCCCTATTTCGCTTGCCTTGAATAATTGCAAGGAGGTCAGGCAGCATTGCTGCGAAGATAATGAAAGCACCGCCAACAATCACTGCTCCCGTGATTGCTTGATGGAAGATTATAGCGGCAAATACCGCTGCAAATACGACCTCCATAAGTCCAATCAAGCTTGCTATGCTCGCGTCGGCATGCCGGAAACCTTCGATGCTCAGCCAAAAGGCCGCAGCGTTCACTACCGAATATGCCAATAGATACCCCCAAGCAGCGTCAAATGTGGGCATAGGCTGCGGCTCATGCAGTAGCAAGGATAGAGGTAGGTGAGTCAACAGCGTAAAGATCCAGCCCCAAAACACAATAAGCCCAGGAGGATACTTGTCAGACAGCTTCTTACTACTTGCGGTTTCGCTGCCGCTCGCCACACCATTTAATGCAGCCAGAACAAGGCCCAACGGCGCAAACGAGACAACCGACACCCCGAACACAAGAGCCAGGCCCATAAACGCCAGCACTATCGAGAGCAGTTTGATGCGCGTGATCTGCTCACCAAGGTATAACCGACCTACCGCATAGGCCGTAATCAAGAATAATGCGTAGAAAATAAGCTGGACAGTGCCGACTGGCGCATGGTTGAACGCATAGTATAATGGCACCTGTGTAAATATACAAAAGCCCACGAACACCGCCATTTGCGGCCAATCTTGCCTGTCAATTTTGCGGAATGACTTTGTGGCTAATAACGCTGGCAACATAACCAACATGATAATGATGCTCCGTACCCAGGTCTGGTAAAACGGTGCGAAACTGCCGCCCATAAGATGCGACCATATCCCGTATGTGCCATAAAATACACTTGCGAGCAGAATAAGCCCATATCCTACCGGCGATGTGCGGGTTTTATTCATTTACTCGAGAGGGATACTCGCCCTTAGTAGTAGCAACGATAGCCTCAACCCACTGTTGTGCGTTCTTGGTCATAGATTCGTCAGTACACCAACCGAGCGCCGGACCGTTCCAAACATTGCCCTTATAGTGGCCAAACGAATTCTTTTCGTCTTCAAATGCATAACCACCGATCTTACTATCAGCGGCAAGTTGCAGCACAAGTTCGGTGTTGTAGATCGGATGCGTGATATCTACAAACAGCGCCGTCAGCTTCATACTTTTTACTTGCTCATCACTCAATAGTGATTCTGTTTCATTGTTGTGAGCCACAGCAGACACAATTACGTCTGAGCTTTGCATGAGTTCATCCAGCGCCACCTTGTTAAAGCGCCCATCTTCACTGTGCTTGGACCAGTATTGCACGTTCATACCTAGGCCCTTGAGGTTCTCAGCTACTGTCGTACCGATACGACCGAGACCGATTACGCCTGCGGTCTTACCGCGCAATTCAAAACCTCGATGCTTCTCGTAATCGAGCTTCCAGTCGTCTTTGATAACAATAGGTAGACGACGCGCAAGAGCAAGCGTGAGCATCACTACCCACTCGGCTACAGCTATGCTCGAAAAACCACGCAAGTTCACAACTGGAATGCCTTTTTGCGCAGCATAGTCAACATCAATCCAGCTAAACGAAGTTGTTTGCAGGACGATTGCCTGCAGGCTGGGGATTTTATCAATAACCTCATTTGGAAACTTCCAATCACTGAAGTCAGGGTCTATCGCTACAATGCGCGGCTCGTCACCTGCGTAAAGTTCGGCAATTCCTATAAGAGGCTTCATCTCGTTGATGAACACCACTTCACCGGCAGCCTTGAGGGCATTCAGATGGTTTTGGTTTAGCTGCGTATCGGTGTTTGGGCTTATGATGAAGATTTTCATGTTCTCATCGTACCACGCAGACAACAAGCCGTGTTCGAAATATGTCCCGTCAAGACAAAAACAGACCAGCTAGTCGAACGCTATTCTGATCTGTTTATATTGGATCGTCTCACTTGGTGCACCGTTCTAGCCGAAGTTAGAACCGCACTACTGGGTTATTCTATCGCTTAGAACAGATTAAGGCAATGGTTGTTATAGAGGTGGCGTGCGCACCCACTGGTGTCCTACCGGCCGTGCCAACATAGTTTACACCGGTAGGGGGGAGTGGTATGCCAACCCTGTGTGGTTATGTACGATACTTCGCGTCCAAATTTTTTTCGGATTTTGGCAATTTAATAGAAGTGTCTTTGGGAGGTTAGAACCGGCATATGCGGGATTGTTTACATAACGTTTCATTGTATAAAATAGGTATTGAACATAGGAGTTTTAATGTCCGCTTCAATCATTTCAATTGGCACTCAAATACCTGGCAGGTCTGACTTCTCGGCGACGTATTCGTCAGGCAAATCCTTGCACGACTACGACATCGTGGTCTTTGACACGAGCTTTCCGGCTTATGGCTACGACTATAGTGGCGGTAACTCATTGAGCGATGGGTCTTCTACACAACTAGGCAAAGACATCGCGCACTGGAGCAGCGAACTTGATAGCGCAATCAAGGACGGCAAGACAGTATTCATATTGTTGGCAGCAAGCGAAAACTTGTCAGCCAAAACCGGTCAAAGAGAATTTAAGGGTAGCCGGACTATCAACTACGTTACGGACGTTAATAACTATACAGCGTTACCATTTTCGCTCAACGTTGTTAATAGTAAGGGCTCAAGGGTCAAAATCTGCGACGCTCGTTTTAGTCAGCTTTACGACGCCGTGAAAGACCATTTGGAATACCAGGTTTATATTCCTGGCAAGCTGGGCACTGTAGCATTCTCAACCTTAAAAGGGACAAATACATTAGGTGCCGCAATTAGGTTAAAAGAAAAATCCGGCAACGTAGTATTGCTGCCATACTTCAGCCTGGAAGAAATGACTGAAGAGCATAAGGACGGAAAAACCTACTGGACAAAAGAAGCACTTAAAATTGGTCAGCAGCTTACTCAGCAAATGATTGAGATTGATAAAGTGCTTAGAAAGAGCTCCGAAAGTACCCCGCTCCCGAACTGGGCTTCTGATATGCCAATGTCAAATAAGGCCACTGCACTTCAAGAGAAGATTGACACGCTAGACGCTGCTATTAAGAAGAAAGAAGCCGAAAAGCATAAAGTATCTGAGCAAAAACAGAAAGCTGACGCAATTAAATCACTCCTTTACGAAAATGGCAGCATACTTGAGGCTGAGATTGAAAACGTACTAACAATGATGGGTTATCAGGTATCTAATTTTAGAGAGGGTGCGCTGGAAATTGACCACGTCATTATAAGCCCAGAAGGTAAAAGACTAATCGGCGAGGCCGAAGGCAAAGATAACTCTGCCATAAGCATTACCAAGTTTCGCCAGCTAGAGACAAACATCAATGAAGATTTTGAGCGAGACGAGGTTAAAGAACCGGCGCAAGGCGTTTTGTTCGGGAACGGTTACAGACTAAAAAAGCCCTCCGAAAGACCTGACGAATTTACCGATAAGTGCTACATCAACGCAAAAAGGTTGGGGACTGCGCTTGTAAAAACATCTGACCTTTACACAATAGCACTATATTTATCTGACCACCCCGCTGATGAGGCTTTTAAGGCAGAGTGTAGAAAAGCCTTAGAAGAAACAAAAGGAGCTGTTGTCCAATTTCCAAAGCCAGCCACTAGCTGAGCGCAAGTAGGTCTTCTACAAATGCGTTTTTTGTGTGACGCTCGTTGTAAAACGGCAAGCCAACTACGCGATAGTTATCGTCTTCTAGTAGCGTGGCAGTTTTGAACTTGTCCTTAATTTGTAGCAAGAACTTTTGTTTCCAGCCCTCTTTGCCATCGTCAAAGCCAGTTTTGGTTGCGTCTAAGAATTGGTCGCCTTTTGGTTCAATGAATACTTGCCAGCTCACGTTGCCCTTGGCCTTGTCGTTGGCAAACAGCATAAAGTCCGGCTCAAAGGCCGCGCCGTCATCAAAGGCATAAATCTTTACAAAGTGCTCATTGCGTACAAGATAGATGTCGTCCCACTTAGTTTCAAGCTCATCTTTAAGCGCCTCTAACGTTTTGACCAAAGATTTTTCCTCGCTGGTACCGAAGTTATCTTTGTAGGCGTACCAGTCGGCGTTGTGCAGGTCTACGTAATAACGACCATCGGGGTGCGTAACCGTTGACTTGCCATACTCGCGGTCAGGGCTGTCGCTGGTGGCAATTTTGAGCTTTAAGCGCTCTCTGACGATTTGGTTGAACGCTAGCGGCTCAAAGGCAGTCGTACCAACCCAGCGTGTATCATCGCTAGCGGCAGCGTTTTTTATTTGCATGAGCACACACTCCAGTATGTATAGCTGCTGCGCGACGTTAAGGTTATTTAGGTCTTCGCTATCGGCTGTTAGTTCAATACTGACGCCGCCTAAGTATTCGTCGCTGGCAATAAATTCGGTAGTAGACTTGAGGTTGCCGAACTCGCGCTTGAGGTTGGCAAAGGTAAAGAATGGGTCTTTATTTAGCGCCTTGCGTACCACCTGCGGCAATAGCTGCGACACTTTGACGATGGTTGTGCCACGCTTGATAGGTTCGCTGCCACCCTCTAGTACGAGTGAAAACGGGTTGACCTCGCGGCTGTGGCCAGTGGGTAGCTCAGCCTCGTAGTATGTTTGCAGGCTTTTGTCTGTCAGTGAGTTAATGTCGGTGTTATCGTTTTCTATACGGCGGTTGACCCAAATGATACCATCACGCCAGAGGCGGGTTTGCTTAAAGCTCTCTTTCAGCTCCATTATTAGCTCTTGTGTTTCTTCGGCCATAATACCGGTGTCACGCAAGGCTCTCGATATTTCTTCTATGTACTTGGGGTTGTGCGCTGAGTGGTAGTGCAGTTGCTCTATAGCACGCATGTCGTTATCAGCGTCATTGTCATACTTGCGGCGGTAGCGCTCGTCATCATCACCAAATGGGTAGTAGCGGGCACCGCGTCCGATAAGCTGAGCTTCGGCAATGGTAGTATTACCTGGCTTACCACTCTTGCTGTCGCGTGTGTCATATAAGCGCACGATGTCAAACAAGTTCAATACGTCCCACCCCTCGTTAAGCATATCTACAGCAAACACTGCGCGTATTTCATTATCAGTGTCTTCCAGCCGGTTGAGTAGCACCTGCGTTGACGGCGCAATGTTATTACTGTCTACCAGCGTTAAACGTTCCGGCTGGAAGTCGCCGCGTAGCTCGGCCACCAGGCCATCTAGACCTATGCCTTTAGCCTTAAAGTAATCAAAAGCACGACGCAATATACCCTCTGCACGAGTAGCAAAAAGCTGAAAGTCGTCAGAGGTTAATACACGCAATTTTTCTAAAAAACTGTCATAAAAGGCTTGGTTGTCGGCAATAGTGCGCGACTTAAACAGCACGACCGGTTTTAGGAATACGCCGTTCGCCAGTGCCACCTTTTTGCGGTACTGGCTAATAACCATTGCTTGTAGGGCGCGGTTCATGGGGTCGGCGTCCACGTCATAAATCAGTACATCTTTGCTGTATCCGTCCTGACGGAATGCGCTGAGGTCGTAGCGGTACAGTATGCGGTCTTTATACTTGGCAAAAATGGCAGGGTGCTCCATGTCCATGGTGGCGGTAAACTCCAGCAGTACGTTTTGGGGGTGGCCGTCAGCCAGCGTGCGCACTGTGTAGTCCCATGAGCGTTGTTCTTCTTGCTCAGTCTTAGTACGAGATGATTTTGTTTCGGCGTTGATGTTATGAGCCTCGTCTGCGAGTAATACCAGTCTGTCTTGCGCCAGCTCCTCGTAAGTTATGCTGTTTTCGGCCGGATTATTGAGCCGACTATGCAGGCCAGCGGTAGTGGTAAACAAGATGTTGATGTCTTTGTTGCTCACTCCCTCAAAATTATCCACCGGAATGATGTCTACCGGTTGGCCGTCTATAACGAGCCGGTTGGCAAACAAATACTTGGTTGAGGCGACATTCAGGAAGTTTTCTTTGGTTTTTTCTACTATGTTGCCAAGCCGGACAAAGAATATAAAGTTGCGGTAGCCGCGCCGGTACAGGTCTATGATAAGCGCCGCCATCACCAGCGTTTTGCCGCTACCAGTGGCCATGTTAAACAGCAGCTCTACCGGATTATCACTCGGCTGGGTGCTCTCGTAATAATGTAGCCAACGCTTTAATGCTTCGGCCTGATACGGTCGTGTTACAAACTTGGGGTTCAGGTTCCCAAGGATATACTGCGGCACCTGTGCTGGCAGTGCGCCGTATCTGCTAAGCGTGTCGTATTCAGTTGCTAGTGTTTGGCGGGTTTCCATTTTTTATTTTTCGTAAAATTGTTTGTTTAGTTTTTTGTCGTTGGCTGACACTCCATAGTCCGTATCATCAATCTCGGTATAGTTTACGTATAGGTGGTTTTGGTCTACCAGCTCCAGCAATAGTTGCTTTTTGTGTGCCAAGCTCAAGCTAGCAAAGTCATGGTCGGCGGGGTTAATTTTTGCAGGGTCTACTTTGTAGCTGAGGAACGATGACTTGCTGGCTTGCGCAAGCAAGTTTTCCAGCTCTTTGTCGCTGTTGGACTTTTTGACCTTTTCTATAAATTTATTACCTAAGTCCATGAGCCGTGCGTACACGAAGCTACCACCACCAGACCAGCCTACGGTCTTACTAATGCCCGTCTGTTCGCCATTAACAACATTGAGAAGTCTTGGGACTGTTTTACTGTCAATGTAATCTAGCTGCTCAATACCTATAAATCTACGACCCATTTTTAGGGCTGCGGCCGCAGTAGTCCCAGACCCTACGAAGAAGTCAACAACTAGGTCACCCTTCTTGCTAAATAGGTCAACAAAAAGCATCATTAGTTCTTCTGGCTTTTTTGCGTTCCGCAATTCAACGCTGCCTTGTTCGTTTACTCTATTGTATGCTTCAACATAATCAAGAAAATTGGCATAGGGGATTTCTGTTACGTCCGCAGACAGTGGAGACCCTTGGAAATAAGTCCCGTTTTTGTTGCCTTGTTTTGGTAGATGCATGTAGCGGTAGCCAAGGCCATCGTCACCCATACCTTCAACTCTAAATAGGGTCATCGGCGGATAGTCGCTCATGGCTGGTTCTAGGTACTTAACAAAGAACCTACCTGATGAATTTTTCTCTTTAATTGAGCCTCGAATGGAGATAGTTTTCAATTTTCCTGCGCTTGGCTCACCCTTAACCATTTCCCACTCTTCGGGCAGATACATGGTCACTTCTTTATCCTGCAACTTTACAGTTTTGCCGCTGCCCTTTGTTTTTACTTCGTAGACGTACTCATCAATCAATTTATCTTTCTGAATTTTAGGCATTTTGAAGTCGGAGCTTTTTGAGTAAACCAACACATGCTCAACCACGTCATTAAACTCTTTATCTGCGGTTAGCGAACGTTCTGGGTGCCGCGCCAAAATATTAAAATACATAACGCGGTAGAGTTGCTGCGAGCCCTCAAATTCATCTAGCAAAGCCTGTAGATACGCAAAATTGTGGAAGCTACATTGAACAACTAGCACGCCATTTTTATCTAGAAGATTTATGGCTGCTTGAACCCTATTTTTAATAAATGTAAGCCACGTTGAAAGTCGAAACTTATCATTGTAACCAAAGCTGTCGCTGCCCGTATTGTATGGTGGGTCAATATAAATTAGCTTAGCTTTGCCACCATAATGGCGCTTGAGCGAGTGCAACGCTAGAAGATTATTGCCGCGAATAATCAGGTTGTCAGTGTCGCTAAAGTCTTTGACCTCGTGCTCGCCTGCTTTGTCGTAGCGTTTCCAGCCGGTCAATACCTTTTCGTCCAGCAGCCGGTCAATTTGTTCGGGTGCCAGCACTTCATTAAAAAATACCTCGTCCCGCTTAGCGTCCTCTTTGTCTTGGCCGCCTTCTAATACGCAATCTTTGTATGGCCAGTTAAGCACAACCTCTTTGTTTTCGGCCAACAGGTCGGTGCCGGTGCCCAAGCCAATCTTGTTCTTGTAAGAGGTGTAGCTGTCTGGCAGGAACTCTTTATTACTGATGAATTGAGTAAACTTGTCTTTGTTAAACACCAGCGCTTTGCCAGCGGTTTCCACAAAGAACATGCGGCGCATACCAGCGTTACCGGCCAACAGGTCAATCAACTCAGGGTCGTATTTGTGGGCAAGTTCGGCGACCTTGTTCTTATTGACTTTGTTTTCAACGGTGTAGTTTTCGTTTCGTGATAATAACTGTTCTAATTCGTTTAGGTAATTTTCATTCATAAGTATAAAGGCCTTAAGCTGGTGCCCAACCCTTTTTGTGTTTTTGTATACATAACTTATTGTAAAACAAACTCATCAGGTTTCCTAACAGCTACGCCTATATTGTTTACCCTAGTTTATTCAACCTGTATATTACCCAGAAACACAAGGGGCATACAAACAGAGAAATGTAAAATGCCCAAGCATTGTTAGCCAACTCAAAATAATGCCTGTCAAAGAGTGGGAAAATCAGAAACTGTAGGCAAAAAAGTCCGACCATTGCGCAAATTATCATAAAGAACATCTGCCAGCCGTCGCGTCTAGTAGCTTGTTTAAGGTGTTTTAGCGAACAATACCAGTGGCCTTCGTTAAAATAACCGGTTTGCCAAATGTCGTTCACCAAGTGCCTATCACCGGCCTGAAAGTTTCTGCCGCAGCCGTGTATATAACAGGTAGTAGTCCGCACCTTGGCTTCCATAGCTTATTTATCTTTGCCAGTCTTCATTCCCAAGCCGAGCAAGATTAGTAAGAAGCCACCAATCCAAAATGGCCATGCTATCAGTTCAACCAGCGTCGTGATGCCCTCTGGCCATGTTATTGCGTGGTCTTTGGCTGTCATTTTAAGGAACACGCCTAGCGCAAATGCAATCACTCCAATAACGAACATATACAGTCGTGCTTTGCGTTCTGCCTGCTTATCAGTTAGCTGTTTCTTTTCTGCGCGCATAAATCCGCCTTTCTTGGATTACCTGCGGCAAAAATAAAAAGCGACACCGCAAGGTGTCTTAAGCCATTCACAAGCCAGCTTTCGCCGAGTTGCTTATGCGGTGCCGCTTCCAACGGCGAACCACAATAAAATTGCGTACTGGCTTGATGATGACTTAAGACAATGCCAATTATACCATTACCCCTGTTAATCCTCAAGGGAGGGCATTATAAAAAACACTTACCCTTGCCCCCGTTCCTACTTTGGCCGAGAATAAGGGTAATGAAACTATATTGGAAACAGCGCAAGGTGTATTTGTATGGCTTACTAGCCTTATTTCCTGAGAGACTGAACGGTGAGGAATTAGCTGAGATTGAAAAGATTGCGGGGCACGCACTGACCGAAGACAGTAAACAGGAACTTCTACTTGAGCTAATACACTACCTCACCGATTATGAGCACGGCAGTCTTACTACCGGCAAGAGTGTTAAGCCAGAGCGGTTTGTCGGCCAGCAACAAAAGCTGATATATGCAGCGCGTAAGCAGTTTGACGAATACGGCTATCGGCCGATGATAACACTAGCGGACATTTGGCCAGACCCCAAAAGCGATGGCTTACGCAATGCGACCTTTTGGGAATTGATTTTTACCGAACACTTACGCACCGGCAATGTGGAGATAGTGAACCTGGGCTACAACGCTGTTGGTCATAAAACAAAAGAGTTGCACCCCTTTGCGGAGATTAATATTAGGATTGGCTCACTATTTCAACATGCCATTGAGCCACCAAAGCTCAAAAAAGCACCACCAATTATGCAGCGGGCGTGGCTCACCATGCCTAAAAAGCATGTCATCGCAGAACTGGGAAACGGTCGTAAGTACCCTATTACTAAGCAAAAAACTGGGCTAAAGACCGACCTTGCGCCATATACCCTTATGAAGTTTCTTATAAAGCACCCTACCGCTACCGTTACTCTAAGTTATGCTAATGCAAAACTAGACGGCTGCGAAAAAGTGGACAATTTGGGCGAGATTGTCCGGCAGAGTGGTTTGGACGAAGACCTGAAGGAACTGTTTTTTGAGATTTCAACAGCCAAAAAGATAAAACTTAAAGAAGAGGTCTACTTAAGCAAAGAAGAGGTAGCTTTGCTGGCAAAATAGTCATCGGATTTCATCGGATTTTATCGTGGCGGCACTTGCGTAGCCACTACTAATATATCGGAACACGCAGTGGGTTAATCACGGCCTGGTTTTTTGTCTGTATAACTATGCAGCATGAGGCTTAGCACTGAACGCATTAAGGAGCTACAAGCACTCCTGCGCGAGCTGCACGGGCTGGAATTGACCGATGAGCAAGCGCAAGAGGCGGGCTTGGCGATTATGCGGTTTGTACTTGCTAAGGCTCAAATACAACAAGAATTAACTAAAAATAAGAGGGATAGTCATGGACAAGTACCACGAGCTGACGGAACTACTGCGCGATAACAACGTAGATTACCGCGAGCATGGTGATGAGCTAATAATGCACTGCCTGTTCAATGACTGTGATGCTGACAGTCGCGGCAACGAAGCGCATTTTTATATAAACAAAAACGCTGGCCTCTACGATTGTAAAAAATGCGGTGAGAAAGGCAACCTTGCAACGCTCGTGCGACACTTCGGCACTGAACCGATGCGGCCGAAGTTGCCGAAACGCTTACCGACCAGTTTAGACAAGCAAGCGGCAATATACCACGACACTATGCCTAACGATATTAGAGAATATCTACACGACAAACGACTGCTAAGCGACGAGATGATAGACCACTTCCAGCTTGGCTACATGGAGCGGAAAGACGGGCGCTGGATTACCATACCCGTTACTGACCGCGACGGCAACGTACTATTTATGAAGCTGCGGCGAGACCCGTTTAGTCCTCTTGATGGTCAGACCAAGTACAAGTCCACCGGTGGCGAGGCTAGTATATTTAATACCCAAGTCTTAAAAGACAAACCGGACGCACTGGTTATCTGCGAGGGTGAGTTTGACTGTATGGTGCTACATAATATGGGTATACCTGCCATTTGCTCAACGGCCGGTGCCGGAACGTTTAAGTCGGAGTGGATTAACCAACTGGGCTTTGTGCGTGAGCTGTACATACTCATGGACAACGATGACGCCGGACGCGCCGGTACGAACTTGCTAATACTGCAACTTGAAGAGAGGGGCGCTGACTATTCGGTTATGCGCGTTACCCTGCCGCCGGAGGTTGGCGAGCACGGCGATGTTACAAACTTCTTCCAGCAAGGGCTTGGTCAACCAGAAGACTTGTTTACGCCAACCAGTAAGTATGTGCAATTGGCGACTGGTATGAAACCGATTGACATCTCGCAGTTTGGCGATATGCCACTGCAAGATGTGGTCAACACACTAGAGCTAACCATTAAGCATGACAATGATAACAAGCTAATTACGTTCCTGTGTATGCTATCTGCCTACACTGACAGTAGCCAAATAAACGTAAGTTTTAATGCACCAAGCAGCACCGGCAAAACCTTTACGGCTACACAGGTCGCTGCCCTATTCCCCCAAGCTGATAAGATTGAGCTGAGCGACGCCAGCCCAACCGCTTTCTTTCATGGCGAGGGCGTGTATGACAAAGAGCGTGGTGCCAAGATAGTTTCGCTGGAGCGTAAAATCCTGCTGCTGTATGAACAGCCCAATCCGCTAACCCAGCAAAAGTTACGAGCGGTTCTGTCGCACGACCAGCGAGAGTTACACTACCGCATTACCAACAAAGACAAAAAGGGCGCCAACCGTGCCGAGCTGATAACTATACGCGGATTTCCGGCTACTGTATTCTGCTCATCGGGTATGCGGCTGGACGAACAAGAAACTACACGGGCAATTTTGCTTAGCCCAGAGGTAACAACAGCAAAAATCAGAAAAGGTGTGAGCGACGAAGCACGGCGCAGCGCCAACACTTCCGAATACCGTGAGCAGCTGGAAAGACAGCCGGAACGGATTGCACTGAAAGACCGCATTTTAGCTATCAGGCGCGAGCATGTTGACGATATTATTGTGCCCAACCCAGACGAGGTTGTGCGGCGCTTTAATGAACGGTTTAAGAAACCAAAAGCAAGGCACATGCGCGACATGAACCACTTAATGAACTTGATTAAATCAGCGGCACTGCTTAACGTGTGGCACCGACAACAGCCTGACGGTTTAATTGTCGCTAACCAGTCTGACATTGACCAAGTGTTTGAGCTGTGGGGACGGCTGATTGAAGCCCAAGACCTGAGCGTGCCACCTGCTGTAATGCA
>Ga0075363_100000337_pt1 | contig 13993 bp, 11 predicted proteins | sample EndMetdeltDD1763_FD_71470 | JGI IMG/M metagenome (GOLD analysis project Ga0075363, IMG submission 71470) | Populus endosphere microbial communities from Tennessee, USA - Endosphere MetaG P. deltoides DD176-3 | ecosystem: Host-associated > Plants > Roots > Endosphere | place: USA: Tennessee...
GAGCAGGATGTTGTCGTCACGGACGTCGGTGTGGACGAGCGTCTCGCCGGCCATCGCCTCGACGTACCGCGTGGCGAGCGCCGCGGCCTCCTCCACGTGGGGGAGGTCGGGGCGGGCGACGCGGACGTGGTCCCAGTAGGCCGGCCACTCGGCGAACTCCTCCGACGGATCCGGAAGCACCAGCCCGGCGGGAGGCGGCGTGAGCACCGCTGCGGCGGCGGCCAGCATGTCGAGGCAGCGCTGCAGCTCGGGTCCCCGCCAGGGGCGACGCGGTGGGCGCGCGTCGACGTACTCCGTCGACAGCACGAACCAGTCGTCGACGTCGAGGCTCCACAGCAGCCGTGGGGCAGGAGCCGCCTCGGGCAGCGTCGCGAGCTTGCGCGCCTCTTCGCGGTAGGCCTCCGCGAACATGCGCTGGGCCTTGGTCGACGCCGCCTTCACGAAGTGCCGGCTGCCGTCCTCACACTCCAGCACCGACGCGAAACCCGGCGTGAAGCCGCTGTTCTGCGTGGTCGCGGTCGCGACAGTCGCACCGCAGCGCTCGCCGATCGCGCTCCGGACAGTCGGCGGCAGGTGCGCCCACTCCAGGCGTCGGGCGGTCCGGCCGTGCGGGATCGGTGAGGGGTGCACCCGGTCATCCTCGCCGCACCCGCGGCGCCTAGCGGGTTCGGGGTCAGGCGGCCCAGGGGTAGGGGTCCGGCGCCGGACCACCGTCCCACAACCTGCGCAGCAGCTGCGCGAGCCGCGAGGGTGCACGGACGACGTCGGCAGCGGCGTCCAGGGAGGACAGGAGCTGCTCGCCAGCCGCGACGCTCACCGAGGCCGGGTCGTCGAACGTGGTCAGCCCGGCCGCCACCGCCACTGTGGCGTGCAGCGACCGTCGGGAGGCCCGCAGCGCAGGGTGGTCGGCCTCCGCCTCGAGCAGGTGGTGCACGCCGGGCTGGTCGCGGACGGCAGAGCGCCACGCCACGGCGACGCTCGCTTCTGGCGTCTCGGCACCCAGCTCGAGCGCCACGTCGATGCGCGCGAGGAGCTGGCGCGACCAGTGGTCCTGCAGCGCGACGAGGAGCGCCTCGCGGGTGCCGTACGTCGCGGCGAGGGCGGCGTCCCAGGGCAGGCCGGCGGAGGCGGACGCACCGTCCTCGACCGCGCGCACCACGCGGAGGACGGTGGGGCGGGTGAGGGCGGTCGTGGTCATGCACACGACGCTAGGGAGCAGGCAGCGCGCGGTCTGCCGCCGACGGACGGGTCTTGCAGTCCCGCCCAGGGGCGGACCGACCCACCGCCGCCTCCGCCCGGAGTCGGATGTGCGTGCCCGCCCGCGGCCCTACCCTCGTGGCGTGGACGTGCCGGGGTTCGTGCTGCGCATGAAGCAGCGCTGGGTGGCCGGCGGGCTTCCCGACTATCCACTGTGGATCGCGGCGCTCATCGACTCTGCCGCCCTGCTGACCGCGATCGTGGTGGTGGTCCAGCGCCACGCCGACGGACTGCTGCCCGCGATCGGCCTGGCGGCCGTCGCGCTCGTCCCGTGGGTCGCCGAGCTGTGGACCCACGAGACGACCTGGGTCGCGTTCGTGGTGGTCACCGGCGGTGCGGTGCTCGTCCTGATGACCGGCTACCCGGTCGACTACGAGTGGGCGCCGTTCCTCCTCATCCTCGCCGCTGGCCACACGACCGCGGTGGGCGGGCTCTGGCGCGGTGCCGCCGTGACGCTCGCCGGCGAGGCGGTCATCGTCGCGGTGTTCCTCACCGGCAACCTGGCCGGGCCCGAGCTCGGCATCTGGGCGGCCGGCATCGCGGTCGGCCTCGACATGGGGTTCGTGATGCGCTCCCAGCAGCTCCGGATCGACGCGCAGGCCCGAGAGCACTCCGTCCGGGAGCGGCAGGCGGTGCTCGAGGAGCGGCACCGGATCGGCCGGGAGGTCCACGACCTCGTCGCCCACTCGCTGAGCGTCACGATGCTGCACCTGACCGCCGCCCGGCGTGAGGTCGAGGACGCCGCCGACCAGGACGAGGCCGCCGGTCTCGACGACGCGTTGTCCGCGCTCCGCGACGCCGAGCGCGTCGGCCGGCAGGCCATGGCGGACATCCGGGGCACCGTCGGGCTCCTCGGTCGCGACGACGATCCGGTGACGGCTCCGACGCCCGGCCTCGAGGACCTGCCGGCGCTGCTGGCGGACTTCCGCGGTGCCGGCCTCGCCGTGGCGTACGACGCGCAGGGCGACCTCGCCCAGGTGCCCGCCACCACGGCGCTCGGCCTCTACCGGATCGTCCAGGAGTCCCTGGCCAACGTCGCCAAGCACGCGGCCGGCTCGCGTGTGCAGGTCCGGCTCGACGTGGCCCGGGACCCCGGAGAGCTGTCGGTGCGCAGCGACCTGCCCCGTGGTGCCCGGCGCAACCCGGGCGGCTCCGGCCTCTCCGGCATGGCCGAGCGGGCGGCGCAGCTGGGCGCCCGGTTCAGCGCCGGGCCGGTCGACCGGTCCTGGGTGGTCCGGGTCGAGCTGCCCCGCGGAGACCTGGCCACCGACGGCCACGTCTGTCCCCTGCCCAGGCTGACGGCGCCGTTCCGCCGCACCGCTCCGGGACCGGCATGAACCTCCCCGACGGCCCGATGATCCGCGTGCTCCTGGTCGATGACCAGGAGCTGGTGCGCTCGGGGCTGACCAGGATCCTGCGACGCCGTGACGGCTTCGTCGTCGTCGGGGAGTGTGAGGACGGAGACCAGGTGGTGGCCGCGGTCGAGGCGCTCGAGCCGGACGTCGTGGTGATGGACCTGCGGATGCGCCGGATGAGCGGGATCGACGCCACGGCCGCGCTCCGCCGGCGCGCAGACCCGCCGCCGGTCCTGGTGCTCACCACGTTCGACGACGACGAGCTGCTCTCGGGCGCGCTGCGCGCGGGGGCGGCCGGATTCCTGCTCAAGGACAGCCCGGCCGAGGACGTCGTCCGCGGGGTCGCGGCGGTGGCCGCCGGTCAGGCGCTGCTCGATCCGGCCGTGACCGGCCGGGTGCTCGAGCGCTTCCGGGCGACGCCCGACGCCGCGCCGGCCGCTGCCCCCGAGGCCATCGAGGAGCTCACCGCCCGGGAGCGGGAGGTGCTCGAGCTGATGGGCCGCGGGCTGAGCAATGGCGAGATCGCTCGGACCCTGGTGATCTCCGAGGTGACCGTCAAGAGCCACATCGGCCGGATCTTCACCAAGCTGGACCTGCGTGACCGGGCCGCCGCGATCGTCTATGCGTTCGACCGCGGCCTGGTCGCCCCCGGCGGCTGAGAGCCGTGGCGTTCGAGCACACGCTCGCCTGAGCCGGGTCCCGAGATCCGCGACGACCACCGCCGTGAGGAATCGGACCACCGTCCCGCCCGTGGGAGGATTGGGAGTCCTGCCCAGCACGATCCGAGAGCGAGCCGTTGTCCCGTAAGCCCGCGCCGCAGCCCGGTCGCACCGACCCTGCGACGATCCGCAACTTCTGCATCATCGCCCACATCGACCACGGCAAGTCGACGCTCGCGGACCGGATGCTGCAGCTGACCGGCGTGGTCGACGAGCGCAGCGCCCGGGCCCAGTACCTCGACCGGATGGACATCGAGCGCGAGCGCGGCATCACCATCAAGAGCCAGGCCGTGCGGATGCCCTGGACGGTGCCGGCGGACAACGAGCAGGGTGCCGAGCCGGGCACCTACGTGCTCAACATGATCGACACCCCGGGGCACGTGGACTTCACCTACGAGGTCTCACGCTCCCTCGAGGCCTGCGAGGCCGCGATCCTGCTGGTGGACGCCGCGCAGGGCATCGAGGCGCAGACCCTGGCCAACCTCTACCTGGCGATGGGTGCGGACCTGCACATCATCCCGGTGCTCAACAAGATCGACCTGCCGAGCGCGAACGTCGAGAAGTACGCCGCGGAGCTGGCCGGCCTGGTCGGTTGCGACGTCTCCGATGTGCTGCTCACCAGCGCCAAGACCGGGCGGGGCGTCGAAGCCCTGCTCAACGAGATCGTGAAGCAGACCCCGCCGCCCGTCGGTGACGCAGACGCGCCGGCCCGGGCGCTCATCTTCGACTCGGTCTACGACACCTACCGCGGCGTGGTCACCTACGTCCGGGTGGTCGACGGCAAGCTCAGCCATCGCGACCGGATCAAGATGATGTCCAACGGCGTGGTGCACGAGATGCTCGAGGTCGGGGTGATCAGCCCCGAGCCGGTGAAGGCGGGGGAGATCGGCGTCGGTGAGGTCGGCTACCTGATCACCGGGGTCAAGGACGTGCGTCAGTCCCGCGTCGGTGACACGGTGACCAGTCAGCACCACGGGGCCACCGAGCCGCTCGGCGGCTACAAACACCCCAACCCGATGGTCTACGCGGGCCTCTACCCGATCGACGGCGACGACTACCCGACCCTGCGCGATGCGCTGGAGCGGTTGCAGCTCAACGACGCCGCACTGGCCTACGAGCCGGAGACGTCCGGTGCGCTGGGCTTCGGGTTCCGCTGCGGCTTCCTGGGCCTGCTGCACATGGAGATCGTCCGCGAGCGTCTCGAGCGCGAGTTCAACCTCGACCTGATCTCGACGGCGCCCAACGTGGTCTACGAGGTCGCGATGGAGGACGGCTCGGAGCACGAGGTGACCAACCCGAGCGAGTTCCCCGAGGGCAAGATCGCCGAGGTCCGCGAACCGGTGGTGCGGGCCACGATCCTCAGCCCCTCCGACTACATCGGCACCATCATGGAGCTCTGCCAGTACAAGCGCGGCAAGCTGCTCGGGATGGACTACCTCTCCGAGGACCGCGTCGAGATGCGCTACACGCTGCCCATGGGCGAGATCGTCTTCGACTTCTTCGACCAGCTGAAGTCACGCACCAAGGGCTATGCCTCGCTCGACTACGAGCGCGACGGCGACCAGGTCGCCGATCTGGTCAAGGTCGACATCCTGCTGCAGGGCGAGCCGGTCGACGCGTTCAGCGCGATCGTGCACAAGGACGCGGCGTACTCCTACGGCGTGATGATGGCCGGCAAGCTCAAGGAGCTGATCCCGCGCCAGCAGTTCGAGGTGCCGATCCAGGCCGCGATCGGGGCCCGCGTGATCGCCCGGGAGAACATCCGGGCGATCCGCAAGGATGTGCTCGCGAAGTGCTACGGCGGCGACATCACCCGCAAGCGAAAGCTGCTCGAGAAGCAGAAGGAGGGCAAGAAGCGGATGAAGATGGTCGGCCGCGTCGAGGTCCCCCAGGAGGCGTTCGTCGCCGCGCTCTCGACCGGTGAGCGCCCCGCCAAGTAGCCGCCGCGCCAGGCCCGGCCGGCCCCGCCTGCCCCACGGGACAACACCCGTCGACACGCGTCACACGGGTCACGCGCTCGCTCGCAACACCCCGCTCCGGCAGCGCGAATGGTCTCCCAAAGAGGGGATATCCTGAGCGCGAGTTGCCCTCGACCGGCTTCGGTCAGGCATCGTGGGGGTGTCTCGGGTGCTGGCTTGTGGGGAGTCGGCGTGGAGCACAGGGGGAACGGCTGATGGAGCCGAACGACGCTGCTAGCAGCAGTGCGCGCGCTCAAGAGATGCGCGCGAGCCTGGGCGCGCGCCGTGAGGTCGAGGCACTGCTGGCCGAGGCCAGCGCCACCCGCGAGGCGGCGGTCGCCGACGCCGACGCGATGATCGAGGAGGCCCAGCAGGTCTCCGACCAGCTGTTGCGCGAGAGCCGCACCGAGGCCGAGCGCGCCACCACCGACGCCCGGCAGCGGGCCGAGGGCGTGGTGGCCCGCGCCCGCACCGAGGCCGAGGACATCACGCGGCAGGCCCGCGCGGCGGCCGACGCCGTGCGCGCCCGGGCCGAGGCCCAGGTCGAGGAGCACCGCCGTCGGGTCCGTACCGAGCTGACCGAGCAGGTCACCCGTGAGGTCGCCGAGCAGAGCCGCCGCGAGCTGGCCCGGGTCCACGAGCGTCAGCAGGCGATGATCGGCGACATCGAGGCATCGGTCCGGATCCTCGGCGTGTCGATGGAGGCCGCGGTCGCCAACATCTCCGAGATGCTGGGCGCGCTCGACTCGCTGCGGGCCCACACCGCCGAGTCGCTCGGTGACGTCGCGATCCCGATGACGACTCCGCCCCGGCACGCCGACCCCTCTGACCCGGATGGATCCGAGGACGCGGTCGACCAGGACGACGACGAGGACGACGAGGCCGAGTCCGATCGGGGCTCCGGCCGGACCATCAGGTCCGGCCACCTCATCGACGCGCTCGCGGACCTCGACGGCGAGGCGGGCGGCAAGCCGGGCCGCGACTCCAACGACGAGCCCATCGACGAACCCGCAGACCTCGACGAGGGGCCGCCGCTGACCGCGACCGAGGCGTTCCTTCGGTCCGCTCACCTCGACCACGGCGACCCGCCGCTCCCGCCCATGGACGACGCCGACGTCGGCGCCCGCTACGCGCGCGACGCGATGCGCGCCACGGCGCGGGCCCGCTCCCGGCGCGACGACGAGGAGACCCTCGAGGTGCTCCCCGAGCGCGACTCCGTCCACCGTCCTGGCCGCAACGGCAGGACCGTCCCCGACGAACGGGCGGCGACCGACGACGGGGACGACACCGAGGACGCCGACCGCGGCGAGGCCGAGGCGTCCGGCAAGCCGCTCGGGTGGCTGTTCCGCTCGTCGTGATGAGTCGCCATGGCGGGGCTGGCTGACGAGGTTCGCGCAACGCCGGCACACCCGCGCCGCGACTTCCACGCGCTGCCGGCGACCCGCTCGCGGGGACGGCTCGCCTTCCTGCTGCCGCTCCCGCTGGCTGCGGTCGTGGGCCTGGCCGCCGGGGCCGCGCCGCAGCCGGCCCTGGTGGTGACGGCCGCGGTGGTCTCGGCTCTGGTGCTGGTCAGCCGGGTGGAGTGGGCGGGGCTCGCGGTGATCTGCAGCGCGGTCTTCGAGGCGTACCTCTCGCTCGTCTCGCCGTGGGCCACCGAGTGGCTCTTCGGCGTGCTGCTGGTCGCCTGGCTGGTACGCCGCGCGCAGGGCCCGCTCCACCAGCACCGGCTGGTCGCGCTCGCCGTGCTCGTGGGCGGCCTCGTCGGGGCGCTCGTCGTCGCGTTCCTCGCGCATCCCCTCGGCGCCGCGGGGCTCGCCGTCTGCGCCACCTACGTCGAGCTGTGCGTCGTCATGCTGGTGCTGGCTGACGTCCTGTGCGGGCCGCTGGCGCCACGCCGGGCCGCACGCCTCTACGTGCTCGCCTGCGTCGCCGCCTCGGTGTGCGGCATCCTCACCGCCATCGTGTCCGACCGACACCGCGTCGCCGGCCCGGTCGAGAGCTCTGACACGCTCGCCTTCTTCCTGGTCGCCGCGATCCCGTTGGTCGGCACGGTCCGCTCCCGTGTCGAGCAGCCGGCCTGGTGGGTCCGGGCCTGCTTCGCGATCCTGATCGTCGCCGTGGTCGGCAGCCAGTCCCGGGCCGCGTTCGTCGCCCTGGTCGGCATGCTCCTGATCGCGGTGCTCACCGGGGTGCTGGCGCTCCGCTACGCCGGCGCGCTGATCGCGATCATCACGACCGGGGTCGCGCTCCTCATCGCGGTGCTGCCGCTCCGGATCGGTGAGGCCCTCAGCGACCCGCAGCGCTACTCCGACACCAACATCGCCCAACGCAACGACGTCCGGCTCGCGGCCTTCGAGATGACGCGGGCCAGCCCGGTGGTGGGGCTCGGTCCCGCGGCGTACTCGTTGTTCCACCAGGACTACCGCGACCCCGGGACGCCCGCCCAGGATCGAGACATCGACACGGCCTACAGCACTCTGCTCGAGGCCTCGGCCGAGCTCGGCGTGCTCGGCGTCGTTGCCCTCTATGCCCTCTGGGCCGTGCCGGCGGCCGCCGCGCGTCGCCGGTGGCTGAAGGAACGCTCCCACCTGACCGCGGCGACGTTGCTGGCCATCGACGGGCTGCTCACCGCCTCGTTGCTGGGCTCCGTCCAGTACGTGCTGCCGCTGTGGTTCCTGGCCGCGATGGCGTTCGCCCTCGGCCGGCCGAGCCGTCCCAGGATTCCGCTTCTGGGGGACAACTCGTCTGGACAGGTGGTGGCCAGATAGTGAATTTTGCGCCTCCGGCCCTCCATCGTCGGAAACCATGGGCTCGGCGGCGGTGCGTCCGATGCGCAACGCGGGGGGCGCTGCCGTATTGGGGTGCGTTCCGCCAAGCATGGAATATTGGCGGCACACGACGGCAGGTGCTTCCAGGGGGGTCTGGGCGCAGGTCGTCTTAGCAAAGCGTGGGGACATCGATGGACGTGCGCGACGTGGGGGCGGCGCTGTGGCGCCAGCGACCGCTTGTCGTGTTGATCCTGGTGGTCACCGGCAGCGCCATCGCAGCCGGGATCCTCCTTGCCCCGAAGTCGTACGCCGCTACGGCCACGATCAGCGCCGCGGAGGCGCCGGGCGTGGCCGAGACCGACGATCTCGACTCTTTGCGCGCAACCCTGGCGGAGCTCGCCAACTCTCGAGGGGTGGTCGACGAGGTCCGCGACCGGACCTCGGTCGACCGGAGCCGGTCAGAGCTGCGTCGCTCGATCCGGGGCGACTGGGTCCGGGGCACGATCCTCGTGGATGTCACCGTCGAGGATCGTGACCCGGACACTGCCGCGGCCATCGCCAACTCGGTGGCCGACGTCCTCGTCGAGGGTGACGTGGTCGCCGAGCTCGCGGGTCCGTCCCTGCACCGGTCGCTGGTGCTCACGACGAGCGACCCGGCACATGTCCCGGACACGTTCAGCAGCCCAGACCTGCGGTTCGCGGTGGCGCTCGGGCTGCTCCTGGCGCTGGGCCTGGCCACCGCGGCCGCGGTCTGGCGAGATCGGCGGACCCACACCGTCGACGACGCCGCCGGGGTCGAGGACGCGGCGGTCGCGCCACTGCTGGCGCACCTGACGCAGCCGACGGACCTCACCTCGATGCCGGCGCTCAGCCCCGGCACTGCAGAGGCGGACCTGTTCCGCCACCTGCGCCTGGCCCTGGAGGCACAGGCCGACGCCGGGTCGCCGCGCGTGGTGTTCGCCGGCATCACCGACGGCGACGTCAACGTCTGGATCGGGGCCAACGTCGCCCTCGCACTGGCCGGCACCGGACGCCGGGTCCTGCTCGTCGACGGCCGGATGGGGGAGCGGTTCGGCACGCCGGTCGAGGAAGCACCGGACACCCCGGGCCTCTACGACGTGCTGCTCGGCGCGGACCTCGAGACGGCGATGAGCCCCGGCCCCGTGGACCTGCTTCAGGTGCTGCCCGCTGGGACGTACGGCGAGGCGTCGATCCCCGAGCTGATAGCGCAGCGCTTCCCGATCGTCATGGAGTCCGCGGCGACCGAGTTCGACAACGTGGTGGTGATCGGGCCGCCGCTCGACGTGTGCGAGGACTCGCGAGTGATGGCCGTCGAGAACGCGGTCGTCCTGGCCCTGGTCGAGGGGTCCGTCTCCGCCAACGCGCTGCGGGTGCACGCCGACCGGATCCGGGCCGTGGGGTCGAGGCTGCTCGGCGTCGTGCTCGTCGGAAGGCACGCCGACCGGACAGCTGCCTGATGCCCTCCCGCGACCAGCAGATCCAGACCAATCGACGGCTGCACGTGCTGCACGTGTCCGTGCCGACCTCGGGCGGCGTCGCGACCGTGGCCACCGGCTACGTGCGCGACCAGGTCGAGCGCGGCTGGAACGTCACCGTCGCGTGCCCGTCCACTGGCGACCTGGGTTACGCCGCCCGCGAGGCAGGTGCCGAGGTGCGGTGGTGGCGCGCGGACAACCACGACAGCACGCTCCCCGGGACGGTCGCCAGGCTCAACCGGATCGTCAACGAGACCAAGCCCGACGTCGTGCACCTGCACAGCGGAAAGGCCGGCCTGGCCGGGCGGCTCGTGGTGCGCGACCGGATTCCCACCGTCTTCCAGCCGCACGCCTGGTCGTTCCTCGCCGCCCGTGGGGTCCAGGGAGCTTCCCTGCGCTGGGAGCGATATGCCGCACGCTGGACCAGCGAGCTGGTCTGCGTGAGCGAGACCGAGCGACAGCTGGGCGAGAGCCTGGGCGTGCACGCACCGACGAGCGTGATCCCCAACGGCATCGACCTGACGACCTATCGCCCGGCCGGCGCCCGCGACCGCGTCCACGCCCGCAAGCTGCTCGCGCTCCAGGACCTGCCGACCGTGCTCTGCGTCGGCGCGCTGACCGTGCAGAAGGGCCAGCAGGACCTGCTCGCCGACTGGCCGCGGGTGCGGGCGCGCGTGCCCCGTGCCCAGCTGCTGCTGGTCGGCGACGGGCCGGACCGTCGCGCGCTCGAGCGGCTGGCCGACGGCATGGAGGGCGTGGTCTTCGCGGGCGCGCGGACCGACGTCCCGCTCTGGATGGCAGCGGCCGACGTGGTGGTGATCCCGTCCCGTTGGGAGGGCATGGCGCTGGTGCCACTGGAGGCGATGGCGTGCGCGCGCAGCGTGGTCGCCACCGACGTGAACGGCGCGGTGGACAGCGTGCCCTCGGACGCCGGCGTGATCGTCGCGCTCGACGATCCCACGGCGCTGACCCAGGCGCTCGTGGAGCGGCTCGAGAACCCTGCGCTGGGTGACGAGGAGGGCTGGCGCGGTCGCTCGCACGTCGAGCTCCACCACGACGTGACGACGTCAGCGCGCGAGCTGGCCCGCGTCTACCTGCGTCTGGTCGGGGCGCGGCGCGGTCGCTGAGGTCGCACCGGCCACGCCGCCGGCGTAGCGCACCCGGAGCAACAGCGCCCGGACCAGCTCGGGCAGCGCGACCAGGCGGGTCCGTTGCAGCAGTCTGCCGACCGGTCCGACCCGGCCGGAGATGGCGACCGAGAACGTGGTGCCCGGCCGGACCACCGACCGCGCCCGCCGGGTGCGGAACCTCGGCGCCGTCACCGTGCTGCCGCTCTCGTCGACCCCGGGCTCCCGCACCAGGACCCCGCCGGTCTCGATCCGGACCAGCAGGGCCAGCACGGCGAAGGGCGGAAGCAGTGCAAGGAGGGTGACGGTCGCGGTCAGCACCTCCACGACCCGCTTGAAGGCCCGCACCGGCAGCCAGGTCCCGCGCCGGTGCAGGTGCACCACCGCTATGTCGTCGACCAGCTCGCGCGGGTGTCGGGCGTGCGCCCGCACCGGGGGGAACCAGGCGGGCACGGCGTAGACCTCGGCGGGAGCCGCGAGCAACCCAGCGACCGCAGCGGTCTCCTGGTCACCCGCTGGTCCGGACAGGGCGACCACCGCCGCGTCGACGCGCGACTCGGTCATGGTCCGGGGCAGCCGGGCCACCGGTCCGAGCAGGGGCAGTGGCAGTCCCCGAGCCTGGTCGAGGCTGCTCACGGTGCCGGTGCCGACGAAGCCGACCGGCCGGAGGCCGAGCTCGGGGCGGGTCAGCAGGATGGCCGCGAGCCGCCGCGCGGTGCTGCCGGTGCCGACCACGAGCACCCGGCGCTCGAGCAGCCCTCCGCGGCGGAGCAGCTGTGTCCCGGCGTACACGAGGGTGTGCGCGAGCACCAGGCAGGCGAGGGCGAGCACGCCGAAGCCAGCGCCGCTCGCACCGGCGACGATCACGACGGCCGTCGCGCCGGCAGCCGCCACGAACAGTCCGGGCAGGTCCTCGACGATCGAGAGCACCAGGCGGGACCGGTGCAGGTCCGCGGCCCGGGCGACCAGGACGGCGACGGCGGCGGCGACCAGCAGCGGTGCGAGCGACTCGCCGAGCACGAGGCCGGCCACGAGCACGGCCGAGCCGTCGACGACGGTCAGTGCCGGGCCGATCGTGCGCAGCCACGGCACTCGCCAGCGCTCACGTGCAGCCACAGACCGCCCCCCAGCCCACCTGTGTGCGGCGCAACCCCCTGCAGACGCGCCGTACCGGCCATCCAACTCCCACCGGTCGCGCTTGTCCATGCCGGGTCGCGCTTGACCGGTCGGCCACCATCTGGGGGTGCCCTCCGTCGCCCTGCCGCCCGGCGTGCTGGCCTTCGCCGACCGCGGCCCGGAATGGGCCGCCTTCGTCGACCGGCTGCCGCGGCTGGTCCGGGAGGTGTTCGAGGAGTGGGGGCTGACCGCCGACGGTGCTCCGACCCACGGCTACTGCGCGCTCGTGCTCCCAGTGCGACGCGCCGGGGAGCCGGCGGTGCTCAAGCTCGGGTTCCCGGACGACGAGAGCGAGCACGAGGGGCTGGCGCTGCAGCGCTGGGCCGGGACCGGCGCGGTCAGGCTGTTGAGCGCCGACCCGCACCGCTCGGCACTCTTGCTGGAGCGGCTGCAGCCGACCGACCTGACCTCGGTCGACGTGCTCGACGCCTGCGAGCGAGTCGCGGAGCTGTACGCGCGGTTGCACGTGCCGGCCCCACCGCAGCTGCGCACCCTCACGTCGTACGTCGAGCAGTGGACCGCACAGCTCGCACTTCTGCCCCGGGACGCACCCGTCCCACACAGACTCGTGCAGCAGGCGGTGTCCCTGGGCCGCGACCTCGTGTCCGACGAGGCGAGCACGGGCACCCTGATCCACGCGGACCTCCACTACGAGAACGTGCTGGCCGGAGACCGGGAGCCCTGGCTCGTCATCGACCCGAAGCCGGTCAGCGGCGATCCGCACTACGAGCCGGCGCCGATGCTCTGGAACCGCTGGGACGAGGCCGTCGCCTCGAGCGACCTGCGGACCGCCGTACGCCGTCGGTTCCACACGCTCGTCGACTCGGCGTACCTCGACGAGGACCGGGCCCGCGACTGGGTCGTCGTACGGATGCTGCACAACGCGATGTGGGAGCTGGAGGACCACCCGGCAGCGCCGGACCTCGGCTACCTGACGATGTGCATCGCCATCGCCAAGGCCGTCCAGGACTGACCAGACGCCGACCCGCCCGAACTGTCCGGGCGGGTCAGCGGAAATGGGGTTGCCGGGCCCGGGATCATGGAGGGGTGAGCGAAGGCGTGCTGAGATCCGTCAACGTCGGTACGCCGCGCGAGGCGGCCTGGGCCGGCATCGGCCGGACCTCGATCGACAAGACGCCCGTCGCCGGGCCGGTCGAGGTGCACCGGCTCGGCGTCGTCGGCGACGAGGTCTCCGACACCCGGCACCACGGCGGCCCCGACCAGGCGGTCTACGCCTACGCCCGCGAGGAGCTGGACTGGTGGGCCGAGCAGCTCGGCGACGACCTGCGAGACGGCGAGTTCGGCGAGAACCTCACCACCGAGGGGCTGACCGTCGACGACGCCGAGGTGGGGGAGCGGTGGCGGATCGGGACGGTGCTGCTGGAGACAGCCCTCGTGCGGACGCCGTGCAACGACTTCAAGGAGTGGATCGGTCGGGGCGGCCACGACAACTCCGCCTGGGTACGCCGGTTCGCCGAGCGCGGGCGGCCCGGAGCCTATCTGCGGGTGCTCCAGCCCGGCGTGCTCGCGGCCGGCGACGCCATCGAGGTGGTGCACCGGCCCGGTCACGGGGTGACCATGTCGCTGATGTTCCGGGCGCTGCTGCGCGAGCCGGCGCTGCTGCCGAGGCTCCTCGAGGTCCAGGGGCTGGCCGAGAAGGCCCGGCGGCGAGCCGAGGCTTTCGTCACGGATGAGACGGATTCCTACCGGCCGGTAGCCCCTGTGAACTAGGTTACTTCGCGAACGTCGCCCCCCGACCGGTCTCGGACGGACCAGCCAGGAGAAGCAATGCCGCGCAACATCGACCCGAGCTTCGTGGACCACCTCACACCGAGCTTCGCCCAGCTCTTCCTGGACCGGGTCGCCAAGTCGTCCTCGCTCGAGGCCTACCGCTTCCCGAAGGGCGACTCCTGGGAGTCGGTCACGTGGAAGCAGGCCGGTGACCGCGTCAGCAGTCTCGCGGCCGGGCTGCTCTCGCTCGGGATCCAGCCCGAACAGCGCATCGGCATCGCGTCCTCGACCCGTTACGAGTGGATCCTCGCCGACCTCGCGGTCATGTGTGCCGGTGCCGCCACGACCACGGTCTACCCCTCGACCAACGAGGAGGACACGGCGTACATCCTCAGTGACTCCGAGT
>Ga0075363_100000338_pt1 | contig 13991 bp, 12 predicted proteins | sample EndMetdeltDD1763_FD_71470 | JGI IMG/M metagenome (GOLD analysis project Ga0075363, IMG submission 71470) | Populus endosphere microbial communities from Tennessee, USA - Endosphere MetaG P. deltoides DD176-3 | ecosystem: Host-associated > Plants > Roots > Endosphere | place: USA: Tennessee...
GTCGGGATCGACACCGACCACCCGGTGCACAGGTATTTCCTGGCGGCCAAGCAGACCGAGTTCGCGGTCGGCGGGGCCACCGGGCAGCTGCTGCACATCGGTCGCGAACTGGCCGACACTCCCGCTTAGCGATGAGCGCTCGCGCGAAGAGCATTCAGCTTCAGCCGGCGACGGGAAGCGAGCTTCCCACCGTAACCTCGCTGATCACAACGCTGGTCGACGTCGACGACCGCGGGGTGTACTTCGAGGACACGTTCACGTCCTGGCGTGAGCACATCGCCAATGGTGCTGCGGTCGCGGCGGCGCTTCGCGCCCGCATGAACCCCGACCGACCGCAGCATGTCGGTGTGCTGCTGCAGAACACCCCGTTCTTCTCGTCGGTTCTGGTGGCGGCAGGGCTGACCGGGCTGGTGCCGGTGGGCCTGAACCCGGTACGCCGTGGCGCGGCGCTGCAGCGCGACGTCACGCATGCGGATTGCCAGGTCGTGCTTGCAGATTCGGCGTCGGCGGCTGTCGTCGGCGATATCGAGCACATCGACGTCGATTCGCCGGAGTGGGCCGCCGAGGTTGCGCGCTACGCCGACGAACCCGTCGTCGCCTACGACGCCGACCCGGGTGATCTGTTCATGTTGATCTACACCTCGGGCACCAGCGGTGACCCCAAGGCGGTCAAGTGCAGCCAGGGCAAGGTCGCCATCGCGGGCGCGATGATGACCCAGCGGTTCGAGCTCGGAACCAGTGACGTCTGCTACGTGTCGATGCCGCTGTTCCACTCCAACGCGGTGCTCGTCGGCTGGTCGGTGGCTCTGGCCTCGCGGAGCTCACTTGCATTGCGGCGCAAGTTCTCCGCCTCGCAGTTCCTGCCGGATGTGCGCCGATTCGGCGCGACGTACGCCAACTATGTGGGCAAGCCGCTGTCGTATGTGCTCGCGACTCCCGAGCAGCCCGATGACGCCGACAATCCGTTGCGCGCCGTCTACGGCAACGAGGGCGCGCCGGCCGATGTCGAGAGGTTCGCCAGCCGGTTCAACACCCTGGTGATGGACGGGTTCGGTTCGACCGAGGGCGGTATCGCGATCGGCCGCACGCCGGACACCCCGCCGGGCGCGCTCGGCCCGCTGCCCGAAGGCACCGTGATTCTCGACGTCGAGACCGGGGAGCCGTGCCCGCCCGGCGTCACCGGTGAACTCGTGAACACCTCTGACCCAGGACGTTTCGAGGGCTATTACAACGATCCGGGTGCCGATGCCGAGCGCATGCGCGGCGGGGCGTACCACAGCGGCGACCTGGCCTATCGCGACGAGAACGGTTACGCGTACTTCGCGGGCCGACTGGGCGACTGGATGCGCGTCGACGGTGAGAACCTCGGCTCGGCGCCGATCGAGCGAGTGGTGCTGCGCCATCCCGACGTCGTCGAGGTCGCGGTGTATGGGATACCGGCGCCCGACGTGGGAGACCAGGTGATGGCCGCCGTGGTGTTGATCGAGGGCGCGTCGTTCGACCCGGAGCAGTTCCGTGAGTTCCTCGCCGGGCAATCCGACCTCGGACCCAAGCAGTGGCCGTCGTTGGTGCGCGTCGGCACCGATCTGCCGCGGACCGAGACGTTCAAGATCATCAAGCGGCGTCTGCAGGCCGAAGGCACCGATTGCAGCGATCCGGTGTTCCCGATTCAACGCTGAGGGACTCAGCTGTCGTTGACTCGGCAAGAATTGATGTCTCTCGGCATGTACACGAATAGTCGATTTGATGTACATTGCCGTGGACATGAAATCGCGCACGTACGACATGCGCACGCGCCAGCTGGCAAAAGACGCCACCCGCGACGCGATCGTCGACGCTGCGATTGACACGTTCGAAGCGGAACGGACGTTCGCCATCGCGCTGGCGGCGGTGGCTGAACGCGCCAACGTCACGGTGAAGACCGTGCTCCGTCATTTCGGGAACCGCGATGCGTTGATCGACACCGCATGGCAGCGACTGTTCGACGACATCCGCGCCGAGCGTGAGCCCCCTCCCGACGATCCGGCGGCCGCGCTGGATGTGCTGATCGAGCATTACGAGCGTCGCGGCACCATGGTCCTCACCACATTGGCCCAGGAAGACAAGGACCCCCGAGCACAACGGATGAACAGCACGGGCCGCCTCGGCCATCGCAGATGGGTAGAGCAGGTCTTCGACGCCCGGTTGCCTGAACAACCGGCCGAACGGTCCCGATTGATAGACGTGCTGGTGGTCGCCACCGACGTCTACACCTGGAAACTGCTGCGACAAGATCGCGGACTGTCGAAGGTCGACGTCTCGGATCGCATGCTGCTGATGACAGAAGCCCTGCTTACCCGATGAAGATTCTCTTCGTCATGTTCGACGGCGGCGGCAACATACCGCCGCAAGTGAAAGTTGCCTGCGCCCTTCGGGACCGGGGTATCGACATCCACGTCCTCGGCCATCGCGGCATACAGCATCGAATCGAAAGCGAGGGCCTTCCGTTCGAGGAGTTCGCCGCGGGACGCAGCTTCGATCCGACCGCCCGACGCTCACTACCCGCGATGATGGCCGACTTCGGGAAGGTCACCGTCGATCGGCGTTACGGAAGCTGCGCGGTTGACGTGGCTCGACGGCTTGGATGCGATGCCGTCGTGGTCGACGTCGTATTCGCCGCCGCGATCGACGAGATCCTGAAGGCGGGGATTCCGGCTGTGGCCTTCGTGCACTGTTTTTACCGAGCCGTTCAGGACATGGAGGCGGGACCCGTCGGATGGATGCAACGGCTCCGTGGCATCGCGCCGCTGCGTGCCGACCGCAGCGCTCTACTGCAAATCGTCACTGCCCGAGCGAATCTCGACCCGATGCGCGGATCTCCCGCGGTACACCACGTGGGCGTCGTGTGGCAAGGCACACCGACACAAGCGATTCCGTCTCCCACACCGCGAATTCTGGTCAGTCTGAGCTCCTGCGCTTACGCCGGCCAACGTCGCATGCTGCAGAAAATCCTCGACGCTCTCGAACCCCTCGCTGTTCAGGGAATCGTCACCGTGGGCCCCGGCATCGACTCGGTTGGGCTTCGGGTGCCGTCAAACGCGTCGATGCATTCATGGCTCGACCACGACGAGGTGCTCGCCGGCGCGTCACTCGTAGTCGGGCACGGTGGCCACAGCACCGCGATGCGCGCCCTGTCGTTCGGTGTCCCACTGGTCGTGATGCCTGCGAATCCATTCATCGACCAGAAGCGTGTCGGTGCGCAACTCGCGAAAGTCGGCGCCGGCATTCTGCTGCCGAAACATGCTGGTAGTAAACGAATTCGTGAAGCCGTTTCGCGGGTGTTGTGTGACCCCCAGTACAGCGAGGCGGCCGCGGGTATCGCGGCGCGGATCCGCGAACGCGACGGCGCGGAGGTGGCCGCCGACGCGATCGAGGAGTTCCTGCGCTCAGCGGTTGCTCACAGGTCTGATTCTCCGCTCTAGAAACCTGTTTGGTTCGTATCGAACTACTGGCCGTGTCTGTGGAAGCGCTCCACCTTCGTGCTCCCATCGCTCGAGCGTGACAGCAGGTAGAACGCGGTCATCATTGCGTCGCACGCTAACTCAATTCAACGTGGTGTAGCCCGTATGGAACGGAGTTGAGCATCGTGACGGAAAGGTCAGCACCACTCGGTAGCTTGAAGGTGCGACGCTCGCCTGGGCGCGCGTCGAGGATGGCTGCACCGAGTGGCGACTGAATGGAGTAGACCTCGATGTCACCGTGCTCGGCACCACGCATACCGAGGAGGAACGATTCGGTCTCATCGGTGTTGTCGTAGCGGACGGTGACGACCATGCCCGGCTCGGCGATCCCGTCGTCGGGCGGATCGTCGCCGACGACCGCGTTGATGAGCAGTTCGTGAATCTGTTGAATGCGCGCTTGGCGGGCACGCTTTATGGCGACGGCATTTTCGCCGATGTCTCTATCGTCGTGAGCGGTCGCACACATTGTGCGCAGGGTTGCCAATTCCTGGTGCAGGCGTTCGTGGGCATCTGTTGAGATCCAGACCTGGTGCGTATTCCTCATATTCGGTCCTTTCATTGCGTTAGGCCACGGCTCGCCGCAGCGGATCGAAAGGCTGAAGCGCTTCGGGTTGCTTGCCGGTCGTGATCTGTTCGGCCAGGAGTCGGCCGGTCACAGGACCGTGAGCCAGACCCCACATGCCGTGTCCGCCGGCGACGTACACGTTGCGCGATATCTCACCGATCAGCGCCAAGCCGTCGGGGGTGATCGGACGGGGACCGACCCAGATGTCGCTGCGCTCGGCCCACCGAACTCCTTCCAGCAGCGGACTCGCGGAGGCAATGATGGCACCGACACGTTCGGCCATCAATGGGTCATGCGGATTGCGGAATTCCATGGTGCCCGCCACCCGCAGTGCACCGTTGTAGGGAGTGCACGCCACTCGCACATCGGGCAGGTAGATAGGACCCGGTAGGGGCCGGTCCACGGGCACCGTGAAGGAGTATCCGCGACCAGCGCGCACCGGTACGCGCAGACGACTGCCCGCCAGTCGTGACAGCCATGCGCCGGTGGCGATCACCGCAGCGTCGGCGGTCAACGGCTCGCCGCGGTACGTCGACACAGTCGTCGAACTGCCGGAGCTGAACACGCCGCGCACATCCTCGGTGAGGATGTTGGCTCCACGCTCTTCGACAGCTTTCCCGAGGGCAGCGACGAAACGCCCCGGATCGACGAATCGCTGGCCGTTGATGTTGATCGCGGCGGTGATCTCCGACGAAGCCAGGGGTACCTGCTCGCGCAGCGCCTCACCGGACAGTCCGGTGACGAGCACCGACTGGCCGGCGTTCTGGAGGGCTTGAAGGTCCCGCATCATGTTTTCCGCGTCATGGGTGGTCTGGAAAAGTGCGGTGATCGGAGCATCGGTCACCGGCACGTCGACCCCGTTGCCGACGAGGACGTCGTATGCCTCGATGCATTCCTCGTTGAGTGGCACGTTTGCTTGCAACGCGCGATTCCACATCGTCGGGCGACAGTTGGCCGCGAATTGAATCAGGAACGACCACAGTGCACTATCCGCGCTCAAAGGAATGTGCAGCGGAGCGTTCCGGTCGCGCAACGATCGCAGACCGTAGCGAAGCAGTTTCGGAGAGTTCAGCGGCATCGTCAACGCGGGTGAGATCCAGCCGGCGTTACCCCAGGAGGCTCCGGCGGCTACGCCTGCTCGGTCCACCACGGTGACGTCGACTCCCCGCTCCTGCAGGAACCATGCCGTCGACAATCCGACGATGCCTGCGCCGACCACGACCGCAGACCGCGGACCGCCATCGATACGCTCGCCGCCGACCATTGCCATACCTCCATCGCCGAACCCACCTACGGACAACCCCATGGTCGCCTGACCAGCGACGGCAAGGCTTGCCGCGGTGGGACAACCCACGGCGGCGACGTTGTGGTGATCCGACAAACGGTGCGATCAGTCGGCTTCAGTGGCAGCGAGTTCGATCATCATGGCAAGCCGCTTGCGGGCGTCGTCCAATTGAAGGTCGGTGATCTCGCTCATCTTGCGCAAGCGGTACCGCACGGTGTTCTCGTGCACGCCCAATCGATTGCCCGCTTCGGCCGGGTCGCCCATGGCCTCCAGCCAGGCCCTCAGGGTCGACACATAGTCGGTGGTGTTATCGGCGTCGTGGCGTCGCAACTCGGCGACAGGTCCGCGGTCGGGGGTCCGGCCCGACCGCGCCGCCGTCCGAAGCCGTTGCAGCAGGATCTCGTCCCACGACTCGTCATAGGCCGGCGGTGGGGCATCGGCCGACTTGATCCCGTGCAGCGCGAGACATTCGTCAGCCTCCTGACGCGCCGCGGGCAGATCTATGGCCGCGGCCGCCTTGCTGATACCGGCCAACACGGTCAACCGATCGGGCAGAGAGGCCCGCAAGCTCGCGAACCACCGTCGAGCGGACGCCGCCTGCTCGCCCGGCAACAACGTGTACACCGTGTTGCCGGAGAGGGCACTTCGGCCAGGACGTGACCAGCCGAACCCGGTCGTCGCCCGCTCGAAGGCGAGTAGAAGACCCGCGTCTCGATCGAAGTCGATGAAAGCCTGCACCGCGATGACGCGCATGCGGCCCGGCGCCAAACCGAGCCTGCTGGCCGACGCCGCGGCATCGGGGCTGCCGTTCAGGAGTCGCAGCACCAATTCGGATTCGACCTGACGCTCCAAATCCGCGCTGGCGCGTGAGCGCAACAGATGTAAGGCCACTGTGCGGGCCCCGTCGGCCAGCGCCGTCCGTTCGGGTTCGGCCAGCGGCTCGAGGCAGGCAACCCACAACGACCCCATGAGTTCTGTCCCCGAACGCACCGCCACGACCATGCGGCCCGACATTCCGCGATCGGTGTCCGGACTGACGAACAGCGGTTCGTCAGAGGTTGCAAGATGCGCGAAAACACCTCGGGTTTCGAAGAATTCGCGCAAACTGGCCGGCGCCTGCCTATCCATGATCGTCGCGACTCGTGCCGGATCGGCGTTCTGCTGCATCGTGGAGTAGGCAAGCACCCGTGACAACGGATCCTCGATGGTGACCGCGCCACCGACCATCTCGGCCAAGCTATCGGCGAGGGCGAACAGATCGGTTGGACCGCGGCCGGATTCGGTTTCCCGACCCTCCAGAACCAGCCCGTAGACGACAGCCGAAAGCTCGCTCCAGGAAACCGACGCATCGACGACCATCATCGCGACGCCCTCGTCCATCCCGGCGAAGGTGGTGGTGGTGGTGTCATCGTGGTCGCGCAGCAGAACGACCACCGCGTGCGCCGACACCGCCCACCGCAATGCCTCGTCCGCTGAACGCGCCCCGATGGCCAAGAGCACATCGCCGATTACCGTACGGTCGCCGGCGACCTCGTGCACTACGACGCTGCCGAGTTCGGCGGAGCGCGGTATCGGACAGAAACGGAGTCGGACGCCGTAGCTTCCCAGCACGTTCACCAAGCGGTCTAACGTGACCACACGCTGCTCCTCTCACGCCGAGTCTATTGTCCGTGGCCTGTCGCACCCCGGCGGTAGCGTCGTCGACGTGGGATACCACGAGTTCGCACCGCCCACCGACCTGTCCGACCCATCGAGGTCGCGTGGTCCATGGACGGACCGCCCGCACCCGTGCGGGTGCTACCCGACGGGTGCATGGATCTGATCGCGATGGACGACGGCATCGTCGTCGCAGGCCCGGATACCGCGCCGGTGGAGACGACGCGTGACGGAGAACCATACGTCGGCTTGCGGTTTCGGCCGGGCATCCTGCCTCGGCTGCTCGGCATTCCCGCAGGCGAAGTGCGCGACAGCAGGCTGCCGCTTGCGGACCTGCGAGCGCTGCCGCGGGCTCGGTCGCTGACCGAGCTGACGACGCGATTGGCGGCCGGCGCACCGCGCGCCGAAACCGCACCGTGGACGCTGCCGCAGTTGAGGCAGGTCACCGGCAGCCTCGCCACCGGATCCGGTGTCGCCGACGTCGCACAGGATCTCGGCTGGTCGCCGCGCACCCTGCAGCGCCACTGCACCGCCGTCTACGGCTACGGTGCGGCGACGCTGCGGCGCATCCTGCGGTTCCGTCGCGCCCGGCGTCTGCTGGACGACGGGTTGCCCTTCTCCGACGTCGCGGCCCTCGCCGGCTACGCGGACCAACCGCATCTGCACCGCGAGGTCCGAGTGCTCGCAGGCGTCCCGCTGGGATGGTTCGGTCAGGACTCCAGCGCGGCGAACAGATCCACCCAGTTGCCGTCGGGGTCGGCCACGGTCGCGTAGCGCTGCTGCCATGGCGCATCGTAGGGCCTCAACACACCGGAATACCCTGCGGCCGTGACCTTTTCGAAGACTGCGTCGACCTCGCCAGGCGCGCCGACACCGAGCGCCAGCGCGACCCTGCTGTGCGACGACGGCGACGGCGCCGCCCATCCGGGATGCATCGCGGCGATGGTCTCCTCGTTGTCGAAGGACAGAGTGTTGCCGCCGGGTAGTTCGACCACCACGTGCGGTGCGTCGGATTCCGGTACCGGAAGGCCGAGCAGTCGGTAGAAATTCAGCGATGCTGTGAGGTCGCTGGCGAATACCTGAAAGACCGTTGATGTCAGACGAATGTCCATGGCACCGACGCTATGTCGGGCATACCCGAGGTGTCGTGAACAAATCGGACACCGTCCTGCAGCGGTTTGCCGGAATTTTAATCGAGTAGAACTACTTCCCCTTCACAACCCCTCTTTTCGATTACGCTTCGTCACGACCAATGCACCGGACATGTTTGCCACAACGGCGACAGGCGTTGCACGACGACAGGAGTGATTGATGAGGCGCACGGCGATCACCGGAGCGGCCGCGTTGGCCGCCGCTCTGGCCCTGGTGTTGTCGGGCTGCGGCTCGGACACCAAGACCGAACCGAGCACCAGCGAGTCGGAGACCACGACCACCACCACGACGACGGCGAAGGCCGAACCGACGACGACGGCCAAGGTCGCTCCGCGCGACGAGGATGCCGCAGGCCCGAACCCGACGATTGCCAGCTACATCGCCGAGAACAACATCCAGGAGACTCCCGTCAAGCAGGGGGACCCCGGCGCCCCGACCATCGACCTACCGATCCCCCCGGGGTGGGAGCCGGCCGGCGAGAACACCCCGGAGTGGGCCTACGGCGCCATCATCTACACGGGCCCTGAAGCCGCCGAGTACTCGCCGAGCATCGTCGCGCTGCTGTCGAAGCTGACCGGCAATGTCGACCCACAGCAGATCATCGATCTGGCGCCAGGAGAATTGCAGAACCTGCAGGGCTGGGAACCGTCCAACGAAGGGCAGACGAGCACCCTCGGCGAGTATCCCGCCTATCAGCTCGGTGGCACCTGGGACTCGGAGGGCAAGCGGAAGATCGTCGCTCAGAAGACGGTGGTGATCCCGGGCGCCGACGGCCTCTACGTTCTGCAGCTCAACGCCGACGGCCTGGAGAACCAGGGCGACGTCGTCAACGCGGCAACCGAAGTCATCGACGCGGAAACGAAGATCACGCCCTAGCAGCGGTACGCGACGCCGCCAAAGTGCCAACGGCGCTTTGGCGGCGTTGTCGTTTCAGCAGCTAGGACCCGCGGATACCGTCGAGCCGCTTCGAGGCCTCGTCGAAACCTGAGACCAACTCGGCGATGATGTCTGCGACGGGCCTGATCTCGTTCATCCGGCCCACGATCTGGCCGACAGGCATCGCCACGGTGTCCGGGTTGTCCGATTCGTTCATCCGCTGATGGGCCTCGCTGACGAGAATGTTCTGCAGCGGCATCGGCAGCGGCTCGGGCGCGTCGGGCGCATCCCAGGCATCGGTCCAGCGTGACTTCAGCAGGCGCGCAGGCTTACCGGTGTAGATACGGCGGCGCACGGTGTCACTCGAGTTGGCCCGCAGCAAGGCCTCCTGGATAGTTGACATACCCGACGGATTGCGGTGGCCGAGGTCGTATTCGGCCGACGTCAGGAACGCCGATCCCATCCAGACCCCTTGTGCGCCAAGCGCAAGCGCTGCGGCAACCTGTCGCCCGGTGCCGATACCGCCGGCTGCCAGCACTGGCGCCTTTCCGTCAAGCGCGTCGACGATCTCCGGCCACAGCACCATCGAACCGATCTCGCCGGTGTGACCACCTGCCTCATGGCCCTGGGCCACGACGATGTCCACCCCGTTCTCGACGTGACGCTGGGCGTGCTTGGCGCTTCCGGCCAGGGCCGCCACCGGAACACCGGCCGCGTGCACCTGATCGATCACGTCCTTCGGCGGTGAGCCAAGGGCGTTGGCGATCAACTTGATCGGATGCTTGAGTGCCACCTCGACATGCGAACGGGCCACCGAATGCAGCCAGCCGAGCACGCCCGCGCTGCGCTCCTCGTCCTCGGGCAACGGCGGAACCCCAAGATCTGCAAGGGTTTTGTCGATGAAGTCGCGATGACTCTGCGGGATGAGCTTGCCGATATCGCTGGCCGTGCCCTCCTGCGGCACCTTGGCCGGCATCACGACATCGACACCGTAGGGCTTGCCGTCGGTGTTCTCGTCCATCCAGCACAGCACGTTCTCGAGATCGTCGGCGTCGTTGAACCGCACGCAGCCCAGCACACCGAGACCGCCGGCCTTGCTCACCGCAGCAGCGACTTTCTCCGATGGCGTGAAGACGAAAATCGGATATTCGATGCCGAAGCGGTCACACAGCTCGGTACGCAAATCTATCTCTCCCTTCGCTTCGCTCGCCCCACCTAGGTCCTGGTCCCAACGTGTTTGGCGTGCGCGTCGTCGGCGGGCCGCTCCTCGGTGGTGTCCTTCGCCCACCGGTAGTCGGGCTTACCGGCCGGGGTGCGGTGGATCTCGTCGACCCACCAAACCTTGCGCGGCACTTTGTAACCCGCGATCTCGTTGCGGACGAACGAGTCGAGTTCGGCCAGCGTCGGGTTGGTGCCCGCACGACGGTGGATGACGGCGGCCACACAGTTGCCATAACGCTCGTCGGGAACCCCGACCACCAACGCGTCGAAGACATCCGGGTGGCCCTTGAGCGCGGCCTCGACCTCTTCGGGGTAGATCTTCTCGCCGCCGCTGTTGATGGACTGCGAACCGCGGCCGAGCATCGTCACGGAACCGTCCGCATCGACCTCGGCGTAGTCACCCGGAATCGCATAGCGCACACCGTTGAACGTCTTGAACGTCTCGGCGGTCTTCTTCTCGTCCTTGTAGTAGCCGACCGGGATGTTGCCCTTCTTGGCGATCATTCCGCGCACCCCGGAGCCCGGCTTGACCTCGTTGCCGTCCTCGTCGAGAACGACGGTGCGGTGGTCGATCGTCACACGCGGACCGCCGGTGTGCGACTGACCCTTGGCCACGATGCTGGTGCCACCGAAACCGGTCTCGGAGGAACCGATCGAGTCGGTGATCACCCGGTTGGGCAGCAGTTCGAGGAACTTTTCCTTGATGCTCGTCGAGAACAACGCGGCGGTGCTGGCGAGCAGGAACAGCGACGACAGGTCGGGCTCTTTGCCGCTGTCGTGCAGCTTCGTCAGCGCGTCCAGCAGCGGGCGGGCCATCGCGTCGCCGGTGAAGAACAGCAGGTTGACCTTGTACTTCTCGATCGTCGCCCACACCTCGTCGGCGTCGAATTCCGGTGCCAGCACAGTGGTTTGGCCCGAGAAGATCGACATCCAGGTCGCCGACTGCGTGGCGCCGTGGATCATCGGCGGGATCGGGTAGCGGATCATCGGCGGATTCTCCGCCGCGGCCTTGGCCAGGTCGTACTCGTCCTTTACGAACTCACCCGTCGCAAAGTCGGTGCCGCCGAACAGCACTCGGTAGACGTCCTCGTGACGCCACATCACGCCTTTGGGGAAGCCGGTGGTGCCGCCGGTGTAGAGCAGGTAGATGTCGTCGGGGCTGCGCTCACCGAAATCACGCTCGGGCGAGCCCTGCTCCAGCGCCGCGTAGAACTCGACGCCGCCGTAGCGCTGGTAGTCGTCGTCGCTGCCGTCCTCGACCGAGAGGATGGTCTTCACGTTCGGCGTCTCGGGCAGCACGTTGGCCACGCGGTCGGCGTAGCGGCGCTCGTGCACCAGCGCGACCATGTCCGAGTTGTCGAACAGGTACTTCAGCTCGCCCTCGACGTAGCGGAAGTTGACGTTGACGAGGATGGCGCCCGCCTTGATGATGCCCAGCATCGCGATCACGATCTCGATGCGGTTGCGGCAGTAGAGACCGACCTTGTCGTCCTTCTTGACGCCCTGGTCGCGGAGGTAGTGGGCCAGGCGGTTCGCCTTGTCCTCCAGCTCGGCGTAGGTCAGCTGTTCGTCACCGGAAATGAGGGCGACACGGTCAGGCACGGCGTCGATGGCGTGCTCGGCAAGATCGGCAATGTTCAGGGCCACAGCACTAAACTAGAACGTGTTACATTTCCAGACAAGTCTGTGGCATCGACGCTGGAAGGCGGACTAGTTCGTGAGCAACGAGGAAAACCAGGCAAAAGGCCCCGACGCCCTCATTGAGCAGCGCGGACACACCTTGATCCTGACGCTGAACCGGCCGGAGGCGCGCAACGCGCTTTCCACCGAGATGCTCTCGATCATGGTGGACGCCTGGAACCGCGTCGACGAGGATCCCGAGATCCGTACCTGCATCCTCACCGGTGCCGGCGGCTACTTCTGCGCAGGTATGGACCTGAAAACCGCGACCAAGGCCCCGCCGGGCGACTCGTTCAAGAGCGGCGCCTTCGATCCGACGAAGATCGAGGGCCTGCTGAAGGGTCGTAGGCTCACCAAGCCGCTCATTGCGGCCGTCGAAGGCCCGGCCATCGCGGGCGGCACCGAGATCCTTCAGGGCACCGACATCCGCATCGCGGGCGAGAGCGCCAAGTTCGGCATCTCCGAGGCGAAGTGGAGCCTGTACCCGATGGGCGGCTCGGCGGTGCGGTTGCCGCGCCAGATCCCGTACACGATCGCGTGCGACCTCCTGCTGACCGGTCGGCACATCACCGCCGCCGAGGCGCTGTCCTACGGCCTCATCGGTTACGTCGTGCCCGACGGCACCGCGCTGGAGAAGGCGCTCGAGATCGCCGACGTCATCAACAACAACGGCCCGCTGGCCGTGCAGGCGATCCTGAAGACCATCCGTGAGGCCGAGGGCATGCACGAGCTCGACGCGTTCAAGCCCGACACCGCCAATGGCATCCCGGTGTTCCTGTCCGACGACGCCAAGGAAGGCCCGCTGGCCTTCAAGGAGAAGCGCGCGCCCAACTTCCAGATGAAGTAAAGGGCGCTTTCACCCCACAGGTTTGGTCGGGCTGAACGTCACCGGCATCGACTCCAGGCCGCTGACGAAGTTGGCCGGCCGCAGCGGCAGCGTCGCTGAGCTGTCGGCCAGCTGCAGGTCGGGCAGCCGCTTCAGAACCGCGCCGATCATGTTGATGAGCTCAATCCGGGCCAGCTGGTTACCCAGGCAGAAGTGCGTTCCGAAGCCGAATGCCAAGTGGCTGTTCGGATCTCGCTGAATGTTGAAGTTTTCGGGATCGCCGAAAACGGCTTCGTCGAAGTTCGCCGACTCGAACATCAGCAGCATCTTCTCGCCCTCGCGCAGCTGTGCTCCGTGAAACTCGGTGTCGGCAGTGATCGTGCGCGCCATGTTTTTCAACGGTGAGGTCCAGCGCAGCATCTCCTCGATCGCGATGGGGACGAGATCGGGGTTGTTCTGCAGCAGCTCCCATTGCTCGGGGTGGCGGATCAGCTGTTCGATTCCTCCGGAGATCGTGTGGCGCGTGGTCTCGTCGCCGCCCACGAGAATCAGCAGGGTCTCCTGCAGGATGTCGTCGTTGGACAACCGCTGACCGTCGACCTCCGCGTGCACGAGGACGCTGATCAGGTCTTCGGTCGGCTCCGCGCGACGCTGTTCGATCTTGTTCATGGTGTACTCGTTGTATGCCATGAAGGCATCCAAGGTGACCTGCATATCAGCCTCGGACACAGTGGAACTCAGGCCTTCCATCATGTCGTCGGACCACTTGAGGAACAGCTCTCGCTCGTCGGGCAGCACACCGAGCATGTCGCCGATGACCGCCATCGGCAACGGTGCGGCGATGTCTTTGACGAAATCGCACTCACCCTGCTCGCACACCCGGTCGATGAGGTAGTCACACAGCGAGCTGATCGAATCGCCTTGAACCTTCAACCGCTTCCGGGTGAAGCCGGCGTTGACGAGCTTGCGGCGCAACAGATGTTCTGGATCGTCCATGTCGATCATCATCGGCAGCGCAGGTTGATCGGGGCGGATACCGCCGGCGTTCGAGAACAACTCGGGATTGCGTTCCGCGTCGATCACGGCCTCATACGTCGTCGCCGCGGCCAGGCCGTTGCGATCGCGGAACACGGGCTCGTTGGCCCGCATCCACTTGTAGGCATCGCGAGATGCAGGCCGGTCGGCGTAGAACCCGCCGTCGGCAAGGTCCACGTCCGGCTTCGTCGATAC
>Ga0075363_100000340_pt1 | contig 13957 bp, 12 predicted proteins | sample EndMetdeltDD1763_FD_71470 | JGI IMG/M metagenome (GOLD analysis project Ga0075363, IMG submission 71470) | Populus endosphere microbial communities from Tennessee, USA - Endosphere MetaG P. deltoides DD176-3 | ecosystem: Host-associated > Plants > Roots > Endosphere | place: USA: Tennessee...
GGCACCGGTCGTCCGGGTGACCGGCCCAAGCGTCTCCAAGCCGATCGTCGCACCGGCCCCCAAGCAGGCGAGCGCCCCTGCTCCCAAACTGGCGCCGGCTCCAGCCGCAGTTCCTGCCCCGGCACCGGCCCCTGTTCCTGCGCCCGCGCCCGGCCCCAATGGCGTGACGATCAAGGCGCCAGGCGTCGAGGTCGGCGCCGACGGCCAGGGCGGCGTCGCCGTCAAGACGCCCGGCGTACAGGTCGGCGTCCCCGGTCAGGGCCAGGGCGGCAACGTCGAGATCGGCCTCGGCGGCGGGCAGACTCCCGTCGACAAGCAGGAGACCAAGACCGACGAGACCAAAACCGACGAGACCAAGAAGCAAGCGACCACAGACACCACGAAGGATCCGGAGACCGGTGCCGACACTCGGGGCATGAACACCGATCCGCAGCCAGGCGATGGCGCCAAGAAGGTCGGCGACGCGGCCGGCGACATCATCGCCAACATGAAATAGCGTCGCGCCGGCCGGCTCGGCCCAGGTCACGAGGCCTGGGCCGAGCTTCGCCCATCGACCGAATGTCGCGCCACGACGAGTTTCAGCAATTACCCTGACAGCTAACGCACACGACCAATTTGGAGTAAACCGCCATGACCGCCGCGCTGAGAAACTGGGGTGGGATAGGGCCCGGCAGCACCGACGCCGATCTGGCCCTGGCCGCTGCCGACGGTGACCGTCGCGCGTTCGCCGAAATCTACGACCGCTACGCCGACCGGCTCCACGACTTCGCCATCGGGATGCTGCGCGACCGCGATTCGGCGGCGGACTGCGTTCAGGATGCGTTCTGCATCGCGTCGACCACGCTCAGCGGCCTCCGCGAGCCCGACAAGCTGCGCCCCTGGCTCTACGCCATCGTCCGCAACGAAGCCCACAAGCGACTTCGCCAGCTTCGCCGCGAACGGCCGTCCGACGAGATGCCCGACGTCGTCTCCCACGATGCGGGGCCGGACACGCTGGCGCACCGTATGGAGTTGGCGAACCTCATTTCCGAAGCGGCAGGCGGACTTTCGGACCGCGATCAGGCTGTCCTCGAGTTGGCTTACCGCCAGGGGCTGGACGGGCCCGAGCTCGCGATGGCCCTCGGCGTCACGCAGACGAACGCCAACACGATGGTCGGCCGGCTGCGCGAAACCATCGAGCGGTCACTCGGCGCCCTCCTGGTGGCGCGTCGTGTCCAGTCGGATCCGGGAACCTGCCCGGAGCTGGCGGCGGTTCTGCACGGCTGGGACGGAAAATTCAACATCCTGATGCGCAAACGCATTGCGCGGCATATCGAATCGTGCGGCGCGTGCGAGGATCTGCGTTCGCGGTCTGTGAGCCCGGCTGCCCTGCTCGGCGCCCCGGTGTTCATCCCGGCGCCGGCTTGGCTGAAGAACAGCGTCCAGCGCGACTTCGAGTTGACGTCGGCGTCGCACGGCATGGGCACCTCATCGCAAGGCGCGTCGACCGGCGGTCAGTCAAACTTCCACGGCGCCAACACAGCTCCACGGCCCGCGATCCAGCCGCCCGCAGATCCCCCTCAAGAGTCGTATGCGGCCTACGACGAGCCCGCGGCACTGGTCGGCGGGCCGGCCGACGACGACTCGAAGCGTCGCGTCGTGCCGTTCATGGCGCTGCTGATCTTCATCCCGCTGGTGATCCTGGGTGCAACGCTGGCCTGGGTGTACCTGCCGAGCACGGCCCTGTCGCCGAGCGGTGTCGTGCAGGACGCACCGTCACCGGCACCGACGCCGACAGGTCCGGCACCGACGCCCGCGGCTGTTATGCCGACCGCCCAGCCGCCGAAGGCCACCCCGGCTCCGCGGCCCCTGCAGTCCCCGCGTCCCGCGGCCCCGTTGCCCACGCCGCAGGCGAAGATTCCGACGCCGCAACCGCTGGCACCGATTCCGACTCCGCAGGCGCCCGCCCCGGCACCGCCTCCATTGCAGGCACCGCCGCCTGCCCAGATTCCTCAACTACCGATCGGCTCTCTTCCGCCGATCATTCCCGGGGTGCCTCCCGTGGCGCAGTACCCCGCTCGGCTTCCGGCGCAACTGCCCGCCCAAGTTCCGGCCAAACTACCGGCGCAGAACCCTGCTCAAGTGCCGGCGCAACTGCCCGCACAACTACCTGCGCAGGTCCCCGACCCCGCGCCAAAGCAGGTGCCCGACCCCGCGCCGAAGCAGGTGCCCGAGCCCGTAGACCCCGCGCCCCAGCAAGTGCCCGATCCTGTCGGTCCCGCGCCGAAACAAGTGCCTCCGCCAGCGCCCGAGCCTGCGCCGGCACCGGCGCCGAGTGGGAACTGCACTCCTGGCGACATCTGCGTGAAGTAGACGCCGCGCTCAGGTAGTGCCGTAGGCCTTCGCGATATCGGGCGAGTCGACCCACCTCGAGTACGTCGGCGACTGCGGCCAGCCCTCGGGCGAATCCTGCCACTCCTCTTGGCGTCCCCACGGCAGCAGATCGATGAGCGCGAACGAGTGGCTGAGCTGTTCGGTGCCGCGGCCGTTGGTGTGCCAGGTGCGGTAGACCGTGTCGCCGTCACGCAGGAACACGTTGACGCCGAAGCCGGCTCCCGGCGGCGCGTCCACATCGGCGCCGAACGAGCTCTCCGACGACGAGTACCACGTCATTTTGTTGCCGACCTTGTCTCGGTAGGCCAGCGCCTCGTCGATGGGTCCGTTCGTGACGATGACGAACCTGGCGTCGTAGCTGTCCAAGAATTCCAGCCGGGTGAACTGCGACGTGAAGCCTGTGCAGCCGGGACACTGCCACTCCGCCCCGTCCTCCCACATGTGGTTGTAGACGATGAGCTGCGAGCGTCCGTCGAACATGTCGGCGAGGCGCACGGGGCCGTCCTCACCGATGAGGGTGTAGTCATCCATCTCGACCATCGGGAGTCGCCGTCGCTGCGCAGCGATCGCGTCCAGCTCGCGGGTCGCCGCCTTCTCGCGGCGGCGTAGCTCGTCGAGCTCCTTGCGCCAGGTGTCGTGGTCGACGACCGGTGGTTTCGCTGCGTTTTCGGCCATGTGGATCTCCTTTTTCGGTGTCCTCTTCGCTATGTAGACACGACCAGCACTCGGAATTCATCGCATCGGGCAGTATCTGACGTGTGCCGGGTCTGCTCGCAAACAAGGTTGTCATCGTTGCCGGGCTCGGCGGTATCGGAAACGGCCTTGCGCGGCGATACGCGGACGAGGGCGCGCTGCTCGTGATCGGCGACCTCGATGCGGAACTGGCGGCGCGCGTGGCCGCGGAATTGGATCCGTCAGCCCAGCGGGTGCGCGGGGTCGCGCTCGACGGCGCCGACGAGGCCTCGGTCATCGGGGCGGTCGATCTCGCCGTCGGCACGTTCGGCCGGCTCGACGGTGTCCACCTGAACTTCACCAATGCCGCCGACGCCTACCTGCCCGGCGGGGTCGTCGATCTGCCGCTCGAAGCGTTCGACGAGGTCATGCGAGTCAACACCCGCGGCTTCGTGATCTGCGCCAAGCACACGATTCCGCCGATGATCGCGAGCGGCGGCGGGTCGATCGTCTTCACCGCGTCGATCGACGCCTACAACGGCGCGAGCACCCGGGTGTCCTACCAGATGAGCAAGGCCGCCGAGCTGGCGCTGATGCGGCACATCGCCCGCAAGTACGGACCGAAGGGCATCCGCGCCAATGCCATTGCGCCAGGGCTGATTTGGCACTACAAGTTCGACGAGAACCCGATGCCGGACGGGATCGTCGACCAGACGCGGGCCCGGCAGATGATCAAGTCCCGATTCGGCACGCCCGACGACATCGCCGCGATGGGCGCGCTGTTGCTCTCCGACGACGGCAGCTTCATCACCGCCCAGACCATCAGCGTCGACGGCGGAGTGACGTTCCGCCCATGACGCAGCGGTCGACCGGGAAGTATCGTCCGATCATGTCTTCAGAGCCGACGCCCCTGACCATCATGTTCTGGCCGGAGTCGGCCTACGGGCCGACGAACCAGTGCATCGGCCTCGCCGCAATTCTCCGGGACCGCGGGCACACGATCGTATTCGCTGCCGAAAGCTCGTGGGCGGGCAAGCTCACCCCGTTCGGGTTCATCGAGGAACTCGTCGACTTGGCTGAACCGGCCGAGGGTGCGGGTGCCGAGGACGCCGGGGCGTTCTGGACCGAGTTCATCGCGGAGACGGCGCCGGAGTTTCGCAAGCCGACGATCGAACAGCTCGGCTCATTCATCCAGCCCACCTATCAGGCACTCATCGACGGTGCGAAGTATTGCGAGCCGCGGCTTCGCGAGATCGTCGCCAAGCACCGGCCGGACGTCATCGTCGAGGACAACGTGGTGCTGTTCCCCGCACTGGTGACGTCCGGTGCGCCGTTCGTGCGGATCGTGTCGTGTAGCCCGCTCGAGGTGACCGGACCCGACGTGCCGCCGCCGTTCTCCGGCCTGCCGAGTGCCGACCGCAGTCAGTGGGACGCCTACCGCGCCGAGTTCGACAGCACGCACCACGCGATGTGGTCCGACTTCAACGACTGGGTGCAGGAACAAGGCGCCGATCCGCTGCGCGAGTTGGAGTTCATGCCGCACAGGACGGCGGCGAACCTGTATGTCTATCCGGCCGAGGCCGATTATCTCGACGCCCGCCCACTGGACGACAGCTGGGCCCGGATGGACTCCAGCGTGCGCGAGACCGATGAGGAATACCAGCTGCCTGCCGAACTTGCCGACCGGCCCGAAGACAGTGCGCTCGTTTACTTCTCGTTGGGTTCGCTCGGCGGCGCCGACGTCGCGCTGATGCAGCGGGTTGTCGACGTGCTCGGCACCACCAGGCACCGCTATATCGTCAGCAAGGGACCGCAGGCTGATCGGATCACCCTGCCGGCCAACATGGTCGGCGCACAGATGCTGCCGCAGACCAAGGTGATCCCCCACGTCGACCTGGTGATCTCTCACGGCGGCAACAACACGGTCACCGAGACGTTGCACTTCGGCAAGCCGCTGATCGTGCTTCCGCTGTTCTGGGACCAGTACGAAAACGCCCAGCGCATAGACGAACTCGGGTTCGGCATCCGCTTGAACACGTATGGGTTCGCCGACGAGGAGCTGACGGGCGCGGTGGACCGGCTGCTGTCCGACAGCGAGTTGCGATCCCGGCTTGCCGAGATCGGCGCAGCGATTCGCGGCCGCGACGGGTTGCGGGTGGGTGCCGACTTCATCGAGAAGGTGGGCGTGCAACATCGAGCTTCGGTTGCCTGAGCTGCTCGACGCGCTCGACCTCACCGGCGGCAAGCGCCTGGCCATTGTCGCCGACGACGCCGGGCTGTCGGCCCTGCCGATGGTGTGCGATGCGGATGGCCGATGGCGGCGTGCGGCGGCGGGCGACGGCGTTGCCGAAGCGCTTCTGGATGTGCTGGCGCGAGGGTCGGGTCTCACGACGCGAGGCCATTTCGCCCTTCAGTCGTGGACGGGCCGAACAGCATTGGGCGAGAGGGCGATCGACGTCGACCAGACCAACGAGTCGGTGATCGTCGGCGATGTCGCGGTGGTGAAGTGGGCGACGCATCTGCAGAAGGGCCCGCATCCCGCACCGCGACGGATAGGGGTGCTGCGCGATGCCGGTTTCGACGGCATGCCCACCCCGTGGGGATTCGTGACGTGGCGATCCGCAGACGGCGTGGAGACCATGGCGGCGAATGTGGACGGGTACCTTCCCGGCGCGGTGGACGGCTGGACGTGGGCGGTGGACCTGATCACTGCGGCGGCGATTGACGGCGACATCGCCCCCGTCGCGGATGCGGCCGCACGAGTCGGCACGGTGGTGGCGGAAATGCATGCGGCGCTGCGCACGACTGCGACGGTCGCCTCAGCGCAGGACGCGCAGCGGTGGCGAGACGCGGCCGTTAACCTTCTCGACGATGCGTGCGCGATGCATGACGCCGCGAGGGAACGTCGCAGCGAGATCGCACATGTTTTGGAAGGCCTGGGATCGCTTGCGGACAGTCCCGTGATCGACGGTCACGGGGACCTCCATGTCGGCCAGGTGTTGCTCAATGACGGGAAGTTCTTCGTCACCGACTTCGATGGCAATCCGATACTGCCTGCCGCACAACGCACTCTGCCGATTCCTGCCGCGCAGGATGTGGCAGGCATGGTGCAGTCGCTGGCACATGCGGCGATCGTCGCGCGCAAGCATACCAACCTCGCCTCCGCTGCGGTGGCCGAAGTCGACACCGCGAGTCAAGAGGCATTCCTGGGCGCCTACGAGGTGCGTGTACCGCTCGGCCTCTACGATCCCGAGCCGGTGCGGGCTTTCCGCATGCAACAGGTGTTGCGCGAGATCATCTACGCGGCAAGGCATCTGCCCAGATGGATGTATGTGCCCGACGCGGCCCTGCCCGCTCTTCTCGACGAGGGGGTGCCAGCGTGAAGCCGGATGGTTTCGCCGCGGACCTGTACAGGAAGCCGGAGGTGCTCGGCCGGCTCTCGGCGATGCTCGCCGACGAAAATCCGTGGGCGGATGTGGTGCCGCCGGATACAGAGAGAGTGGTCCTGCTCGGGATGGGATCGTCGGCGTACGCGGGAAGTGTGGCGGCGGCACGGATGCGGACACACGGGCTCGTCGCTTCGTCGGAACTGGCTTCGTCCCAATTACTCCCGAGCTGGGGAAGCGGAACGCTCGTCGTCGCGACATCGGCGAGCGGAGGCTCGAAAGAAACATTGGATGCTCTCGAGCGGCTGCCTCAGGGTGTGCATACGGTTGCGCTGACGAACACGGCAGGCTCGGCGATCACGAAGCGGTGTACGTCCGTGGTGGATCTGGCGGCGGAGCCCGAGGTGGGCGGTGTCGCGTGTCGCAGTTACCAGCACACGCTTGCTCTACTGCTTGCGCTCGAGTGCCACCTCACGGGTACCGACACAGGTGAGCTGGCGCGTGCCATCGCTTTGTCGGCAGACGCGAGCGCTTACCTGCTGGATACCGAGAGCGATTGGCGCCTAGAGGTTTCCGAGCCGCTGCTTGGCCCATCGGGGGTCTATCTGGCGGCGCCGGCGGAACGGTTCTGCAATGCGCAGCAGGGCGCGCTGATGTTGCGCGAGGGGCCGCGACTGCCGGCAGTGGGGTGCGAGACGGGCGACTGGAGCCATGTCGACGTCTATCTCACCAAGACCCTTGACTATCGGCTGTTGGTGTTCGCGGGGTCGGAGTGGGAGGGGCAGCTGGCCGAGTGGACGACGGAACGGGGCAGCACGGTGGTCGGCGTGGGTGGAGTTGTGCCGGGTACCCAGTACAACCTCCGCTACCCCGGCGACGGCGATGACACAGTGCGGCTATTGACCGAGGTGTTGGTTCCGGAGCTGGTCGCCGCACGTGCGTGGCAGGCTCAGCGGATGTAGACCTCACCGCCGGTGGGGTATCCGCCACCGTGCGTCGTGATGTGCACGTGGTCGTAGTGGCCGTACCCGCCGGCCTTGGCGCCGCTTGGCGTGTAGTACATGCCGCGCCAGATGCAGTCCTGCAGGTCGAACCGGTCAGCGTTCTCCAGTGCGAACTCGACGATCCGGTTTCCGAGTGCGATTCCTTCGGCCGAGGACGGGTTCGGAATCATCACGTCCAAGGCGAGGCCATCGGGATGCCACCTCAGCGCGTCAGGCCGAACGCCGCCGATGTTCTGAATCTCCGGGAACAGCACGCTGATGCTGCGCGCGACCAAGATGGTCTTGACTTGAAGTCCACGCTCCGGCGCGATACCGACGGGCAGAACCCGCTCGGCCTCGCGGTTGTACACCCGGTATCTCGACGCCGCCGCGAACTGAACCGGCGCCGCACTGGCTGCCGCCTCGACGCTGGCTGCCGCCGAGAAGTCGGTCGGGGCCGACGCGACGACCTCTGCGCTTCGCATCGCGACGTCGTCGACGATCTGATCGGGTGCAGACGCTTCACTGACGGGTGCGGGCACCGAAACGTCGCCGCTGGTGGCGAGCAGGAGAGCGTAGGGGGCGATCACCGCAGCCGCAGGAACGGCCGACGGTATCCGTCGGCGCCGAGCGACACTATGTCTCCCCATCACGTAGCACCATACGAGCAAACCAGCTGATTTTCAGCATCCCTCAGTGATCCCTTAAGGAGCGCGATACCGCCCCGAACAGCTAATAGTCACGGGAAGGTAACGTTTGCGCAGCTCATCGGCGTGCCAGGTGTCGATCCCACCGGTTGGAGACTTACCTTGGAAGAACCATCGAACCGGTCGGGCGAATTGACCGAGCCGGCAGTTTTTCGCTCGACCGGTTCGATGTATATCCCTCGGTCGATGTTCTCAGTCACACTGTCGGGCGTGGCTCAAGATGCCGTCGAGATCGGCGGAGTCGACCTCGCCGATCCTGATACCTACGCCTTCGACATGCCGTTCGACGCCTTTCGCGAGCTTCGACACCGTGCGCCTGTCGCCTGGCACCCGTACGGCGACGGACCCGGATTCCTGGCTCTCACCGGATACGACGAAATACTGGCCGTCTCGCGCGACAGCGCCACCTGGTCGTCGCAGTCAGCGGGCGTGTTCTTCGACGTGCCACGTCCCGAGGACAACTTCCAGCTCGAGATGATGATGCTCACGATGGACCCGCCGCGCCACACGAAGCTCCGCTCCCTCGTCAGCAAGGGATTCACGCCCCGCCAAGTCGCCAAGCTGAACGATCACGTCGCTGACATGGCTCGCGAGATCGTCGACGACGTCGCGGGGCGGGGCGAGTGCGACTTCGTCGACGACGTCGCAGGCGCGCTCCCGTCGTACGTGATCGCGGAACTGCTCGGCATCCCGTTGGAAGACGGTCGCCGGCTCTACGAACTGACCGAGGTCATGAACAGTGGCGCAGTCGGCGACACCCACCAGGGTGGCGTCTCGCCCGTCATCGATGCGCAGCTGCAGATGTTCCAGTACGGCACGGAGCTCGCGGCCCGCAAGCGTCAGACGCCGGGCGACGACATCGCGACGTCACTGCTCGAGGCCGAAGTGGACGGCGAGCGCCTCAGCGACCTCGAGTTCAACATGTTCTTCCTTCTACTCATCAACGCGGGCGGAGACACGACCCGCAACCTGGTCGCGGCGGGCATCCTGGCGATGATGGAGCACCCGGATCAGCAAGCCCGCCTCGCGGCCGACCCGTCGCTGCTGCCGACCGCGATCGAGGAGATGCTGCGCTACACCAGCCCGGTCACGGTGTTCGTGCGCACGGCGACGACGGATACCGAGTTGCGCGGCATCCCTGTCAAGGCGGGCGACCGGGCGGCGATGTTCTACCCGTCGGCCAATCGCGACGAATCGCGCTTTGCGAATCCCGATTGCTTCGACATCGGCCGCGCTCCCAATCCGCACCTAGCCTTCGGCGGCGGCGGCACGCATTTCTGCCTTGGCGCGAACCTCGCACGTGTGGAAGCCACCGCGATCATTCCGGAGGTGCTGTCGCGGATGAAGGACCTCGAGCTCGCCGGGCCGGTCGAGCGCGTGCGGTCCAACCTGATGAACGGCATCCATTCCATGCCCGTCACGTTCACTGCCACGTCAGGCTGATGCGCCGCTGCGCCAGCGAAAGCTGTTGACGTACTTACCCATATCCAGGGCGAGTGCGAGGTTGGCGCCCGACGGATGGCCGGTGCCGTAGTCCGGAGTGAACTCGTGGAACGGACCGACGGCGGAAACGACCAGCGCGTAGTCGTTCTTGACCGCGGCGAGGACCACAAGCCGAAGCCGGGTGAACTCACCGCTGGAATCCTGCGGGTACTGGTCGAACACGGCGCCGTAGCCCGGCTCGTAACCGACCATCGCGTTGGGGATTTCGTAGTCGAGAGTGGCGTCGGGGTAGTACTCGGCGATCATGTTGTCGACGATCTGTTTCGGTGAGCGCTTCTCGGCGGGTTCTCCCCACAGATCCAGCGTGCCGGTGTCGCCCCCGGTGTACTCCAGCGCGACCCAATCCGAGTACAGCGTGGCTTTGTAGAAGGTGCCGGGGCCCGGGTACTGAACCGAGAACTCGCCGTCCGCGGAAACGAAGCGCGGGTTGATGTCGATCGGCTGTCCGATCGGCGGACGCCCGCAGTCGGGCGGGCAGGTGTACCGCGGCCGTGCGGGAGTCGCCAGAACCGACGCAGTTACCCCAGCGGCGACTAGGACAGCGACGCCTGCGGCGAGCGTCGTCAACAGCCAGCCATGACGGGTAGGCCGCACCGGCGCAACCTCGTACATGCTGGACGCAGTGGCGTAACCCGGACGGGGTACTTCTGATCCGCTGCTGACGGCTGCCCTCCGCGCGGTTCGCGACGCCCGCGACGCGGCCGCGGCGGCGACCCCACAGTTCGGACAGAACGCCATGTCGGGGATCACATGATCGCAGTGAGGGCAGAGCACATGCGCGTCCGGATTCGGCGCATCGTGTTCCTCGTTGAGCAAGCAGAATTGCAGCCCGATTCGGAGCGTCAGCACGGCGATGACGGCGATCATGAGGTGGGCACCGAGGTGCAGACCGTCCAGCACAGGACTGGCTTCCGCGACGCCCAAAAGGGCGTAAATCACCACTGTCGCAAGCACACTCAAGAGGGCGAGGTTTCGGCGGGCGAACCACAACGCCGCGCCGACCAACCCGCCCATCGACGCCGCCGTCAAGGGCACCGCGACGCCTTGCACGCCGGCCTGAACCAACAGCACTCCAGCGGGCCGGTCATCGGCGGTCATCCCCGTGGCGAACTGCGATGCCAGCCGGACAATCGTGGCGGCGGCGGTGAAGCTGATGGCGCCCAGCGACCCGATGACGAAGCCGTCCAGCGACTCGCGGGTCGGGCGTGCGAATCGCATCACCACCGCGGGCACCAGCATGACTATCGCTCCGCCGACGGGCACCGCGATACCCACCACCATCGCCAGCTTTCTGGAGTCCGCGTCGGCCAGCGATACGTCGTAGAAGCTCGAGACCACAGGGCCGGTCGCCACCGCCCATCCGACACCGAGTCCGATGCCGAGCAATGCGGTGGGCACCAACGAACGAAGGGCGAAGTCCCGGTCAACGTCTGCTTCGTAGAGATAGAGCACGAATACCAGGGGAAGGCCGAGCGCGATGATCGCGATCATGGCCGCCTGCCAGTGCAGCAGAGCAAAGGCGATCAACAACAGAACGAGCACGGCGAGGCCCGCACGAAATGCCGTGCGGGACCGGTGCGGAAGGTGTGGGAACAAAGAACTCGCCACCGACAGGCGCACCACGTGCTCACCGGGGGCTGCCGCATACGCGCCCATCCGAAGTCGGTCACGTCGCCCTGTCGGTGGCTCTGTCAATCGCGCACCACACGCGCCGCAGTACGCCCCGGCCGGGACTTCGGTGCCGCACGCTCCGCACGACATGGTGGTCACGCCACCCTCGTCGGCGGGCGGCTGTGTCATTCGGGCGCTACCTGCGACTGGATCTTGAGGAGGTTCTGCGCGAGGTTGTAAGTGTTCGGAGTGCCGAGTCCGGTGACCAGATCGTAGCCGGGGGTAGAGAGGTCGACGGCGTTGCCGCCCAACGAGACATCTCGAAAGCCCGGCAGGTCGGCGCCGGCCGCGACCCTGTAGAGCAGGGGGTTGATGTTTCCCAGCGGCCTGCCGCCGTTGGCCTTCAGGTACTGATTCATCAGCACGGTCAGCGCGGCCCAGATGGGTGCCGCCTGCGATGTACCGGCTCCGACATATTCGTTCTGGCTGTAGATGAACCTCACCCCGGTGAGCGGATCGCCGACCGCGGCCACGTCGGGCGACAGTCTGCGCCGATCCGTGTCGCGATCGGCGGTCAGCTTCTCCTGCCATTTCGGCCGCGCGAACAGCTGCGACACACCGCCGCTTGTGCCCTGCGACAGCGGCGAATCAAACCACGCATACTCCGCCAGCCACTCTCCCCGCGGCCCCGTCGACAGGGTGGTCGCGCCGACCGCCGTCATCGCCGGGAGCGACGAGATGGCATCCAGCCCAACGTCATTCGGACCAGGCGGTGATGACCATTCGTCGGCGCCCTTGCACTCCAAGCTGGCGTTGTCGCCTGTCGCATCGAATGCCGATGTGCCGTGCTTTTGCGCCGTGGCCAATGCGGACTCGACGGGCGCGAGGTCGGTGGCGTTGACGAACGAGTCGCACGACCACCCGATCGACAGGCTCCACACCGCACCGGGGAACTGCCGGTCCGCGTCGGAGAACATCCGGCCGATCTTCTCGTATGCGCCGTCGGCCACCAAGGTCGGCAGGGCGTTGACGACGACGAGGTGCGCATCGGGCGCAATGGCGTGCGCCACTTCGAGATCCATCGTGGTCTCGCCGTGAGCTTCGTCCGGTATCCCACCGATCACCTCGGGCGTCAACCTCGGCAGGCCCGAGGTATCGGCGAACGTGTCGAGGTCGCGCTGGTCGAAGCCATCGAAAGCGAAGAACACGATGGTCTCGCCCTTGCCGGTGTGACCTTCCTTCGCCAGCGGTGCGGCGTTGTATGCGTCCAAAAGCCCGCCAGGCGTCAGCCCGCCCTTCGGCACATCGAGGGCAAGGTTGTCGGGTCGTTTCGTGCGATGGGGGGTGTAGCTCATGATCCGGCCGAGCCCGCTGACCGCATCGTGCAGCGCCACAGGCACCGACGGCTGTTCCGGCGATGCGTAGAACACCTGGCCTTTTTGGCCCCGGTAGTCGTTCACCGGTACTTCGAACGCACGCGCGACGTGATCGGCGGAGCCCTCGACGACGGCCCAGGCATTCCCTGGCGTCCATCGCACCCACAACTCCCGCGCGCCGGCCCATGCCATCAGCGCCTCGGGGCGCGACGCATCGGGCAGCGACACGGTCAGTTGTGCATCACCGGCACGCGAGGGCCCGAGATCTGTTGAGCTGGCGAGCAGTGATGCAAACGGTCCTGTGATAATCGCCGAATCGGTCGGCGCGCAGCCGGCACTCAACCCCGACGCGACGATGATCGCCGACGTCCAGATGAGCGCCGGCAAACGCCGCCGCATATCGCTGATGCTTCTAGGAACCGTTGGTCACGTGACGACCGTGCTCACCGGGCTGGACCTGCGAGGCCGGCGGAGCAACAACGGGCGGGGTGAACTGGTTCGGTGCGTTCGGGTCGATCCGCGGGGCCTTCTCCGTGGGCGAAGGCGGCGCCGCCGGGGACGTCGTGGTCGTCGTTGTCGTGGTCGTCGAGGTCTCGGGGGCCTTTTCTTCTTCCTTGGCGCACCCGGCCATGATCATGCCCATGGCGGCGATCGCGCTCAATCCGGCAACTACTCCAAGCCGGTGGGGCAAACGACTCTGTGTCCTCATTTAATTGTCCTATCTGTGTACCTGCACCGACAAGCGGCAGGAATTACCGACCATGGTGCCATACACAGCGAATGTCCGCCAGCCTTCGCAGCAAAATTTGACGCCGGTGAAGAGCTACTAGATCCCGGTACATATCGAGACGAACGGGATGGGCGCACACACCCCAATTGAAAAGTATGGCGTGATATCACCATTCCACGCAGGTGGTGGCGGTGGCGGCGGCGGGGGGGCCGGTGCCGCGACGCAGGTGTTCGACGGCGGATCGAACACGGTTCCCCATCCGCATTCGACCGCGGTACTGACCCCCGGTGTGACGATTGTGGCGAACGCGACCGGCATAAGCGTGGCCGCGCCGACGGTTGCCAGACGACGAGCCATATTCAGCATCGAAGGCCTCCCGTGAGTCGAACCCCGACCTTCAAGACCGATCGTAGACCTGATGACACGCCGAGAAAATCGGTATTTACGTTTGTGAAAACTGAGACATATGTTGCTACTAATGCGACACTTCTCGCGGGTCGGGGATGCATCAAAATGAGGGGAAATAATGGGTGCATCTGCCTATATTGGCCGCGTCGGCGGATTAGCTGTCGCGCTCGGCATCGGAGTAGCCGTCGCGACGGGCCAGGGCGTGGCC
>Ga0075363_100000341_pt1 | contig 13950 bp, 7 predicted proteins | sample EndMetdeltDD1763_FD_71470 | JGI IMG/M metagenome (GOLD analysis project Ga0075363, IMG submission 71470) | Populus endosphere microbial communities from Tennessee, USA - Endosphere MetaG P. deltoides DD176-3 | ecosystem: Host-associated > Plants > Roots > Endosphere | place: USA: Tennessee...
GTGGGTTTTGATCAGGTGATCGCCACGGGGTTGGCCAAGGAGCCCGGGCAGCGTTATCCGTCCACGGTGGAGATGGCCGCTGCGGCACGCCAAGCCGCCACCGACCCCATCGGCGCCGCCGCGTACACCCAGCCGTGGCGCGCCAGCGCTGCGGCACCGAATGTTCTCACCAGCGCCTCGACCCAGGTCGCCGCCGCCCCGACGACTTCGCCACCGCCGAATGGCAATAATCGACGCCGCGCCGTCTTGATCGGTGCACTCGCCGGCGCGGTGTTGCTGATCGCCGGCGCAGTGGTCGCAGCGGTGAGCCTTTCGGGGAGTGAGGATCTGAGCCCCACCGCGCCGTCCAGCACCGCCGCCGGACCCGCCCCCGCAGCCAATACCGGGCCCTTCACCGGCATTTACAACGTCGACTTCGGCCCGGCCACCGGACTCGACGGCACACCGAACCCGGGCGCGACATCCTCGACGGGCCGCTACGCCGTGCGCTCGGTGTGTGACTCGAGCGGATGCGCGGCGACCGCGTCACTACTGAAGGGCGGTATGTCCAGCGCGTCGGACCTCGATTTCGACGAGGTCGGCGATCAGTGGTTGGCGGTATCCACCGTCCAGGGACAGTGCAACAACGCCCCCGCGGAAACCTGGGAGGTGTTCCGGTTGCAACCACGACCCGATGGCACCCTCACCGGTGAGCACACCCGGACCACCGGCGGACAGTGTGCCGAGAAGCGGAGGGTGACTTTCAACCGTATCGGCGACGTCGACCTCGAAACCCTGCCTGACCCAGCCGATCTGCCGCCCCGCGTCGTATCGCCCGCCGAAAGTCTGCGCGGTCGCTATCACGTCACGCGTACCTTCACGACACCCGGCTTGCCGGTCCTGGAGGCCGACACCGCGGTCACCACGGATTGTCTGCGTACCGGCGAGCGATGCATGAGTTACTTCGTCGTTGCGGCAGGCGATATCCCGCTGGTGTTCGACGGTCGCCAGTGGGTCTGGGCCGACCGGACCTCGGGTCCGTGCCCCAGCGGTGACGCATCGACGCTGACTGCCGACGCGCAGTTTCCGCTGCCCCAACCGCCGCAGAATCCGATTCCATCGCTGAGCGGACGCGGTACCTGGGTGCAGACGGGGTCGTGCGCGGTGAACCTGCAGTTCGACGAAACATTCACGCGGATAGGTGATTAGCAAAGGTAACGGTCGTGCGGGCGACGCGTACGTCATCGCCGGGGCTGAGTGTTGCCTAACGATTGCCCCAACCCCATAATCAGCCGGTGATCCCGAGAAGCGGTCTTCGCGCGATGGCTGTCGCGCTGCTGTTTGTGTTGTCGTTGGTGTCGGCTCCGGTGGCTGTTTCGCAGCCCGCCGGTTCGCCGGGGCAAGGTGCGCATATCACCGGTATCGAGCATGTCAACGAGCGCTGGGACAAGGTCTCGGTGTTCTCACCGTCGATGAACAAGGTGATCGTCAACGACGTGTACAAGTCCCCCGTCTCGGGGTCGCCGACGTTCTATCTGCTGCCCGGTATCGATGGAGGTGACAATCTGGATCCAGGCGGCAACTGGGCGCCGGGCACCAAGAGCTGGTTCGGAATGACCGATATCCAAGGCTTTTTCGCCAACAAGAACGTCAACGTGGTCTCGCCGCTCGGTGGGGCGTTCAGCTGGTACACCAACTGGGTCGCCGATGCGAGCAAGCAGTACCAGACCTACATGACCTCCGAACTGCCTCCGTTGATCGACGCCGAGTACAACACCAACGGCGTGAACGCGGTCGGCGGCCTGTCGAGTACCGGTGGCACCGCCGTCGACTACGCGATCCAGGCGCCGGGGCTCTACCGCGCGGTCGGCTCGTACAGCGGTCTGCTCAATCCGGCGGATCAACCGCAGCAGGTGAGCATGTCGCTGCTGGGCGGGGGTGCGAGTGCCGACGCGATGTGGGGTCCGCCGGGTGGGCCCCTGTGGATCGCGCACGACCCATCGAAGAATGTCGCGAAGCTGAGCGGGGTCGCGGTGTATGTCGCGGCCTCGGCTACCGGGGACGTCGGCGAAGTGGACCAACTGCCCCCCAATTTCGGACCGAACTTCACGGGCGGCTTGATCGAGCGCATCGTGGCCGACAGCACCCGGGTATTCGCCGATGCCGCTGCGGCAGCGGGCATTCCGATCACCTACGTCGTGCGGCCCCAGGGCTCGCACACGTGGGGTCTGTTCGGATCCGAGATGCAGGAGTCCTGGAACACCACCATCGGACCTGCCCTCGGCGTCTAGTCGAGGCCGCTACGTCCTCACCTGAGTCAGTTCGCGGTGTGCAGCCGCCAGCCGTAGGCCGGCGGTGAGCACCGACCCGACGATGATCGTCGCGGCGACCACCGGGATGGCGGCCGGCGCCGCGGCGATCACGATGGCGGCGAGGCAGCGTTCTGTCTTGCCGAAGGGGCCGCCGTTGCGTCGGGTGGCGCCCGCGCCTGCGGCGGCCAGCGAGGCGAATGTCGGCAGCGCGGCGGTAAGCGCGGCGACGAGTATCCAGATCACCGGCCAGGACAGCCAATTCATGGCTGGGCCGCCCTGGCGGGCCGCCCAAACCGCGAGCCCTGCGAACATCAGCAGATCCGACGCCCGGTCACCGATTTCGTTCAGCGCGAAGCCCCACGGCCGGCAGACCTTCCTGGCTCGCGCGACCGCACCGTCGAGGTTGGCGCCGGCCAGTCGGACGCCGAGCCACAGCACCGCCAGTGGCCACCAGCCGATGGCAATGCTGATCGCCGCCGCCGCTGCGCCGACGACACCGATAGCGGTGAAGACGTCCGGTGATGTGCCCTGAATCTCGGCGCGCTGCAGGAAGACTCGCAGACGCTGGGTGTACCACGGCTTGAGTGCGTAGAGCCCGTCCATCGTCAGGCCGCTACCGCGAGAGGCGCAGGACGTTCGATGTCGCGTACGAGCCGGAGCGTGCCCGTGTTCGTCCGGGTGCGACGTCCATTGCGCAACGCCACGACCTCGTGCCGCAGATCCTGGGCGGCGAGGGCGGCCGGGTCCAACGGCTCACCGATGCGCACCTCCATCGGGTTCGGCGTCAAGCGCCCACCCTTGGGTAGCACGTCGGCGGTGCCGAGCAGCGCCACCGGGATGACAGGCACGCCGCACTCATTGGCCAAATGGATGGCGCCGGAACGAAACTCGCCGACTGTGCCGTTTGTGCTGCGGGTCCCTTCCGGATAGATCACGACGGTGCGTCCCGCAGCGAGCGCGGGCTTGACCGCGGCGACCAACGCCGCAAAGCTGGAGCCGCCCGACCGCCGCACCGGCAGACCGCCGGCAAGGCTGGTGAGGACGAACCGGCGCACCGGCACGTCGAACCAATAGTCGGCGGCGGCGACGAAGACCGGCTTCGCGCCGGGCGGCAGCGCCGCGAGGAGCACGGCCGTGTCGGCGTGCGAGCTGTGGTTGGCGACGAGGATGCAGCCACCTTCGTGACGCCAGCGGCCGATCACCGTGAGTCCACCGGAACGTGCAACGACCATCCGCCAGAAGTAGTGCCGGAAGGCGGGGGCGAACTGACCCGAGCGGAACAGCCGGACGATGGCGATGAGGAGCAATCCGACGGCGCACGCGGCTTCGATCCACGGGACGGCGGCCGGCGCGGCGTTCAGCAGGATGGCGAAGTTGTTGAACAACTCGGGCGTGTGGCCCGCCATTGCCGAACGGTGCAGGAAGTCGCCCAGGCCGGGCCTGTACCAGGGGTTGAGTGCGTGAAGCGTGTTCATCGGGTATCTCCTCTCGTTCTCGTCAGCTGGCCGGGCGATCTGCCTGGTCCTTGATTCGATGAGAGGAGTCTGCGAACGCGCACTTGGAGGTTTCTAAAGGGTTCTGAAAAGGTCTCGGAAAACTGTCCCCCCGCCTCGAAACCCCGGTGCGACGTCGTCGCACCGGGGCTCGAGGGGGTTTCGGATCAGTGATTCACGTGGTGGCTGACTCCTCCAGCGAGTCGTCGCGCACCGGGCGGTCGGCAAGTTCCTCGTTCCTGCCGAACAGGAACGGGTAGGCGATACCCGCGATTGCGGCACCGACCAGCGGCGCCAACCAGAACGCCCAGAGCTGCATCGGTGCGCCGTCGCCGTTGAAGAATGCGACGGCGGTGGACCGTGCCGGGTTGACCGAGGTGTTCGAGATAGGGATCGAGATCAGGTGGATCAGCGTCAGCGTGAGGCCGATCGACAGGCCCGCGAACCCCTTCGGTGCCCGGTCATCGGTGGACCCGAGAATGACCAGCAGGAAGATGCCCGTCAACACCACCTCGGTGATCAATACCGCCGCCAGCGAGTACCCGCCCGGTGAGTGCTCGCCGAAACCGTTGGCGGCCATGTTGCCGGTGGCGGTCCAGCCTTCCTGGCCCTTGGCGACGATGTAGATGACGGCGCCGGCGGCCACACCCCCGACGACTTGGGTGACCCAGTACACGGGCAGCGCTTTCCACTCCACCCTGCGCGCTAGCGCAGCACCGAGCGTCACCGCGGGGTTGAAGTGACCACCGGAGATCGTGCCGAAGGCATATACGCCGGTGAGCACCGTCAAACCGAAGGCGAGTGCGACACCGAGAAAGCCGATGCCCAGCGATACCCCGTCTGCGGAGGCGAACTTGGCGGCGAACACTGCGCTGCCGCAGCCGCCGAGAACCAGCCAGAACGTTCCGATGAACTCCGCTGCCAATCTGTGCATCATTGTCGGCTCGCGCATGCGTACTCCTTCATTGGTGTGACGCCTGTGCGCTGAGAGTGACACGTTTCCATGAAGAGCGAAGTGGCCGTGTCCAAATCGTGCCGCGATGGAAATCAACGCGACCGTGTCGTGATCTAAGCTCCGCTGTTCACGTGTGAACCCATGCTGCGCCGAAATCGACGTTGTGGCGGCGTCTTCTCGAACTTTCGCGCCAGAACGTGAGTTTGGGCGAATCAGTAACCGGTGAGACGCGCGAGGATGGCCACCTCGCCGTCCGGACCGATGGCTTGGGCCTCGGCGATGCCGCTACGGCGACCCACCCGTAAAGCTGTTCCGACGTAACGTGATTCGGGGCTGCCGCGAAACTGGCGGACGAAGTTCACGCGCAGCGATGCCGTTTGCAGCGGCCGGTCTTCGCGGCCGGCGTTGATGGCTGCCGATGCCACCAGTTCGAGCGCCATCGCCGACACCCCGCCGTGCACGATGCCGAGACTGTTGTTCAATACCGGATCAGCCAGCTGCTGAAGGGCTTTGGCGGAACCCCCGCTCTCGGCCACGCGAACCGCCATCCGGTCGGCCAACGTGCCTGCAGGCAGCGGACCCGTTGGGCCGTCGGGGAATTCGGCGATGTGTTCCGGGGCGCTGATGTAGAAGGAGCGCACCGTGGCGGTGGCCAGCGTGGTGCCCCGATGGGACAGCTCGCACAATCCCAGCGCGACGTCACTCTTGGCGGCGAACGGTTTCGACGTGGCCAGCACCGGCACGTCAGGGTCCTCGGCGATGACGTCGACCGCGTCCGGACGGACCTCGAATGACAACTCGCTGGACACCGTCCACTCACCGGGCCCGCGACGGCGGTGGTTGACCAGACCACCGACGTGGTCGACAAGCATCGCCAGCGGCGCGATCGTGAGTGTCCCGGTCAGCGGATTGACCATCCCGCCTGCGGGTATCGACGCCACGCAGCCGTCGGGACCGTCCTCGGACGTGACGATGCCGAAGCGGCCCAACGGAGTGTTCAACGGGTGAGACATCGCGATACAGCGTGACCTCAAGGCTCGTGACTATATACCCCCTAGGGGTATATAGTGGACGCCATGACAGAAGTGGACCACTCGCAGCATTCGGCGCATGCGGGTCACGACGCGCACGAAGGTCACGGCGGGCATGGCGGGCATGGCGACCACGTCGCGGCGTTCCGGCGGCTGTTCTGGGTGATGCTGGTGCTGGCCGTTCCGACAGTGGCGATGTCGCCGATGTTCGCCATGATCCTGGGCTACCCGGTGCCGTCGTTCCCCGGTGCACAGTGGCTGTCGCCGGTGCTCGGCACGGTGATGTACGCGTGGGGCGGCAAGCCGTTCCTGAGTGGCGCGGTCAGCGAGATCCGTTCGCGCGCACCGGGGATGATGCTGCTGATCGGTCTGGCGATCACGGTGGCGTTCGTGTCGTCGTGGGGGGCGAGCCTGGGCGTGTTGCACCACCAGCTGGACTTCTGGTGGGAACTGGCGCTGCTGATCGTCATCATGCTGCTCGGCCACTGGATCGAGATGCGGTCGCTGGCACAGACGACCTCGGCGCTGGACTCGCTGGCGGCCCTGCTGCCCGACGAGGCCGAACGCGTCGTGGGCGACGCGACGGAGACCGTCGCGCCGTCGCAACTGCGGGTCGGTGACGTCGTGCTCGTGCGGCCCGGTGGCAGCGTTCCGGCAGACGGCGAAATCGTCGACGGCTCCGCGGACGTCGACGAGTCGATGGTGACCGGCGAGTCGCGGCCGGTACGGCGCGGTGTCGGCGACCACGTCATCGCGGGCACGGTCGCCACCGACTCCGGTTTGCGCGTCACGGTGAGCGCCGTCGGTGACGACACCGCACTGGCCGGCATCCAGCGCCTGGTGACCGAGGCGCAGAACTCGTCGTCGCGGGCCCAGCGACTGGCGGACAAGGCGGCGGGCTGGCTGTTCTGGTTCGCGCTAGGCGCGGCCGTCGTCACCGCAGCCGTCTGGAACCTGCTCGGCCAGCCCGACGAGGCGGTGGTGCGCACCATCACGGTGCTGGTGATCGCCTGCCCGCACGCGCTGGGCCTGGCGATCCCGCTGGTGGTGTCCATCGCCACCGAGCGTGCGGCTCGCGGCGGCGTCCTGATCAAAGACCGGCTGGCGTTGGAGAGCATGCGCACGGTCGGCGCTGTCTTGTTCGACAAGACCGGAACGCTGACGAAGGGGGAACCGACGGTCACCGCGATCACGACGACCGGGCGCGGCGAAGACGAGGTGCTGGCGCTGGCCGCGGCCGCAGAGGCCGACTCCGAGCACCCCCTGGCCCGCGCGATCGTCGAGGCCGCCGGTAGACGCGGCCTGACCGTGCCGCGGTCGTCGGACTTCAGCTCGTCGCCCGCGGTCGGGGTGGAGGCGGCGGTGGACGGCCACCGGGTCCGGGTCGGCGGCCCCCGGCTGTTGGTCGAGGTGGGCCGCGATGAGTTGCCCGCCGTGGCGGCGTGGCGCGACGAAGGCGCGATCGTGCTGCACGTGCTGGTCGACGGAGACGTGGTCGGCGCGCTCAAGCTGGCCGACGAGGTGCGCCCGGAGTCCCGCCAGACGGTCGACGCACTGCACAAGCTGGGCATCGAGGTGGTCATGATCACAGGCGACGCCGAGTCGGTGGCACGGTCTGTGGCCGACGATCTCGGCATCGACCGGGTCTTCGCAGGTGTGCGGCCTGAAGACAAGGCCGCCAAGGTCGGTGAGCTCCAACGCGAGGGGCTCAAGGTGGCGTTCGTCGGGGACGGCGTCAATGACGCCCCCGCGCTGGCACAGGCCGACGTCGGTATCGCGATCGGCGCGGGCACCGACGTGGCAATCGCCTCGGCAGGCGTGATCCTGGCGAGCTCTGACCCGCGGTCGGTGCTGTCGGTGATCGTGCTGTCGAAGGCCACCTATCGCAAAATGAAGCAAAACCTTTGGTGGGCAGCGGGATACAACTTGATTTCGGTGCCGCTCGCGGCGGGCATCCTGGCCCCGATCGGCTTTGTCCTGCCGATGTCGGTGGGTGCGATCTTGATGTCGGCGTCGACGGTGGTGGTGGCGGCCAACGCCCAACTGCTGCGTCGGCTGGATCTGAGGCCGGAAGCCGGCGTGAGGTCCGTACTCTAAGAATCTGGCTAGGCTTTGCGCAAACTTTCCTCATCGGGATATGCGCAGCTGAAATGCAGAAAAGATAGCTCTTAGCAAACAACCAACAGGCGGAGCCGACTATGATGGGGTACTTCGTATTCTGGCTGGCAGGAGACGGTGACCCCGAAACGGTAAGGGCAGCAAGTGCTTTCGTCGAGTTTCGGCGCCGGAATTCCCGAGGCGACCAATGAGCCCGATCAGTCTACTTAGGTCGGCCTAAGTTGGCATGTCACGCATCGTTTGTCATATCGTTTTGTCCACTTGTGGCGAGTGGAAAAACGGCCGTCGTTCAGTGCTGCACGAAGGAACCGCCCTCGCCGAAACGGCCACCGGCCGTCATCGAATGGTTGGCCAGCGGAATCTCCGCTCGGCATTCGGAAAAGGGTAGGTGGGAATGGCGCCCAGCAGTCAAGGGCTGTACAACCCCGCGTTCGAGCATGACGCGTGTGGCGTGGCCATGGTCGCGGACATGCACGGCCGCCGCAGCCGGGCCATCGTCGATGCCGCGATCACCGCCCTGGTGAACCTCGAGCACCGCGGCGCCCAGGGCGCAGAGCCCCACACCGGTGACGGTGCGGGCATCCTGCTGCAAGTTCCCGACGAGTTCCTGCGCTCGGTCTTGAAGGATCAGGGCGCGACTTTCGAATTGCCCGAATACGGCAGCTATGCCACGGGCATCGCGTTCCTGCCGCAGTCGTCGAAGGACGCGGCCACCGCCTGCGAAGCCGTGGAGAAGATCGCCGAGGCCGAGGGGCTCCAGGTGTTGGGCTGGCGTGAGCTGCCTACCGACGACTCATCCCTCGGTGCCCTGGCCCGCGACGCGATGCCGACTTTCCGGCAGGTTTTCATAGCAGGCGCCTCAGGCATGGACCTCGAGCGTCGCGCCTACGTCGTGCGTAAGCGTGCCGAGCACGAACTCGGCACCAAGGGCCCTGGACAGGATGGCCCCGGCCGCGAAACCGTCTATTTCCCAAGCCTTTCCGGTCAGACCTTCGTCTACAAGGGCATGCTGACCACGCCCCAGCTCAAGGCGTTCTACCTGGATCTGCAGGACGACCGGCTCACCAGCGCGCTCGGCATCGTGCACTCGCGCTTCTCGACCAACACGTTCCCGTCGTGGCCACTGGCCCACCCGTTCCGGCGCATCGCCCACAACGGCGAGATCAACACCGTCACCGGCAACGAGAACTGGATGCGGGCGCGCGAGGCGCTGATCAACACCGATGTTTTCGGTGAGCAGAACCTCGACAAGATCGTCCCCGTCTGCACCCCCGGCGCCTCGGACACCGCGCGGTTCGACGAGGTCCTCGAACTGCTGCACCTCGGTGGCCGCAGCCTCCCGCACGCGGTGCTGATGATGATTCCCGAAGCATGGGAGCGCAACGAGTCGATGGACCCCGCCCAGCGGGCGTTCTACGAGTACCACGCGTCGCTGATGGAGCCCTGGGACGGCCCCGCGTCGATGACCTTCACCGACGGCACCGTGATCGGTGCCGTGCTGGACCGCAACGGTCTGCGCCCGTCGCGCATCGAGGTCACCAAGGACGGCCTCGTCGTGATGGCGTCGGAGGCCGGTGTGCTGAACCTCGACCCGTCGACGGTCGTCAAGAAGATGCGCCTGCAGCCCGGCCGCATGTTCCTGGTCGACACCGCGCAGGGCCGCATCGTCGACGACGAGGAGATCAAGGCCGAACTCGCCGCCGAGCACCCCTACCAGGAGTGGCTGGACGCCGGCCTCTTCAGGATCGAGGACCTGCCCGCCGGCGACTACGTGCGTATGCCGCACCACCGCGTCGTGCTGCGTCAGCAGGCCTTCGGCTACACGTACGAAGAGCTCAACCTGCTCGTCGCCCCGATGGCGCGCACCGGAGCCGAGCCACTCGGCTCGATGGGCACAGATACCCCGGTCGCCGTCCTGTCGCAGCGCCCGCGGATGCTCTACGACTACTTCCAGCAGCTGTTCGCCCAGGTCACCAACCCGCCGCTGGATGCCATCCGCGAAGAGGTGGTCACGAGCCTGCAGGGCACCGTCGGCCCCGAGGGCGACCTGCTCAACCCCAACGCCGACTCGTGTCGCCAGATCGTGCTGACGCAGCCGATCCTGCGCAACGCCGAGCTGTCGAAGCTCATGTGCGTGGACCCCGATCACGAGATCCGCGGACACAAGCACGGCATGCGCGCGGCCGTCATCCGATGTCTCTACCCGGTGAACCGCGGCGGACAGGGCCTCAAGGAGGCACTGGACAACGTACGGGCCAAGGTATCGGCGGCCATCCGGGACGGCGCACGCATCATCGTGCTGTCCGACCGCGAGTCCAACGAGCAGATGGCGCCGATCCCGTCGCTGTTGAGCGTCTCGGCCGTGCACCACCACCTCGTTCGCGACCGGACCCGCACCCAGGTCGGGCTCGTCGTCGAGGCAGGCGACGCCCGCGAGGTTCACCACATGGCGTGCCTGGTCGGGTTCGGCGCCGCCGCGATCAACCCCTACATGGCCTTCGAGTCGATCGAGGACATGGTCGACCGTGGCGTCATCTCCGGGATCTCCAGTGACCAGGCCAAGGCCAACTACGTGAAGGCGGCCGGCAAGGGCGTGCTGAAGGTGATGTCCAAGATGGGCATCTCCACGCTGGCCTCCTACACCGGCGCGCAGCTGTTCCAGGCCATCGGCATCAGCCAGAGCCTGCTCGACGAGTACTTCACCGGGCTCACCTGCCCGGTCGGCGGCATCGATCTCGACGACATCGCCGACGACGTCGCCACCCGGCATGCGCTGGCGTATCTGGATCGGCCCGACGAGTGGGCGCACCGCGAGCTCGAGGTCGGCGGCGAATACCAGTGGCGCCGCGAGGGTGAATACCACCTGTTCAACCCGGACACGGTGTTCAAGCTGCAGCACTCCACCCGCACCGGCCAGTACTCGATCTTCAAGGAGTACACGCAGCTGATCGACGATCAGAGCGAGCGGATGGCGTCGCTGCGCGGCCTGCTGAAGTTCAAGGAGGGCGAGCGTCCGCCCGTGCCGCTCGACGAGGTCGAGCCGGCCAGCGAGATCGTCAAGCGGTTCTCCACCGGCGCGATGAGCTACGGCTCGATCTCCGCCGAGGCGCACGAGACGTTGGCGATCGCGATGAACCGCCTTGGTGGACGGTCGAATTCGGGTGAGGGCGGCGAGGCCGTCAAGCGCTTCGATCGCGACGAGAACGGCGATTGGCGCCGCAGCGCCATCAAGCAGGTGGCGTCCGGCCGGTTCGGTGTCACCAGCCACTACCTGAGCAACTGCACCGACATCCAGATCAAGATGGCCCAGGGCGCCAAACCAGGTGAGGGTGGCCAGCTTCCGGGTAACAAGGTCTATCCGTGGGTGGCAGAGGTGCGGCACTCGACGCCGGGCGTCGGCCTGATCTCCCCGCCGCCGCACCACGACATCTACTCGATCGAGGATCTGGCGCAGCTGATCCACGACCTGAAGAACTCGAACCCACAGGCACGTGTGCACGTGAAGCTGGTGAGCGAGAACGGTGTCGGCACCGTGGCCGCGGGTGTGTCCAAGGCGCACGCCGACGTCGTGCTGATCTCCGGCCACGACGGTGGCACCGGCGCGACGCCGCTGACGTCGATGAAGCACGCGGGTGCACCGTGGGAGCTCGGCCTTGCTGAAACCCAGCAGACGCTGCTGCTCAACGGTCTTCGCGATCGCATTGTGGTGCAGGTCGACGGACAGCTGAAGACCGGCCGCGACGTCGTGATCGCCGCGTTGCTCGGCGCCGAGGAATTCGGTTTCGCCACCGCGCCTTTGGTGGTGTCGGGCTGCATCATGATGCGTGTCTGTCACCTCGACACCTGCCCGGTCGGGGTGGCGACCCAGAACCCGGTGCTGCGTGAGCGGTTCAGCGGCAAGCCCGAGTTCGTCGAGAACTTCTTCATGTTCATCGCCGAAGAGGTGCGGGAGATGATGGCCCAGTTGGGCTTCCGCACCGTCAACGAGATGGTCGGCCAGGTCGGCACGCTGGACACCACGAAGGCCGCCGAGCACTGGAAGGCCCACAAGCTGGACCTGACGCCCGTGCTGCACGAGCCCGAGTCGGCGTTCATGAATCAGGACCTGTACTGCAGCTCGCGCCAGGACCACGGTCTCGACAAGGCCCTCGACCAGCAGCTCATCGTGATGTGCCGCGAAGCGCTCGATTCCGGTTCACCCGTTCGATTTTCTACAACGATCGCGAACGTCAACCGCACCGTCGGCACGATGCTCGGCCATGAGGTGACCAAAGCCTATGGCGGCCAGGGACTTCCGGACGGCACCATCGACATCACGTTCGACGGTTCGGCGGGCAACAGCTTCGGCGCATTCGTACCCAAGGGCATCACGCTGCGCGTGTACGGCCAAGCCAACGACTACGTCGGCAAGGGCCTTTCGGGTGGCCGGATCGTGGTGCGCCCGTCGGACGAGGCACCCGCGGACTACATCGCCGAGAACAACATCATCGCGGGCAACGTGATCCTGTTCGGTGCGACCAGCGGCCAGGCGTTCATCCGCGGCCAGGTGGGCGAGCGGTTCGCCGTGCGCAACTCCGGCGCCCACGCGGTCGTCGAAGGTGTCGGCGACCACGGGTGCGAGTACATGACCGGCGGCAAGATCGCGATCCTCGGACCGACCGGCCGCAACTTCGCGGCGGGTATGTCCGGCGGCATCGCTTACGTCTACGACCCGGATAGCAAGCTGGGGGACAACCTCAACTCTGAGATGGTGGAACTCGAAGACCTCGACGACGAGGATCTCGAATGGTTGCAGGGCATGCTCCAAGCGCATGTCGATGCCACCGATTCCGCTGTCGGACAGCGTATTTTGAGCGACTGGAACACAAACGTGAAGCACTTCACCAAGGTCATGCCCCGCGATTTCAAGCGGGTGCTGGAGGCCATCGCCGAGGCTGAGCAGAGCGGCCAGAACGTCGACGAAGCGATCATGGCGGCCGCCGGTGCCTGATCCCCGCGGTTTCCTCAAGCACACCAAGCGCGAAACCCCGCAGCGGCGTCCGGTCCCGCTGCGGCTTCGCGATTGGAAAGAGGTCTACGAAGAGTTTTCCCACGACACTCTGCGTGAGCAGGCGTCGCGCTGTATGGATTGCGGTATCCCGTTCTGCCACAACGGATGTCCGCTGGGAAACCTGATCCCCGAGTGGAACGACCTGGTTCGCAGCGACCGGTGGCGCGACGCGATCGAGCGGCTGCACGCCACGAACAACTTCCCCGAGTTCACCGGCCGGTTGTGCCCGGCGCCGTGCGAAGGCTCATGCGTTCTCGGCATCAACCAGGATCCGGTGACCATCAAGCAGGTCGAGGTCGAGATCATCGACAACGCCTTCGACAACGGGTGGGTCGTTCCATTGCCGCCGGACAAGCTCACCGGCAAGAAGGTCGCCGTCGTCGGTTCCGGTCCCGCTGGTCTGGCCGCCGCACAACAGCTCACCCGCGCGGGCCACACGGTGACGGTGTTCGAGCGTGAGGACCGCATCGGGGGCCTGCTGCGCTACGGCATCCCCGAGTTCAAGATGGAAAAGCGGCATATCGATCGCCGACTCGAGCAGATGGCAGCGGAGGGGACGGTGTTTCGGCCCGGCGTCAACGTCGGCGTCGACATCACCGTCGCACAGCTTCGGTTGAACTACGACGCCGTGGTGCTGGCCGGCGGGGCGACCGCCTGGCGTGACCTTCCCATCCCCGGCCGCGAGCTCGACGGCATCCACCAGGCGATGGAGTTTCTGCCGTGGGCCAACCGCGTCCAGCAGGGCGACGATGTGCTCGGCGACGACGGCGAGCCCCCGATCACCGCCAAGGGCAAGAAGGTGATCATCATCGGCGGTGGCGACACCGGCGCCGACTGTCTGGGTACTTCGCACCGTCAGGGCGCCGAGAGCGTGCACCAGTTCGAGATCATGCCGCGGCCGCCGGAAGAGCGGGCGGACAGCACTCCGTGGCCGGTGTACCCGTTGATGTTCCGGGTGACTTCGGCGCACGAAGAAGGCGGCGAGCGCGTCTACTCGGTCAACACCGAGGAG
>Ga0075363_100000342_pt1 | contig 13938 bp, 18 predicted proteins | sample EndMetdeltDD1763_FD_71470 | JGI IMG/M metagenome (GOLD analysis project Ga0075363, IMG submission 71470) | Populus endosphere microbial communities from Tennessee, USA - Endosphere MetaG P. deltoides DD176-3 | ecosystem: Host-associated > Plants > Roots > Endosphere | place: USA: Tennessee...
CGACGACGGCGACCTGTGGGTGCTCGGCCGGGTCGACGACGTCATGAACGTCTCCGGGCACCGGCTCTCCACGACCGAGATCGAGTCCGCCCTGGTCTCGCACCCGAAGGTCGCGGAGGCCGCGGTCGTCGGCGCCAAGGACGAGGACACCGGCCAGGCCGTGGTCGCGTTCGTGATCCTGAAGGACGAGGCCGGCGATGGCGGCGAGGACATCCTCGACGAGCTCCGCAAGCACGTCCGCAAGGAGATCGGCCCCATCGCCACCCCGCGCCAGATCATGATCGTCGCCGAGCTGCCCAAGACCCGGTCGGGCAAGATCATGCGGCGGCTGCTGAAGGACGTCGCCGAGAACCGCGAGGTCGGCGACGTCACGACGCTGGCCGACAGCTCGGTGATGGACCTGATCTCAGAAGGGTTGAGCTCCGGCAAGGCCGAGGACTGATCCGGCCGACTCGCCGGGCGCCGGGGCGCGCGACGGCCGTGCGCGGAAGCGGCTGGAGCAGGGGTCCTGACCGCTACCGGCGCGGCTTGACCACGCCGCCCTCCACCAGCTTCTGGCGCGCCTTGACCAGCTTGTAGACCCAGATCCCGACAGCGGTGAGCACGCCGGTGTCGTCGACCAGGCCGAGCGGGCCGAGCAGGGCCTCGGGGACGAGATCGATCGGGAGGGCCAGGTAGACGAGCGCGCCCAGCATCGCGACCAGCCCGCGCGGCGGGATCTTGAAGCGCCACATCAGGAACGCGACCAGGGCCAGACCGAGGGCGACCAGGACGCCGAGCGTGATGAGCACCGCGCGCAGCAGGTCGTCCATCCGTCCAGTGTGACTCCGCGCCGCGGGGGCGTCGGAGTAACCTCGGCCGAGGTGCGCCGGGAAGTCTGGTCGGCATTCGTTCGCCGACCCCGCCGGGAGCAGCCGTGACCCACCAGCCCACCGAGTCCACCAGCGGGCGCGGTCGGCTGTTCGCACCCGCGTCGTTCCTCGAGAGCTCGCGGGCGGCCGGGGTGCTGCGCGCCGAGACCGTCGGCGGGATGCTGCTGATGGCGGGCGCGGTCACGGCGATGGTCTGGGCCAACTCGCCGTGGTCGTCGTCCTACGACGCCGTGCGGGACTGGTCGTTCGGCCCGCACCACCTGCACCTGCACCTCAGCCTGGGCGGATGGGCGGCCGACGGCCTGCTGGCGATCTTCTTCTTCGTCGCGGGGCTGGAGCTCAAGCGCGAGTTCGTGGCCGGTGAGCTGCGCGATCCGCGCCGGGCCGCGCTGCCGATCGCCGCCGCGGTCGGCGGAATGGCCCTGCCGGCGCTCATCTACGTGGCCGTGAACGCCGGCCACGGCACCCTGCGGGGCTGGGCGATCCCCACCGCGACGGACATCGCCTTCGCGGTCGCCGTGCTGGCGGTGATCAGCTCGCACCTGCCGAACGGGCTGCGCACCTTCCTGCTGACCCTGGCCGTGGTCGACGACCTGCTGGCGATCACGGTCATCGCGCTGGTCTACACCGAGCGGCTGCACGTCCACTACCTCGCGCTGGCGATGGTCCCGCTGGCGGCGTTCGCGCTGATCGCCCACACCCGGATGCCGACGGCGTACCTGCTGCTCCCGTTCGCGCTCGCGACCTGGGTCCTCGTGCACGCGTCCGGGGTGCACGCGACCGTGGCGGGAGTGCTGCTCGGCTTCGCCATCCCGGTGCGCCGCGAGGCCCCCCACGGGCGTGGTCTCGCCGAGCACCTCGAGCACCTGGTCCGGCCGCTGTCAGCTGGGGTGGCGGTGCCGGTGTTCGCGTTCTTCGCCGCCGGCGTGACCGTCGGTGGTCCGGACGGGTTCGCGGACGCGCTCACCGACTCCGTCGCGCTCGGCATCGTGGCGGGCCTGGTGCTCGGCAAGGTGATCGGGGTCGCAGGGTCGACCTGGCTGCTGGCAACGTTCACCCGCGCCGACCTCGACGGTGACCTGAGTTGGGTCGACGTCATCGGCATGTCGCTGCTGGCGGGCATCGGGTTCACGGTGTCACTGCTGATCGGCGAGCTCGCGTTCGGCCTGGACAGCGCGCACGCCGAGCACGTCAAGATCGGAGTCCTGACCGGATCGGTGGCATCCGCCGTCGCGGCCGCGCTGGTGCTGGGCGCCCGGAACCGCACCTACCGGCGAATCGACGAGCGCGTCGATAGGTAGGGTCTGGCCATGGCCAACGACGTCACGGGAACCAGTACGCCGGTGCGCGGGCCGTCACCCGACGACCCGACGATCGGTCGCTTGGTCGCCGATGCCAGCCGCGACATCTCGACCCTGGTGTCCAAGGAGATCGAGCTCGCCAAGTCAGAGCTGAAGGTCAGCGTCAAGGCCGGCGGAATGGGCATCGGACTGCTCGCCGGTGCGGCGTTCATCGCCGTACTGGGGGTGATCATGCTGTCGTTCACGATCGTCTACTTCATCAACTGGGGCGGCTCCGGGCTGGCCCTGCACTGGGCCTACCTGATCGTCACCGGGTTCTGGTTCCTGGTCACCGGGCTGCTGGGCTGGATCGGCGTGAAGAAGCTCAAGCAGGTCGGCCCACCCGAGAAGGCGATGGAGCAGGGCCGCGCGATCCCCAAGGCCCTGCGCGGCAAGAGCTGAGCCCCTGCGCCGCCACTTGTAACTAACCGTTACGACTACTGGCATGCGGTTATAACCGCATGCCAGAGCAGCGGACGGTTAGTTACAAGCAGCGCGGCCGGCGGCCCCCACAGACAGCTCAGCCCGCGCAGCCCTCGGTAGACCTCTCCGTCTCGCTCGCGCTGCCGTCGTCCGCCGCCGTCCGGACCTGGTCGGCGGTGAGCGCGTAGCCCGTCTCGTCGTCGGTGACGGACGCCGCGAACACCACTCCGGCGACCTCGCCGGCAGAGTCGACGATCGGGCCGCCTGAGTTGCCGGGCCGCACCAGCCCGCGCAGCGAGTAGACGTCGCGAATCACTGCGCCGTCGCCGTAGATGTCCGGCGAGCGCAGGGTCTGCTTCGCGCGGATGCGACCGGTCTCGATGTCGAAGGGCCCGTCCTGCGGATAACCGAGGATCGCGACGGGGTCCTTGGGCTGGGCCGGTTCGCCGGGGTCGGTGAACGGCAGGACCGGGATCTCGCCGCTGTCGAACTCGAGGACGGCGATATCGAGGTCGGAGTCGTAGAACACGACCGTGGCGTCAAGCGTGTCGTCACCGACGACCACCTGCGGGTCGTCGACGCCGGCCACCACGTGGGCGTTGGTCATCAGCCGGTCGGCGGCATAGACGAACCCTGACCCCTCGATGCCGCGACCGCAGTCATTCGTGCCGCGGACCTTGAGCACGCTGCTGCCGGCCCTGGTCACGTCGGGGTCGCGGACCATGCGCCGGTCGCCCGGCTTGACCTCGACGATCCGCTCCGGCGAGAACGGCTCGAGATAGCGCGGGAAGAAGCTGGTGCCGACCACGTTGTTGAACGCCTGCAACAGCCCACCGGCGCGCTGCGGCAGCACCTCGTTGACCTTCGACAGCACCAGCGAGCTGCGCACCATAGGCGTCACGCCGTCGATCCGCGAGCCGGACACGGCGACGCCGAGCGCCCAGGCGACGATGAGCACCGCACAGGCGCTGAGCGCCGCGCCGCCGATGGCATCGATGGCCCGCGCCGGCTGCCAGGTGATCCGGTCCCTGATCTTGGCGCCGCTCCACTGCAGCATCCCCTGCCCGAGCGAGGCGGCCAGGATGACGATGAACAACGCGCCCAGCGACACCAGCAGCGACGGGTCCGCGTCACCGAGCGCGACCGGCGCCAGCCAGACGCCGAACAGGCCGCCGAGCAGCAGCCCGGCCGTCGCGAAGGCACCGGTGACGAAACCCTGCCAGTAGCCGGACACGGCGTAGGCCACCACGAGGACGACGAGCAGCCAGTCGAGGAGGTTCATCCGCGGCGTCGCTGCTCGAAGTCGGTGTTGGGCTGGACGTCCTGGTTGAGCCGGCGACCGACCAGCATGTACGCCGGCAGCTCCTGCTCCGGCGCGTCGGGGAGGTCTTCGAGCCAGCCGAGATATTCGAACAGGCGGGCGATCACGCCGGCGGTGAACCCCCAGCAGATGACGTCGTGGTCGTCGCCTATCAGGAAGCCGGGGCTACGCCAGCCGCCCGGACCGGTCACCGTGATGCGGTGGGTCGGGTCGCGCAGCTCGGAGATCGGCACCCGGTAGACGGCGTGCACCTCGTCGGCGGATACGGCGTGCACAGCGGAGGGCTCTCGCCACCAGGCGAGCACGGGGGTCACCGAGAAGTTGCTCGGCGGGAGCCAGAGCGGCGGCAGCTCGGCGAACACCTCGACTCCCGCCGGGATCAGCCCCGTCTCCTCCTCCGCCTCCCGCAGCGCCGCCTCGTGCGGAGTCTCGCCCGGGTCCACGGAGCCGCCGGGGAACGACACCTGACCGGGGTGCGAGCGCATCGTGTGGCTGCGCTCGGTGAGCAGCAGGTCGGGGCCGTCGGGCCCCTCCCCGAAGAGCATGAGCACCGCGCTGACCCGGGTCTCCTCGTCCTCCGGCGGCATGAACCGGGTGAGCTCGTGCACGGTGATCGAGCGGGCGGCCTCCTCGACGGGTCGCAGCCAGTCGGGAAGGCTGGACCCAGCAGGGGGCGTTGTCACAAGTCAACTCCGAGGTGCTCGCGGACCAGGTCGGCGATCTCGTCGGCCGAGTCGAGACCGCCCAGGTGCTCGTAGGCGATCTTGCCCTTGTCGTCGACCAGGACGAGGTAGGGCAGGCCGCGGCCCACGCGGCTGAATGCCGTCGTGCCCTGGGTGTCACCGCCCGGGTCGGCAAGGGAGGGGTAGGTGACCTTGCGGTCGCGGATCTGCTCGAGAGCAGTTCCGGGGTAGGTGTCGTTCCAGTCGATGCCGACCACGGGCACCTGCTGCCCGTGCTCCTCGTAGAACTTCTGGAGCGCCGGCATCTCGACAGAGCACGCGTCGCACCACGCAGCCCAGAAGCTCAACACCATGGGTCCCCGCAGTGAGGAGAGATCGACATCCTTCCCCCCGCCGAGGCAGGGCAGCGTCAGGTCCGGAAGCGCCCCGCCACCCGGTCCCGGCTGGCACGGCTCGACGCCGGCCTCCCGCCTGAGGGCACGCAGGTCGGGGCTGTCCACATCGACCTTGGCGGGTCCCGGTTCGGGGCCTGGCACGAAGTCGGACGCGTTGTCGCAGGCGGCCAGCCCGCAGATCAGGGTCGCGGCCAGCGCGGCTGCACCGATCCGAGTCCTCACGCCCTGCCCTCGGTGCGCAGCAGCTTCTCGGCGGTCTCGGGGTCCGTCGGCCCGGCGCCGTACGACGGACACCACCGCGCGACCGGGCAGGCGCCGCAGGCCGGCTTCTGCGCGTGGCAGCAGCGCCGGCCGTGCCAGATCAGGTGGTGGCTGAGCATGACCCAGTCCTTCTTGGGGAACAGCGCCCCGACGGCGTGCTCCGCCTTGACCGCGTCGGTCTCCTCGGTCCATCCGAACCGGCGCGAGAGCCGGCCGAAGTGGGTGTCGACGGTGATGCCGGGAATGCCGAAGGCGTTGCCGAGCACGACGTTGGCGGTCTTGCGGCCGACGCCGGGCAGCTCGACCAGGTCCTTGAGCCGGGGCGGCACCTCGCCGCCGTGTCGCTCGACCAGTGCGGCGCTCAGCTTGAGCAGCGACTCGGTCTTGGCGCGGAAGAAGCCGAGCGGGCCGATGATCGCCTCGAGCTCCTCCCGCTCGGCGGCGGCCATCGACGGTGCGTCGGGGTAGGCCGCGAAGAGGGTCGGCCGGACCGCGTTGACCCGCTTGTCGGTCGTCTGCGCGCTGAGCACCGTGACCACGAGCAGCTCGAAGGGGTTGTCGAAGTCGAGCTCGCACTTCGCGTCGGGGTAGGTCTGCCCGAGCACCCGGTCGATCTTGCGTGCACGCCGCACGAGGCTCGTGCGACTCTCTGCCACCGGCTGGGCCACCGGCTGGGCTGCCGTCTGGGCTACCGGCTGGGCTGCCGGCTGGGGGTCGCGCACCGCTCAAGGATAGGTGCGACCGCCCCCGGTCAGAGATCGCGGTTGTCGCTCGTGGCACGCCGCGCACCCGGGTCGGTTGTTCCTGTGATCCATCCCACTGGATAGGATTCGAGCGGCTCAGGGCCATGGGTGCCCGCGAGTTCTACGAGCCAGGCCCGGTTGCGACCCAGCGGAGGAACCCGTGGACAACGACGTGCTTCGTCAAGCGCCTCTCTTCAGCGCGCTCGACGACGAGGCGGCGACAGCGCTGCGGTCCTCCATGGCCGAGGCCCGGCTGCGTCGCGGGGACGTGCTCTTCCACGAGGGAGACTCGGGCGACAAGCTCTACATCGTCCTCGACGGCAAGGTGAAGCTCGGGCGCACCTCGTCCGATGGTCGCGAGAACCTGCTGGCCATCCTCGGCCCGGGTCAGATGTTCGGCGAGCTGTCGCTGTTCGACCCCGGCCCGCGCTCGGCCACGGTCACCGCGGTGACCGACACGACGTTCGCCTCCCTGTCCCACGAGGACCTGCTGCGCTGGCTCGAGGGGCGGCCCGTCGTCGCCCGTGGCCTGCTGACCCAGCTCGCCGGCCGGCTCCGCAAGGCCAACGACGTCGTCGCCGACCTGGTCTTCTCCGACGTGCCCGGCCGGGTCGCCAAGGCACTGCTCGACCTCGCCGACCGGTTCGGTCGCACCGCCGACGACGGCGTCCACGTCCACCACGACCTCACCCAGGAGGAGCTGGCCCAGCTGGTCGGCGCCTCCCGCGAGACCGTCAACAAGGCCCTCGCCGACTTCGCCTCCCGCGGCTGGCTCCGCCTCGAGCCCCGCTCGGTCGTGATCATGGACGTCGAGCGGCTCGCCCGCCGGGCCCGCTGACCGTTGAATCGGGAGTTCTGACGGTCGAGTCGGGAGTTCTGACGGTCGAGTCGGACAATCCACTCACCACCGTCGGTTGGTGTACGACGGTGCCAGCCCTTGCCGCAGCTCTCCGAGCCAACGGTCGAGGGCACCGCGAGTGAAGTCACCGCGTCGGACCACGATCACGGCCCAGCCGTGGGCACGTAGCCAAGCCCTCCGCTTCTCGTCGTGCTCGTGCTGCTCCCTGGTGCGCTCGTGGGCGTCGGCGCCGTCGTACTCGACAGCGATGCGCAACCGCGGGTAGGCGAAGTCCAGCCGGTAGACGGGCACACCGTCGATCTCGATCCAGTACTGCGGTTCGGGCAGCAGCAGTCCGGCGTCGTGAATGGCCAGCAGCACCCAGGACTCCCGCTCCGACTCGATGCGGGGATCGACCAGCTCTACGAGCTGGCGCAGTTGCACCACCCCGCGCCGGCGTCGATAGCGGGCAAGCGCGCGAACAAGGTCTCTGCGCGTGAGGCCGAACCTCCGTGCGAAGGCGTTCAGCGCGGCGTAAGCCTCCCTGCGGCGCAGGCAGCACCCGAGATCGAGGGCAGTCCGCAGCGGCGTCGTGATGCGGAGTCCGTGCAGCACCGTGATGTCTTCGGGCTTGAGGTCGCGCGTGCGGCCGTCCACCCCGGACAACGTCGTGGGGTCCTTCCAACGCAGCGCGCACGTCTCGACGTCGGGGATGGTGTCGAGCTCCGCGTAGGTGTGGACATCGATACCCCACAACCACGCCGCTGTGCGATCTGTGACGACGTGGTGCGGCTTGACCGCAATGGCCGCTGCTCGCGCGCGCATCTCGAGACTGTCGGGCACGGCGGACGACACGAAGACACCGCGCACGACAGATCGAATCTGCCCCTGTCGCAGTGCGCGTGCGAACGCGACGTGAGAGATGCCCAGCTCCTCCAGGGCTGCTCGATGGAAGGGGCCGTCGGGCCAGGGCGCATCGTCCATACCCGGACCGTCACCGTCACGGCGGCGTACGAACCGCGTCACAGCGGCGCCTGTGGACAACACCCGTGAAACCCCGACCTGTGGAGGGCAGGTGGACCAACGCACCCCCGAGAACTCCCGACTGAACCGGGAGAAGTCCCGACTCAACCGTCAGAGGTCCCGATTCAACGGGAGGCGAGGTAGGCCAGCTGGGCGCGGACCGACCACTCGGCCGCGCCCCAGAGGGACTCGTCGACGTCCTGGTAGACGATCTCGACGACCCGGCGGGGCAGCTCCGAGTCGTCGGCGTCCGGTGCGGCCACGCCGAGCTGCCGCAGTGCGTCCTCGACCTGGGCGAGCCGCTGACGGCGGTGGACGAGGTAGTACTCCAAGGTGCCGAGGGCCTCGTCGAGGACCGGCCCATGGGCGGGCCAGATCGTGTCGACCTCACCGGACGCCGCGAGCGACCGCATCCGCTCGATGGAGTCGAAGTAGGGGCCGAGCTGGCCGTCCGGGTAGGCGACCACCGTCGTGCCGCGGCCCAGCACCATGTCGCCCGAGAGCAGCGCCCGCTCGGCGGGCACCACGAACGAGACCGAGTCGGCGGTGTGCCCCGGCGTGGTCACGACCCGGAGCGCGAGGCCGTCGACGTCGATCAGCTCGTCGTCGACGAGCGGGTCGGCCCGCAAGCAGTACGCCGGGTCGAGGGCGCGCACCGGGCACCCCTTGCGGGTCGCGAGGTCGACCGCGGTCTCGGAGTGGTCGAGATGGTGGTGCGTGAGCAGGACCAGCGCGACGTCGCCGGTCTGCTCGTCGAGCTCGTCGAGGTGGCCGTCCTCGACCGGGCCGGGGTCGATGACCACCGAGCGCGACGACCCGGGCTCGGTCAGCACCCAGCTGTTGGTGCCGTCGAGCGTCATCAGCCCGGGGTTCGGCGCCAGCAGGCAGCGCGCGCGATCGCCGAAGGCTCCACCCGCCCAAGGCTCGCCCACCTCACGCCCCCCGGTGCGCCGCGAGGATCGGCCGCAGGTGCGGCGGCATCGACAGCGTCCAGCGGTCGTCGACCCTCTCGATGTCGGGCGTGTGCATCTCCACCGTCCGGCCGTGCGCGGCCTCGACGACCTCCGCCGCAGACGCATAGCCGGACACCTCGAGCGAGGTGAGGTAGGTCGGGGGCAGCATCAGCATCTCGCCGCGCTCGGCCATGGCCACCGCGTCCCCGGCCGGCAGCCACGTCACCTCGGACGACTCCGTGCTGACGTCACGCGTCCGCTGGCCCTCGGGCAGCACCGCGACGAAGAACCAGGTGCGATAGCGCTTCGGCTCGAAGACCGGCGTCAGCCAAGCACCCCAGGCGCCGAGCAGGTCGGTGCGCAACACCAGCCCACGGCGGGTCAGGAAGTCGGTCATCGCCAGCTCGCGCGACTCCAGTGCAGCACGATCCGCCTCCCAGTCGTCGCCCGTGGTGTCGGCGACCACCTCGTGCTCGTGCGGGCCAGCCAGCAGCACGCCGGACTCCTCGAAGGTCTCGCGCACGGCGGCACACACGAGCGCCCGCGCCATCTCCTCGTCGCAGCCCAACCGGGCGGCCCAGTCGGCAGGCGTCGGCCCGTCCCAGGCGACGTCGCTGTCGAAGTCGCGCGGGTCGACACCGCCGCCCGGGTAGACGCACATGCCGCCGGCGAACTCCATCGAGACCCGCCTGCGCAGGTAGTAGATCTCCGGCCCGTGGTCGGAGGGCCGGAGCAGGATCACCGTCGCGGCGTTGCGCGGCTCGACCGGCTCACGCCCGCCGTCGGCGTACTCGCGGGCGAGCTCGACCAGGTGCTCCGGGACGGGGATCGGCGGGATCGGGATCTTCATGCCGGTCAGGTCAGAGGTCGGGTCAGGGGATGGGTCACAGCTCGACGATGACGTCGACCTCGACGGGCGCGTCGAGCGGGAGGACCGCCACGCCCACGGCCGCGCGGGCATGAACGCCGGCCTCTCCGAACACCGTCCCGAACAGCTCCGAGGCGCCGTTGGCGACCCTCGGTTGGCCGGTGAAGTCGGGCGACGACGCCACGAAGACCCCGACCTTGACGACCCGCTTCACCAGAGAGAGATCGCCGACCTCGGCCTTGATCGCTGCGATCGCGTTGAGCGCGCACTGCTGTGCACAGGCGTAGGCCTCCTCCTCGGTCACCCCGGCGCCGACCTTGCCGGTGGCCATCAGCTCACCCGAGCGCATCGGGAGCTGTCCTGAGGTGAAGACCTGGTTGCCGCTCCGCACGGCGGGGACGTAGACCGCGACCGGCTTGGGCACCTCCGGGACCGCGAGCCCGAGCTCGGCGAGCCGCTCCTCCGGGGTGCTCATGAGGCGAGCGGCCGCTTGAAGTAGCCGACCAGGTTCTCGGGGTTCATGCCCGGGGCGATCTGCACCAGCTCCCACCCGTCCGCCCCGAAGTTGTCCAGGATCTGCTTGGCCGCGTGCGTGAGGATCGGCGCGGTGAGGTACTCCCACTTCGTCATGCCCGGCACCCTACTCGCGGGCATCGGCGGCTAGGCCCGGGGCGTGAACGCGCAGAACTCGTTGCCCTCGGGGTCGGCCAGGACCGTCCAGCCGATCTCGTCGTCCCGCTCGCGCAGCACGGTCGCTCCGTGGTCCACGAGCGCCTGCACATCAGCGGTGTCGACGTCCCAGTGGATGCGGTTCTTGACCGTCTTCGGCTCCGGCACCTGCTGGAACACCAGTGCGAACGGCATGCCGGACGCGTCCTCGAACCACGAGAACGGCGTCTCCTCGTCCGAGCTGTCCTGGACCGTCGCGTCGAGGACCTCGGCCCACCACGCTGCGATCTCGTGCGGGTCACGGGCGTCGACGCCGAGCTCGTAGAGCCGGTAGGCAGGCACCTCCTCGCGTTCGAAGACGCAGAGCTCACCGCCCTCCGGATCCCTCAGCACCTTCCACCGGAAGGACTCGAGGTCGACGGGGGTCGCGCCGCGGGCCAGCACCCCATCGACCGATCCGGCGTGCACGTCGATGTGGACGCGCTGCTTGACGGTGACGGGCTCGGACACCCCGTTGACCCAGACGCGGTGCTGGGGCGTCGGCCCGTCGAGCCTCAGGTCGCCGTCGTCGAGCCGCGTCGGCTCGAGCCCCAGGGTCTCGGCCCAGAACTCGCCGAGGGCCAGGGGATCGACGGCATCGATGCACAGGTCTTTGTACGTCGCGAGCGCCATGTCCCCACCGTAGGACGGGTCACCGACGGCACCATGTCCTGCATGTGGAACCACATCTTCGACCTGCACCTCTCGCTGGGCGAGAAGATGGTGCGGGCAGTCATCATCTACGCGTTCCTGGTCATCGCACTCCGCCTCGTGGGCAAGCGAGAGCTGAGCCAGCTCAACACCCTCGACTTCGTGGTCCTCCTGGCCGTGGCCAACGCGGTCCAGAACGGGCTGATCGGCGCCGACAACTCCGTCACCGGCGCGGTGGTGGGTGCCACCGTGCTGTTCGTCGTGAACACCGCGCTGGCTTGGGTCGTCTTCCGCAACCGCCGGCTGCAGCGGCTGGTCGAGGGCACCCCGACCGTGCTGATCCGGGACGGTCAGATCCTCGAGGACGCGCTCGAGCGCGAGGAGCTCAGCCGGGACGACCTGCTCGTGGAGATCCAGTCGGCCGGGGCCGACACCTTCGACGAGGTGGACACGGCCTCGCTGCTGCCCAACGGCAAGGTCATCGTGGTGCAGAAGGAGGCAAACCAGAGCTCCGTGCAGTACGACGACCTCAAGGCGCGCATCGACCACCTCACCGTGCTCGTCGAGCAGCTGGCCGCTAGATGAGCTGGGGCTCGGTCTTCTCGCGGACCTCGTCCTCGGTGACACCGGGTGCGAGCTCCACGAGCTTGAGCCCCTCCGGCGTCACGTCAATGACGCACAGGTCGGTGATGATCCGCTGGACCATGCCGCGGCCGGTGTAGGGCAGCGAGCACTCGTTGACGATCTTGTAGGCCCCGTCGCGCGCGACGTGCTCCATCAGCACGATCACCCGCTTCGCTCCGTGGACCAGGTCCATGGCCCCGCCCATCCCCTTGACCATCTTCCCGGGGATCATCCAGTTCGCGATGTCGCCCGTCGCCGAGACCTGCATGGCACCGAGGATCGCGGCGTCGATCTTGCCGCCCCGGATCATCCCGAACGACGTCGCGGAGTCGAAGAACGACGCCCCGCGGCGCAGCGTGACGGTCTCCTTGCCGGCGTTGATCAGGTCCGGGTCCTCCTCGCCCTCGTAGGGGTAGGCGCCCACACCGAGGATGCCGTTCTCCGACTGCAGCACCAGCTCGACGTCGTCGTCGACGTAGTTGGGCACCAGCGTCGGCAACCCGATCCCGAGGTTCACGTAGGACCCGTCGGTCAGCTCGCTCGCGGCGCGGGCGGCCATCTCCTCACGCGACCAGGCCATCAGGCATCTCCCTTGCTCTCGGACCGGGGCCGGACCGTCCGCTTCTCGATCCGCTTGTCCGCGGCCTGCTCGGGCGTCAGCGCCACGACGCGCTGGACGAACGCGCCCGGCGTGTGCACCTGGTTGGGGTCGAGATCACCGGGCTCGACCAGCTCCTCGACCTCGGCGACCGTGATCCGGCCACTCATCGCGGCCAGCGGGTTGAAGTTGCGGGCGGAGTCGCGGTAGACGAGGTTGCCGTGCCGGTCGCCCTTCCAGGCGCGGACCAGCCCGAAGTCGGCGACGATGGCCCGCTCGAGCACGAACTCCTTCTCCCCCTCGACGGTCTCGAACTTCTGGGTCTGCTTCGGTGGGCTGGCGACGACGACGTTGCCGGACGCGTCGTACTTCCACGGCAGCCCTCCATCGGCGACCTGGGTGCCCACACCGGTCGCGGTGAAGAACGCCGGGATCCCCGAACCACCGGCGCGCATCCGCTCGGCCAGCGTGCCCTGCGGGGTCAGCTCCACCTCGAGCTCACCGGCGAGGTACTGGCGCGCGAACTCCTTGTTCTCCCCCACGTACGAGGCGACCATCCGCCGTAGCCGACCCGCCTCGAGCAGCAGCCCGAGCCCCCAGCCGTCCACGCCGGCGTTGTTGGAGACCGCCTCGAGGTCCTTCGCACCGGCCTCCAGCAGCGCCCGGATCAGCACCGACGGGATCCCGCACAACCCGAACCCACCGACCGCGATCGTCGCGCCGTCCGGCACGTCGGCCACCGCCTCGGCGGCCGATCCCACCACCTTGTCCATGCCCCGATTCAAGGGCGCACCGCCGGGTCCGGTCAACGCTCGACCACTGACCAGACGCGAATCACTCATCCAGCGAGAGACGCGGTCCGATAGCGTCCACTGAGTGGACGCTCCTTCGCACGTCGTCGGCCGCGTCGGCGCGGTGCTGCGCGGCGTCGGCGCGGGCGAGCCCGCAGGTGCGACCACCTCGGCGGTCGCGCGTGCTGCGGGGCTGGCCCGGCCGACCGCGCACCGGCTGCTCGTCTCGCTGCTCGGCGAGGGGTTGGTCGACCGTGCGGCAGACGGCCGCTGGCTCCTCGGCCCGGAGCTCTACCTGCTGGGCGCTGCCGCGTCGAGCCGGTACGACGTGACCCTGGTCGCCCAGCCGTTCGTCCGCCGCCTCGCCGAGCTGACGTCGGAGAGCGCCTTCTTCTCGGCGCGCCGAGGGGACGAGACCGTGTGCCTGCTGCGGGAGGACGGCAGCTTCCCGATCCGCTCGCACGTGCTGCACGAGGGGATCCGGTTCCCGCTCGGAGTGGCCTCCGCGGGGATGGTGATCCTGGCCTACCTGCCCGACCACGAGGTGGACGACTACCTCTCGCGATCAGACCTGACTGCTGCCTACGGCCCTGCCCACGCCGAGCTCGAGGTGCGGAGCCGGGTCGCCGCGACCCGGGCCGCCGGGTGGGCGCTCAACCCGGGTCTGCTCGTGGAGGGCAGCTGGGGCATGGGGGCCGCGGTCTTCGACGCCGCCGAGCGGCCGCAATGGGCCCTGAGCCTCACCGGGATCGAGCAGCGGTTCCGCGCTGACCGGCGGCCCGAGCTCGGGGCGCTGCTCCTCAAGGAGGCGCACGCCCTCACCACGGCGCTCGGACGCCGCTGAGG
>Ga0075363_100000343_pt1 | contig 13935 bp, 14 predicted proteins | sample EndMetdeltDD1763_FD_71470 | JGI IMG/M metagenome (GOLD analysis project Ga0075363, IMG submission 71470) | Populus endosphere microbial communities from Tennessee, USA - Endosphere MetaG P. deltoides DD176-3 | ecosystem: Host-associated > Plants > Roots > Endosphere | place: USA: Tennessee...
GTGGTAGTCGCATTGACAGCCTTTCCCTATAGCAGCAGCGCGCATCGAAGGATGAGCGTCGACTGGAGCGCAGAATTGACGACAACCCGGGGGTGTCGAATCGGGACGTTAGAGCGGCGGTGTTTCTGTCAAATGTCTGTGTGTGACGAACAAATTAACCTGTAGGCAGGCGTGCATTCGTTTGCCGTTTGCGTGCGGCGACGTAGCTGGGCTGCTGTGTGTGTAACGGTCAGGTACGGTGCGGCGATGTGACCAACATGCGAAAAGCGACATCCATGGTCGGGGCGGCGCTCGTGCTGGCGGCAGGTTCGATTGCGGTCAGTCAGGCAACGGGATACGCGCAGCCACCGGGACCCAACGTCAAATACGTCGTCACAGCGGACGCTCCACTGAGCTTCGACATCAACTACGTCACCAGTTCGCCGGCGGACCTGAAAGCCTTCAACGCCGACGCGAATGCCTACTCGGCCAGGGGCAGCTTCGTTGTCCCGTGGGAGGCCACCGCAACGCTTGCCGACCCGCAATGGGCGTACATCAGCGTGGCGCGCGCCGGGCATGCCATGGAGGCCCCGCCGAACGCGCACTGCGAGATCTGGGTTGACGGTCAACTGGCTGTCCAGAACACCGGACCCACGACTGCCTTCTGTCAGCTCAGCCGCTGGTAAGACCGGCGAAGACATACACCCAGGCCTGATCGCCTGAGCGCAGCGGCACCACAACGCGCCGGTAGTCGTCGACCTCGTAGTCGTCGGCGGCCGTGAGGTCGTCGTCGCTGACGGCGTACACCTCGCCCTCGACCGCGGCATACGTGCGGCCCGTCGGCTCGACGATTGGGTGGCGTAACCGATGATCGCGTCCGGTCGGCCATCGAGCTGGCGACCGAAGACGTCGCGCTGAACACCCGGCTGTCGCAACGTGCCATTCGAGAACAGCAGCTGCGTCACGAGCGACACCATAGGGCAGCCGTCGCCTCACTGAAACCAAAGAACCGGCGGCCGAGCTGATCGCTCGGCCGCCGGCCTCATGTCGAACTCGGGGTGGAGTTCCTACTTGTCGCCGCCCTTGTCGCCGCCCTTGTCACCGCCCTTGTCGCCACCGGGGCCCGACTTGGCGCCGTCGTTGTTCTTTGCGCCTGCGCCGTTGGCGTTGCTGCCGGTGGCGTTGCTGCCGCCCTTGGCGCCGTCGTTGTTCTTGGCTCCGTCGTTGCCGCCCTTGGCTCCGTCGTTGCCCTTGGCGCCGTCGTCACCACCCTTGGCTCCGTCGTTGCCGCCTTTGGCGCCGTCGTTGTTCTTGGCTCCGTCGTCGCCACCCTTGGTGCCGTCGTCACCCTTGGCTCCGTCGTTGCCGGACGTCCCGCCTTGCTGACCGGGGGTCGTACCCGAGTTGCCTTGCGTGCCGCCCTGCTGACCGGGGGTCGTACCTTCGTTGCCTTGCGTGCCGCCTTGCTGCTGGCCCGGAGTGGTGCCTTCGGTACCCGGCTTGACACCTTCGGCGCCCGGGGTCACACCTTCGGTGCCCGGAGTGACGCCTTCGGCGCCCGGTTTGACGGTGTCATAACCCGTCGCCTCGATGTTCTGACCCGGCTTGGCGCCGTCCTCGCCCGACTTGTCCGCGTCATGACCCGGCTTGGCAGCCTCATCACCGGTCTTGGCAGGAGCAAGGCTCGTCGTGGTGCCCGGAGTCGTGGTGCCCGGAGTCGTGGACCCCGGTGCCAGGATCGGCGCGAGTGGCGCCGCGAGGTTCACCCCGGGCGTCGGGATGTGGAAGCCGAATGACGGCGTGAAGTCGAACCCGAGGACGAGCAGCCCGCCACCGAGCACGAGGTACTGCCGGTTCACGCCTGTCCAATTGAACGAGATGCCGTTCTCGTCGACCACGGTGTCGGAGGTGAATCCGAGCTGGCCATACCATTCGGCGAATCCCTTGACACCCACCGACCAGTTGCCGATGTCCACGAGGTTGAGCTCGGCCTTCGGGCCCTTGGTCGTGGTCGTCGTCGTCTGATGCTCGGGGTGGTCGCAATCACCGTGCCCGCCACCCGGCGTCGTTGTGGTTGTCGTGGTGGCCGGCGTGTAAGTGAACACGGCGGACTTGGTCACGTCGAGATTGAAGTAGGCAGGCCCGAGGTGGGTGGTCTGCTGGAGAACGCCCTTGACGCCGGCCTGGGTGCCCGTCGGCCCGGAGTGGGCCCAGGCCCAGCCCCCGATGGAACCCTTCGACCCGCCGATGGCCGGATCTCCGATCAGCCAGGGCAGCACGGCGCCGACGTGTGTATTGACGATATCCGTCGGGTCCCCATAGAAGTCTTCGACCGCGGCGGCCTGAGCCGGGGCAGCGGTGAACATCGACACCGCGAGGGGCACCGCCACCACTCCCAGACCAGCCGTACGGACTCGCGCGGCGACGCGTCGGCGCCGACGACCACTTTCCTCTAGACCCGCATCTGCAGCGCGATCCAACATCTCTGACTCCCTCTCAAGTCCATCTCGTCTAGTCGCTGCGCACCCCGCCTCATTGCTTGAGCGGTGCAGCTCTGGTCTGTGACTGCAAAATCCACGTGTGTCGGTAAATCTAGCAACGATTTGGACAATAGCCAGAAGCCATCAAATTTGTCTCGACCCGCCGCCTGGGAGGAAGCTATCACGCGGATCACGCTGCCGGAAGACCGCAGTTCAGCGCGTTAAACACGCCACATCAAATCGACGCGGGCGTAGAAATTAGCCAGCCTCTATGGTTTCGATCGGGAAAAAAATCGCTTTGCTAGTTATGTTCTAGCATCGAATCGACGACTCAAAACTGCATCAGTACTGGTCGGAGGGTAGTTCGCCTGGTAGGGGCGCCTGCTGATCGTCTCGTCGGCTAAGCGCTGTGCCGATGTTTGCTCGGCGGCGTTGAAAACAGAGCTCTGCAAACTTCGTCACACTTTCCGAAAGATCGCCCAGACAACCGCCAGCGGGAGCTTCGGAGAGGGGCTTCAGGCGCGCACGCTGGGTTTCGTGTGCTTCAGGCGGCAAATCGTTACGACGGGATCTGATTTGCCGGGTGCGGACCGGCAACAGTTTCGGCTACCGTTCGCGACGGTTGCGTCTACCAGTTCGCTGCGGCATCGAAAACGGCTGTGCGGCGGTACCAGTCCGCCACGTCGGAAACTCGCAAAGCCAGTACTCGCGTGCACCTGCGCCGACGCCGGATAATGGTCTTCGTGCGGGTCACCACCACTGCGGGCGGGGCACGATGAAACCCGTGGTCCGGGCCGCTTGTGTCATCTCCGCGATCGCCGCATTCGGCCTGTCCATCTGGACGTACATGGACGTATCCATGTTCGGCTTTCCCGACGGATATGTCACCGACTACCAGAGGGCCGCCGAAACGCCGCTGACGATTCTTGCGTGGGTGTCGGCGGTTCTCGGAGCGATTTTCCTGGCGCTCGCGTTCTCGCCGATCCGTTCGCGGGTACGCGCATCCGCCGGACTCGCCGCAATCCTTGCGCTCATCCTCGTAGCGACCGCCGAATACGTTGGAGTCCCTTGGTATTTCGGCACTCACCTGGGGCTGGACAACGGGATCGGGGGTTGACCCATCCCACACCGGGGCGGCGCCACGCGCTTAATCAGCCTTGACATTCAATCGAACGTGCGTTCGAATTGATGGGTGCGATGGGATGGGCAGGGCGTCAGCGTCGACGACGGCGCTCTGCCCGGCCTGCAGCGACTCGGCTTCGTGCGAAGTGTGCGGTCGCCGCAGTTCGAAGGAATGACGTTCCACGAGATCCTCTGCAAATCTGCACTGAACAAGGTGCCGAACGTGGCGATGCTCCCCTTCGAATACACGGTCAACGGCTACCGCGGGTGTTCGCACGCCTGCCGGTATTGCTTCGCCCGGCCCACCCATGAGTATTTGGACCTGGACGCCGGCACCGATTTCGACACCCAGGTCGTGGTGAAGACGAATGTCGCAGAGGTGCTACGACGTGAGCTGGCGCGTCGGTCCTGGCGTCGCGAGACAGTGGCACTCGGCACCAACACCGACCCATACCAACGTGCCGAAGGACGCTACGCGCTGATGCCGGGAATTATTGCAGCGCTTACTGATTCAGGCACGCCGTTTTCGATACTGACCAAAGGCACGCTGTTGCGACGCGATCTGCCGCTGATCTCCGACGCGGCCCGACATGTCGACGTCAGCGTCGCGGTGTCACTTGCTGTCGGCGACCCCGAACTGCACAAGGACGTCGAGCCGGGGACTCCGACGCCGCTGGCCCGACTGGGGCTGGTCTCCGCTGTCCGCGAAGCGGGTCTGGACTGCCATGTGATGGTGGCCCCGGTGTTGCCGCACCTGACGGACTCCGCGGCGCATCTGGACGCGTTGCTCGGTCAGATCGCAGACGCGGGAGCGACGGGGGTGACCGCTTTCGGCCTCCACTTGCGCGGCTCGACGCGCGGCTGGTTCATGGGGTGGCTGGCGCGGTCGCATCCCGACCTAGTGCCGGTGTATCGCGAGTTGTACCGGCGCGGAGCGTATCTGCCGTCGGACTACAGAAAGATGCTGCACGACAGGGTCACGCCGCTGATCGCCAAACACGGCCTGGCGCCCGACCGACGCTCGTTCAGGTCGGTGCCGGCCCCGGCCGTCGCGGACACCGAAGTTCTTCAGCCGACACTGTTCTAACCCTTGTTGCGTTTGACCTGATTGAACGGCACCCCACGGTCGGCGGCGTGCTCACGCGGGAAGCCCAGCACGCGTTCGCCGATGATGTTGCGCGCGATCTCGGTGGTGCCGCCGCCGAGCGCGGCGGCCTGTCGCGACAGATAGCGCTCGCCGTAACGGATCATGTCGTCACCGACGTCCACGACACCAGAACCCGCGGTGAGCGACAACACCGTGTCGAACTCCAGGTGATGCACGTCGGCGTGCGTGACGCGGATGATCGACCCGGCAGCCGGCGGCAGCGCACCGTCCAGGACGCCGTGATACACGTGGTCGATGAGTTGCTCGCGCACCGCGCGGTGCACCAGCGCACGGCCAGCGGCCTCCTGGGCCCGCTCACTGTCGGCCTGTCCGGTCGCCTCCAGTAGCGCGACGTAATCGATCGGTACGTCGGACTTGCCTTCGGCGCCAATGCCGCTCGCGAACTCCGACCCGCCGCCGACCGCCCGGCGCTCGTGGTACAGCTGTCGGGAGGCGACGTGCCAGCCGCCGTTGACTTCGCCGACGACGGCATCGTCACCGAGCTCGAGGTTGTCGAAGAACTCCTCACAGAACTCGACCGATCCGTTCACCTGCTTGATCCGCCGCAGCGTGATGCCTTCGCTGTTGATCGGCACCAGGAACATCGTGAGGCCCTCGTGCTTGGGCACATCCCAGTCGGTGCGGGCGAGCATCAGGCCGTAGTCGGCGGCGAACGCGCTCGTGCTCCACGTCTTCGCACCGTTGATCACCCACTTGTCGCCCTTGCGGTCGGCGCGGGTGATCACGCCGGCGAGGTCGGACCCGCCGCTGGGCTCGGAGAGCAGCTGTACCAGCACCTCGTCGCCGCGCAACGCGCCCGAGATGTGTTGCTGCTTCTGTGCTTCGGACCCGGTGTCGAGAATCGTCGCGGCACAGATCGTGAATGTCGGAGTGTTCAGGATCATCGGTAGCTCGTAGTTGCGCGACTCGTTGTTGAAGGCCTTCTGGTACGCGAACGGCAGACCCAAGCCGCCGTACTCGCGCGGGAAGCAGATCCCGGCGAACCCGCCGTCGTAGAGCTTCCTCTGCAATTCGCGGGCACGCTGCCATGGCTCTTCCTCACCGCGGTCGTGCTCGGGCGGGTTGGCCGGATCGATCGTGGGCATGTTCTCCGCCAGCCACTGTCGGGCGCGCGTCGCGAATTCTTCGACCGACTCGGTGGTCTCGGTCGGGGCGGATGCTGTTTCGGTCATGATGCGTACTCCAGGTTCTTGGTGAGCGCGTACACGCGGAGGTTGTGATCCTCGGGTGTGCCGAACAGCGAGCGGTACAACGTCACCCGTCGCAGGAAGATGTGCAGATCGTGCTCCCATGTGACACCGATGCCGCCGTGTAATTGGATGCAGTCCTGCAGCATGCCCGGCGCATGTTCACCCACATAGGATTTCGCGACGCTGACGGCCAAGTCGGCGCCAGGCGATCGCGTTGCCACCTCGGCCACCGCGGCGTTCGTCGTCGCACGGCACGATTCGAACCAGATCTTCAGGTCCGCATACTTGTGCTTCAGTGCCTGATACGACCCGATCGGCCTGCCGAACGAATGCCGGTCGAACCCCCATTGGATGGTGAAGTCGAGCACGGTCTCCAGAATGCCGACGATTTCGGCGCACTGGAGAACGAGGGCAATCTGGCTCTGCCGCGCGATGATCGACGGGGTCTGTTCGACGGCACCCACGACCGCGGAGGCGTCCACTTCGACACCGTCGAATTGCACCCGGGCGTAGGTCTTCACCATGTCGAGCGAGCGCTGCGGTTCGACGGTGACGCCGGATGCGTCCGACGGCACGAGGAACTGCCGCACGGCGCCCTCACACGTGGCCACCACCAGCAGCAGCGCGCTGTCGGCGCCGGCCTCGACGCGATCCTTCACACCGTCGATGCGGTAACCCGACTCGGTGGGCGTCGCGGTGACCGTCGCGTTGAGCGGCGACCATTGCTTGCCCGGTTCGTAGACCGCCCATGAGGCGACGAGTTCACCCGCGATCAGGGATTCGATTGTCTGCTCGTGGTTTTCGGGTGCTTCGGCCAAAGCCGCCAGCACGACACTGACCGGGTGTAGCGGACCGGGCGCGACGGTCCGGCCGCACAACTCCGCGACCAGAGCAAGGTCGGCGACGCCGTCACCGGACACATTGCCGCCGCCCAGTTCCTCGGGCACGAGGAGGCTCGTCCAGCCGAGTTCTGCGGCGCGGCGCCACCAGTCAGTCTCGAAGGATGTTCCGGCCTCGTGAAGTTCCCGCAACCGGCCCAGAGACGCGCCTTTTTCGAGAAACGACTGGGTGGTCGAGGCGAACAGCAGCCGTTCTGGATTTGCGGCGTCGGTCACGGCGCGAACTCACTTTCGCTGATGCGCGAAGTGCGTGCCGGAACACCGACACGCACGTTCACGCTAGAGGCCGGTCAGGCGAACTCCAGAGCGGGCACACCCGGCTTGTGGACGATCTCGTTCGGGATCTTGAACAGGTCGATCATGTTGCCACCCATGACCTTTCGCTGCCCCTCGGCGTCGAGCCCCTGCAAGTCGTCGATCAGGTGCGTCGGTTGCGCCAGACCCTCGGGATGCGGCCAGTCGGAACCGAAGATCACCCGGTCGATGCCCAACAGCTCGGCCATCTGAGCGAAGTCGTCTTCCCAGAAGGGTGCGACATAGACGCAGCGGTGGAACGCCTCGATCGGGTCCTCGAGGAAGCCGTGCGGCATCTTCGAGTACACGTTCTTGAACTGCTTGAACAGGTAGGGCACCCAGTCGGCACCGTTCTCGATCGAGAGGATGCGCAGATCCGGATTGCGGGTCAGCGCTCCGTGGCACACCAACGCCGCCATGGTGTCCTCGATGGGCCGCTTGCCCATCGCGACCATGCGGAATGAGGTTGGCGCAAACGGCTTGAACTCATCGCCGGGCTCCCAGTCGTTGAGGTACTCCGAGTAGCCGCTGTCCGAGGCGTGCATCGACACGGGAATGCCGGCTTTGACGCACGCATCCCAGAACGGATCGAACTCCTCCACTCCGAGGGACCGGGTGCCGCGGTAGCCGGGCACCGGTGCCGGGCGGACCAGGACCGTCTTCGCTCCCCGCTCCAGACACCAGTCGAGTTCCTCTAGTGCGCGATCCACATTGCCGAGGTTGATCACCGGGGTCGAGAAGATGCGGTTCTCATAGTTGAACTGCCAGGTCTCGTACATCCACTGGTTCAGCGCATGGACGATGTCGAGGATCAGATCGGGGTCGTCCTTGAGTCGTTCCTCGACGAGGCTCGCAAGCGTCGGAAACATCAGCGAGTAGTCCAGGCCGAGGCTGTCCATCACCTCGAGGCGTGCCTCTGGATTGCGGAAGGCCGGAATGGACTTCATCGGCTTGCCCATGACCTCGCGGAAGCTCTTGCCGCCGCTACCGTGCCGGAAGTACTCCTCCTGAGCGCCGGGCCGCGCGACCACCTCGAACGTCGGGTTCGGGATGTAGTCGCTGACGACGTTGCGGACCATGATCTTGGTGCGCCCGCGAACGTCGATGTAGTCGATGACGCCCTTGCGGTGATCCGGCAGGAACTGCGTCAGCGCCTCTTTGGGCTCGTAGAAGTGGTTGTCGGCGTCGAACACCGGATAGGGGAGTTCGCGGGTCATGGGTGCGCCTCCTTCAAGCTTGGCTGTTGGTCTTGACGGGCTGTGTGGTAATGACATTACCACGGCTGGACCAGCGAAAACACCACCCCAGTCTGAGGTGTTTTTCACATCTTCGCGATGCAGGTCAGACGGGGTCGCGGCGGTTCTTGAGGCTGCTGACGCAGAAGTCGTAGATGTGATCGGCGTCGACGGGCACGCCGCTCAATTCGGCGCCGAGCACCCGAAGACGCATGGCCCCGAGCGCCGATTGCATGATCAGCGCGGCCGTCGCGTCGATATCGATGTCGGTGCGGAAGGTGCCCTCGTCGATGCCCCTGTTGATGATGTCCTTGATCAACTCGTGCACAGGGGCGAGTACGCGCGCGTACTCGCTCGGCAGCGCCTCGGCCAGCCGGTCGTTGTAGTACGTCAGGCCCCGGTTCACCTTGTCCTGAGTCGTCGTTTCGGCGGGCGTGCAGATCCGGTCGATGAGTATCCGCAGGGCATCGGCAGCAGGAAGGCCGGTGGTGTCCTCGCGCCACTTGCGCGTCGATTCCGACATGATCTTGTCGACCAGGGCGAGCAGCAATTCGTCTTTGGTGGAGAAGTGCTGGTAGAAGGACCGCAGCGAGGTCTTCGAGCGTTCGACCACCTCGAGCACGGTGAAGTCGGTGCGGCCGGTCTCGCCGAGAATTGCCAAGGCCGACTTCATGAATCGCTTCGGCCGCGACTCCGGGTCCAGGTCGACGACGGCGTCCGTGGTCGCCGGGCGCGCGCCTCCGCCCGCCGGCCGACCGCTGCGCTTCGCCATGGGCACCTTCCCGGTTGTGCGCGAATGTCGGTAATGACGTTACCGGTTTTGTCCACGCTCGGTTAGTGTTCCCTCCCATGACCTCTGACGCAGCGCATTCGCCCTCGCAGGCACAGTGGACCGTGGAAAACCTGCTCGACCTCTTCGACGTCGAGCCCGCGGGTGAGGGCAGATTCACCGCCGAGACCGGCCCCGCGGGTGAGGACGATCGGCAGGTCGTCGAGGGGACCCAGGTTCTGGCCCAAGCGATTGTCGCTGTGGCCAAACGCTTTCCGGACAAATCGGTGCGTTCGGTGTCGGCGGTCTTCGCCCGTGCGGTCATGGTCGGCGCGGGTCCGGTCGAGCTGGAGCTCGACGTCGTCAACGAGGGCCGGTCGACGGCCACGGCCATCGTCGCGGCGAAGCAGAACGGTAAGCGCTGCATCACCGCGACCGTGCTCACCGACGTGCCCACCGCCGACGTCATCCGCCACCATCTGCCTCGGCCCGATGTGACGAGCCCGCAGGATGCGAACGTCTCTGAGATGCCGATGACGGGCCGGCAGTTGCGGTTGGTCGACGTCGTCGATGTGAACAGCCCCGACGAGGTGGGACCGCCGGAGCTGTACGCCTGGCTGCACTACGACCCGATCCCGACACGCGATGACCTCGCGAAGGCGCTGATCGCGTATTTCACCGGACACCTGGGCATTTCGACGACCATGCGGGCGCACGAGGGCATTGGGACCGCACAGTCGCATCTCACGGTGTCGACGGCGCCGATGACGGTGACGGTGAGCTTTCACGAGCCCTTCACCTGGGACGGCTGGCTGCTCTACACCCACGAGAGCACCCAGGTCGGCGCAGGCATGTCTTACGTGCGCGGTGCCGTCCACACCGAGAAGGGGGAACTCATCGCGTCATTCACTCAGGACGCGTTGATCCGCCCGCTGCGCACCAGCGACACGAGCATCAAAGAGCAGTCGCGCCTCTAGATCTTCAGATAGCCCTTGTCCGCGGGGATCTGGGCGGCGGTGACGAGTGAGGACGCGTCGCCGGCCAGCCACAGCACGATGTCGGAGACCAGATCCGGGGCGGCCAGCGAGTCGGTGGGCAGCGCGCCCGGCGAGAAGCTGTGGATGAAGTTCTGGTGGTCGGCGAACATCTGCCACATCGACGCATCGTTGCCCATCGGGGTATCGGTGCCGTAGGGATGAACCGAGTTCACCCGAATCCCGAACTCGCCCAACTCGACCGCGAGCGAGTTGGTCAGCGCGACTACGCCGAACTTGCTCGCGCAGTAGTGGCCGCAGCCCGGGACCGCCTTGATCCCCGCCGCCGAACTGATGTTGATGATCGATCCGCCGTTGCCTGCTTCGATCATCGCGGGCACCACGGCCTTGATCGTGTTCCACACGCCCGTCAGGTTGGTGTCGACGACCTCGGCGAACTGCTGCGCTGAAATCTCCCACAGCCGACCCCAATTGAGGACGCCGGCGTTGGCGACGACGATGTCCAGGCGCCCGAACTGCTCGATCGCGTCGGCCACCACGCGCTGCTGGCCCTCGAGATCGCGGACGTCGACCTCCTCGGCGCGGACCTTGCGCCCTTCTCCCTCGACCAGGCTCACCGTCTCGGCGAGATCCTCTGGCAGCGCCGGGGGATAGCCGTTGTGTTCGGCCACCGGCGCGCAGGCGTCGATCGCGACGATGTCGGCGCCCGCACGGGCCAACCGTATGCAATGTGAACGCCCTTGTCCGCGCGCTGCTCCCGTGACATAGGCGACCTTGCCCGCCAGCGGGGTGTCTTCAACCATGGTCGACATCGTGCGCGTGATGGACGATGTCATGCAAGTGGTAGATCGCAATCGTCGCGATCGTGAACTCGCTGCCATTGCTGCGCAAGCCGCGTCGCGACCACGCGTGGCCCCGAACACGCGCATAGGTGTCTGCGACGGTTCCTGCCGCGTCCAGCAGCTCGGCGGCGACGGTGGCCGGATCCTGTGACCCGTAGTCGTCGGCCAGCGCCGTTTCGTCCTGATCCCAGTTCGGAAACCGTGGTTCGTCTTCGTCGAGCATCAGACGGACACGATGGTCGAAGATGCGGTGCACGTCGCGGATGTGGCAGCCGTATTCCAGCGTCGACCACACCGTCGGCTGCGGCCGGACGGTGACACCGGGACGGTTCAGTCTCCGCACCCACGTGGCCGCGTCGGCGCGGAGGTGCTCGGCGACCTCGGTGTGATGCACGGAGTCCGGGGCGAACCCGCATTCGGCGCAGGGGCGCGACAGCACCCAGGTCCAGTCCTTGGAATCAGGCTCGATCGGGTCGCGCGCAGGCGTCACCCGATCAGTGTGGCAGCCGTTTCGCGGATGCGAGACCCGGCGCCGACCGTGATCGCGCGCCAGATGTAGACCTGCCACCCGCGTATGCGCAGCATGGTCAGGTTCGGCGAAAGCGCGACGGTGTTCATCTGCATGACGCTAGATCGCGTAGAGACGCGATCCCAACGGATCAGCTAGCGGCGAAATCTAGCCCAGGTCGCCGGCGTTGAAGGTGTCGCAGGCGGCGATGTCCCCGGTGCGATATCCCTCGGTGAACCACTTCTGTCGCTGCGCCGACGAACCGTGCGTCCACGCCTCGGGGTTCACCCGGCCGGTGGCCGACTTCTGGATGCGATCGTCGCCCACCGACGCGGCGGCGGAGAGCGCGTCGGCGATGTCCTTGTCGCTCAACGGTTCCAGGAACGGAACGCCGGTGCTTTCCTGTTTGGTGATCGCCGCATAGTGCGCCCAGATACCTGCGTAGCAATCGGCCTGCAATTCGGTGCGCACGCCCCCGCCCGTCGCGCCCTGCGGATCACGCTGTGCGTTCACGAGCGAGCCCTGGAGGTCCTGCACGTGATGACCGAACTCATGGGCCACCACGTATTCCTGGGCGAGTGGCCCACCACTGGAACCGAACTGGGTCGTCAGCACATCGAAGAAGTCGGTGTCGAAATACGCCGTCTGATCGCCAGGGCAGTAGAACGGCCCCACGTCACTTGTCGCTGGACCGCAGGCGGTGTCGACCGATCCGGTGAACAGCATGACCTTCGGGCGCGTGTATTGACCGGGCAGCAGCTGCTGCCACACCGCGTCCACCGAGTTGCCCGTCGCGATCACCCGGCACTGCACGATGTTGTTCGCGTCCTCGGCGGTCTTGCATTGGCTGGTGTCGAAGCCGGGTGTCGCGACGCCGCCGGTGTCGATCTGCTGCTGCGGTATCACCGTGCTGGGATCGACGCCGAGGAACAGCGCAACGACGAGGATGAGCAGACCGCCGACGCCGCCGCCGATCGCGATGCCACGGCCGCCCCCGCCGCCACCACCGCTGCTCGAGGTTGTGCTGGTGTCGATCTCCATACCTTCGCGGAAGGTCATCGCGCCCCTACTTTCTCGACCGGAAGCACTCGCCGCACGGGTCTGCATTCAGCTTCGCACACTAGGATTTCCACGTGGCAGTCGTTGTCGGACATTCCGGATCTTCGGCGGTCGTGCACACGGACCTCGGTGATCTGCGCGGTGCGACCGAGGGCGGCGTCGGGGTCTGGCGCGGGGTGCCGTACGCCGAACAACCGGTGGGTGATCGGCGATTTCTGGCGCCCGCACCGCCGCAGCGGTGGGCCGGTCTGCGCGATGCGCTCGAACACGGCCCGCTGCCCCCGCAGACCAAATCGTTCGTCGGCGGTGGCCGTGACGATCCGAAGGTGCGCGACGAAGCGTGTCTGACACTGACGGTGTGGTCCCCGGACACCAGCGCATCGTTGCCTGTGATGGTGTGGATTCCCGGCGGTGCGTTCGTGTACGGCGCCGGGCAGTTCCAGTTGTACAACGGCTCGCGGTTGGCGGCCAACGGCAACGTGGTGGTGGTCAACGTCACCTACCGGATCGGCGTGTTCGGTGGGTTTGAGCTCAGCGATCTGGGCGACGGCTTCGACGACAACCTCGCGCTGCGCGACCAGATGGCGGCGCTGCAGTGGATCCGCGACCACATCGCCGCGTTCGGCGGCGACCCGAACCGGGTGACCGTCTTCGGTGAATCGGCCGGAGCCACCTCGGTGCTGGCACTGCTGGCGAGCCCCGCAGCAACCGGCTTGTTCAGCAGGGCGATCGCCCAGAGCCCGCCGCTGCCGCTGATCGGCGACCGCGAAACCAGGGCCAGGCAGGCACACGATTTCCTGAAAAGGTTGGGGGTCGAGCCCGCTGAGGTCAAGGCGCTGCCGCAGCGCCAACTGTGCCGCGCGGCGGGCGTGGTTCAGCTGAAAAGTGCGTCGAACACCCCGCATCTCGCCTACGGACTGACCTACGGCGTCGATCTGTTGCCGAGTCATCCGGTGGATGCCGCCCGCGACGGGGCCATCGAGCGGATGCCGTTGATCATCGGGACCAACAGCCATGAGGCGTCGATGTTCGCGTGGACGAAGCCACCCATGCTGCCGACCACCACCTCGTCGATAAACGCTTATCTCGACCGCGTCGCACCGGATGCCAAGGACCAGGTACTGGCCGCGTATCCCGACTATCCGAGGCGGCGCGCGCTCGTCGCTTTCGGCTCCGACGCGATGTTCGGCGCACCGGCATGGGCGTTCGCCGACGCATACAGTGCACTCGCGCCGACCCACATGTACCGGTTCGACCATGTCGGGTGGAGTCTGCGTGCGTTGGGATTGGGCGCCACCCACGGCAGTGAGATCGTGCACGTCCAACACAGCTATGCCTCGTTCATCGGGCGCAAGCTCCATCCGCTCGGTCGCCGATTGCAGCCGCCCGTCGGCA
>Ga0075363_100000345_pt1 | contig 13918 bp, 9 predicted proteins | sample EndMetdeltDD1763_FD_71470 | JGI IMG/M metagenome (GOLD analysis project Ga0075363, IMG submission 71470) | Populus endosphere microbial communities from Tennessee, USA - Endosphere MetaG P. deltoides DD176-3 | ecosystem: Host-associated > Plants > Roots > Endosphere | place: USA: Tennessee...
AACCAGTTCGGCGGCCATGCCGTGCGCACCGCACCGCCGCCCGGTGGCGAGGCCACCAGCGGCGACGCCCCGGCGGACACCGCCTGACCTGGATCCCGGCCGACCGCCCGGGCGCGATGATGTCCCCGTGTACGTCGCGCACCTGACCCTCCACGACTTCCGGTCGTACGCGAGCGCCGACGTCGCCCTCGACCCGGGAGTGACGGCGTTCGTGGGGCGCAACGGGCAGGGCAAGACCAACCTGGTGGAGGCCGTCGACTACCTGTCCCGGCTGTCCTCGCACCGGGTCGCGACCGACGCGCCGCTGGTCCGGGCCGGCTGCGAGCAGGCGGTCGTCCGCGCCGCCGTGGTCAAGGACGGGCGCACCGCGGTGCTGGAGGTGGAGATCAACCCCGGCCGGGCGAACCGGGCCCGGGTGAACAAGTCGGTCCTGCCCCGGACCCGCGACCTCGTCGGCCTGGTGCGGACCGTGGTCTTCTCGCCCGAGGACCTCGGCCTGGTGAAGGGCGACCCCTCGGAGCGACGGCGGTTCCTCGACGACCTGCTGGTCCTGCGCACGCCGCGCCTGGCCGGGCTGCGCGCCGACTACGACCGGGTGCTCAAGCAGCGCAACTCCCTGCTCAAGTCGATGCTCGCCGCGCGGCGCGGGCGCCGCGACGACGAGCACGCCGCCTCGACCCTCGTGGTCTGGGACGAGCAGCTCGCCCGGCACGGCGCCGAGCTGCTGGCGGCACGGGTCGCGCTGGTCGACGACCTGCGCCCCTATGTCGGCAAGGCCTACGAGGCGGTCGCCCGGGGCGCGTCCCGCGAGGACGCCGAGCTGGAGTACCGGTCCACCGTCCCTGTCCAGGACGACCTGCCCGGGGCGTTCCTGGCGTCGCTCGCCGAACGCCGCAAGGACGAGCTCGACCGCGGGCTGTCTCTGGTCGGTCCGCACCGCGACGACCTGCTGCTGACCCTGGCGCCGGCCGGCGCGACCGGTGAGGCGGCAGGGGACAAGCTCCCGGTCAAGGGCTACGCCAGCCACGGGGAGTCCTGGTCGTTCGCGCTGGCGCTCCGCTTGGCGGCGTACGACCTGCTGCGCGCCGACGGTGACGACCCGATCCTGGTCCTCGACGACGTCTTCGCCGAGCTGGACAGCGGCCGGCGCGCCCAGCTCGCGGACCTGGTGGCCGGCGCGGAGCAGGTGCTGGTCACGGCCGCGGTTCCCGAGGACGTGCCCGCGGCGCTGAGCGGCGCCCGGTTCGTGGTGGCCGGCGGGGAGGTGACCCGCGATGGCTGACGAGCAGCCGCCCGAGCAGCCGCACCGCGACGACGGCCTGGACCTCGCCCGGGCCCAGACCAGGGCGACCGCGGGGTCCACGCCGGCCGGGCGGCGCCGCCGCGGCCGGAAGCCGACGTCGGAGGGGACCACGGTCAGCGGGGCGCACCCCGACGACCGCGACCCGCAGCTCCTGGGTGCGATGGTCGACAAGCTGGTCGGCGACCAGGGGTGGGAGCTCGAGCTCCGGGTGCGCGGCGTCTTCGCGCGGTGGCCGGAGCTCGTGGGCGAGGAGGTCGGGGCCCACTCGACGCCCGAGACGTTCACCGACGGCAAGCTCGTGGTCCGCACGGACTCCACCGCCTGGGCGACGCAGCTCAAGCTGCTCATCCCGGCGGTGCTGCGCCGACTCAACGAGGACCTCGGGGAAGGCACGGTCACCGTGCTGGAGGTGCTCGGACCGCACGGCCCGAGCTGGAAGAAGGGCCGGCTCACGAGCCGGGACGGACGCGGGCCCCGCGACACCTACGGATAGGCGCTTCCAGCCGATCCAGGGGCCTCGGGCCGGTATGGGGCCTCACCCGACCCCCCGTTCGTCGCTCCGACGGGCCTCCGCAGGCCGCTGAGAGGGGTTTCTGTCCACAAATCCCCCCTCTTCCGAGGGGCGATGCGTGGAATGCGGCGTTCTGACCGGTAATATGGACATCGGCCGTCACCTCGGTTCTTCCCCACGGTGCACGGCCTGATCCATGTCTACTCCCCGAGCTGAACAGAGGCGCCCGTGACGATCGAGAACCCCCCGGAGCCGCCCAACGGGGTCGAGTACGACGCCTCCGCGATCCAGGTCCTCGAGGGGCTCGAGGCGGTCCGCAAGCGCCCCGGCATGTACATCGGCTCGACCGGGGAGCGCGGCCTGCACCACCTGATCTGGGAGATCGTGGACAACGCGGTCGACGAGGCGCTGGCCGGCTACTGCGACCGGATCGTCGTGACGCTGACCGACGACGGCGCGGTCCGGGTCGAGGACAACGGCCGCGGCATCCCCACCGACACCGCGCCGGGACAGGAGCTGCCCGCGGTCACCATCGCCCTCACCCAGCTGCACGCCGGCGGCAAGTTCGGCGGCGGTGGCTACAAGGTCTCCGGCGGTCTGCACGGCGTCGGTGTCTCGGTCGTCAACGCGCTGTCGACGCGGCTCGTGGTCGAGGTCCGTAACCGCGGTCGGCTGTGGCGCCAGTCGTTCAACCACGGCGACCCGGACGGACCGCTCGAGGACGTGCGCGCTCTGGAGGAGGGCGAGGGCACCGGCACCACGGTCACCTACTGGGCCTCCGAGGACACCTTCGAGACGACCGACTACAACCTCGAGACGATCGCGACCCGCTTCCGCGAGTACGCGTTCCTCAACAAGGGCCTCGAGATCGTCGTGCGCGACGAGCGGCCGGCGGCCGAGGCGATGGTCGACGCCGTCGAGGACGACACCATCAACGAGGAGGTCGACGAGGCCGGGGCCGACTCCATCCGCCGCGGCGAGGGTGGCGGCAGCGAGCAGGTGTTCAAGTACGACCGCGGTCTGGTCGACTTCGTCGAGCACCTCAACCGCCGCAAGCAGCCTGCCAACCCCACGATCATCGACTTCGAGGCCGAGACGCCCGAGAGCGTCGAGAACCACATGAGCCTCGAGATCGCGATGCAGTGGAGCGCGTCCTACACCGAGTCCGTGCACACCTTCGCCAACACGATCAACACTCACGAGGGCGGCACCCACGAGGAGGGGTTCCGCGCGGCCCTCACGTCCCTGGTCAACCACTGGGGCGAGGAGTGGGGCCTGATCAAGAAGCGCGAGGACCGGGTCTCGGGTGACGACATCCGCGAGGGCCTCACCGCCATCATCTCGATCAAGCTCGGCGAGCCGCAGTTCGAGGGCCAGACCAAGACCAAGCTGGGCAACACCGAGGCCAAGGGCTTCGTGCAGCGGGTTGTCAACGACCAGCTCGGCGCCTGGCTCGAGCAGAACCCGGCCGAGGGGCGCGACATCATCCGCAAGGCACAGGCCGCGGCCTCGGCCAGGATCGCCGCGCGCAAGGCGCGCGACCTGGCCCGCTCCCGCAAGGGCCTGCTCGGCGGCGGTGGCCTCCCCGGCAAGCTCTCGGACTGCCAGTCGACCAACCCCGCCGAGTGCGAGGTCTTCATCGTCGAGGGCGACTCGGCCGGTGGCTCGGCCCGCCAGGGTCGGGACCCCCGGATCCAGGCGATCCTCCCGATCCGCGGAAAGATCCTGAACGTCGAGAAGGCGCGCATCGACAAGGTTCTGGCCAACGCCGAGGTGCAGGCGATCATCTCGGCGCTCGGCACCGGGATCCACGAAGAGTTCGACATCGACAAGCTGCGCTACCACAAGGTCGTGCTGATGGCCGACGCCGACGTCGACGGCCACCACATCAACACGCTGCTTCTGACGCTGCTCTTCCGCTTCATGCGGCCGCTGATCGAGCAGGGCTACGTCTACATGGCGCAGCCGCCGCTCTACCGGATCCGCTGGAACAAGCCTCACGACCACGAGTTCGTCTACTCCGACGCCGAGCGGGACGCGCTGCAGCGCGACGGCCTGGAGCAGGGCAAGAAGCTGCCCAAGGAGAACCCGGTCCAGCGCTACAAGGGCCTCGGGGAGATGAACGCCGAGGAGCTGTGGGAGACCACGATGAACCCCGAGCAGCGGCTGATGCTCCAGGTCACCCTGGACGACGCCGCCCACGCCGACGAGATCTTCTCGATCCTGATGGGCGAGGACGTCGAGCAGCGACGCTCCTTCATCCAGCGCAACGCCAAGGACGTCCGATTCCTGGATATATGACGTTCTAGTGGCACGCGTATAGAGCACTAGAGACACGCATACAGGCTTAGTTCCGAAGAGAGAAGCGAATGACGGAGACCCCGACCCAGCCGCCCCCCGGACCCGGCGGCCGCATCGAGCCGATCGAGCTCCAGACCTCGATGCAGCGGGCCTACATCGACTACGCGATGGCGGTCATCGTCGGCCGGGCCCTGCCTGACGTGCGCGACGGCCTCAAGCCCGTGCACCGTCGGGTGCTGTACGCGATGTACGACGGGGGATATCGGCCCGACCGGGGCTTCTCCAAGTGCAGCCGGGTCGTGGGCGACGTCATGGGTCAGTACCACCCGCACGGCGACACCGCGATCTACGACACCCTCGTGCGGCTCGCCCAGCCGTGGGTGATGCGCGCGCCGCTGATCCACGGCCAGGGCAACTTCGGCTCACCGGGCAACGACGCCGCCGCGGCGATGCGCTACACCGAGTGCCGGATGGCGCCGCTCGCGCTCGAGATGGTCCGGGACATCACCGAGGACACCGTCGACTTCCAGCCCAACTACGACGGCCGCTCCCAGGAGCCGACGGTGCTGCCGTCGCGCTACCCCAACCTGCTGGTCAACGGCTCGGCCGGCATCGCGGTCGGCATGGCCACCAGCATCCCGCCGCACAACCTGCGCGAGGTGGCGCAGGGCGCACTGTGGGCGCTCGAGCACCCCGACGCCACCCGCGAGGAGCTGCAGGACGCGCTGGTCGAGCGGGTGAAGGGGCCCGACTTCCCCAACGGCGCCCTGATCGTGGGCCGCGAGGGCATCGAGCAGGCCTACCGCACCGGCCGCGGCTCGATCACCCAGCGCGCGGTCATCGAGATCGACGAGGACGCCAAGGGGCGCACCTGCCTGTCCATCACCGAGCTGCCCTACATGGTCAACCCGGACAACCTGGCGCTCAAGATCGCCGAGCTGGCCGACACCGGCCGGGTCCAGGGCATCGCCGACGTCCGCGACGACTCCTCGGGCCGCACCGGCCAGCGCCTGGTCGTCGTCCTCAAGCGCGACGCCGTCGCCCGGGTCGTGCTCAACAACCTGCTCAAGCACACCGAGCTGCAGACCAACTTCAGCGCCAACATGCTGGCCCTGGTCGACGGCGTGCCCCGCACCCTGACCATCGACCAGTTCGTCAGCAGCTGGGTCGCGCACCAGATCGACGTGATCCAGCGGCGTACCGCGTTCCGGCTGGCCGAGGCCGAGCGGCGCGCCCACATCTACCGAGGCCTGGTCAAGGCGCTGGACAACCTCGACGAGGTCATCGCGCTCATCCGCCGCTCGCCCGAGGTCGACGACGCACGCACCGGGCTGATGGAGCTCCTCGAGATCGACGAGATCCAGGCCAACGCGATCCTCGACATGCAGCTGCGCCGTCTCGCGGCCCTGGAGCGGCAGAAGATCATCGAGGAGCTCGCCAAGATCGAGGCCGAGATCGCCGACTACGAGGACATCCTGGCCAACGAGTCGCGGCAGCGGCAGATCGTCGCCGAGGAGCTGACCGAGATCGTCGAGAAGTACGGCGACGACCGGCGCACCCAGATCATCGCCGCCGACGGCGACCTCTCGATGGAGGACCTGATCCCCGACGAGGAGCTGGTCGTCTCGATCACCCGCGGCGGCTACGCCAAGCGCACCCGCGCCGACCAGTACCGCTCGCAGAAGCGCGGCGGCAAGGGCGTGCGGGGCGCGAGCCTGCGCGGCGACGACGTCGTCGAGCATTTCATCGCCACGACCAACCACCACTGGCTGCTGTTCTTCACCACGGCCGGCCGGGTCTACCGCACCAAGGCCTACAACCTGCCGGAGGCCTCGCGCGACGCCAAGGGCGGCCACGTCGCCGGCCTGCTCAGCTTCCAGCCCGACGAGAACATCGCGCAGGTGCTGGCGATCCGCGACTACGAGCAGGCGCCCTACCTCGTGCTCGCCACGCGCAACGGCCTGGTCAAGAAGACCCGCCTCGGCGACTACAACTCCCCGCGTCAGGCCGGCGTGATCGCGATCAACTTCCGCGAGGACGACGACGAGCTGATCGGTGCCGAGCTGGTGTTCCCCGAGGACGAGATCCTGCTCGTGTCCCGCAAGGGTCAGGCGGTCCGGTTCAAGGCCGACGACAGCCAGCTGCGCCCGATGGGCCGCGCGACGTCCGGCGTCTCCGGCATGAAGTACGCCGATGGCGACTCGGTGCTGTCGATGTCGGTGATCCGCGCCGCGGTCATCGCCGCGGAGGAAGCCGAGGAGTCCGGCGAGACCCCGGCGGAGGGCGACCCGGAGCTCAAGGTCCAGTACGTCTTCACGATGACCGACGGCGGGTTCGCCAAGCGCACCCGCACCAGCGAGTACCGCCTGACCAACCGCGGCACCAAGGGCGTCAAGGCGATGACCCTGGCCAACGAGGCGCGCGGCGTCCTGGTCGGCGCCTTCATCGTCGAGGACGGCGACGAGGTCCTCTCGATCACCCAGGGCGGCCAGGTCGTGCGCAGCCCGATCAACGACAACTTCCGGGCGACCGGACGCTCCACCATGGGGGTCAAGTTCGTGACCCCCAAGGGCGGCGACGCCGTGGCGGTCGTGACCCGCTCGGTGGAGGCGAAGGACGTGGAGGCGGAGGGCGAGGTCGACGGCGAGGTCGAGGCTCCGGTCGAGGGCGCCGAGGAGGTGGCGACCGACGCGGCCGCCCCCGACGCGGCTTCCGCGGAGGAATCGGCAGATGACCGTGGGGATGCAACAATCGAGCCCGACGAGACGTCCTAGGCGGCGTGATCCGAGACGTGGGGGAGTGTGACGGCTGATGGTGGAGCGCCGCCCGCCCCAGGCCGACCCCGCTGCCGGGCAGCGGGAGGACACCGTCGCCATCCCTGTCCGGCGTACGCCGAGCAACGGCGCTGCGCCCGGCGCCGGCAAGGTGCTGCCGCCGATGCCGGCCGACGCGGGACGCGCCGCGACCCCGCCACCCCCGCCGCCCAGCAGCCGGCCGACCTCGCCGCCTCCTGCCACCACCCCGGTCCCGCAGCAACGACCGGCGGTCTCGCCGATGCCCGTCGTCCCCGACGTCGACCGGCGCGCCGAGCGCCGGGCCGAGCGGGAGGCCAAGGCCGCCGAGCGGGCCGCCGCCAAGCAGGCGGCGCGCGAGCAGAAGGACACCAGGCCGCCGGCCAAGGCCGAGGTCGCCGAGCCCAAGGACGCCCCGAAGGCCAGCCGCCGGGCCCGGCTCCGGATGACCCGGGTCGACCCCTGGTCGGTCATGAAGACGGCGTTCCTGCTCTCGATCGCCCTCGGCATCGTGCTCGTGGTCTCGGTCTTCATGGTCTGGTCGGTGCTCGACGCGGCCGACGTCTGGTCCTCGATCAACAAGACCGTGCGCGACGTCCTCGGCGGTGACAGCGCGAGCACCTTCGACATCGAGGACTACCTCGGCACCCGCCGGGTCGTCGGCTTCTCGATGATCGTGGCCGCCGTCGACGTGGTCCTCCTGACCGCGATCGCCACCCTCGGCGCGTTCCTCTACAACATGTCCGCCTCGCTCCTCGGCGGCATCGAGGTCACGCTCGCCGAGGACAAGTGAGCCCGACCCGCTGATCCGGCGGCCTCGCGGGCCAGCCCGTCCCTTTCCGTTTTGGGAGCGCCCGGGGCCCTCCGGTAACGTTCCCCCTCGCGTCCCCCGCTCTGCTCGGGAACGCGGCGGGCCTATAGCTCAGACGGTTAGAGCGCTTCCCTGATAAGGAAGAGGTCAGAGGTTCAAGTCCTCTTAGGCCCACTCACGACATGCACCCCCGCGGCAGCTGCGTAGCAGCTGAGCGGGGGTGCTGTCGTGAGTAGGCCTCGCCGACTCGGCGGTACGTGAGCGCCGCGCCGAAGGCGCCCCGGCGCACGAAGCGCCGAGTCGGCGCACGCGGGCTGGGATCGAGCCAGGCGTCCGACTCAACCCCTGACTTTCGTCACGAATGACGAAACCTGTTCCATGCTGGTCCGCTACCGTGCCCGCATGGCACGCGAGGCGCAGACGATCCGCAGCACGCGGACGCGTGCGGCGCTGCGCCGGGCTGCGCTGTCCAGGTTCATGAGCCAGGGCGTCGACGCGACCTCGGTCGAGGAGATCGCCGCGGACGCGGGGGTGACCGTCCGGACCTTCTACCGGCACTTCGCGACGAAGTACGACCTGCTGTTCGCGGACTACGACGCCGGCCTGCAGTGGTTCCGCGCGGCGCTCGCCGCGCGTCCCGAGAGCGAGCCTTTGATCGAGTCGATCCAGGCCGGGATCTTCGCGTTTCCCCAGGACATCACGGCGATCTCGCAGATGACCCAGATGGCGTCGCTGCGCGAGGAGCAGCTCGACCATGGCCGGATCATCGGCCACCTGCGCGGCGTCGAGGCCGACTTCGCCCGGGCGGTCACCGACCACCTGGTGTCGCGCAACGAGCCGGTGACCACCGACGAGCACCTGGCGGTCGCGGTCACCGCGCGGACGATCGCGGCGGCGACGTTCGCGGCGATGGAGACGTGGATGGTCCACGGGGACCCGTCGATGGCCGAGCTGTCCCGGCTGTGCCACGCGGCACTGGGTCAGCTGGCCGAACGAGCCCTCACCTAGTTTCGTCACTATTGACGAAACCTGCGCTACGCCGAAACACTGCGCGCATGTCCTTCGACGCGATCGTCATCGGTGCCGGCCACAACGGGCTGACCTCCGCTCTGGTTCTCCAGCGGGCTGGCCTGAAGACCCTGCTGCTGGAGTCCAAGCGCTACACCGGCGGCATGGCGTCGAACGTGGAGCTCTTCGACGGCTACCGCTTCGAGATCGCCGGGTCGGTACAGATCAGCACCTCCGCGGAGGTGAGCCGCGAGCTCGGGCTGGACGCGCTGCCCACCGTCGACCTCGAGGTCATGTCGGTCTCGCTGCTCGGCAACGGCGACGAGCCGCTCATCTACTACAACGACCCGATGCGGCTCTTCGAGCACCTGGTCGGGGTGCACGGCGAGGAGGTCGTCAACGCGATGGCCATGCTCGCCGCGTGGAGCACGGCGCCGGCCAAGGCCCTGGGCCGCTTCGAGGCCAAGGCGCTGCCGAAGACCCTGGACGAGATGTACGCCGTCGCCACCAACGCCTTCGAGCGGCAGGCCATCGACGACCTGATCTACGGGTCGGTCACCGAGGTGCTGGACCGGTTCATCCCCGACAAGGAGAAGCACGGCGCGCTGCGCGGAATGCTGTCCTTCCTCGCGATCAACACCGTCTACCGGGGCCCGGCGACCCCTGGCACCGCGGCCTCACTCGCGTACGGGTTCGCGATGCCCTCGGCCGAGGCGCAGCTGGTGTCGAAGATCCAGGGCGGCATCGGGGTGCTGTCCGAGCACCTGGTCGAGCAGTTCGAGGCCGCCGGCGGTGAGCTCCGGATGAACGCCTCGGTCAGCCAGATCCTGGCGGCCGAGGGCCGGGTGACCGGCGTACGCATGGACGACGACGAGGAGATTCTCGCGCCGGTCGTGATCTCGTCGCTCGCTCCCGACCTCACCGTGCTCGACCTCGTGCAGCCCGGTGCGATCGCGGAGGAGCACCTCGCGCCCTACCGCGGCATCGACCACCGGGGCTCCTACGTGCAGATGCACTTCGCCCTCGACGGCATGCCGACGTTCGCGGCGCCGTACGAGATGCTCAACGACCCGGTCAACCAGGGCAGCATCGGGTTGTTCGCCACCCCCGAGGAGCTGCAGCAGCAGTGGGAGGACTGCCGCAAGGGCATCGTCCCCGAGCACCCCGCGGTCGCGCTGCAGTTCCCGAGCGTGCACGACCCCGACCTCGCGCCACCCGGCAAGGTCGCCGCGTCGGCGTTCGCGCTGTGGTTCCCGGTCGAGGCGGACCCGGAGAGGTACGGCGCCCTCAAGGTCGAGATGGGGCAGCGGGTCATCGAGCGGATCAACGGCATCGCGCCCGACTTCGAGTCGAAGATCATCCGGCACACGACGTTCACGCCCAAGCACATGGGCACGATGTTCGGGGCGCCCGGCGGCGACTACTGCCACGGCCTGATGCACGCCGACCAGATGGGCCACAACCGGCCGGGTCCGCGCGGGTTCGTGCACGACCCGCTGCCGCTCGAGGGGCTCTACCTCGGCGGCTGCGGCTGTCACGGCGGCCCGGGGATCACGTTCGTGCCGGGATACAACGCCGCGCACGCGGCACTCGACGACCGGGCGGCCGCGCTCGGCGAACCCGCCAACGAATCGGCCTGACCCACGCCGCGTTGCTACCCTCCGAGGCGTGAAGAAGCTGCTGCTCCTGGCTGTCGCCGCCGCTGGCGCCGTCGTCGCGAAGAAGAAGATCGACGAGGGCAAGGCCGAGCAGGCGCTGTGGGCCGAGGCGACCGACGCGGTCAAGCGCAGCTGACGCTTCTCCCTCCCGAGGGGCCTTGGCGCAATTGGTAGCGCACCTGCTTTGCAAGCAGGGGGTTAGGGGTTCGAGTCCCCTAGGCTCCACCGATCCCTGTCACAGAGTCACAGGTGCCGTCCCGAAGGCGACGTTGAACCGGTCGCACCAGATGACGACCGAGGTCAGACCCGACAGGTCGGCGTCCGCGGGGATCTCGTAGTTCTGGTTGCCGTTGTTGGCCTTGAGCTCGCCGAGGCGCACAAAGCGGCCGTCGTCGTAGGAGCCCCAGTCGCCGCCGCTCGGCCGGTCGGTGATCCACACGTGCAAGTCGGGGCCGTCGGAGGTCGCGAGGTCCTCGAGCCGGACGAACCGACGGCCGTCGGCGAGCTCCAGCACCTTCGCGACGCCCTCGGTGCCGTGCTCGGCATCCTCGAACTCCCCACGTGCCAGGACCCGGTCGCGGGGAGCATCCGTGGGCTGGCCCGCGGGCGACGCAGAGGCAGTCGGCGTCGGGTCGGTGGGCGTGCTCGAGGTCGAGGGGGCCGCCTCGTCGACCGTGCTGTCGGTGACCAGCCGCCAGGGCTCGAAGAGGGCCAGCCCCACCGCCAGGCCGGCCAGCAGGAGCACAGCGGTCACGATGACCAGCGGCTTCCTCACCCGTTCAGTATCGGCGGGTCCGGCACGGATACCGCCCGGTAGCGACCCGGGCGAGCCATGGACTGGTTGTCAACGCCGGGTTACGGTGCGGGCTCACCCGCACACTCTCGGGACCATGGACCGGAGCACGCATGCCCTCGCCAGCTGACCACGAGAACCTTCGACGCTGGGGCCGGGCGGTGCGGGGCGCCGTCGGCGGAGCCCTGGTGATGTCGACGTCGATCGCCGTCGTGGCCCTGAGTGCGTCACCGGCCTCCGCCGACACGCAGACGGCGACGAACAGCGCGTCCCTGGCGCTGCCGGCAGGGGGCAACGCAGCCCCGGACCACAGTGCCGCGAACATCTACCCGTCGCCGATCACGATCAGCGGGATGACGGGCACGGTCACCAAGGTGACGGTCCGGTTCAACAACCTGACGTTCAACTCGACCGTCTCCGACCTGGACATCCTGCTCGTCGGGCCGGGCGGGCAGACCACCGTCGTGATGTCGGACGCCGGCGGCAACAACCCGGTGAGCAACGTGTCCCCGACCTTCGACGACGCGGCCGCGGCCACCGTTGCCAGCGGCGGCCTCGCCAGTGGCACCTACAAGCCGACCAACAACGCGGCCGGCTTCACCGGGGACGTCTACCCCGCGCCGGCGCCGGCCGGTCCCTACGGCAGCAGCTTCGCGTCGTTCAACGGCACCAACCCCAACGGGACCTGGAACCTGTACGCCGTCGACGACAGCAACGGTGACTCCGGGACCATGGCGGGAGGCTGGACGCTGTCTGTCGAGACGGGGGTCACCACGTTCCCCGGGCAGCTCCAGCTCCACCAGGCCGAGTACCGCGGCACCGAGGGCGGTGGCGTCGCCACCGTCACGATCGACCGGGTCAACGGCGACGACGGCCCTGTGGGGGTCACGTTCGCCACCGGTTCCGGCACCGCGACGGCGGGGGTCGACTACACGGCCGTGAGCCAGACCGTGTCCTTCGCGGACGGGCAGACCAGCCGCACCGTCGACATCCCCATCGCCGACGACCCCTCGGTCGAGGGCATCGACGAGCTGGTGCCCATCACCCTCAGTGCGCCCACCGGTGGTGCCACCCTCGGCAGCCCGACGAGCGGGCAGGTCCGGATCCAGGACAACGACGCCCGGGCCAACGCCTTCCCGATCGACATCCCCGCCGTCGGCTCGCCCTCGGGCATCGGGCCGGCGTACCCCTACCCGTCCAACATCGTGGTCGCCGGCGCCAGCGGGGTCGTGACCGACGTCAACGTCAGCATCGACAACCTCTCGCACACGACACCCAACGACGTCGGCCTCCTCCTGGTCGCGCCCAACGGCGCCACCACGCTGGTCATGTCCGACGCCGGCAGCAACGCCAACCCGGTCACCAACATCGACCTCACGTTCGACGACGAGGCGGCCACCTCGCTGCCCGCCTCGGGACCGATCGGCGGCGGCGGGACGTACAAGCCCACCGACGACGACCTCGAGGACGACGGCACCGACACTTTCGCGGCGCCGGCCCCGGCCGAGCCGTTCGGCGCCACCCTGTCCGCGCTCGACGGCACCTCTCCCAACGGCACCTGGAGCCTCTACGTCATCGACGACGCGGGTGGCGACATCGGCTCCATCTCCGGTGGCTGGAGCCTGAGCCTCACCACCGCCACCGCCAGTGCGGGTGGTCCCTACACCGCGCCGGAGGGATCGTCGGTGACCCTGAGCGGCTCGACCTCGCCCAACGTCCCGGGCGCGACGTACGAGTGGGACGTCGACGGCGACGGCCAGTACGACGACGCCACGGGCCAGAACCCCACGGTGTCGGCGGCCACGCTGGCGGCGATCGGCCTCGGCGACGGGCCCGACAGCTCCAACGTCCGGGTCCGTGCCACCTCCGGCTCCGCGGTGATCACCTCGTCCGCGACGACGCTGACGATCACCAACGTCGCGCCGACCGCCACGTTCTCGAACAACGGTCCGGTCACGGAGGGCAACACGGCTGATGTGAGCTTCAGCGGGCAGAGCGACCCGGCCTCGGCCGACACGACGGCTGGTTTCCGTTACTCCTACGACTTCGACGACGACGGCGACTGGGAGGTCGGCGACGGCACGTACGCCGGGAGCAGCACCTCCTCGTCGGCGACCGTGCCCACGTCGGTACTCACGGCCGTGGGCACCTATGAGGTCAACGGCCGGATCCTCGACAAGGACGGCGGCTTCACGGACTACACGACGGTCGTGACCGTCGACCCGCCGCCCAATGCCGATCCGGTGGCCGACGCCGGTCCCGACCAGATCGTCGACCCCGGAGACACGGTCACCCTGGACGGCACCGGCAGCACCGACGCCGACTCGGATCCCCTGACGTACGACTGGATCCAGACGGGCGGCCCCGCGGTCACCCTGACCGGTGCGACCACGGCGCAGCCGACGTTCACCGCGCCGGCGTCAGGAACGCTGACCTTCCAGCTGACCGTCGACGACGGGCAGGGCGGCACCGACACGGACACCGTCTCGGTGCGGGTCAACCGGCCGCCGACGGCGGATGCGGGGCCGGACCAGCTGGTGAACCTGGGTGACACGGTGACCCTGGACGGGACGGGTTCGACCGATCCTGACGCGGGTGACTCGTTGGACTACAGCTGGGTGCAGACCGGCGGTGGGACGGTGGTGACCCTGACCGGGGCCGGCACGGCGCAGCCGACCTTCACCTCTCCTGAGGGTCCGGACGTGCTGGTCTTCGAGGTCACGGTGACCGACGAGGGCGGC
>Ga0075363_100000346_pt1 | contig 13913 bp, 4 predicted proteins | sample EndMetdeltDD1763_FD_71470 | JGI IMG/M metagenome (GOLD analysis project Ga0075363, IMG submission 71470) | Populus endosphere microbial communities from Tennessee, USA - Endosphere MetaG P. deltoides DD176-3 | ecosystem: Host-associated > Plants > Roots > Endosphere | place: USA: Tennessee...
CTGAAGGCGCACATCTAGCGCTCCGGTGACGGGGTGTGGCTGAGCAGACCCCGGACGCGTGGTCAGGTGGAGAAATGCGCCTGGTCCACATGCGCGGCCACGCGCAGGGCGTTGGCTGCGATGGTCAGACTCGGGTTCAGGCCGGTGCTGGAAGGAAAGAACGAGGAATCCACGACATAGAGGTTCTCCACTTCGTGGGCGCGATTCTGCGGATCCAGCACGCTGGTTTCAGGATCGGTACCGAACCGGCAAGTTCCGCAGATGTGGCCGAGGTTTGCGTTGCTTTTCGCCGCTCCGATGGAGATTGTGCGGAACGGCTGGAACAATTGTCGTATCTGCCGCACGAACACCGGATGGCGCTCGATTTCACTGGCGTGCAGGCGATAATGAAGCCGTATCCGCTGACGGCCGTCCGCAGTTCGCCCATCGGATGGCAGCACGCGGTTGTCCAGATAGGGCAAGTCTTCCAACATGGACGCCAGAACCAGACCGCCCCTGACGAACCGCTCGTAAAACGGGCGCGCCGCTGGGCTGACCCGGCGTATTGCCTTGAGCAACGAGCCGGGGTGGTTGGTGAAGTACTCCATGGGCGGTACTGAGCCAAGCGACTGCAATGTGCCGTATTTCTGCCCTTCCCAGAAATAGAAGTCGTTGAGCCCTACCTCTTTGTTCTGGGCGGTGACATTCAAGTCGTGTTGCGGCCACACTTCGATCAAGTCGATGAGGTGGCGCATCAAGTTGCGTCCCACCATGTCAGAGCCGTTGGCCAAACCACGCGGCCACTCCACCGAATGGGAATTGAGCAACAGCACCGGGGTGACCAAGGCGCCGGCGGCCAAAATCACGACCTTGCCCTTCAGAGTCAGCGGGCCGGTGTTGTGCTCACATATCACTTGCCGAACCTGTGTGCGACTCGCATCCAGGCGCACAACACGACATTCCGTCAGCAGGTGGGCACCGTGCTCGGCGACGGCGGGTAGCACGGCGCTTCGTGAGGCGTCGTACTTGCACGGCTGATAACACAGATGACCCGTGCACGTAATACAAGCGTCCTTGTAATCACACGACATCGGCAAGTGGTAAGGGTTCAGTCCGCAGCCGGCCAGGTAATCTACCAACAACTGGTTAGCCGCCGAAAAGGGCGGGGCCGCAGGCAGATTGCCCCCGGCGCCAGGGCGCAGCGGGTCGGGCTGACCGCGGACCCCCAGCAGCCTCTCGGCCTCTTCGTACCACGGCTGCATCTGCTCATAGGTGATCGGCCACGCGTCCGGCACAGTGGACTCGCCGGGGTTGCGAAAGTCCTGCCGCGGGGTGAAATCGCGGGCGAAGAATCGTTCGCAAACCATGCCGTAAATTGCCGACGATCCGCCCGTACCGCTGCCGAGGACCGGCACAAATCGCTGCGGAGATCGCCCACTGATGTCTTCGACCTCGTCGGTCGAGCGACCCGACCGGGCCAAGGCTTCCCAGTATTCGTCGTCGGAACGGCTCGCAAGTGGCGCGGCCAATTCCGGCATCGCAGAGCGAATCGTCCCCGGCATTCCCGGAAATGTCGAGCGCCCCTTCTCGACGAACAGCACCTTGCGACCTGACCGAGCCAGGGAGTAGCCCAACATCCCGCCGCCCATGCCGGTGCCGACGACAATCGCGTCCCACACAACGCCTTCCGCCTCGCGCGCGGTCAGCTCGCCGTTAGCCAAGATCGAACTCCTCAGCGGACGATGGCCCATGGTTCGCCTGGGTTCGGCGAATCACGAACGTACCATTCGCTGCCGTCCAGGGGTTGCAAGTTCAATCATGGCGGCAGTAAGCGCCATGCGGCGGTGCCCTGAGCTCGCGGGACGCCTTGTCTCGCAGCGCATTACGTTCGTAGCCGGATGACTCGTCCCACTGCAGCTCCTCGCGCGGAGTCATTCTGGGACGATTGACCGAGTCGGTTGCCGCATGCCCGGCCGGACGGCCCACGACTGGTGATTATGATCAATACCCTGGCCCTGCACATTGCCGGGAAGTGAAAGGTTAAGACCCACGATGAAATTCGTGCTGGCCAGCTATGGAACGCGCGGCGACGTCGAACCATACGTCGCTGTCGGTCAAGAGCTGCTGCGCCGGGGCCACGTCGTACGCATGGCTGTCTCGCCTGACCAGGTGGGCTTCGCCGAGGCGGCAGGGCTTTCCGCGGTCGGCTACGGACCGGATTCACGAGAATGGCAGAAAGTTCACCGGGAGTTCCTGAGGCGATTGTCCCGCAGCTTTTGGCAGGTACGGGACCTGAGCAGCTTGTGGCGGCAGGATTGGGAACTGATCAACCACTTCTGGGATGACGCTGCGGCCACGTTGACATCGCTGGCCGACGGAGCCGATCTCGTGTTCACCAGCGTGCTCGCAGAGGAGCCCGCCGCGAACGTCGCGGAGTATTACGACGTTCCGTTGGCGACCCTGCATTACTTCCCGATGCGGCCCAACGGCCAGTTCGTCCGCGGTTTGCCCAGGCGGGTGGGTCGGGTCGCAATGGGAGTCTCTCAGTGGTTGTCCTGGCCCCTCACCAAGAAGCTCGGAGATGCGCAGCGCCGCGCCTTCGGTCTACCGAAGTCACGAGGCCCTGCGGCGAGGCGGATCGTCGACCGCGGATCCCTGGAAATCCAGGGCTACGACGAAGTGTGCTTTCCCGGACTGTCCGCCGAATGGGCGAGATTCGGTGATCGACGGCCCTTCGTCGGCGCGCTGACGTTGGAGTTGCCGACCGATGCCGATGCGGAGGTTGCGGCCTGGATTGCCGAGGGGACACCGCCGATCTTCTTCGGGTTCGGCAGTATGCCGGTGCAATCATCAGCCGACACGCTCGCCATGATCAGCGCAGCCTGCGCGGAATTGGGTGAGCGCGCCCTCGTCTGTGCCGCTTCGAGCGACTTCAGCGACGTCTCGAACGACCGTGTCAAGGTGGTGGACACCATGAACTACGCGGCCGCCTTTCCTTCTTGCCGTGCACTCGTGCATCACGGCGGCGTGGGCACCACCGCGGCTGGTCTGCGGGCAGGGGTGCCTACCTTGGTCCTTCCGACGTGGGCCGACCAGGTGATCTGGGCCACGCAGGTCAAACGGCTGAAAGTCGGCACCGCCCGGCCTCTTTCGAAAACCAGCCAGGAGTCTCTGGTCGCAGACCTTCGGATGATCCTGACCCCAGAATGCGCGGCTCGGGCACACGACATCGCCACCAGGATGACAAAATCCACTGAGAGCGTCGCGACGACCGCCGATCTGGTACAAGATTTCGCGCGCTCCTGGCGCGTTTCATGAGCGGTACGCGCCGACTAAATTGGGTCGCGAGGATGCCACGGAAAGTAGAGGCTGGGTCGCGATGAAGATTGTGGTGGCATGCTACGGAACTCGAGGCGACATCGAGCCCTCTGCCGCCGTGGGCTGTGAATTGCTACGTCGTGGCCACGACGTACAGATGGCCGTCCCGCCTGACCTTGTCAGCTTCATCGAGTCAGTGGGGCTTCCTGCGGTCGCCTACGGGCCGGATTTGCAGGCGATTCTGGACGCGCACCGCAACTTCTATACGTTCTTCTTCCGTAACTTCTGGAGGATCCGAGAAGTCTCCAGGTTGTCGCGGGAAGCCTGGGAGCCCAGACTCCAGTGCTGGGACGAAATGAATACGGCGCTGATGTCACTCGCGGACGGCGCAGACCTGCTGTTCACCGGCTTGGTCTTCGAGGAGGTCGCGGCAAATGTCGCGGAGCACCACGGCATTCCCCTGGCCACGCTGCACTACTTCCCGCTGCGGCCCAACGGCCAACTTCTGTCCTTCTTGCCGGCGCCGTTGGGTCGCGCCGCGATGACGGTGCAGCAGTGGCTGACGTGGCGGGGGACGAGAAAGGCCGAGGACGCGCAGCGACGCAAACTGGGCCTGCCCAAAGCGACAGATCCTTCGTCGAAACGGATCCCCGAGCGCGGATCGCTCGAGATCCAGGCCTATGACGAGGTTCTCTTTCCGGGACTGGCCGCCGATTGGGCGAAGTCGAACGGCCAACGGCCGTTTGTCGGCGCGCTGACGCTGGACATGCCGACGGATGCCGATGCGGAGGTTGCGGCCTGGATTGCCGAGGGGACACCGCCGATTTTCTTCGGCTTCGGCAGCATGCCGGTGGAGTCAGCCGTCGACACACTGGCCATGATCAGCACGACCTGTGCGGAGTTGGGTGAACGAGCGGTGGTTGTTGCCGCCGGGACCGACTTCACCGACGTACCCGTACCAGACCACGTCAAGGTCGTGCCCGCAGTCAACTACGCGGCTATTTTTCCCGCCTGCCGCGCGGTCGTACACCACGGGGGCGCGGGCACCACGGCTGCCAGCCTCCGGGCCGGGGTTCCTACGTTGATCCTGTCAACAGACCTCGATCAGACGCTGTGGGGAGTACGGGTCAAGCGACTGAAGGTGGGCGCTGCCCGGCGCTTCTCGACCACCAGCCAGAAGTCGCTGATAGCGGATCTCCGTCGTATACTCGCACCGGAATATGCCGCTCAGGCGCGTGAAATCGCCACCCGGATGACAAAACCCGCGGCAAGTGTTACGGCGGCCGCCGATTTGTTGGAGAGTTTCGCGCTGCATGCTAGCTGATGAGGGGCTTAGGCACATCTCGCCTGGTTGCCCCGGCATTAAGTCGATCACGAGCTCGACCGTACGGGTTTGTTAGCCTGTGATGCTTCTGTGATCTTGAAGGTTGCTGTGAACCCCGTGGCTTCGAGAGGCTCGTGTCAGCCCAATTTCGATATGTTATGTGGACAAACCCGTCGTCGCAGGTCGCGGTGCGGGGAGGCGCGACCGCGGGCGCGCGATGACCGCAAGCAATTGCTGACTACCTGTATGAACACGTGCTTAACCCCTCCCCGGGGATTTGCCAAACCCCTGCCTCGCCAGTCACGCTTGAGTACGATTGCAACGAGTTCCGCTGATATCAATTCAATTGGCCTGGAGTAAGCGATGAGCCTGAATCCTTTCGATGACGAAAACGGCACCTTTTACGTCTTAGTCAATAACGAGGAACAACACAGCCTGTGGCCGACCTTTGCTGATGTGCCAGCCGGTTGGCGGGTGGCCCACGGCGAGGCCACCCGTGCCGAGTGTGTGGACTACATCGAGCAGAACTGGCCGGATATTCGGCCCAAGAGCCTGCGGGAGAGGCTTGCGGGTCGAGCCGTTGGCCAGTAAATCGTCCGGATCCTTGGAGTCGCTGGGGGAGCCGGATGGAATTTGACGACCGCGCGCTTGCGCTGACGCGCGGACAGCTCGACATATGGCTCGCGGATGAAACGGGTCATTCGAGCACAGAGTGGCAGGTCGGCCTTCTCGTCAGAATCGAGGGGACGGTAGATCGTGATGCCCTCGAGTGGACCGTCCGCCGTGTGGTGCGGGAGGCCGAACCGCTCCGGGTCAGCTGCGTCGAAGTCGACGGTCAGGTGTTCCAGAAACCAGTCGACTACCCCGAAGTCGACCTGACCTTCCATGACCTGAGTCACTCGGACCATCCCGTGGATGAAGTCCAAGAGATCGCGCATTCCATTCAACGCACGCCGATGCCATTCACTGGCCCGTTGTTCAAATTCGCCTTGTTTCAGACGGGGCCGGAGGATTTCTTCTTCTTCGCGTGCGTGCACCACATAGTCGCGGACGGAGCCGGCATCGCACTGTTCGGCAATCGCGTTGCAGCCGTCTACTCTGCGCTGGTCGCCGGCGAACCCGTCCCGCCTGCCTTCTTCGGCTCGTTGCAGGACCTGGTCGACAGCGAACTGGAGTACGAAGCGTCCCAGGATTATCGCGACGACCAGGCCTACTGGATCAGCAATCTGCCGCAAGAGAGCGAACTACATTCCCGGTCGACCACGGACGTCGCCGAACGAGATCCGGATCATTTTTCGACGCCGATCCAACTGGACCCTGCGGCCCTCCGCCGTGCGCAAGAGCTTTCAGAGCTGTGGGATGTGCCTCGAGCGTCCCTCATCACGGCGGCCTGTGCACTTCTGGTGCGCACGTGGAGCGCCGAGGACTCAGAGGTGGTGTTCGACTTCCCGGTCGGCAGACGAGTGCATCCGGTCTCGAAGACACTTCCGGCGATGGTCGCCGGGATAGTGCCACTGGTGCTGAAGACTTCGCCGGGATCGACGATCGCCGATTTTTGTCAGCACGTTGACGCGCGGATACGAGAAGCGTTGCAGCATCAAAGGTTCCCGGTGCAGGCCCTCGAACGTAATGCCCAGCGCGGGCAAGGGCGGCCGGCCGAGAGGGTGACAATCGACTTCTTTCCGACTGCCTTCTCACTGGACTTCGGCGGTGTCGCGGCATCGGCGACGATGACCAACTCAGGTCTCGTCGGCGGCTTCGGCTTGGTTTTTTCCGGCGTCGGTGACCAACTCTTTCTGAGCACCCTGGGCGCTGGGCACCCACTATCGGCCTTCGACGCGTCCGAGCTGGCGGAGATGTTGCGGCGGGTGTTGTTGGCGATGACCGCCGACCCGCGACGGGCGTTGTCGTCGATCGATGCGCTGGACCGCGCCGACTACACCCATGTGCTGGACGACTGGGGCAACCGGGCGGTGCTGGCCGCGCCGGAACCTGAGCCGGTATCGCTTCCGTCGTTGTTCGCCGCGCAGGTCGCCCGCACGCCCGACGCCATGGCGCTGACGGCCGACGGCCGGTCCATGACATACCGGGAACTCGATGAGGCCGCCAACCGGCTGGCGCATCTGCTGGCTGCCCAGGGGGCAGGTCCCGGCCGGTCGGTGGCGCTGCTGTTCCCGCGGTCAGCCGAGGCGGTCGTGGCGATCGTGGCTGTGCTCAAGACCGGGGCGGCCTACGTACCGATCGATCCAGCGGTCCCCGATGCGCGGCTGCAGTTCACAGTGGACGACGCCGCGGCGGTCGCGGCGGTTACGACCGCCGAACTGCGTGCTCGGCTGGACGACTGTGACGTGCCGGTCATCGACGCCCAGGATGCCCGGATCGAGGCCCAGACCGCCGAGGCGCTGCCGCTTCCCGCCGCCGACGACATCGCCTACATGATCTACACCTCGGGCACCACAGGTGTGCCCAAGGGCGTGGCGGTGACCCACCGCAACGCCACCAGCTTGCTGCAGTCGCTGCCCGCCGACCTGCCGCGCGATGGCGTGTGGACCCAGTGGCACTCCTACGCGTTCGACGTGTCGGTCTGGGACATCTGGGGACCACTGCTCGGCGGTGGGCGGCTGCTGATTGTGCCCGAGGCGGTGGCGACGTCGCCCGAGGACTTCCACGACCTGCTGGTCGCCGAACAGGTCAGTGTGCTGAGCCAGACCCCGTCGGCCGTCGGCGTGCTCTCCCCAGCGGGTCTGGCCTCGATGGCGCTGGTGGTGGCCGGAGAAGCCTGCCCGGCCGAAGTGGTGGACCAGTGGGCGCCCGGTCGCACGATGATCAACGCCTACGGCCCGACCGAGGCCACGATCTACGCGGCGGTGAGCGCACCCCTTACGCCTGGTGCCACTGTGCCGATCGGCTCGCCCGTGCCGAACGCCGCGGCGTTCGTGCTGGACAAATGGCTGCGCCCGGTTCCCGCGGGCGTAGTCGGCGAACTCTACATGGCCGGGCGCGGTGTCGCGGTGGGATACCTGGGCCGGGCCGGGCTGACCGGATCCCGATTCGTCGCCTGCCCCTTCGGTGAGGGCGGCGAGCGGATGTACCGCACCGGCGACCTCGTGTATTGGGACACCGACGGCCAGCTGATCTACCTGGGCCGCGCCGACGAGCAGGTCAAGATCCGCGGATACCGGATCGAGCTCGGTGACGTGCAGGCCGCATTGTCGTCCCTCGACGGGGTGGATCAAGCAGCGGTGATCGCGCGCGAGGACCGCCCCGGTGACAAGCGGCTCGTCGGCTATGTCACCGGAACCGCCGATCCCGCCGAGCTGCGTGTCGCACTGGCGGACCGGCTACCGGCATACATGGTTCCGGCGGCGGTGGTGGCGATCGACACGATGCCGCTGACGGTCAACGGCAAACTCGACAAGCGCGCGCTGCCGGCACCTGAATTCCAGGACCTCGCCCATTACCGCGCCCCGGCGACCGCGGTCGAGGAGATTCTGGCCGGCATCTACGCCGAGGTACTCGGCCTCGAGCAGGTCGGGGTGGACGACTCGTTCTTCGAGTTGGGCGGGGACAGCATCATGTCGATGCAGGTGGTGGCCCGGGCCAGGGCGGCCGGGGTGGTGTGCCGCCCACGTGATGTTTTCGTCGAGCAGACCGTGGCCGGATTGGCCGGGGTGGTCCGAGTGGCGGACGAAGGCGAGGCCGGCCCGGTCGACGAGGGCCTCGGGCCGGTGGTGGCGACGCCGATCATTCGTTGGCTGCACAGCGTCGACGGTCCGGTCGACGAGTTCAACCAGACTGTGGTGGTGCGGGCGCCCGTGGGCGTGGGCCACGCCGACGTGGCCGTGGTGTTGCAGGCCCTGATGGATCGCCATGCCATGTTGCGACTGCGCGTCGATGTCGACGGCGACGGCGGCTGGTCGCTACACGTGCCCGAGGCGAGTCCGAACACCGAGAAGCTGGTTCACGTTGTCGACGTGCTGTCCGACGAAGCACTGGTGGCGGCCCGGTCCCGGTTGAACCCCTTCACCGGCGACATGGTCAGCGCCGTATGGGCGGCCTCCACCAGCCAGCTCGCCTTGATCATCCACCACCTGGCTGTCGACGGGGTGTCATGGCGAATCCTGTTGGAGGACTTGAATTTCGCTTGGGCCCAGCATCGGAGCGGACAGTCGATCTCCTTGCCCGCGCCGGGCACTTCGTTTGCGCGGTGGTCGTCGCTGCTGACGGACCACGCACGTGAGCCCGAAGTGGTCCAGCAGGCAGAGGTTTGGCGCCGGGTGGCGGCGGTTCCGGCGGTGCTACCCGAGATACAACCGGCGGTGGATACGTATGCCAGCGCCGGGCAATTGTCGATGACGCTGGATTCCGAGACCACCCACCAGCTACTCGGCGCGGTACCGACTGCGTTTCACGCCGGCGTGCAGGACATCCTTCTAGTCGCTTACGCGCTGGCGTTGGCGGAGTTCCTGGGCACCGGGGGCTCGCCGCTCGCCATCGATGTCGAGGGGCACGGCCGCGACGAGGAACTCGCGGCCGATGTCGACCTGTCACGCACGGTGGGCTGGTTCACCAACAAGTATCCGGTGTCATTGACGACGGATGGGCTGTCCTGGTCGCAGGTGATCGCCGGCGATGTCGCACTCGGCACGGTCGTCAAGAACGCGAAGGAGCAGCTACGCGCCTTGCCGGACGGTTTGACCTACGGACTGCTGCGCTATCTCAACCCCGATGTCGACCTGGCCGGTTCGGATCCCACGATCGGCTTCAACTACCTCGGACGGCTGGGCGGAGCGGCGGCCCGCTCCGAGGAAATCTGGTCCGTCGATGAGGATGGCGTATCGGTCGCCGTCGCCAGCGCGGCGCCGACCCCATTGATGCACACGCTGGACCTCAACGCCGGCACCATGGACAGCGAGTCGGGCCCGCACCTGCGCGCCGACTGGACGTGGGCGCTATCGGCGTTGGACGACAGTCAGGTCAGCCGACTGGGCAAGTTGTGGTTCGACGCCCTGACCGGCATTTGCGCGCTTGTCAGGGACGGTGGGGGCGGATTGACCCCGTCCGACATCGCCCCGGCCCACTTGAGCCAAGCTCAGATCGACGAACTCGAGCAGCAGCACCGGATCGCCGACGTGCTGCCCCTGACTCCGCTACAGCAGGGCCTGCTCTTTCACTCCACTCTCGCGCACGGCTCTGGCGACGACATCTATGCGGTGCAGCTGGACATCACCATCACCGGCGCCCTCGACCAGCACCGGTTGCGCGACGCCGTGCATACCGCGGTAGCCCGCCACCCCAATCTGGCGGCCAGCTTCTGCGACAAGTTCGGCGAACCGGTGCAGATCCTCCCGGCTGACGCCCAAACACCTTGGCGCTATGTCGAACTCGATACCGGCGCGGGTGCTGACGAGGCGCAGATCGAGCAGGTGTGTGCCGACGAGCGCGCCGCTGTCTGTGACCTCAGCCAAGATTCGGTCTTCCGCGTGGCGCTCATTCGTGTCGGCGAGGACCGGCACCGATTCGTGCTGACCAATCACCACATCGTCATCGACGGCTGGTCGTTGCCGGTGCTGCTGCAGGAGATCTTTGCGAGCTATTTCGGTCACCGACTGCCCGCGGCGGTGCCCTATCGCAGGTTCGTTGCCTGGCTGGCCCGGCAGGATCGCGCTGCTGCCCGGGCGACGTGGCGCGAGGTGTTCGACGGGTTCGACACCCCCACCCTGGTTGGTCAGGCCGGCCACGAAGCTCTCGGCCGTCGGCAGGTCGAAACGCGGACGGTGCCGGAGGAGACCACCCGGGCGCTCGGCGAGTTGGCGCGGGCGTCTCACACCACCGTCAACACAGTGCTGCAGGCCGCGTGGGCGCAGGTGCTGGTCCGCCTGACCAACCAGCACGACGTCGCCTTCGGTACCGCCGTCTCCGGCCGGCCGGCCGACCTGCCCGGCTCCGAATCGATCGTCGGCCTGTTGATCAACACGGTGCCGGTGCGGGCGAACATCACCACGGCCACCACCACGATCGACTTACTGGAGCAGCTGCAGAGCGACCACAACCGCACGCTCGAGCACGAGCACCTTGCGCTCAACGAGATTCACAGCGTCACGGGTCACGACCAGTTGTTCGACACGGTCATCGCCTACGAGAACTACCCCATCGACACCAGCGCGCTGGACGGCGTGGACGGGTTGGCCATCACCGATATCGCCAGCCGCGAATACCTGCACTATCCGCTGGCGATGCAAGCCGTGCCGGGCGAGGAGATCAGCCTGCGTCTGTTGTACGACACCGACGTGTTCGACGCGGCGACTGTCGGAAGGCTGATCGACGCGCTGGGGCGGGTGCTCGTGGTGATGGCCGACGAGCCGTCACGGCGGCTGTCGTCGATCGATCTGCTCGATGTCGATGAGTTCGATCTGCTGGCCGCGTGGGGCAACCGGGCCGTGCTGACCGAGCCGTGGCCTACGCCAGTGTCGATTCCGGAGCTGTTCGCCGCGCATGTTGCCCGCGCCCCTGAAACGGTGGCGTTGGTTTGCGAAGGCCGCTCACTGACCTACCGCGAGCTCGATGAGGCGGCCAACCGGTTGGCGCACCTGCTGACGGCTCGGGGTGTTGGACCCGGTCACCAGGTAGCTCTGCTGACGGAGCGTTCGGCCCAGGCTGTCATCGCAATCCTGGCAACCCTCAAATCGGGGGCGGCGTGTCTCCCGATCGATCCCGCGGTGCCCACATCGCGGCTGGACTACATAGTCAACGACGCCGCGCCGATCGCCGCGCTCACGACAGCCGGGCTGCGGTCGCGGTTGGCCGAGTCCGAATTGTTGGTCATCGACATCGACGACCCCGGCATCGAAAGCCACGCCAGCACCGCTTTGCCCTTGCCGGCCCGTGATGACGTTGCCTACGTCATTTACACCTCGGGCACCACCGGCGCTCCCAAAGGTGTTGCGGTGACGCACCACAACGTCACCCAGCTGATGACGACGTTGGACGCCGGCCTACCGAACCCCGGCGTTTGGCCGCTGTGTCACACCCTGGCATTCGACGTCTCGGTGTGGGAGATCTGGGGACCGCTGCTGCGCGGTGGACGGCTGGTGGTCGTACCGGAAGCAGTCGTTCGATCACCCGTCGAATTCCACGAGGTGCTGGTCCGCGAGGGGGTCACGGTACTCACGCAGACGCCGTCGGCGGTCTCCATGCTGCCGCAGCAGGGTCTGGAGGCGACAGCACTGGCGGTCGTCGGTGAGGCCTGCCCCGCCGAGGTCGTGGATCGGTGGGCTCCGGGGCGGGTGATGATCAACGCCTACGGCCCGACCGAGACGACGATGTGCGTGGCGATCAGTGCGCCGCTGACCGCGGGCTCGGGGGTGCCACCCATCGGTGCACCGGTGCCTGGAGCGGCGCTGTTCGTCGTGGACAGGTGGTTGCGCCCGGTGCCGGCCGGTGCGGTCGGCGAGCTGTACGTGGCAGGCGAAGGCGTGGCGTGCGGCTACTTGGGCAGGACCGACTTGACCGCATCGCGGTTCGTGGCATGCCCGTTCGGGAAGCCCGGAGCGCGGATGTACCGGACCGGCGACCTGGTGCGGTGGGGCGAAGACGGTCAGCTGCAGTATCTGGGCCGCGCCGACGAGCAGGTCAAGATCCGCGGTTACCGCATCGAGCTCGGTGAGGTACAGGCGGCGTTGTCCGCACTCGAGGGCGTAGAGCAAGTTGCGGTCATCGCCCGCGAGGACCGCCCCGGCGACAAACGCCTCGTCGGCTACATCACCGGCACCGCCGACCCCGCCGATGCCCGCAACCAATTGGCGGATCGGCTGCCGCCATACATGGTGCCTGCTGCGGTAGTGGCGTTGACGGCGCTGCCGCTGACTCCCAACAACAAACTCGACATCCGCGCCTTGCCTGCGCCCGAATACCGCAGCGCCGGTGACGAATACCGGGCGCCGGCCGATGCCATCGAAGAGGTCCTGGCCGGTATCTACGCTCAGGTGCTGGGGCTGGAGCGAGTCGGGGTCGACGACTCGTTCTTCGACTTGGGCGGTGACAGCATCCTGTCGATGCAGGTGGTGGCCCGTGCCCGCGAAGCCGGGGTGGTGTGTCGACCACGTGACATCTTCGTCGAACAGACCGTGGCCAGGCTTGCCGCCGTGGTCCAGGTGTCTGACGGTGCGGCTGCTGAGGTCGACGACGGCACCGGTCCGGTGCTGGCGACACCGATCATCGGCTGGCTGCAAAGCGTCGACGGCCCGGTTGACGAGTTCAACCAAGCGGTGGTGGTGCAAGCCCCGGTCGCGGTTACCGAGTCCGATGTGGTCGTCCTGCTCCAGGCCTTGCTTGATCGTCACGCCGCGTTGCGCATGCGCGTCACCGACGACGGCACCGACGGTTGGTCGTTGACAGTGCCCGAGGCGGGGTCGGTGGCAGCCGGCGAGTGCCTCTCCACGGTCGACGTGCTGTCGGACGACGCCTTGGTGGCAGCGCGTTCACGGCTGAATCCGTCCGCCGGCGCGATGCTCAGCGCGGTGTGGGCGCCCGACTCCGGTCAGCTGGCGTTGGTGCTCCATCATCTTGTCGTTGATGGGGTTTCGTGGCGAATCCTGTTGGAGGACTTGAACATCGCGTGGGCTCAGCACCATGGCGGGCAACCGGTGGCGTTGCCGCCGGGCGGCACGTCGTTTGCGCGGTGGTCGTCGCTGTTGGCGGAACACGCGCGCAGCTCCGAAGTCGTCGGCCTGGCGCAGGCCTGGCGGGAGGTGGCGACCCCGGAGGTGCTGCCTCCGCCGCGACCCGAGGAAGACACCTACGCGAGTGCCGGACAACTGTCTGTGTCACTGGGAGTCGAGTCGACCCGCATGCTGCTGGGTGAGGTACCGGCAGCGTTTCACGCCGGCGTACAAGACATCCTGCTGATCGCATTCGGTTTGGCCTGCGCAGAGTTCTTCCCGAACGGCGGCAGCGGGATCGGCATCGACGTGGAGGGTCACGGGCGCGCGGAGGAGCTGGCCGCCGATGTGGACCTATCGCGGACGGTGGGATGGTTCACCACCAAATATCCGGTGGCTCTGGCGATCGACGAGCTGCCCTGGACGGATGTGACCGCGGGTGGCGCGGCACTCGGTCCGGCGGTCAAGAAAGCCAAAGAACAACTTCGCGCTCTGCCCGACGGGTTGACGTACGGCCTGTTGCGCTATCTGAACCCCGAAATCGAGCTCGCGGGTTCGGATCCGACGATCGGATTCAACTATCTGGGCCGGTTGGGCGACGCCGAAGCGGAAACCTCCGGTGACTTGTGGCG
>Ga0075363_100000349_pt1 | contig 13848 bp, 11 predicted proteins | sample EndMetdeltDD1763_FD_71470 | JGI IMG/M metagenome (GOLD analysis project Ga0075363, IMG submission 71470) | Populus endosphere microbial communities from Tennessee, USA - Endosphere MetaG P. deltoides DD176-3 | ecosystem: Host-associated > Plants > Roots > Endosphere | place: USA: Tennessee...
ACCGCTGTCAGCACTGCGGCGAGCGCCCCCGCGACCGCGATGAGCACGAGCATGAAGCCCACGCCGCCGTACGGGAACATGCCCCGAAACTACGTGGCAAGGAGAGTCGGGTCGTCATCCGCGTCCCAGCTCCGCGCCACTTGTAACTAACCGTTACACCCACTGGCATGCGGTTATAACCGCATGCCAGTGCACCGAACGGTTAGTTACAAGTGCTGCCGGCCGGAGCTCAGTCCGGCGGCAGGACCACGGCGCCGCCGTGGACCTCGGGCAGGTCACGGCCGACCTGGATGTCCACGGGGTTGGTCAGGCAGCGGATCGAGCCGCCGCCCTTGTGGAACTCCGAGACGTCGACGAGCTCGACCGCGAAGCCCCACTGCTCGAGCTGCTCGCGCACGTGGTCGGGGGCGGCCGGCATCACCACGGTGGCCGGGCCGCCGGTGGCGGAGGGGACCACGATCGAGTTGGCGGCGAACGTGGTGAGCGCCTCCTCCTCCGTGAGCACGAGCGGCTCGGGCACCAGCGCCATCAGGGTCTCGGCGGAGGCCGGGTCGAGCGCGTCGGGACAGACGATGGCGCGGCGGTCGTCGAGCGGGCAGAAGGCCAGGTCGAGGTGGTACATCCCCGGGTGCGTGATCCGCAGCCCGCGGATCCGGACGCCGAGGTCCGGAGCGAGGTGCTTGAGCGCGAGCTCCTCGGTGCGCGGCCCGAAGCCGGCGATCAGCGCGTCGCCGAACGGGAAGACGTCGCCCGACTCGAGGTGGGCGCCGATGCCGTGCCGGCCGACGTAGGAGGTGGTGTAGCCGTGGTCGGAGAACCACGGCTGTGCGGACGCGCTCTCCATCCGGCGCTGCGGGTAGCGCATGTGCGACATCACGACATGCGGCTCGAGGCCGCCGTCTCCGCGACGGCGCGCGACGGCCAGACCGAGGTTCATCGCGTAGACCATGTCGGGGGCGTCCGGCCGCTGCGGGATGACGTCGACGGTGCCACCGAGCCGCTCGATGGTCGCGACGAGGGTCCGCCACTGGGACAGCGCCAGCTCGCGATCCGGCTGCTCGCTCGGATCCATGAAGGGGTTGATGACGTAGTCGATCCGGAAATGGGTCGGCTCGACCATGACGTAGCGGCGGCCCCAGGACAGCGGCATGTGTTCCCCTCCTCGACGATCCCTCACTGCGATACGCAGATTGTCAGACAATCTGACAGCACTAGTGTGGCCTACGGGGGCAAACCCCGGCAAGCCGACAGGCCCCGACGAGCAGGGAGCGCTTCGATGACCGTGGCCCGGGACGAGGCTCAGCGAGAAGAGGGTCCGTTCGGCACCCTCCGGCTGGAGCACGCCTCGACCGTGGACCGGGTCGCCGACGAGCTGCGCCGGGCGGTCTTCGACGGCGAGCTCGAGTCCGGTACGCCGCTGCGCGAGGTCGCGATCGCGGCGTCCCTGGGCGTCTCCCGCCCGACGGTGCGCGAGGCGCTCGCCGTCCTGGTGGCCGAGGGACTGGCCACCCGGGAGCCCAACCGGGGTGTCTCGGTCGCGAGCCCGGAGGCGGACTCGGTGCGCGACGTCTGCGCGGCTCGGCTGGTGCTGGAGGGTGCCGGCATCCGGTGCTGGCGGGGGGCGACCGCGGAGCAGCAGGGGCTCGTGCGCAGCACCCTCGAGGCCTACATCGCCGCCATCGACACGGACGCGTCCTACCAGGAGCTCAACGAGCGGCACCTCGCCTTCCACGTCTCGCTGGTCGGCCTCACCGGCTCGCCGCGGCTGGTCGCGATGCAGGAGAACCTCGTCGTCGAGCTCAAGCTGGCGCTGGCCCAGGTCGACCGGATCCGCCGCAACGCTCACGACCAGGCCGACTCCCACGCCGCGCTGGTCCGGCTGCTGGAGCACGACGACACGGACGCGGCGTATGCGTTCCTCGTGCAGCACCTGGCCGATGCCCAGGACGAGATCATCGAGGCGCTGGGACTGGACTGACCGAGGCGTTCGAGCTCAGCCGGACGGATCGGTCAGTGTGGTCCCCAGGTCTGCAGTGACGGGGTCGTTCGCGCTGACCTGACAGACTCACCGACGTGAGGTTCCTGAGCTGGCTCGTCACCACGGCCGTCGCGGTCGCGGCCGCGACGCTGCTGATCGACGGCATCTACTTCTCCGGGCCGGTGCACGGCCAGGAGGAGATCAAGCACAAGCTGGTCCCGCTGCTGCTCGTCGCGCTGATCCTGGGCGTCATCACCTCGTTCGTGAAGCCGGTGCTCACGGTGCTGTCGATCCCCTTCATCGTCCTCACGCTCGGGCTGTTCCTGCTCGTCATCAACGCCGCCCTGCTGATGCTGACCAGCTGGGTGGCCGACAAGCTCGACATCGGCTTCCACGTCACCGGCTTCTGGCCCGCCGTCGGGGGCGCCATCGTGATCACGGTGGTCACCTGGATCGTCGACGGCGTGATCGGGGAGTCCAAATAGCTCCCCCGCTCCCTGCACCACGCTCCCCCGGGCACTACGCGATCGCGCTGGTGTGCCTGGGCAACATCTGCCGCTCGCCGATGGCCGACGTGGTGCTCAGCCAGCGGGTCGACGACGCGGGGCTGGCCGGCCGGGTGACGGTCGCGAGCTGCGGCACGGGCGACTGGCACGTCGGCGGGCCGATGGACGAGCGCGCGGCCGCGGTGCTGCGGGCCAACGACTTCGACCCGTCGGCGCACCGCGCGCAGCAGTTCTCGGCGAGCTGGCTCGAGGGCAACGACCTGGTGCTCGCCATGGACGGCAGCAACCTGCAGGAGCTACGCCGCGTCGAAGCGTCGTCGGGTGGCCACGCCGACCCCGACCGGGTCCGGCTCTTCGGTGACTTCGACCCCGTCGAACCTGGCGGCGAGGTGCCGGACCCGTACTACGGTGGTGAGCAGGGCTTCGAGGAGGTGCTGACGATGGTGGAGCGGACCTGCGCCGTCCTCGTCTCCGCCCTGCAGCAGCTGCCCGAGCTACGCGAGCCCCAGCCTGAGCACGGCACGTGACCCGGCAACCTCTTGTGGCCAGGCACGCCGAGGAGCTCCTCGGCGCGGCCGTCGTCGCGACCGCGCCGCTGGCCGGCGGTGACACCTCGTCGGCGACCAAGCTCCGCCTCTCCGACGGCAGCACAGCGATCATGAAGACCCACGCCCACCCGCCGGCCGGCTTCTTCGCCAGCGAGGCGAGCGGCCTGCGCTGGCTGGCCGAGGCGAACGCCGACGGGGGCGTGTCCGTCCCCGAGGTGCTCGGTGTCGACGAGGAGTGCGTGATCCTGCGGTGGGTCGAGCCGGGCAAGGCCTCGGCCGACGCGGCCGCCGGGTTCGGTCAGGCGCTGGCCACCACGCACGCGGCCGGCGCTCCGTCGTACGGCGGTGCGGCCGACGGCTTCATCAGCAAGCTGCCGCTGCCGAACGGCACGTGCGACTCGTGGGCGGAGTTCTACGCCGTGCGCCGGGTGCTTCCCTACCTCAAGCTGGCCCGCGACCGCGGTGCGGTGAGCGACGTCGAGGCGGGGCTGGTCGAGGGCGTGATCGGCAAGCTCACCTCGCTGCTGCCCGAGGAGCCTCCGGCCCGGCTGCACGGTGACCTCTGGAACGGCAACGTGCTCTGGGGCCAGGAGAGCCGGGTCTGGCTGATCGACCCGGCGGCCTACGGCGGGCACCGCGAGCTGGACCTCGCCATGCTCGCCCTGTTCGGGTTGCCGCACCTGCCGCGCGTGCTCGAGTCCTACCAGGAGCGCGCTCCGCTCGCCGACGGCTGGGAGGAGCGGGTGCCGCTGCACCAGCTGTTCCCGCTGCTGGTGCACGCGGCGTTGTTCGGCGGCGGCTACGGCTCCCGCGCCGCCGAGGCCGCCGCTCGCTACGCCTGATCCCTCAGGGCGTCAGCGCCGCCGCACCCTCCTGTAGACCGCCGTCACGGAGACCGCGTCGTCCCCGATCGTGAGCGTCAGCCTGCGCCTCTTCTTCGCCTTCTTGCCCGAGACGCCCTTCCACTTCTTGAAGACGTAGCGGACGCCCTTCTTCAGGAAGACCTTGGGGGCGACCAGCTTCACGACGGTGCCGGAGTCGAAGGCGGTGCGGTAGGGCGCCCGATGGCGCTTGCCGTCGACCTTGATCTTCACCTTCTTCGGCGAGGACTTCACGGTCAGCGACGTCGGACCGACGTAGGAGATCCGGTGGAGGCCGCCGGAGCCGGCGACGTAGTCCCCGCCGGCGAAGGAGCCGTAGTCGACGTAGTAGAGGTCGCCGCCCGGCCCGGTGAGCAGCTGGACGGGCGCCCCCGCAGCCTGCGCGAACACCTGGACCCCGGCCGGGTTGGGTTGGCCGTTCGCGTCCTTCTGGAACCGCCAGATGCAGCCGCGGAGGAAGTCGGAGAAGAACAGCGCGTCCTGGTAGGCACCCGGCCACCCCGTCCCGATCGGCGTGAACGCGATGCCCGACATCGCCGAGGAGTGGTTGGACGGGCAGCTCTCCCCCGGGGTGATCGGGCCGGCGCCGGTGCGCGTGCGGTAGCTGAAGAACGGCGCCTTCACCGTGGTGGGATCGACGCTGACGTCGGCGTAGAGGTCGGTGCAGATCGGCTTCCCGAGCGGCTGCCAGAGCGGGTTGACCACGGACTGGCCGGTGGCGCCCTCGTAGCAGGGCCAGCCGCGGTTGATCAGGCCGGCCGTCGGCGCGTCGAGGAGGTAGTTGATCTCCTCCCAGTTGGAGGAGCCGACGTCCACGCTCCAGAGCTGCTCCTTCCCCTGGCGGAAGGTGAACCGCCACGGGTTGCGCTGGCCCATCGCCACCAGCCATTGGTCGGGGTCGTCGGTGGCGGGCTGCAGCCCGGTGTCCGGGTTGAGCCGGAAGATGGTGCCGTCGATGCCGAGCGGGTCGCCCGGGCCGGACGTGCGCTGGTCCTGGGCCCGCAGCGAGCCGCCCTCGTCGACCGGGTCGCCGGGGCACGCCGGGCCGGGCGGACCCACGTTGTTGGCCTGGCCGTAGTCCTGGTCGCGGAAGCTCGCGCCATCGCCGGCCGAGGCGTAGAGCTTGCCGTCCGGACCGAAGGCGACGTCGCCGGAGGAGTGGCTGGAGAACTGGGCGCAGCCGTCCTGGACGAGCACGTGCTCGCCCCCGGGCGCCATCGTCCATCCGAGCGCGGTGTGCTGCGCGGTCAGCCGCGAGACCCGGTCCAGGACCGGGCAGCCGCGGCGCGGCGTCGGGTCGTTGGCATCGGGGATGTTCGCCTCGTCGGCGTCGTCGGGGCCGCAGTTGTCGTAGGCCTGGCCGGGGGTGCCCCAGGCCGGGAAGGTGTTCGGCGTCAGCGGGTCGGCGTTGTACGTGTAGTTGACGTAGACGTAGGGGCGGGTCGGGAACTGCGGGTCGACGGTGATGCCGGTCAGGCCGCGGTCGCCGTAGTTGCTGACCTGGACGGAGAGGTCGGCGAAGTCGGTCGACGTCGCGGCGGCTTCGTACTGGCCCGTCGAGGCCGTGTAGTCGAAGGACTTGATGACTCCGGTCTGCAGCGCGATGAACGCCGTACCGTCCGGAGCGAAGGCCGCGGCGACCGGCTGCGAGACTCCGCCGATGGCGGTGGTGTCGCGGAACCCGGCCGGCACCGTCGCCTTCTGCGCAGCGTCCTGCGTGGGTCGCCGCTCGCCGTCGTCGGCCGACGCCCGCGTCGTGGCCAGGCTGAGCGAGGTGGCGACCAGCGCCAGCGTCACCGCGGCGATCGCATGAGTGTGTCGTCGTTGCATGTCAGCGTCCCCCGATGTCTTGACCGCGCAGAGGCTGGACTCTAACCCGGCACGCCCGGGCCGGGCTGGTCATCGCTTGCGCCGGTAGATCGCGGTGAGCGTGCCGGTCTCGTCCCAGACCGTCACGTCGTGCTTGCGCGCACCTCCGTCGGACCAGCGCACGAACACCCAGCGCACGCCCTTCCTGACCTGCTTCCTGGGCGCGGTCACCGAGACCGTCGAGCCGGCCACGAGCCGGCCGGGACCGGTCACGTGGAGCTTGCCCGGCTTGGCCGCGACGACGAGGGTCACCAGCTGCGGGTCGAGGCGGAGCTCACGGGAGCCCGTCGCGCCCTGGTCGTCCACGACGCCGGCGACCAGGTAGAGGTGCCCGTCGGCCGGCAGCGGCGGCACCTGGAACTGGGCCGAGCTGGTGTGCCCCCAGCGCTGCACCTCGACCCGCGGGCACGTCGCGCAGTCCTGGCGCTGCATCACGAAGGAGTACGCCGAGTCCGGCAGGAGCTGCTGTGGATCGGTGCCGGCCGCATCGAAGCCGAGGGTCTGGCCGACGTAGTAGCCACCGGCCGGATAGGTGGTGATCCGGCCCACCGTCGGCGCGGTGTTGGTCGCCGTGACCGCGGTCGTGACGGTGGCGCTCGTCCCGCCCGCGTCGGTGACCTTGAGGGCGACCGTGGTGGCCCCGACCTGGTAGTTGGCGACCGCCGTGACGCCGGTCCCGTCGTCGTAGGCCAGGTCCCCGTCCAGATCCCACGCGTAGGTGAGCGCGCCTCCATCGGGGTCGCTCGAGCCGCTGGCGTCGAAGGTCACCGTCAGCGGCGCCGGCCCGGTCCCGCCCGCAGGGTTGGTGGCGATCTGTGCGACCGGACCGCTGTTGGTGACCGTGACGGTGGTGGACTTGGTCGCGCTGCCGCCGCGGTTGTCGGAGACCTTCACCGTGGCGGTGTGCGGCCCGACGCCGCTGTAGGTCGCCGAGACCGTGACCGCCGTGCCGTCGTCGAACTGGCCGTCCGCGTCGGTGTCCCACGCGTAGGTCAGCGGGTCGTTGTCCGGGTCGGCCGAACCGGCCGCCGACAGCGTCACGCCCAGCGGCGCCGGGCCCGAGGTCGGGTTCGCCGAGATCGCGGGCACCGGGTTGAGGTTGGCGGCACCGACGGTCACCGTTACCGACGTCGCGTCGGTGGCGCCGCGCGAGTCCGTCGCCAGGACCTTGACCACGGGCGAGCCGGTCGCGTTGTAGGTGACCGACTTGGTGGTGCCTGTGCCGTCGTCATAGGCACCGTCGTTGTCGAGGTCCCAGGCGTAGGTGAAGCTCCCGCTCACCCCCGCGGCGTTGGTCGCACTCGCGGTGTAGGTCACGGGGAGCGGTGCGGAGCCCGAGGTCGGGTTCGCGCTCAGCGCCGCGGTCGGGCGGGTGTACGTCGCGGTGTAGGTCGTCGGCGTCGCGGGCGGCGTGACGGTGTGCGACCGCGCCCCCCCGTCTGACCAGCCGCCGAACGCGGCGATGGTCGCGCCGGTGCCGGTGGTGGGGGCCGCAGTCATCGTGAACGCGGCGCCCTGGATGAACGTCTCGGAGTAGGGCCCGACGTGGTCGGTCTCGCCGACGGTCACCGTGGCACCGACGGGCGCGCTGGCGAACGAGAGGGACACCGTCTTGGGGTCGAGCTGGACGGTCCTGGTGTCGGTGAGCCCGCCGCTGTCCGTCACGGTCACCGTCAGCAGGAGGTGTGACGGGTACTCGTGCGGTGGTGCCACGAAGCTGCCGGACGAGACACCCGTGAGGGCGGTGAAGGGGTGCGTGTGGCAGACGCCGCTGGGGCAGTGCCGGATGGAGACCTGCCAGCTGAACGCCGACGCCGGCATCGAACCCTGCTGGGGGTCCGTGGCGGTCGCGCTGACGTTGATCGTGTCCCCGGCGGTCCAGGTGAGGGCGGCGCTCGGCGTCACCGTGCCCAGGGACGGAGCGCTGTTGCCGGACTGGACCTGGACCGACGTCGTGTGGGTGTGCCCGTGGCCGTCGTCCACCTTGAGGCTCACGGTGTAGGTGCCGAGGGCGTAGGTCTTGGACGGGCTCACGCCGGACGTCTCGAACGAGCCGTTGCCGTCCAGGTCCCAGACGTAGGTGAGGGCGTCTCCGTCGGGGTCGGTCGACGTGGCGCCGCTGAAGTCGACCTGCCAAGGCGCAGGACCCGACAGCGCCTGGGTGGAGGTGATCCGCGCGGTCGGGGCCGCGTTGCTGCCGGTGTAGACGATGCGGTGGACACCCGCCTCGCCCTCGCCGACCGCGAACTCGTCGTTGAGGCCGTAGTCGACGTAGTAGAGATCCCCACCGGGCCCGGTGAGCAGGTCGACCGGCGTCTCGGCGGCCTGCACGAAGGTCTGGATCGAGGACGGGTCCGGCTCACCGTCCGCCTTCTTGCCCAGCACCCAGATGCACGAGCGCGCGTAGTCGGAGAAGAACATCGCGCCCTTGAAGGCCGCCGGGTAGTTGCTCTGGGCGGTCCCGAAGGCGATGCCGGAGACCGACGAGGTCTCGTTGAAGCAGTCCTCACCGCTGACGAGCGGGCCGCCGTCGCGGGTCTGGTAGCTGAAGTACGGCTTCTCGACGGCCCCGGTCCCCGCGGCGTACAGGCTCTCGCAGAGCGGGAGGTTCAGTGCGTCCCAGCCCGGCTGGACCGCCGAGGCGACGTAGTTGCCCTCGTAGCACGGCCAGCCGCGGTTGATCGGGGCGTTCACCTGGGTGACGTCGGGGACCCGGTTGACCTCTTCGGCCTTGCTGGCGCCGACGTCGGCCGACCACAGCTCGTTGCTGAGCCCGCTGCCGTCGGCCTTGGGCCGGAACGTGAGCCGCCAGGGGTTTCGCTGCCCGAAGGCGACCAGCCAGCTGGTGGCGTTCGCCTGGGTCGGAGTGACGCCCGTGTCGGGGTTCATCCTGACCACCGAGCCGTCCACGCCCAGCGGGTCGCTCGAGCTCCGGTAGTCCTGCGAGCGCAGCGATCCGCCCTCGTTGGTCGGGTCGGCGCACGGGTTGGCGTACTGGCCGTAGTCGAGGGTGTCGAAGCTCGCCCCCTCACCCGAGGAGGCGTAGAGCTTGCCGTCCGGCCCGAAGGCGACGTCGCCGGACGCGTGGCTGCCGAACTGGTAGCAACCGCTCGCCAGCAGCTCCACCTCGCTGCCCGGCGCCATCACCCAGCCGTTGGCGCCCTGGGTGGCGGTCAGCCTGGTGACGCGGTCCATGCCGACGCATCCGGTGATCGAGGTGTCCCCCGGGTCGGCCGGCTGCGGGCAGGTGTCGTAGGCCTGGCCGGGAGGCCCCCATCTCGGGACCACCGGCGGGTTGTCGCGTGGGTCGCGGTTGTAGCTGTAGTTGACGTAGATGTAGGGCCGGGTGGGGAACTGCGGGTCCACGGCGATCCCGGTGAGCCCGCGGTCGTGGTAGTTGTGCACCTGCTGGGTCAGGTTCGCGAAGTCCGTCGAGGAGGCGTTGCCCTCGAACTGGCCCGTCGCGCCGTTGTAGTCGAAGGACTTGATCACCCCGGTCTTCAACGCGACGAAGGCGGTCCCGTTGGGGGCGAAGTCGACCGAGGTGGCCTCGGTGATGTTGCCGATGACCTTCACGTCCGCGAAGCCCGTCGGCAGGCTCGGGTTGCCGGCGAGCGGTCCGTCCTGCTCCGCGGCGGTGTGCCCAGCTCCGACGATCGAGTTCTGGAACGTGCCCGGTGGGTGCGCGTGGGTCCGGCCGGCGTGCTCGTCGGTTGAGCGCCGGAGGGCCTCCCCGGCGTCGGCGTACGCGGTCCCGCCATCGCGGTCGGCGACGGCGGTGGCGCCCGCGGGGACGACCAGCAACCCCGCGACCACGGCGGCCAGCAGTGCAGTGAGCGCGCGATGACGCCTCGCACGTCCCATGTTTCTCCCCCCAGAGAACGGCCAGAGACCAGGTGCAGGATATGTGGCCGGGCGATTCGTGCGGCTTTCGCGCGTCAGGTGGTCCAGAACGCCCGGCCGCGTGCTCTCAGCGCCGACTCAGGCGTGGCTGGCAGAGTTGGGCCCGTGAGCAGCCCCGTTGCAGGCAAGCAGCGCGTCCTTGTCGTCGACGACGACAAGGCCGTGCGTGAGTCTCTGCGCCGCTCGCTCGAGTTCAACGGCTACGACGTCGCGGTGGCCTGCGACGGCGCCGAGGCGCTCGCCGGACTGGCCGCGGCCGGCGGCGGCTCGGCACCGGACGTGGTCGTGATGGACGTGATGATGCCCCGCCTGGACGGCATCGAGACCACCCGCGCGCTGCGGGCCGCCGGCAACGACGTACCGATCCTGGTGCTGACCGCGCGCGACGCGGTCGGCGACCGGGTCGAGGGTCTGGACGCCGGGGCCGACGACTACCTCACCAAGCCCTTCGCGCTGCAGGAGCTCCTGGCCCGGCTGCGCGCACTGTTGCGCCGGGCCACGGTGCCGGCCGGGGAGGCCGACGAGGTCCTGTCCTTCTCCGACCTGTCGATGGACATCGCGACCCGCGACGTGCGCCGGGGCGGCCGGGCCATCGAGCTGACCCGCACCGAGTTCACCCTCCTCGAGATGTTCCTGCGCCGCCCCCGCCGGGTGCTGGAGCGCAGCTTCATCCTCGAGGAGGTCTGGGGTTACGACTTCCCGACGACGGCCAACTCCCTCGAGGTCTACGTCGGCTACCTGCGTCGCAAGACCGAGGCGGAGAACGAGTCGCGGCTGATCCACACCGTGCGCGGGGTCGGGTACGTCTTGAAGGAAACGTGAGCATCCTCCCCCTGGGCTTCGACCCCAACGGGCGCTGGCACTACCGTCGATCGCTGGCCAGCCGGGTCACGGTGCTGACCACCATGGCGGTCGGCCTGGCCGTCGCCATCGTGGCGCTGGGTGCCTACGTCACCGTCCGGATGCAGCTGCAGTCGTCACTGGACGACTCGCTGGTCGACCGGGCCAAGACCTCGTCGGCCGCCATCGAGCAGGCCGACGCGCTCAACGAAGCAGGCATCACGCCGACGTACCTGCTCGCGTCCACCGACGTGCGCATCGGGTGGATCCGGGGCGACGGTCAGGTCAACTTCCCCGACACCGGTGACGTCATCCGTCTCGACGACCACGAGCTGGCAGTGGCGACCGGCGACTCGAAGATGAGCCTGCGCACCGTGCGTGCCGGGGGCACGGACTACCGGGTGGTGGCCGTCCCCATCCCGGCGCGGCCGGGCTTCGCGCTGGTCCTCGCCCAGTCGCTGACGCCCCAGCAGCACGTGCTCACCAAGCTCGGCCTGGTCACCCTGCTCTTCGGCATCGCCGGGATCATCACCGCCGGCGTGGCCGGCTGGGCGGTGGCCCGCAACGGACTGCGCCCGGTGCGGCGGCTGACCGCGGCCGCCGAGGACATCGCCCGCACCGAGCGGCTGGCGCCGATCCAGGTCGAGGGCGACGACGAGATCGCCCGGCTCGCCTCGGCGTTCAACCAGATGCTCGCCTCGCTCGCGGCATCCCGTGACCGGCAACGACGGCTGGTCGCCGATGCCGGCCACGAGCTGCGCACCCCGCTCACCTCGCTGCGCACAAACATCGACCTGCTCACCCAGGCCGGCGCCTCGCTGCCGGACGACGCCCGGGCCGAGCTGCTCACCGACGTGCGCGCGCAGCTGGAGGAGCTGACCACCCTGGTCGGCGACCTCGTCGAGCTGGCCCGCGACGAGCCCACGCCCGCCGTCATCGGCACCGTCGAGCTCCACGAGGTGCTAGAACAGGCCGTCGCGCGGGTGCGCCGGCGCGCGCCGTCGTTGGCGTTCCTGGTCAGCGCCGACCCGTGGTACGTCGAGGGCGACAGCGCCGCCGTCGAGCGCGCGCTCACCAACCTCCTCGACAACGCCGCGAAGTGGAGCCCACCCGCCGGCACCGTCACGGTCGCGCTGCGCGGCGGCGTGCTGACCGTCGACGACCAGGGGCCCGGCATCGCCGAGGAGGACCTGCCCCACGTCTTCGAACGCTTCTACCGCTCCGATGTCTCCCGGGCGATGCCCGGCTCCGGTCTGGGGCTCTCGATCGTCGCCCAGGTCACCGAGCGGCACGCCGGCACCATCCAGGCCGGCCGCTCCCCCTCCGGCGGCACCCGGATGACCCTCCGCCTCCCGGGTGCCTCGTCGCCCAAGCCCGCCGAGCCGCCCGTGGTGGCGCCCACCAAGGAGACGCTCATCGGCTGATCGCGGTCCCGCCTCAGCCGGCGCGGGCCACGCCCAGGGAGTCGGACAGCTCATCCATCGTGTCGATGCCCTGCCAGCCCTTGCCGGTCGGCTGATCTCCCCAGGCGACCTCGAAGGAGTCCGGCGAGGTCTCGACGATCAGCCCCTCGGCCGCCGTCTCCATGACCGAGGACTCGCGAGGAGCAGCGTCGGGCCGGGGCCAGGAGCTGGGGTCACCGAAGACGAGAACGCGAGTCCCGGCCGGCAACCCCGCGGCCACCGCGTCGACCGGGGTCGGGTTGGTGGTCGCCCAGTCGAACAGCACGGTGACGGTCGGCACCGCCTCGCCCTTCAGCATCTTCGTGACCTGGACGTCGATCAGCATCAGGCCCTGGTCCTCAGGACCGACGTCGACGGTCGCCGGGTAGATCCGGGTGATGACGCCGTCCGCGGCCATCGAGACGCGCGACAGCTGCTTGGCCGGCGACGCGAAGGGCTGGTAGTCGCCCCCGAGATGTCAGGGACGGGTGACTACTTGGACGCATCCGCCTCGGTGAGCTCGTGGGTCATGCGCTGGCGCTCTCCGGGGCTCACGGAGTCGGCCACGTAGACCGTGAGCTCCGCGGAGTTCGTGGCGCGAGTGCCCAGCACCTGGTCCGGTGCGTAGCCGGTGATCCGGTACGTCGTGATCGTCGCTGAGGAGTCGTCGAACACCGGGCCGGGGGCGTCCTCGCCGACGTCGTGACAGCTCGACTGCTGCGCAGTGCCCAGCTCGACCGCCGGCGTGCTCGTGACGCCGACCGAAGAGAAGACGACGCCGTCGGCTTTGATCAGCACCGCGCAGTCGCTCGATCCTTCGTCGTCGTCCCCACCGCCCACGGCGGAGCAGCCGGTCGTCAGGACGAGCAGGGTCAGCCCCACTGCAACGGGCGCGTTCACACGCCACCTCATACCGCTGGGACGAGCAAGGAGCCTTGACGGTTCCACCGGCATCGCTACTGCCCGATGATGTTCGGGTCCCGCCAGGATCGTTCGAACGGCAGCCGCCAGGCGTACGGCGCAACCAGCTGGTGGATGGCGTTGGGGCCCCAGGAGCCCGGGGAGTAGGCACGCACCGGCGGCGGGTTCTGGATGAGTGGGATCGACCTCTCCCAGAGCGTCTCGATGCCGGCCGCGGTCGTGAACAGCGTGTGGTCACCGCGCATGGCATCGAGGATGAGCCGCTCGTAGGCCTCCAGCACACCGCCGGACGAGGCGGTCTCGTGGGTGGCGAACTGCATCGACAGCTTCTCGAGCTGCATCCCGGGCCCGGGCCGCTTGCCGTAGAAGGACAGCGACATCCGGGACTGGTCGGCCAGGTCGAAGGTGAGGTGGTCGGGGCCCTGCATGCCGGCGTTCGACCCGGCCGGGAACATCGAGAGCGGCGGCTCCTTGAACGCGATGGAGATGATGCGTGCGCCCTCGGCGAGCTTCTTGCCGGTGCGCAGGAAGAACGGGACCCCTGCCCAACGCCAGTTGTCGATCTCGATCCGCAGCGCGATGAAGGTCTCGGTGTCGGAGTACTCCGCCACGGCCTCCTTCCCGCGGTAGCCGTTGTACTGACCGCGGACGACGTCGTGCGGCTCGATCGGCTTCATCGACCGGAAGACCTTGAGCTTCTCGTCGCTGATCGGTCCCGGCAGCAGCGAGGTCGGCGGCTCCATCGCCATGAACGCCAGCACCTGCATCAGGTGGGTGACGACCATGTCCCGGTAGGCGCCGGTGGACTCGTAGAAGGCGGTCCGGCCCTCGAGCCCCAGCGTCTCGGGGACGTCGATCTGCACGTGCTGGATGAAGTTGCGGTTCCAGATCGGCTCGAAGAGCCCGTTGGCGAAGCGGAACGCGAGGATGTTCTGCGCCGCCTCCTTGCCGAGGAAGTGG
>Ga0075363_100000350_pt1 | contig 13832 bp, 14 predicted proteins | sample EndMetdeltDD1763_FD_71470 | JGI IMG/M metagenome (GOLD analysis project Ga0075363, IMG submission 71470) | Populus endosphere microbial communities from Tennessee, USA - Endosphere MetaG P. deltoides DD176-3 | ecosystem: Host-associated > Plants > Roots > Endosphere | place: USA: Tennessee...
TACCTCGGTGTGATCGAGGGCCGCGCGAAGACCGGCGTCAACGGGTCCGTCTGGCAGGTCGCAACGGTGCACGCACTGCAGGAGGGCGGGCTGTCGCGGCCGAACGCGCTGGCTGAGATGCTGCGACTTTACTGTGAGCGCATGCATAGCAACGAGCCCGTCCACACCTGGGGTGGGCCGTGACCAGAACACTGATCGTGATCGCGACGCTGGTGTTCGTCCTTGCGGGGTGCCAGAGCCACGCCGCGCAGGCTGACCCGATCGAGGCGGGACTCGGCCAGGAGTTCGTACTGGGCGGCGGGCAGCAGGTCGCGATCCGCGGCACCGATCTGCGCCTGCGGTTCACCGACGTGCTCGAGGACTCCCGCTGCCCCACCGACGTGGAGTGCTTCTGGACCGGCCAGGCCCGTATTGCCGTCGACGCCGGGCTGGGGCAGGACACACCGACGTCCCTGGAGTTCAACACCAATCCGGCGCCAGGGCAGGGCAAGCTGACGAACGACCTCGGCGGCTACACCATCGAGCTTAAATCGCTCGACCCATATCCGAAGACCCCCGACGATTCGCCTGCGCTGACGGATTACAGCGCAACGCTTTTGGTGCAAAAGTCGGCTTGAACTACGTTGGATGTCATGGCATCAGATGACGTGATGGAGTGGGACGACGCCTACCAGGAGAGCGGGCCCTTCCAAGGGCCGCCACCGTGGAACATCGGCGAACCGCAGCCAGAACTCGCCGCGCTGATTCAGAGCGACAAGATCCGCAGCGACGTCCTGGACGCCGGCTGTGGATATGCCGAACTGTCGCTGGCACTCGCCGCTGCGGGCCACACGGTCGTCGGGATCGACCTGACGCCAACCGCCATCGCAGCCGCCACCAAGGCTGCCGAAGAGCGCGGTTTGACCAACGCGACGTTCGTTCAAGACGACATCACGTCGTTCGGCGGCTATGACGGGCGGTTCAACACCATCGTCGACAGCACCCTGTTCCATTCACTGCCGGTCGAGGGCCGCGATGGTTACCTCCGGGCGGTACACCGGGCGGCGGCACCGGCAGCGACCTTCTACATCCTGGCGTTCGCCAACGGCGCGTTCCCGCCGGGAGACTTCGGCCCGAACACCGTCAGTGAGGACGAGTTGCGCCAAGCCGTCTCGAAGTATTGGACGATCGACGAGATCCGGCCGGCGTTCATCCACGCGACGATGACCGCCGCCATTCCCGCCGAGGCGCCGTTCACAATGCCAACCTTCGAGAAAGACGAGAAGGGCAGGGACAAGATGCCTGCGTTCCTTCTCACCGCACACAAGGTCGACTAGGTCGCGGCGGCCAGCGCCTTCACGAACTGCTCGAGTTCCTCCGCGGTGACATCGACGTGAGGTGACGCCCGCAGCACCGGCGACGCCATCTCGAAAGGTGCCCGCAGCACTTCGGCGAATGTGGTGACGATTCCGTGTTCGGCGATCAGCTGTGCTCGCACCTGTTGGGGGTCGGCGCCGTCGACGGGCTCCAGTGTCGTGATCGCCGTCGGTTCATCGGCCGCCTCGACCACCCGCCAGCCCGTGACGTCGGCGAGCGCCTCGCGGGTCAGCGCACCCACCTCGGCCAGCCGTTTCCCGACCTGCGCGGGTCCGGCCGCCAGGTACTCACCCAGAGCCACCGAATAGCCCACGCGGGCAGCCACATTGGCTTCACCCTGTTCGATGTGCTGCAGCACGGACAGTTCGAGACCCCACCCCGGCGGGGGCAACCGCGGCTGAAGTCGCTGCGCGACGTCCGGGTGTATTCCCAGAAAGCCGACGCCGCGTGGACCCGCCACCCACTTGCGTGACGAGCTGTAGATCGCGGAAGGTGCCACGGCGCAATCGAGGTGGCCCAGTGCCTGCGCCGCGTCGATCACCAGCGGCAGCTCCAAGCCCCGGCACACGTCGGCGAGTGCAGCCATCGGCTGGGCGGTGCCGCGGTGGCTCGCCAGAGCGGTCAGGTGCACGAGTCCGGGCCGTTCGGTAGACAGTGCCTGCGCCGCGGCGTCGACATCGAGCCGACCGTCACCGTCCACCGGCAGCGGACGCACGTCAAACCCGTTGGCGGCCATGATCGCCAGGTTGGGCCCGTACTCGCCGGGCAGGCACGCGAGGGTGCGGTCACCGGACCAGCTGGACAGCAGGATGTCGAGTGCGTTGTTGGCGCCGGTGGTGTAGGCGAAGTCGGCGCCGTCCAGACCGGTCAGCACACCGAGTGCGGCGCGGCCCGCGTCGAGCACCGGTGCGGCGGCTGCGGCGGCGACGTATCCGCCGACTTCGGCTTCGTGGCGGGCGTGCTGCGCCGCGGCATCGATGACCGCGAAGCTCTGCCGTGAGCAGGCGGCACTGTCCAGATGCACACCCGCGACGGGTGGCCTGGCGGCGCCCCACTTCTCGGCGAGACTCCCCGAAGCAGACATCACGGTGCCGACAGTGACAGGCCGAAGTCACCGGCGCCGTCGGTCCACCAGTGTGTGCGGCGCAGACCGGAGTCGGCCAGTTCGGCGGCGACGCCGTCGGGGCGGAACTTGCATGACACCTCGGTGAGCATCTCCTCACCGTCGGCGAAATCGATGGCGAGGTCTAGTGCCTTCACCTGCACACGCTGGGCACGGCCGGCGCGCAACCACATCTCGATGCGCTCCTCATCGGCGTTCCATTTCGCGACGTGCTCGAACGTGTCGAGGTCGAAATCGGCGTCCAGTTCACGGTTGACCACAGCGAGCACGTTGCGATTGAACTGCGCGGTGACGCCCGCGCTGTCGTCGTACGCCCGCACCAACCGATCGGTGTCCTTGACCAAATCGGTGCCCAGCAGCAGGGTGTCGCCCGGTTGCAGCGTCTCGGCGAGTGCGGCAAGGAAGTCGGCCCGCGGGCCGGGGGTGAGGTTCCCGATGGTCGAGCCCAGGAAGACGACAAGCCGGCGGCCGACGCGGGGGATCTTGCCGAGATGTTCCTCGAAGTCTCCGCATACGGCGTCGACCTCGACGCCCGGGTATTCCTGCTCGATGGCGGATCCGGCTGCCTTGAGCACCGAGGCGTCGACGTCGAACGGGATGAATCGGCGCAGGGATCCGTTGTCGCGCAGAGCGTCCAACAACATGCGGGTCTTTTCCGAGGTCCCGCTGCCCAGCTCGACGAGCGTGTCCGCCCCCGACGCCACCGCGATCTCCGCGGAACGCTCGCGCAGGATCTGCGCCTCCGTGCGGGTCGGGTAATACTCGGGCAGTCGGGTGATCTGGTCGAACAGATCGCTGCCGACGGAGTCGTAGAACCACTTCGGCGGCAACGATTTCGGGGTCTGCGTCAAACCGTCGCGCACATCACGTCGCAAGGCTTCCCCCGCCGAATCCGCGGACAGGTAGTTCGAAAGAGCGAACGTCATCACGATCCTTTCAGTGGGATCAACTCGATGTCGGTGCCGACGACGGAGACCAGGTGGCGGTCGGGAATCTCCTGCCAGTCGGGGTTGTCGTCGTACGGTTCGCTGGCCAGCACCACGCCGTCGACGCGCCGCAGCACCGACAGGGTGTCACCCCAGGTGGTGGCGACCAGCCGGGAACCGTTGCTCGCCAGTATGTTCAGGCGGGCATTGGGATCGGAGGCGGCCACCTCGACGATGGTGTCGCCGAGCGCATCCAGCCCCCGTTCGAAGATCAGTGCAGCCAATATCGCGCTGTCGCAGGTTGATTCGGCCTTCGCGGACAACGGCAGTACCGCTCGGTCGACGAGCCCGTTGTGCGACAGCAGCCACTCGCCGTCGGTGAACGGTGCGGATGCCGAGGGCTCGATCGGCATGCCGACGCTGGCCGACCGCACTGCCGCGACGACGCATCCGCTGCGCAGCGCGGGCGCCACCGACGCGAACGAGGCATCTCCCCACAGCGGTGCGGCACTGCGCCACCGTCGAGGTGTGTGATCGTCGAAGAATCCGACACCCCAGCCGTCGGCGTTCATCAGCCCGTGCTTCTGCCTGCGCGGCGAATATGACTGCACCAGAAGGCCATTCGCCGGTTCGATCACCAATGACGCGACGGACACCGGTGCGCCGAGCCAGCCGAGGTGTCGGCACATCAGCCGACATCCCAGGCCAGGCGCACACCGGAGAAGATCTGCCTGCGGATCGGGTGGTCCCAGTTCCGGAAGCTCGGCCGAACGATGCTCGGTGCGACCGCCCATGCCCCGCCGCGCAGCACCTTGTAGTCGCCGTCGAAGAAGGGCGCCGAGTACTGCTCGTAGAGCATCGGCGTGAAGCCCGGCCACGGCCGCAGAGGCGACGTCGTCCACTCCCACACGTCACCGAGCATCTGCTCGGCGCCGTACGCCGAAGCGCCCGCCGGATACGCGCCCACCGGCGCGGGCCGAAGGGCGTCGCCGCCGAGGTTGGCCAGGTGCTTCGTCGGCTCCGACGATCCCCACGGATAGCGGCGGCGCGCGTTCGTCGCGGGATCCCACGCGCAGGCCTTCTCCCACTCCTGTTCGGTGGGGAGCCGCGCGCCTGCCCACGCCGCGTACGCCTCGGCTTCGAAGAACGTCACGTGCTGGACGGGCTCGTCGGCTGGGATGTCCTCCACATGACCGAAGCGGGTGCGTGTGCCGGCCAGATCCCCTGAGAGGTTCCAGAACTCCGGTGCCCGCAGATTCGCTTCCAGCCGGTGCGCCCACCCGCGTTCGGACCACCAACGCTGTTGGTCGTAGCCGCCGTCGTCGATGAATCCCCGCCACTCGCCGTTGGTGACGGGCACCGTGCCGATGCGGAAGGCAGGCAGGTCGACCACGTGTGCTGACCGCTCGTTGTCCAATGAGTGCGGCTCGGTGACCGCGTCGACCCCGAGGACAAACTCCCCGGCGGGGACGAGCACCGACGTCCCGGCGACTCCGGCCCGTCCCGACGGCAGCGGCGTGCCACGGTCGAGCAACGCGGGACCGCTGCGCAGGTTCAGCGCCTGCAGCATCGTCTCGTCGTGCTGGTTCTCATGGCTGACCACCAGGCCGAAGTTGAACTCGTCACCGTCTTCCGGCAGCGCGTCGAGGCTGTCGAGCGCCTTGTTGCGCACCATCGAGCAGTAGGACCTGGCCTCGGCGGGCGACAGCAGCGGCAGGTCCACGCGGCTGGCCCGGGAGTTGAGGAAGGCGTCGTAGTACCGCTCGACCTTCGGATCGAGAAGCCCGGGACGGTCAGGATTGTTGCCGCGCAGCAGCCACAGTTCTTCCTGCCAGCCGATGTGGGCGAGGTCCCACACCAACGGACTCATCAACGGGTTGTACTGCCGGTGCAGTTCGGCATCGTCGAAGTCGACCAGCCGCAGAGTCCGGTCGCGTGCCGTGGTGAGTTCGCGTGCGAGTCTCTCGCGTACCGTCACGACTCCCCTTGCGCCAGTTGAGTGACCGCCGCTGCGATCCCGTGCTTGACGACCCGGTCGGAGAAATCGTCGGCCGGGGACCGTCCCTGTTCCACCGAACGCACCAACTGCTGCATCGATTCCTCGAGTTCGGCGGGCGCCTTTTCGGCGGCAACCTGCACGCAGCGCAGGGCGGCGTCGGCCAGCCTGCGGTCACCGAGTCCGATCTGCGCGGCGCGGTCCCACGCCGTCGCGACCGACTCGGTGGCCTCCGCGGCGATGTCTGCGGCCGAGGGATCGTCGAGCAGCGTGACGAGCGTGAACGCGACAGCCGGCCACACCGCGTCCGGGACGCTGTCGAGGTAGCGGATCTCAAGCCAGCGGCGCGGCCGCACCGGCGGGAACAACGTGGTCAGGTGGTAATCCAAGTCGGCGTGCGTGGGCCTGCGATCACCGAGCATCACCCGGCCGTCGGCCCAGTCCGCGAACGGCACCCAGGTGGTCACCGCGGCCACGTTCGGTGTGTTGACCAGCATCACGGGTGCCTTCAGCGCATATCTGGCCCAGTCGCTGGACGGGTCGTCACCGCTGGCGCCGAGGACAGGCCCGCAGCGCGCCGAGTCCAGTTGGCTCCACACGTGTTGACGTGCCGACCGCCACCCCGCGAACTTGCCGCCGAGCAGTGGTGAGTTGGCGGAGATCGCGATCATCGTCGGCCCGAGCGCGTGCGCGAGCCGCACCCGGTCGGCCCAGCTTTCCCGCGGCCCGGCGTCGAGGTTGATCTGAATGGAGGCCGTCGACGTCATCATGGCCGCACCGGCAGCGCCGGTATCACTGGCCTTGAAGAACGTCTCCATCGCCTGATAGCGAGGGCCGGGGTTGACCCGTTTGGCCGGGCGCAGCGGGTCGGCGCCGAGCAGCACCAAACCCAGACCCGCCTGCGCGAAGGACGCCCGCAACGCGGCGCGGTCCGCCTGCATTGCGATGATCGCAGGAACCGGCCCGTCCATCGGAGGTCCGGAGAGTTCGACGGCACCGCCGGGTTCGACCGTGATCGCGCTGCCGCCGGGCAGCGTCGGGATGTCCGAGATGATCGCGTTGATTTCATCCCAGCCGGGCCGGCGCATCGGGTCGGTCAAGTCGAAGCAGTGCGCCTCCACCTCCAGGCCGACGGTACCGACGGGACCGTCGGTCAGACAGTGGTCACCGACATACCGGTGCGCATCATTTGCGCTGGTCAGCTCTTCATTCTGGGGTTCGATCGGGTGCGCGTCGTCCACATCGGACGTCATGGCGAAGGTCATGTCTTCCGGCCCCTTCCGGGTAGGGAACGATCGCGTCCTTCACTACATCTTCCAGACCACACCGACAAAGTCCCGCGATTTTTCGTGTGACTTCGATGGTGGGGGTACTCAGATGTCCTTCTCGTTACTGTCCCAGAGTGTTCTGCATGGCACCAGCCAGCACATTCACGGCCGGGCCGCCGTTGCCGGACTGACAGACTTTCGCCTGCAGCAGAACGTTCTCCCGTTTCCGGGTCGTGTTGAAGCACCGGCGGTCCGTACCCGCCTCCTGCTTGACCCAATCGGCGTCGGTGGCGGTGGCCGGCCCGCCTGTGAAGGTCCACACCTGGGTGCTCAGGTTGTCCAGATGCATCGCGGTCGTCTGGCCGTTGCAGCCCACAGTGCGGTCGACGAGGCGACGGAAAGCCCGGTCGGCGGCGTCATTGGTGGCGAAGACGCCGATCGCCTGCTTGACGAAATGGGTCTGATCGTCGGGCCCCGTCTGTGTCACAGAGCCGTTGAACGAAGCCAGGTCCGGATCCGCGTACACGTCGGGCAGACCCACGTCGGCCCAGTTGTTGCACGCGGCGTTGTCGACATAGAACGACTGGAACGGCGCGGTGTACGTCCACTCGAACCGCATCGTTGCGCCGATGATGTTGCCCACCGAACCCTTGGGCATCACGGCGTAATTCACGACGCCCGGATCGGATGGCCGTGCCGAAGCCTCCCCGGGCGGCGCCGTCAGCGACAGGCCGGCGGCAACACCGACACCGGCAAGGACGGCGAGCCGCCGGGGCATCACACCTAGACCTTTGCCGACAGCTTGACGTCGATGTTGCCGCGGGTGGCCTTCGAGTACGGGCAGAACTGGTGAGCCTTCTCCATCAGCTCCTCCGCGGCGGCCTGCTCGAAACCGGGCAGGTAGCCGATCAGATGGGCGTTGATGGCGAACCCACCTTCTGGATCCTTGCCGAATCCCACCTGAGCGGTGATCGCGCTGGCGTCGTCGACCTGAATCTTCTCCTTGCCGGCGACCGCGCGAAGCGCGCCCAGGAAACAGGCCGCGTACCCGGCCGAGAAGAGCTCCTCGGGGTTGGTGCCGACGCCGCTGCCACCCATCTCCTTCGGGTGGTTCGTATTCAGATCGATGCGGTCGGTCGAGGACTTCACATGGCCTTCGCGGCCGCCTCCGGTTGCGGTGGATTCTGACGTGAAAAGAACTTCGATGCTCATGGGCTCGATCATGCCAGCCTCGGTTCAGACGGCAAGATGGCCGCCTGAACCGAGGCGCGGTGAGCTAGCCCTGTTTGGCGCGCACACCTTCCTCGATCTTCTTGCCGAGGTCGGGGTCGACGTTCGTCCAGTACTGGAACACCCGCGACAGCACGGGCTCACGCACACCGTCGAGTACGTGGCCGATGATGTTGTTGGCCAAGCGATCCCGTGCGGCGTCGTCGAGCACCTCGCGCACCATCGTGCCCGCCTGCCCCCAGTCGTCGTCCTCGGCGCGCAGCGCATACGCCGTGCGCACCATGTCACCGTCTGACGCCCAGTGGACCTCGGACGCACGTTTCGGGTCGGCCTCCGGACCGCCCATCGAGTTCGGCGCATACACCGGATCGGTGGCGTTGCGGATGCGCATCGCCCCGTCCTTGGAGTACGCGCGCACCTCGACATGCGGCTCGTTGACCGGGATCTGCTTGTAGTTCACACCGAGTCGCGCGCGGTGAGCATCGGAGTAGGAGAACCCGCGGGCCAGCAGCATCTTGTCCGGGCTCAGCCCGGTGCCCGGGACGATGTTGTTCGGCTCGAAGGCGGCCTGCTCGATTTGCGCGTGGTAGTCCTCGACGTTGCGGTTCAGCGTCATCTTCCCGACCTCGTGCAGCGGGTAATCGCCGTGCGGCCACACCTTCGTGAGGTCGAAGGGGTTGTACCTGTAGGTCTTGGCCTCCTCGAACGGCATGACCTGAACGAACAGCGTCCAGCTCGGGAAGTTGCCGTCCTCGATCGAGGTGAACAGGTCGCGCTGGTGGTAGTCGCCGTCTTCGCCTGCCAGCCGGTCGGCGTCCTCCTGGGTGAGGAAGTCGATGCCCTGGTCGGTCTTGAAGTGGTACTTCACCCAGAACATCTCGTCGTTCGCATTGAGCCAGCTGTAGGTGTGGCTGGAGTAGCCGTTCATGTTGCGCCACGTCTTCGGAATGCCGCGGTCGCCCATCAACCAGGTGACCTGGTGCGCGGACTCCGGCGAGAGCGTCCAGAAGTCCCACTGCATGTGGTGATCGCGAAGGTTGTTGGCCGCCATGCGTTTCTGTGAGCGAATGAAGTTCTGGAACTTCATCGGGTCACGTATGAAGAACACCGGGGTGTTGTTGCCGACCATGTCGAAGTTGCCATCGCTGGTGTAGAACTTCAGCGCGAAACCGCGCGGGTCACGCCACGTGTCCGGGCTGCCGCGCTCACCGGCGACCGTGGAGAATCTGGCCACCATCTCTGTCTTGGTGCCGGGCTGAAGGAAAGCGGCCTTGGTCCACTTGCTGACGTCGGCGGTCACCTCGAAGTGGCCGAACGCGCCGCCGCCCTTGGCGTGCGGCTGGCGCTCCGGAATGCGCTCCCGGTTGAAGTTGGCCATCTGCTCGATCAGGTAGTGGTCCTGCAGCAGGATCGGGCCGTCGGAGCCGACGGTGAGCGAATGCTCTTGGCTGGGGGCCGGGCTGCCGGCATCGTTCGTCGTGTACTTATCGGTCATCGAATGTCATCTCCTCGACGAAATTGGCGAGGCCATTGGGCCGGGCCTCGCTCAGGAGAGTCCCCCGAAATGGATCCGTTCAAAACATGTGCCCCGGTTGTCACGGCGATCCACGTTTTGCAGGTCTGCACTCGCAGTTCTCCTGCAAAACGTGGACTCGTGAGGCGCTAGGGGCGAGGCGGTGTGGTCGTCGACCCCGGGGACGGTGGCTGGCCGGGCTGCGACGGCTCGGAACGCGGCCCACCAGGGCCGAAGCCGCCGGGAGGACCGAATCCCGGCCCGGGACGCTCGAATCCGCCACCGGGTGGCAAGGGGAACATCGGCGGCGGACCGCCGCGGAAAACCGCGTAGCCGTGGTCGCCCTTGTGTCCACCGGGGCCGCCCTGATGCCCGCCGCTGTGCGCTCCGAGGATGAAGCCGGAGAAGAAGACCACTGCAACGATGAACACGACGCCCGCGACGATGCCGACCCACGCGGCGATCGCGGGCGCCTTCGAGCGGCGCGGTTCCTCGAGCACAACGGGCTGTGCGGGTGGCGGGGCGACGACCGGGCCGGTCGCGGGTTCGGAGGACGTCGGTGTTTCGCTCATGACGACGATCATGCAGACCGTCCTGATGTGCCCGTGATGTATTACCTATGAATCAGCTGTGTAACCGGATGGGTTCAGAGACCGGTGGTCAGCACCGGCAGGTTGATAACCGGGAGCTTGGGGTGCTTCGTCGGCTGCGGCGCGGGGGTCACCTCGGTCAGCGCCGGCGAACCTCCACCTCCCAGTGGTGTGCTGAGTCCTGTCCCCGCGCGTTCCGGCGGCGTGGTGACGACGATCGACCCGCGGCGGCAGGAGGCGATCATGCCGTCGACGAAGACGTCGTCGCCGTTGTCGATGGCGGCACCCTTGTAGTTGCAACCGCTGCTTTCGTCGGCAAGAGCCGTCGCCGGAGCGATGGACAGGATGGCCAGCGCGCCGAGAAGCGTCGCGGTGCATTTGAAGCTGTTGTTGGACTTGATCATTGGAGTTCCTCCCGAGAGTTTGGCCAGATGCGCTTCGTCGCTGGAGAAATAGTCCCGAGAATGCGGAGCGCGGGTAATCGCCCACAAGTCAGAGTTCGCTCGTGCGAGGGAAGGTTTTCCTATCCGCCGGGTAAGGGTCTTGACGTTTGACGACCCCCGCGCCGGGTAGTTCTGGCCCCATGACCTCGCTATGGCTGGCCGACCAGGCTGAATCCGGCAGCGCGCAGCGCAGTATCGAAGGCGTCCGCGACACATCCGACGTGGTGGTTGTCGGTGCCGGAATCACCGGCATGACAACGGCAGTGCTACTCGCCAGGGCAGGTAAGCGGGTGACCGTCGTCGAAGCCCAGTACCTCGGAGCCGGGGCGACGGGCAACACCACTGGGAAGGTGAGCCTGCTGCAGGGCACCAAGCTGTCTCGAATCGCTGCCAAGCACGGCCGGGAAGTACTTCGCGACTACGTGACCGGAAACACCGAGGGCCGCGATTGGTTACTGCACTACTGCGAGCAACACGGGGTGGATGTTCAGCGCGAGGACGATTACTCCTACGCCCAGCAAGCGGACGGTGTGGACAGCGCGAAGTCCGTGCTTGCAGCCACCCGGGAAGCCGGACTCGATGGCGCCCAGTGGTCCGAGGATGCGGATGTCCCCTTTCCGTTCAGCGGCGGCGTGCGTCTGCGAGACCAGGCGCAGATCGACCCCATGCCGTTGCTCAATGCCCTGGTGGCCGAACTCGAGAGCCACGGCGGCAGCTTGTTTGAAGGTGTCCGCGCCACGTCGATATCCGGTACGGGTCCGGTGCGGATTTCCTTGCAGGGCACAGAATGGGCTGGAAACGGGCAGCAGCAACAGGTTTCGATAACCACCCAGCAATGCGTATTGGCCACCGGCATACCGATCTTGGATCGCGGTGCATTCTTCGCACGGGTGAAGCCGCAGCGCTCCTACTGCCTTGCCTTCGACGTACCAGGCGACATCACGCGATCCATGTTCATCTCCGTGGACTCACCCACGCGGTCGGTGCGCTACGCGCCGACGGCAGCGGGCGAGAAGCTCATCGTCGGGGGTGCCGGACATACCGTCGGCCGTTCCGATTCGGCGGCCAGCGGAATCGAGGAGCTCACGAAATGGGCCGTCCTTCACTACCCGGGTGCGGTCCGTACTCACTTCTGGTCCGCTCAGGACTACACCCCCATCGACGAACTGCCCTACGTCGGCCCGTTGCTGCCCAAGCTCGAAAACATCCTCGTCGCTACGGGTTTCGACAAGTGGGGCATGTCGAATGGCGTCGCCGCGGCGCTGGCGCTTTCGTCCCAGATGCTCGGTGGCCGGATGGACTGGCGCCAGGCTTTCGCGAGTTGGAACCCACATGAAGCCGCCGGACTCACCACCGCCCTGAAGTCGAATCTCGAGGTGGGCTTCAACTTGGCCAAGGGATGGGTAACGCCGCTGCTGGCATCGCGGGAAACCCCGGGTGAGGGCGACGGTGTCGTGACTGGCCCACCATGGCACTTACGCGCCCAGAGCACGGTCGACGGCCAAACGCGGGTTGTCTCCCCGGTGTGTCCACATCTCGGCGGCATCGTGAGTTGGAACGACGCCGACTGCACCTGGGAGTGCCCGCTGCACGGTTCCCGCTTCGCCCCCGACGGCACCCTGCTGGAAGGTCCTGCCACGAAATCGCTGACGGCCTAGGGCTTGAACGGGTTCACCGCGAATTGGATGACGCGATACGGAGTTCCGCCGCGGGCGGTGGTGTTCCACTGGCTGACGAACACCCGCAGTTCGTCCAGCGTCGAGCCGGGCGAGATGTAGCCACCGTAGGGCTGGGCCAGCCGATTGTTCTCCGGCGGCCCGAGGTGCTCCACGGGATCCGGCCATTCCGTGGCGACGACGACCGTCGTCACCGGCGCGGTCCCCAGGCCCGTCGGGTCGTGAGCGACCCGCACCTCCATGTTGCCCGTGGTGGCGTTGAAGTACGAAAGCACTGCCTTGCCGTCGATCTGACGGATACTCATCTCACCGATCATGTCCGTCCACAACGGAGTTGGCGGATTCCCCCACCCCAGTTCCTGTGACCAGCCCTGCCAGCTGGCGCGATCGGTGAAGGTCTTGGGTTGCGCGCGGTACAACACCAGCGGCCCCGTGCGGTCGAAGTTGTTGGCGACGATGTACACCCATCCACTCTCGGAGTCCGGTCGAGGAATGGGGTCGTAATAGCCACTGATCTGTGACTGCCACGAGTTTTCATACGCGGCATCGCGCACCGAATCCGGAACTGTCTCCCAGTTACCCCGCGCTGCATCGGCTTTCACCAGTCGCGACGTCAGTGGGTTGAGGTCGCGGACGGTGGTGACCAACATGTAGTTCTCGCGGTTGATCTGCACCACTCCGGCAGGCAGCTGCGAGGTACCCGGCTCAGTGGGATCGGCCAGCAGTGGCTTGTCGATACCCGTCACGCCGTCGTAGCGCACCCCATTGGGGTCGTCTATCGATTCTGATTCGACGTGTAGCGCAATCGGCGAGTACCACCCGCCGAAGCCGACGGCCTGGCCGGCGAAGCTGTCGCCGCAGACCTGCAGGATGCCGCTGGGAAACTCCATGAACTCGCAGAGATCCGTCGCGCCGATACCGTAATCCCTTGTCGGCGTACCCGTCCCGGCTGTCGGTCCGATGCGGATGACCTGGCCGGGTGCGAGCGGATGCAGGACCGGGTCAGGTATCGGTGACGGCGGATCGGCGTGGGCCGGGGGCGCCAGCCATAGACCGACGACAGCGCCCGCGACGGCCCAGCGGGAAGTCACCCGGGGTCAGAGCTCGGCGGCCAGCAGTTCGGCGATCTGAATGGTGTTCAGCGCCGCACCTTTTCGCAGGTTGTCGCCCGAGAGGAAAAGGGCCAGGCCGCGACCCTCCGGCACGCCGGGATCCTGCCGGATCCTGCCGACCAAAGTCTCGTCGATACCCGCGGCCGCCAACGGCGTCGGCACGTCGACCAGCGTCACCCCGGGCGCCGACGCCAGGATCTCGGTTGCCCGCGCCACCGAAAGCGGCTTGGAGAACTCGGCGTTTATCGACAGCGAATGGCCCGTGTACACCGGGACGCGCACACACGTACCGCTCACCAAAAGGTCCGGGATGCCGAGGATCTTGCGGCTCTCGTTGCGCAGCTTCTGATCCTCGTCGGTCTCACCCGAGCCGTCGTCGACGTAGGAACCGGCGAGCGGCACGACGTTGAACGCGATCGGCGCGACGTACTTCGCCGGGGCCGGGAAGTCGAGCGCGCCACCGTCGGCCACCAGCTCCTTGCTGTTGGCGACGACTGCGCTTGCCTGCGCGTGCAGTTCGTCCACGCCCGCGATGCCGCTGCCCGAGACCGCCTGATACGTCGACGCGATCAGGCGCACCAGACCGGCCTCGTCGTGCA
>Ga0075363_100000351_pt1 | contig 13820 bp, 12 predicted proteins | sample EndMetdeltDD1763_FD_71470 | JGI IMG/M metagenome (GOLD analysis project Ga0075363, IMG submission 71470) | Populus endosphere microbial communities from Tennessee, USA - Endosphere MetaG P. deltoides DD176-3 | ecosystem: Host-associated > Plants > Roots > Endosphere | place: USA: Tennessee...
GTGTGGGTGGTCTGCGTGGTCTGTGCGGTCTGTGCGGTCGTCATGGGCCGCCCTCCTTCTGGGAGTTCATGAGCGGTTCCGCGGCCGTCAGCACAGTCCTGCGGGCCTGGACGCCCGGCAGGTGTTGCCCTGGAAGGTGTTGCCCTCGCCGGTGTCCCCGTTGACGAGGTCCGCAGGGGAGTTGCCCTGCAGCACGTTGCCGGTGATGCGGTTGCGGTCATTGGCGGTGCCCACGAAGCTCTTGAGCAGAACGATGCCGCCCGACATCGAGGAGTCGCCGACGTTGTCCGTGACGCGGTTCTTCGTCACCAGGGTGTCCTCGGCGCCGGTGAGTACGATGCCGGAGCCCTGGATCGCGTCGAGCCGCGCGGTCTTGGGGCAGGACTTGTTGTTCCGTGCGATGCGGTTGTCGCGCACGGTCAGGGCACCGGCCCTCGGCTTGTTCTCGTCGCCGACGACGAAAATGCCTGCGCAGTTGCCGGTGACACGGTTGTGCGCGACGGTGAGGTTCCGCAGGCGCCGGACGGTGACACCGATCCGGTTGCCTTGCAGGACGTTGCCTTCGACCACGGTTCCCTCCGTGTCGACGGCGCCCTCCTCGGCCCTGATCGTGTTCGCGAGGAAGACGCCGGCGTCCCCGCTGTCCCGGACGGTGTTGTGGCGCAGGACGCTGCGGACCGAACGCTCTTGCGCGATCCCCCACACCCCGTTCTTCGCCGCGGTCACGTTCCGTACGGTCAGCCTGTCGGTCCCCACGCCGATGACCCCGGCCTTGGCGAAGCCGGTCACGGTCAGGGAGGCGATGGTGACGCCTTCGATGTTCTTGTCCTTCGTGCCGACCACACAGATGCCGTTGCCGTTCTCGCCACAGCTCTCGGCGGCCTTGGTCTTGGCCGGCTCCAGGACGGTCTCGGGGCCCGTGCCGCGCAGGGTGAGGCCGGGCGTGGTCACTTTGACGCTCTGGCGGTAGGTGCCGGGGGTCAGCAGAACGGTGTCTCCCGGCGCTGCGGCGTCCACGGCCTTCTGGATCGACTCTCCTGGAAAGACCAGGTGCGTCATGTGGTCCGCGGCGACCGCCGGGCCGGCGCCGAGCGCCGCTCCGGTGAGTGCGGCGGCACATGCCAGGTAGGTGACATGAGTTTTCATCATATTCCGCACGTTATGACCAGAAGATCGGTGAAGGGTCCCGATAGGCCGTCCGGCGGCGTGTCACGGAGCCGGCGCGTCGTGAGAGGTGCCCCGCGGCAGTCGGCTCCGCGATCTCAGGGTGTGGCCTCTCGTCGAGAGGCGTCGGTGGTGTCGGTTGCCGGGCGCTGGGGGGCCGCCAGGCTCGTGAGGAGCTTGAACCCGTCCTCGGAGGGGGTGCCCGGTTCGGTGACGTAGACGACCAGGTCGTGGACGGCCCGGTCGGACAGGGGCAGCGCCAGGGAGTGATAGGTCAGTTCCAAGGGGCCGACGTCGGGATGCCGGAACTTCTTGGGCCCGTGGTGCTGGATACGGACGTCGTGGGCGGCCCACAGCGCGCGGAAGTCGGGACTGAGCGTGGACAGGTCGCCGATGAGATCACGCAGCGTGCGGTCGTGAGGCTCCCGTCCGGCCTCGGCGCGCAGCAGGGCGGCTGTGATGCGGGCGGCCTTGTCCCAGTCGACGAAGAATTCCTGGGAGCCCGGGTCGAGGAAGATGTAGCGGGCGAAGTTGGGGCGGTTCCCCTTTTCGGTGGTGGCGCTGTCGAACAGCGGCGCGAACAGGGCTCGGGCCAGCGGGTTGACGGCGACGATGTCCTGACGGCCGTTCTGGACGGACGCTGAGGCCATCGTCATGGAGTCGAGCATCCACTGGATGCGGGACGGCACAGGGACGTCCTTGCGGCGGGTCGGCTTACGGCCCGCTGGTCTCGCGGCGCGGGCGAGGTCGAACAGATAGGTGCGCTCGTCCTCGTCGAGCTGGAGCGCTTTGGCGACCGCTTCGACCACGTCTTCCGACACTCCGCTGATGTGGCCCTTCTCCAGCCGGGTGTACCACTCGGTGCTCACACCCGCCAGGACGGCGACTTCCTCGCGGCGCAGTCCCGGGACACGGCGCCGGCCACTGGTGGGCAGCCCGACCTCCTCCGGGGTGATCTTGGCTCGGCGGCTGGCGAGGAAGTCCCGGATCTCGGTGCGGTTGTCGGGTCGTTGCTCCATTTCGTCCACGGTAGCGACCGGTGGCCGTTTAGGGAGGTCGAGTTTGTACCCCCCATAAAGTGCCGGCCCGTCCGGATGCTGCCCGTCGTCAATGTGCCGGCGTTGGGCACGTTCGTGGTCGGTGCGACCGCGTTCGTCGTTCGCGCGGTCATCGGCCGTGCGTTGGGGGGGTTGAGGTTATACCCCCCATAAACGCGACCTTCCTCGGCTGCGGCGAGGGCGGTTGTGTGGGATCGCAAGGGGCGTCCTGAAGCGTCGCGGAGGCCGGCGCGCCGGACCGAAGACCGTGCACCGGAGCGCGAGCGGACCCGGCGCTCCGCCGCGTCGGCCAGGAGCCGACAAGTACTGGATCACGTACCACCATCGGAGAACACATCATGCGCGCAACCCTCATGTACGGCGCCGGCGACGTGCGAGTCGAGAACGTCCCGGACTCCGTCGTCAAGCACCCCACCGACGCCCTGGTCCGCATCACCTCCTCCTGCATCTGCGGCAGCGACCTGTGGCCCTATGCGTCGGCGAAGCCCGAGGACGGTCCCGCGCGGATGGGGCACGAGTTCATCGGCGTCGTCGAGGACACCGGCTCGGAGGTGACCACGGTCAAGAGGGGTGACCTGGTCGTCGCGCCCTTCGCCCTCTCGGACAACACCTGCGCGTTCTGCCGCGAGGGCCTGCACACCTCCTGTGCCCACACCCAGGCGAACTTCTGGGACGGTGTGCCGGACGAGGGCGGGCAGGCCGAAGCGGTCCGTGTCCCGCTCGCCGACGGCACCCTCGTCAAGCTCCCCGTCGCCCCGGACTCGGCCCTCATTCCGTCCCTGCTGACGCTCTCGGACGTGCTCGGCACCGGCTACCACGCCGCCGTCGCGGGCGGGGTCAGTGAGCGCACCAGCGTCACCGTGATCGGCGACGGCGCCGTCGGCCTGCTCGGCGTGCTGTCGGCCAGGCGGCTCGGCGCCGAGCAGATCATCCTGATGGGCCGTCACCAGGCGCGCACCGACCTCGGCCGGGAGTTCGGTGCCACCGACGTCATCTCCGCACGGGGCGAAGAAGGCATCGCCCAGGTAAGGGAGTTGACCGGCGGGCACGGCACGCACGTGGTCCTGGAGTGCGTCGGCAACCTGCCCGCCTACGAGCAGTCCGTCGGTGTCGTCCGCCCGGGCGGCGTCATCAGCCGGGTCGGCGTCCCGCAGTACGAGGAGGCCCCGATCGGCTTCGGCAGCCTCTTCCGCCACAACATCCGCCTGGCCGGCGGACCCGCACCGGTGCGCGCCTACATCGAGGAACTGCTGCCCGACATCCTCAGCGGCGCCATCGAGCCCGGCAAGGTCTTCGACGTCACCACGAACCTGGACGGCGTCCCGGCCGGCTACCAGGACATGGCCGACCGCAAGACCCTCAAGGTCCTCGTCAACAGCTGACCGCTTCCCTCTCCTCTCCTCCATGCCGTCGAGCCGTACCGTCACGCGAAGGAGTACCTATGTCCACTGAACCCGTGTCCGCCGTCCCGCCCCCCACCGAACCTGAGGTGTCCCCTTCGGCGCCCACCCGGCGGACCTTCATCGCCACCACGACCGCGGTCGGCGGGGTAGCCGTCGCGGGTGGTGTCATCGGAGGGTCCGTCCTGGTCGGTTCGCAGGACGCGGCGGCTGCCGTGGCGCCCACCAGCAGGGTGTCTCTGACGGTCAACGGCACCCGGCGGACGGTGACGGTGGACAACCGCACCTCGCTCCTCGATCTGCTGCGCGAGCACCTCGACCTGACCGGCTCCAAGAAGGGCTGCAACGCCGGGGCTTGCGGAGCGTGCACGGTGCTGGTCGACGGGCGGCGCGTCAACTCCTGTCTGACGCTGGCGGTTCGGCTGGAGGGCGCCGAGGTCACCACGATCGAGGGCCTCGCCGACGGGGACCAACTGCACCCGCTCCAGCAGGCGTTCATCGACGAGGACGCCTTCCAGTGCGGCTACTGCACTCCCGGCCAGATCCTGTCGGGCGTGGGCTGCATCAAGGAGGGCCACACCGGCTCCCCGGAGGAGATCCGGGAGTGGATGAGCGGCAACATCTGCCGCTGCGGCTGCTACGTCAAGATCGCGCGCGCCGTCCAGCAGACGGCGGGGAAGTGAGCCATGCGTCCCTTCTCCTACACCCGTGCCTCCGACACCCGTGAGGCCCTCGACGCCGGTCGCCGCGGAGGCCGTTACATCGCCGGCGGCACCACCCTCGTCGACCTGATGCGGGAGACCGTCGAACGCCCCGAGACCCTCGTCGACATCAGCGGCCTCCCGCTGCGCGAGGTCAAAGCCACCGAGGGCGGCGGCCTGCGGATCGGCGCGCTGGTGACGATGGCCGAGACCGCCGCCCATCCCAAGGTGCGGGCGCTGTATCCGGTCATCTCCGAGTCGCTGGAGCTGAGCGCGTCGGCCCAACTGCGCAACATGGCCACCATCGGCGGCAACGTCATGCAGCGCACCCGCTGCACCTACTTCCGCGACGTGACCGCCGCCTGCAACAAGCGTGAGCCGGGTTCGGGTTGCGCCGCCCTGGAGGGCCACAACCGCACCCACGCGATCCTCGGCACCTCCGACGCCTGCGTGGCCACGCACCCCTCCGACGTCGCCGTGGCGTTCGCCGCCCTGGAGGCGACCGTGCACCTGCTGGGTCCGGACGGGGAACGCCGTATCCGCTTCGCGGACTTCCTGCTGCGGCCCGGCAGCACCCCCAACCATGAACAGGCCCTCCGAAAGGGCGAGTTGATCACCTCGGTTGAGATCCCCGCGCTCCCACGCCCGCTGAAGTCGGGCTATCTGAAGGTGCGCGACCGGCAGTCCTACGAGTTCGCCCTCACCTCGGCGGCTGTCGCCCTGCACGTCCGGGGTGGGGTCATCCGCGAGGCGAAGGTCGCCGCCGGGGGAGTGGGCACCGTGCCCTGGAAGCTGCCCGCCGTCGAGCGAACCCTCATCGGTGAACGCCCCTCGGCAGCCCTCTGGGCAGCCGCCGCGGAGAAGGCCGCCGACGGTGCGCGGACCCTTCAATACAACGGGTTCAAGCCCGAGTTGCTCAAGCGGACCGTCGAGCGTCAGCTGCGTGTCGTGGGAGGTACGAAGTGAGTCCCCAGCCCCAGGCGGCCGTCGGCGCCCCGCTGTCCCGTGTCGACGGGCGGCTGAAGGTCACCGGCAAGGCCCTGTACGCCGCCGAGCACGACGTCGACGGCGTCCTGCACGCGGTCATCGTCGACGCGGGCATCGGCGTCGGCCGTATCACCTCGCTCGACACGAGCGCCGCCGAGAAACAGCCCGGCGTGCTGCGGGTGATCCATCATCGCAACGCGCCGAAGCTGCCGTACCGGGACAACCCCGGCTCGAACAACCCCGAGGGTCGCAGGTTGCGGGTCTTCCAGGACGACAAGGTCCTCTTCCACGGCCAGCCCGTCGCCGTCGTCGTCGCCACCACCCTGGAGGCCGCCCAGCACGGCGCCAGCCTGGTCAAGGTGCGTTACGAGGCCAAGAAGCCGTCGACCGACATGGCGGAGGCGAAGCCGGACGAGCCGACCAAGTACGCCCGCGGTGACGTGGAGGCCGGGCTGCGCGACGCGGCGGTGCGTCTGGACCTGGACTACCGCATGGCGCGCAACCACCAGAACCCGATGGAACCGCACGCCACCATCGCCCGCTGGACCGGCGACAAGCTGACGGTGTGGGACAAGACCCAGTGGGTGGTGGGCACCCAGACCGAACTCTCCACGGTCTTCGACCTGCCCCTGAAATCCGTGCGGGTCATCTCCCCGTTCGTCGGAGGCGGCTTCGGCAGCGGCCTGCGCTGCTGGCCGCACACGGTCGTCGCGGCGCTCGCCGCCCGCGAGCTGAAACGCCCCGTCAAGCTCGTCCTGTCCCGCCGGCAGATGTACTTCGGCACCGGCTTCCGGCCTTCCTACGACTACCGTCTGCGCCTCGGCAGCGACCGGCGGGGCCGCCTCACCGCCATGGTGCACGAGATGGACGCGGAGACCTCCTCGTACGAGAAGTTCGAAGAGGCGATCATGCTCGCCGGGCAGATGTTCTACAGCACGCCCAACGTCAGCCAGGAGTACCGCAAGGTACCGCTGGACGTGAACACCCCGCTGTGGATGCGCGGTCCGGGCTTCTCGAACGCGTCCTTCGCCATCGAGTCGGCCATGGACGAACTCGCCGACCGGCTCGGTGTCGACCCGATCGAGCTGCGACTGCGCAACGAGCCGGCCGAGGACGAGTCGAACGGGCTGCCCTGGTCCACCCGCAAGCTGCGCGAGTGCTACAGCGTCGGCGCGCGGGAGTTCGGCTGGGACCGGCGCAACCCCGAGCCCCGCTCGACGCGGGACGGCGACTGGCTGATCGGCCTGGGCATGGCCGCGGCCGTGTACGACCCCGGGCGTTTTCCCGCGCAGGCCCGGGTCCGCCTGGACGCCGACGGCACCGCGGTGGCCGAGGCCGCCACCATCGACATGGGGCCGGGCACCTACACCTCGCAGACTCAGGTCGCCGCCGACGCCCTCGGGCTGACCATGCGCAACGTGACCTTCCGGCTCGGCGACTCCCTCTACCCGCCCACCCCGCCGCACGGCGGCTCGATGACCATGACGGTCGTCGGCTCCGCCGTTCTCGACGGATGCAACAAGGTCCGCGGCCAGGCGATCAAGCTGGCCGTCGAGGACGAGGAGTCGCCGCTGTACGGCGTCAAGGCCGAGGACGTCGTCGTCCGCAACGGCCGACTGCACGTCCAGGACAACCCCACCCGAGGCGAGACCTACCAGCGGCTGCTGACCCGCAACAAGCTCACCCACCTCGAAGCCGACGGCGCCTACGCCGGAGCACCGGAACCCGCGCGCCACTCCTACTTCTCCTACGGCGCGGTCTTCACCGAAGTCGGCGTGGACGCCACGCTCGGCCTGGTCCGGGTGCGGCGGATGCTCGGTGTGTACGACGTCGGCCGCGTCGTCAGCCCCAAGCTGGCGGACAGTCAGGCGCTGGGCGGCATGGTGGGCGGCATCGGCCAGGCCCTCCTGGAGCACACGGTCACCGACCACCGCGACGGCCGGATCGTCAATGCGAGCCTCGCCGACTACCTCGTCCCGGTGAACGCCGACATCCGCGACCTCAAGGCGATCTACCTGGAGGGCGAGGACCCCGATGCCGACCCCCTCGGTGTCAAGGGGATCGGGGAGATCGTCCAGGTCGGTGTGGCGGCCGCCATCGCCAACGCCGTCTACAACGCCACCGGCCGTCGCATCCGCGAACTGCCCATCACCGCCGAGGCGTTGATCTGAGCCGGGGTGTTCTGGGCCGCGGAGGAGAAGCGCGGTGCCCAGGACACCCCCTTGCCCGTCCGGCTGCCGGACCTCTCAGGGCCGCCGTCGTGTTCGCGCCCCCGTGGAGCGCGGCGGCGGCCCTTCCCCACACCCACGGAGACAGGCCCATGTTCAACATCGCGGACACACTGCACCGCTGGTGCCGTGAGGCACGTCCGTTCGCCCTGGCCACCGTCGTCGACGTCACTGGCAGCGCACCTTTGCCGGTCGGTACGTCGGTGGCGGTGGACGCGGACGGCAACGCAGTCGGCAGCATCTCCGGCGGCTGCGTCGAGGGCGCCGTCCACGAGCTGTGCCGGCAGGTACTCAAGGACGGGGGTGCGCCTCAGCGGGCCTGGTTCGGGTACTCCGACGACGACGCCTTCGCCGTCGGACTGACCTGCGGCGGCGAACTCGACGTCCTGGTCCAGCGCGTCGACCCTGCCGCGCAGCCCCATCTGGCCGCCGCCTTCGCGGAGGTCGTGTCCGGTCGGCCCACCGCCGTGGCACAGGTGGTCGACGGACCTGAAAAACTCCTGGGCCGTACGGTGTGTGTCATCGGTGACGCGGCCCACGCAACCCTGGGCAACGACGAGTTGGACCGGGAGGTGACGGCACAGGCCGGTGCCCTGCTACGGGCCGGACGCACCGCACGCGTCGAGGTCGGCGGCGACGCGGACACCTGCCCCGAGAGGCTGTCCGTCCTCGTCCACGTCCACGCGTCCCCGCCCCGTATGCTCATCTTCGGTGCCGTCGACTTCGCCGCCGCGCTCAGCCGGGCGGGTGACTTGCTGGGCTACCACGTCACGGTGTGCGACGCCCGCCCCGTCTTCGCCACCCCGGCCCGCTTCCCGTACGCGGACGAGGTGGTGGTCGACTGGCCGCACCGGTACCTGGCGCAGACGGCCGTGGACGCCCGTACCGCGATCTGCGTCCTCACTCACGACGCCAAATTCGACATCCCTCTGCTCCGGCTCGCCCTCGACCTGCCCGTCGGATACGTCGGCGCGATGGGATCCCGCCGCACCCATGACGAACGGCTGCGCCGCCTGCGCGAAGTCGGCCTCACCCAGGCCCAGTTGGCCCGACTGCGCTCCCCGATCGGCCTGGACCTCGGCGCCCGCACACCGCAGGAGACGGCGATGTCCATCGCCGCGGAGATCATCGCCGATCGGAACCGGGGCACCGGCCTGCCCCTGTCCCAGCGCACCGGCCCCATTCACGGGCACACCGGTCACGTGCCGGCGGCGGTGTGAAGCGCCGGCCGGAGAGAGGAAGCAACGTGCTCATCGACACCTACGGCCGGCAGGCCACCGACCTGCGTGTGTCGCTGACCGACCGGTGCAATCTGCGCTGTACGTACTGCATGCCCGAGGAGGGCCTGCAGTGGCTGGCCAAGCCCGACCTCCTCACCGACGACGAGATCGTCCGGCTGATCGACATCGCCGTCACCTCCCTCGGCATCGAGGAGGTCCGCTTCACCGGCGGCGAGCCCCTGCTGCGCCCCGGCCTGGTCGGCATCGTCGAGCGCGTGGCAGCCCTGGAGCCCCGCCCCCAGATGTCCCTGACCACCAACGGCATCGGCCTCAAGCGCACCGCGACGGCCCTCAAGGCCGCGGGCCTGGACCGGGTCAACGTCTCCCTCGACACCCTGCGCCCGGACGTCTCGCGCAGCACGGCTGGAAGCGCGACGGCATGATCACGGCAGGGGACATCCTCACCTCGCTGCGCACCCGCTTCGAGCTGACGGAAGAGGGCTCGGAGAAGCGCGGCTCGGCCCCGGCGGAGCGCTGGATCGTCGACGGCGGCCCGCATGTGGTGGGCGTCATCGCCTCCGTCACCCGCCCGTTCTGCGCGGCCTGCGACCGCACCCGCCTGACCGCCGACGGCCAGGTCCGCACCTGCCTGTTCGCCCGCGAGGAGACGGACCTGCGCGCGGCCCTGCGCTCGGGCGCCCCGGACGAGGAGATAGCGAGCATCTGGCGGACGGCGATGTGGGGCAAGAAGGCGGGCGCGGGCCTGGACGACCCGACGTTCGTACAGCCCGACCGACCGATGTCCGCCATCGGAGGCTGAGGGCGACGTCTTGAGAGGGAACGTCTTCGATACCCCCAGGTCAGGAGCTCAGGGAGCTCCTGACCTGGGGCCCTGGGGCTCGCTCAGGCGCGGACGTCGTACCGGTCGAGGTTCATCACCTTGTCCCAGGCGGCGACGAAGTCCCGTACGAACTTCGCGTCGGCGTCATGGGAGGCGTAGACCTCGCTGAGGGCGCGGAGTTGGGAGTGCGAGCCGAAGACCAGGTCGACGGCGGTCGCGGTCCACTTCACCTCTCCGGTGTCGCGGTCCCGGCCTTCGTAGACGTTCTCGTCCGTGGCCGAGGTGGACCACTGGGTGCGCATGTCGAGGAGGTTGACGAAGAAGTCGGTGGTCAGGGTCTGGGGCCGGTTGGTGAGAGTGCCGTGCGCGGAGCCCTTGTAGGTGGTGCCGAGGGCGCGCATGCCGCCGATCAGGGCGGTCATTTCGGGGGCGGTGAGGTTGAGCATGTTCGCTCGGTCGAGCAGGAGCGTCTCGGGGGAGAGCTTCTCGCCCGCCCTGAGGTAGTTGCGGAAGGCGTCCGCCTTGGGTTCGAGGACGGCGAACGACTCCACGTCGGTCTGATCCTGTGTGGCGTCCGTGCGTCCCGGTGTGAAGGGGACGGTCAGTTCGTGTCCGGCGTCGGCCGCGGACTTCTCGATGGCCGCGCAGCCGCCCAGGACGATCAGGTCGGCGAGCGAGACCCTCGTCCGGCCGGTCTGTGCGCCGTTGAAGTCCTGCTGGACCTGCTCGAGTGCGCGTACCGTCTCGGTGACTTCGGGGAGGGCGTTGACCTCCCAGTCCTTCTGCGGTGCGAGCCGGATGCGGGCCCCGTTGGCGCCGCCGCGCTTGTCGGTGCCGCGGAAGCTGGCGGCCGCGGCCCAGGCGGTGGCGACGAGCTGGGAGACGGACCGGCCGGAGGCGAGGATGGTCGCCTTGAGGGCGGCGACGTCGGTGTCGGTGATCAGGCCGTGGTCGACCGGGGGAACCGGGTCCTGCCACAGCTGCGGCTCGGGAATCCACGGGCCGAGGTAGCGCGAGCGGGGACCCATGTCGCGGTGCAGCAGCTTGAACCACGCCTTGGCGAACGCCAGCGCGAACTGGTCCGGGTTCTCGTGGAAGCGCCGGGCGATCGGACCGTAGACCGGGTCCAGCTTCAGCGAGAGGTCCGTCGTCAGCATGATCGGGGCGTGCCGCTTGGACGGATCATGGGCGTCGGGCACCTTGTCCCGGGCGGAGGGGTCGGTGGGCGTCCACTGGTGGGCACCGGCCGGGCTCGTGGTCAGCTCCCAGTCGTAGCCGAAGAGGTTGTCGAGGAATCCGTTGTCCCACTTCGTCGGCTCGTACGTCCACGCCCCTTCGAGCCCGCTGGTCAGCGCGTCGCCGCCGACTCCGCTGCCGTGGGTGTTCCGCCAGCCCAGCCCCTGCTGCTCGATGGGAGCGCCCTCGGGCTCGGGGCCGACGTAGCTGGGGTCGACCGCCCCGTGACACTTGCCGAAGGTGTGGCCGCCGGCGATGAGCGCCACCGTCTCCTCGTCGTTCATCGCCATCCGCCCGAACGTCTCACGGATGTCGCGGGCCGCGGCCAGCGGATCCGGGGTGCCGTTGGGGCCTTCCGGGTTGACGTAGATCAGGCCCATCTGTACGGCGCCGAACGGGCCGCCCAGTTCCCGGTCCCCGCTGTAGCGCTCGTCCCCGAGCCAGGTGTCCTCGGGTCCCCAGAAGATCTCCTCCGGCTCCCACTGGTCCTCCCGCCCGAAGCCGAACCCGAAGGTCTTGAACCCCATGGATTCCATGGCGCAGTTCCCGGCGAAGACCAGCAGGTCCGCCCAGGAGATCTTCTGCCCGTACTTCTGCTTGACCGGCCACAGCAGCCGACGCGCCTTGTCCAGGCTCGCGTTGTCCGGCCAGCTGTTCAGCGGAGCGAAGCGCTGCGCGCCGGCACCGCCGCCGCCCCGGCCGTCGGCCGTCCGGTACGTTCCCGCGGAGTGCCAGCTCATGCGGATGAAGAGCGGGCCGTAGTGACCGTAGTCGGCCGGCCACCAGTCCTGCGAGGTGGTCATCACCTCGAAGACATCACGCTTGAGCGCTTCCACGTCGAGGGTCGCGAACTCCTTGGCGTAGTCGAAGCCCTTGTCCATCGGATTCGAACGCGACGAATGCTGATGGAGAACCTGAAGGTCCAGTTGCTCGGGCCACCAGTCCCGGTTCGTCCGCGGCCGGGTCGCCGTGGGGGTGGGGGAGGGGATTGCCGGGTTCTCGCTCTCACTGCCGGGCATGCGTCATCCTGCTTCCTGGTCGGATATGTCCCTTTGCCGGTTGTTGCTCCTGACGTTGTTCGCTTTACCGGAGTCCGGCAATCCGACACGCGCGCGGAGGCAGTCATCGGGCCCACAGGATGGAAACCTCGTTGAGTGCGCACCCTGCGATCGTGTTGGCTGGCGGCACTGACTGTCGGTACCGCAGGTACCCGCTTGGCCGTAGCAGGGAGAGTTGAACGTGCAGGACATGGGTGTCGACCCCGTTGCCCACAATCGGGCGGCCTGGGACAAATATGTCCAAGAGGGCAATGAGTGGTCGAGGCCGGTGAGTGCCGAGGATGTCGAGCGTGCCCGCCGGGGCGACTGGTCGATCGTCCTCGTCGGACGTGAGCCCGTCGACCGCTCCTGGCTGCCGACGGACCTGACCGGCAAGGACGTGCTGTGCCTGGCGTCCGGCGGTGGTCAGCAGGGTCCGATCCTCGCCGCAGCGGGGGCGCGGGTCACGGTGTTCGACAACTCGCCCCGCCAACTCGGTCAGGACGAGATGGTGGCGGCACGCGACGGGCTTGAGCTGCGCACCGTCCTGGGCGACATGCGCGACCTCAGTGCCTTCGGCGATGCGGCGTTCGACGTCGTCTTCCATCCGGTCTCGAACCTGTTCGCACCGGACTTGGCGCCGGTGTGGCGCGAGTGCTTCCGTGTGCTGCGACCGGGCGGAACTCTGCTCGCGGGCTTCCTCAACCCGGATACGTACTTGTTCGACCACGAGGCGCTCGACGAGCGCGGCGAGCTGATCGTCGTACACAAACTGCCCTACAGCGATGTCACGCACTACTCCGCCGAGGAACGCGCCACAAAGTTCGGCGCGGATGCCGCTCTTGAATACAGCCACACCCTCACCGACCAGATCGGCGGGCAACTCGCGGCGGGGTTCGTCCTCACCGGCTTCGCGGAAGCACCGCACCACTCCGACGCATCCGCTGCTTACCTGTCGAGCTATTTCGCGACGCTGGCGGTCAAGCCGGGCTGACGGATCTCAGCACGTCGACCTCACAGCCAGGTGCGAACGGGTCGAAGCCCTGCTCGATCAGCGGGCGAACCGCCAGCAGGCTTCGCAGCGACGACCAGGCGTGGATCACGTCGAGGTCGATGTCGGTGCCGTAGCCGGCGATGACGTCGTCGAGGTGCTCCTCGTGTCCGAGGATGAAGGTGGCGAGGTCGTACAGGGCATCGCCCCGGCCCGCCTCGGACCAGTCGATGATGCCGGTGACCTCGTCGGCGTCGACGAAGACGTGCGCGATCTGCAGGTCGCCGTGCGTGAACGCCGGAGTCCATGGCCGCAGCGCGGCCTCGGCGACCTGGCGGTTGCGGGTGACCAGGTCGGTCGGCAGGACGTCGTGCGCAACGAGCAACTCACACTCGGCGTCGAGTTCCTTCGTCAACTCTTCGATGCTCCGCCCGGCCCGGCCCCGCCAGGGCGGCAGGGGCGCGTCGTGCAGCGTGCGGAGGGCCGCGCCCGCCGCGGCCCACGCCGCCGGCGACCCGGTCGCCGGTCCGCCGAGGCGTCCGAGCGTGGTCCCCGGGAGTGCGGCGGTCGCGAGTACGGGCGGTTTGCGCCAGAGGATCGCCGGGGTCGGGACCGGTGCGAGGGACATCGCCTCGACCTCGATGTCGATGCGCGCCTGATCGGCGTCCACCTTCAGGAACACGTCGCCGACGCGCAGCGTCGCGCGCTCGGAATGGGCGACGACGACTTCGACCTCATCCATGGGCGACCAGTATCCCGGGCACGATCCGATACACCAGGTCAAGCCCACCCGTCTTGTGAGGAGCCCTCTGCCCGGGCGACCGCACACCGGACGGCGCGGACGCCGCTCGCGCCGGAGCGACCGCGTCGCGAATCGCCATCCGATGCCCTTAACGACGAACGGGCCGCCCGCATGGGGCGGCCCGTCGTACTGATTAAACCGGCGGCGTCCTACTC
>Ga0075363_100000353_pt1 | contig 13772 bp, 15 predicted proteins | sample EndMetdeltDD1763_FD_71470 | JGI IMG/M metagenome (GOLD analysis project Ga0075363, IMG submission 71470) | Populus endosphere microbial communities from Tennessee, USA - Endosphere MetaG P. deltoides DD176-3 | ecosystem: Host-associated > Plants > Roots > Endosphere | place: USA: Tennessee...
AACGTGCGGCTGGTGAACCTGCGCCGCGAGCCGATCGACGCCGTTACCCCGGACGGTGTGCGCACGACCGCCGCCACCTACCCATGCGAAGTACTGGTGTTCGCAACGGGTTTCGACGCGTTGACGGGCGCGCTGATGAGGATCGACCCCGTCGGGCCGCGCGGTGATCGACTATCGGACGTCTGGGCCGACGGGCCGATCACCTTCCTCGGTGTGATGGTGCCCGGGCTGCCTAATTTCTTCAGCTTCAGCGGCCCGGGCAGCCCGTCGGTGCTGGCCAACATGGTGTTGCACGCCGAGGTGCAGGTCGACTGGGCGCTCGAACTGATGCTGACGGCCACGAACCGTGGCCTCACCGAGGTGGAGCCGCGCCGCGACGCCGCCGACGCCTGGACCGAGCACCTGGCCGAGGCCGCCGAGCGGACGCTGTTCACGAAGGCGGAGTCGTCGTGGTACCTGGGCGCCAACATCCCGGGCAAGAAGCGGGTCTTCATGCCGTATGCCGGCGGATTCGGCAACTACCGGCGGTACTGCGACGAGGTCGCCGGTAGCGACTACGCCGGGCTGGTGCTGACGTCCCGGTAAGGGCCCCGTGTCAGCACAGCTTGGCTACTGTGCCGGTGTGCCCGGGTGAACGGGAAACGGGATGCAGACCCCTCGGACGCACCCGATAGAACCGGGTTGTTTCCATGGCTTCGTCGCCGGGTGGTGCGCCGGCGGGCACCCATTGCCCTGGCAAGGCGTAGTGCCCCCGCCAGGGGCCGGCGGGTCGGCTTGTGCCAGCGGACTTGCCAGGGCGACCGCGCCGGTGGCCAGGGCTCCTGCTATCAGCATCCGGAGTGCGAACACGCAGTCGCCTCCTCACAACAAGCGATCCGCGCATCAAATCGCGCGACTGTTCGGTAGCGTACTCGGGTCTGGGGTCGCAGGCACGCGTCGGACGCCGCACCGGCGTGACGGCCGGCCTCGTCGCTGTCTAGGCGTCGATCTGAAGGGCTTTGTTGATCGATCGATGCCCGCAGAGAGCTTGCCGCACACATGCTTCCAACCTGCAAATGCTGTTGCTGCCGGAATGGCCTGGGTCGCGGCTCAATCTGCCGCGCCAGTCCCTGACGTTCGGGCATGCAGTACGGCGGCGCGGCCACATCCATTGGGTAATAGCGCGGCAGGTAGGCGGCGGCGTAGTGTTCCCGGGAGCCGAGCTGCGGTTCCAAAAGAGGGACGCACGACGGCACCGACAAAGGCCCGCCCATAATGGTCTGCACGGCCAGAAGGAAAGGCGTGAGAGGATGCCGCTAGCTGAGGGTGAGGTCTTTGCCGGCTACACGATCGTGCGTTTGCTGGGCGTCGGCGGCATGGGTGAGGTGTACCTGGCCCAACACCCGCGGCTGCCGCGGCGTGAAGCTGTCAAGGTGCTGCCGTCGGAGCTCACCGGTGACCGCGAGTACCGGGAGCGGTTCGATCGGGAAGCCGCGATGGTCTCGAGCCTCTGGCACCCCAACATCGTGGCGCTGCATGATCGTGGCGAGTTCGACGGCCAGCTGTGGATATCCATGGATTACGTGGAGGGCACGGATGCCGCGCGCCTCCTGCAGGACTACGTCGATGGCCTCGCGCCCGACGAAGTCGTCCGGATTGTCACCGGGGTCGCCGACGCGCTGGATTACGCGCACGACCACCAGATGTTGCACCGGGACGTCAAGCCCGCCAATATCTTGATCGCGCGTTCGAATACCGGATCGCGGGCGCTCCTGGGCGATTTCGGTATCGCCCGCCGCCTGGACGACCCCGGCACCCTAACCTCGACCAACATGACGGTAGGCACCGTCTTATACGCGGCCCCGGAGCAGCTCCTGGGCGACCCGCTCGACGGCCGGGCAGACCAATATGCACTGGCGGCCACGGCTTTTCATCTGTTGACCGGCTCGCCCCTGTTTCAGCATTCCAACCCCAACGTCGTAATCAGCAGTCACCTGACCAAGCCGCCGCCGTCCATCGAGGATCGCTTACCGGAGCTGTCTGTGCTCGGACCGGTATTCGCCAAGGCACTCGCCAAAGCTCCCGAAGAGCGCTTCGACAGCTGCCTCGAATTCGCCCGCGCCCTCGAAAATGAGCTCGACGCCCTCGCCCGGGATGTCGGTGCGGTGGATCAGACGATGTCCTCGGTGCCGATCAAGCGCCCGCCGAGACAAAAGCGGAAAGTGCGGTGGCGCATCGCTGTGCCCGCAATCCTGGGCGTCCTGATCATTGTCGCCGCGGCTGTCGTGGTCGCTGGGATATTGCCTGACCGGCCTGCGTCCCCAACCGCACCAACGGAATCCGCGGCGTCGATCGCGGCGACGGTGCCCGCCGACATCAGGGCGACGGGCCATCTCGTGATCGGCGTGACTTTGCCCAACACACCGAACGTATTCAAGAATTCGGACGGTCAGCTCGTCGGCTTCGATATCGACCTCATGAACGCGATAGCCAAGACCCTCAGTTTGGTCCCGGATTACCGCGAAACGCCGTTCGAACGCGTCATCCCGGAGGTGCAGGCCCATCAACTCAACCTCGGCGCGGCGTCGATGAGCGACACCAAGGCTCGCGAGTCGCAGGTCGACTTCGTCGATTACTTCAACAAGGGCACCCTGTGGGCGCAGCGGCCCGGGCCGCCGATCGATCCCAACGCTGCCTGCGGCCGACGAGTCGCAACCCTGGCGGGTTCACTGCACGCCACCGCCGAGATACCCGCCAAGAGCGATGTGTGTGTGGCCACGGGCCTGCCCCCGATCGACGCGGTGCTCTTTGACCGCGAAGACGATGTCACCGCGGCATTGATCGCGGGGAAGGTCGATGCCATGTCGGCGGATTCCCCGGTTACGTTGTTTGCGATCAAGCTGAGCGGCGGTGCACTTGTGGCCGCGGGCAAGGTGTTCGACATCGATCCTTATGGCTGGCCGGTGCCCAAGGGCTCTAAACTGGCGGAATCGCTTCGGCTGGCGTTGGTGCGCCTGATACAAACCGGCGAATACCGGACCATCGCTACCAAGTGGGGCGTGGAAAAGGGCATGATCGACGACCCGAGGATCAACGGCGCGATTGCGTGACGCCGTGACCGGTGCTGCGATGAGGAGAAAACCCAACGTCGAGCAGCGGCGTCGTGATCTCTGTGACGCGGCGATCGAGTTGTTGGCCGCGGACGGCGCACGCGGTCTCACCCACCTTCGTGTCGACCGGCGTGCCGGGTTCGCCGACGGAACAACGTCGTTCTACTACCAAACGCGGTCCGCGCTGCTGCGTGGCGCGATGGACCGGGTGGTGGAACTCGACGTCGCCGACTTCACCGCGGCCTTGAATACCACAGGGGACAACAAAGATTCGCTGTTGTCACGCCTTGCCGAGCAGGCCATGCGTACCGCCGTAGAGCCGGAGCGCTCGCGGGCGCGGGCCCGATTCGAGCTGATGATGATCGCGTCCCGCGACCCCGATCTCAGCGAGGGCTTGGACGAACTCATGGACCGGTTCGTCGCCATCAGCGAGGCCGCCGTCGCGCAGGTTCAGCCGGCAGGCGCCCGATCTGATCCGGATTTGATCAAGGAGCAGGCGTTCGCCGTGGTCAATTTCCTGGGCGGGTTTCTCTTCCGCCTCGCCTATGGGCTGGTCCGCCTGGACAGCGCCAAGAGCCTCGAGGGATACCTGTACGGGGTGATCGCCGGTGTGGCCGCTGGCCATCCTCGGATCCGAAGACACTAGCTCACCAGGCCTTGATCTCCGACCGTGGCGCTCACGGCGCCACCGCCACTCGCCCTTGCACCTGCGCCGCACGTACGACGGCGAAGGCTTCGCCGATGCGATCCAGTTCGAATGTCGGCCCGACCGTCGGGCCTGGGTCGACCTCGCCGCTGGCGAATGCGTCGATCACCTCGCGGAATTCGTCGGGCCGATAGGCGACGGAGTAGCGGATCGTAAGTTCCTTGAGCAGCGCGGTGATTGGCTCGATGGGGGTCGGCTCGGAACACGCACCGAGGATGACGAGCCGTCCGCGTGGCCGAAGCGCGGGTTGACACGCCTGCACGAGTTCGGGTCGCCCCACGCATTCGATGACGACGTCGTAGGCGCCGGCCTCGGCGTCGGACGCCGAGTCCAGCACGTCGGTTGCCCCTGTGCCGCGGGCTGATTCGCGCCGCCCTGGGTCGGGGTCGGCGACGGTGACGCGGGCGCCGCCCTTCTTCAGCGTCCATACCAGGGTGGTGAGGCCGACACCGCCCGCGCCGACGATGAGCACATCGTCGCCGGGGGTGATCTCGGCGCTGTGCACGCCATGCAGGCCGACGGCGAATGGTTCCACCAACGCCGAATACCGGACCGGCAGTTCGGCCGGCACGGCGAAGGTGTGACGGGCGGGCACCGCGGCGAACTCGGCGAAGCCCCCCGCCCGGCCCATGCCGAGGTAGCTGGCCTGGGCGCAGTGCGACACCAGGCCGGCCGCGCAGTACCGGCACGTGCCACACGAAACGACCGGCAGGACAGCGACATTGGTGCCAACGTGCCAGCCGTCCGCCCCCGAGCCGATCGCCACGATCTCGCCGCCCAGTTCGTGTCCCATCACCATGCCGGGCGGCGCGAATGGCTGGGCCTTGAGATCGGACCCGCATATGCCACATGCGGCGACGCGGATGACCAGTTCGTCGGGGCCGGGTGTCGGGTCGGGGACGTCAACGACCTCGAACCCGTGATCCTCAGTCGTGACCGCCGCTTTCACGCCGCGCCGCCTTCCAGCTCGACGTCGAACACCGACAGGTACTCGTCGAAGATCGGCTCCAGGTCAGTGCGGGTCACGCCCGATTCCTCCAATGAGTACGGCGCGACGCCGAAGCGGTCCTGCGGATGTTTGTCCAGCCAGCCGAGCATCGCATGCTCGGTCGATGCGGTCAGGTCGTCACCGGCCCAGTCATAGAGCGAACGCATCACTGCGACGGGGTCGCGCATCAGGTCGGCGTAGTGCAAGTCGAAGAAGCGACTGTCACCGATCCGTCGTCGGGTGCGCAGCGGCCGCTCGACGTGCTCCCGGAGTTGCCGCAGCACGCTGGGCACCATCACGTCGGTGTCGATCGGCGCGCCGAGGACCGCGCGCGACAGGTAATTCAACCGCAAGAACGAGGCGGTGGCCTTGAATGGGTCGCGATGCGCCCACACCATCCGTGCGTCGGGGAACGTCTCGAGCAGCGCCTCGATGTGGACCGCGTGCGACGGCATCTTCAGCGACCACACGCCCGGTGCCCGCGATTGCAGCATTTGCAAGATGGTCCGCTCGTAGGCGTAGGTGCTCCTCATATCTGCGTCGAGCAACCAGTCCGCGTAGGCGGTGGTGGGCATGAAGGCCTCCCACAGGTAGGCCTTGAAGTCCTGGTTCTGCACAAACATGCACTCGGTGGGACCGTCGGCCTCGTCCCAGTGGATCATCGGAATGTTGGCGGCCTTGAGACCCTCGGCGAGTACCTCGAGTTCGGCCTTCTTCTTCAGGCACCGCGCGTCGGTACGCAGCGTCTCGGGTGTGGACGGCGGCACCGAATCGTCTGCCTCCCAAGTCAGTAGGGAGCGCCGCAGCGGATCTTGGTCGAGCAGATAGCTCGCCAACGACGTGCCGGTACGGGGCAGGCCGAGCACCACGAGCGGGCGGTCCACGCGCTCGTCTGCCACCTCCGGGTGCTGTTTGCAGTAATCGATGACCCGCAGCCGATTCCACAGCGCATCGACGAATTGGAGGTAGACGAACTCGCGGCCGCCCTCGTTGACCCCGGGCGTGGATTCGACGCTGTCGACCAGCAGGCCCAGTCCCGCGCGCCATGAGTCGCCGCCGAAGTCGTCGAGTCCGGCGCGTTCTCGGGCACGTGTTACCAGGTCGTCGATCTCCATCGTCAGAGACTATACGCCCGTAGAGAACAAATGTTAGGTTATGGGCATGACGCCTTCGCTGGACGAACTGGTCAAGCAGGGAGAAGGCAACCAGGACGCCGTCGACGTCGGCGACGGGGTCTTCATGTCGAGGAATATCGCCAACAGCTACCTGGTGACCAGTCCAGACGGCGATCTGCTGATCAACACCGGGACCAACTTCGAGGCCGACGAGATCAAGGCACGTTTCGGCCGCGTGAGCCGCGGGCCGCTGCGGGTCATCACGTTCACCCAGGGCCACCCCGACCACGTGGGCGGCTGGAGCGCGTTTCATGACACCGGGGTCCAAACGATCGCCCAGGCCAACCACGGAGACGTGCGCGAGTACTGGCGGCGCCTGCACCCGTTCTACGTCCGACGGATCATGGCGCTGTGGGGGGCGTTCATGGACGTCGAGTCCGAGGCGGCGACGCTCTCGCCGGAGCCGGTGCTTACCGACTCCTTCATCGACACTCACACGCTCGACCTCGGTGGGCGCCGCATCGAATGGCATTCGACGCCCGGCGGCGAGACCACCGATGCCCTGGTGGTTTGGCTGCCCGAGCACCGCACCGCGTTCATCGGCAATCTGCTGGGCCCGTTCTTCGGCCACGTGCCGAACCTATACACGTTGCGCGGCGACAAGATTCGCAGCGCGATGGCGTTCATCCACTCGGTGGACCGGGTCATCAACCTGGAGCCGCAGACGCTGTTCAATGGTCACGACGTCTTCCGCGGCGCCGAAGGAATCCGCGCGACGATGACGAAGGTCCGCGACGCGACGGCGTACCTGCGCGACCGCACCATCGACGGCATGAATGCGGGGACCGACCTGTGGACCCTGATGCGGGACGTGACGCTGCCGGCCGAGTTGGCGCTGCCGCAGGTGCACGGCAAGGTGCCGTGGATCGTGCGGGCGATCTGGGAGGAACACGTCGGGTGGTTCCGCTACGAGTCGACCACCGAGCTCTACGACGTTCCACCGTCGACGGTGTGGTCGGACATCGTCGAGTTGGCCGGCGGCGCAGCGGCGTTGACGGAACGGGCACGCGCGCACGCCGAGGCGGGACGCCCGCTTCAGGCGCTGCACCTGGTCGACATCGTCCTTGCCCACGCCCCGGGTGATCCAGCTGCGGTCGGGGTGAAACGAGATGCGCTCACGCAGCTTCTCGAGGCCAGCGGCCGGGAAAACCACAGCGAAGTGCAATGGCTCGAACAGGAGATGAAGTGAAGGCCGAAAACCTTTACCACACCGGCATTGTCGTGGACGACCTGGACGCGGCGATCGCCTGGTTCGCCACGGTGGCCGGCTACACGTGGACCGATGTCGTGGCCGTCGACCAACAGGCGGTTACGCCCGACGGTGACGTGACGATCCGGATGAAGATGGCCTATTCGGGCGCCGACCCGCGACTGGAGTTGCTTGAATCCGTTCCCGGCACCGTCTGGACCCCGGCGGACTCCGGCGTGCATCACATCGGGTATTGGTCCGACGACGTCGAGGCGGACCTCGCGACTCTAGAGGCCAACGGCATGAGTCTGGAGGTCAAGTCGTACAACCCCGACGGATCCGGGACGCTGCTTTGGGCGTACGCGAAGGGGCCGGCCGGCCCGCGCGTCGAACTCGTCAGCCGGGCCATGGAGCCGTTCATCGCCTACTGGTGGTCTACCGCCGGCGGGGGCGAGGACTGAACGTCGCCGCAGCCGGGCTCGACTTTGCCGAAAGTCGCTGAACAGCCACCGAATCGAACCACAAACGGCTTTCTTGCCCACTAGTCGTTGAGTAGGCCGTCGATGGTCGAGGCATTGTTCGGGGCCGCAGCGGCCATCATGGTCTCGTGTGCGTGGACCGGGTCGGTGCGCGGGGGAACTACCAGCAGGACGAGCTTCTGATTGGCGCCAAGCACTTCGACGGTATTGACCGGCTGTCGGTAGAACCCGGAGAGTCGGACCACTCGTCGGCCGACCGGCAGCTTTGTCGGAGCGTCCGCCCATTCGGCGAGGTTGTATACCACGCGATCAATGGGGCCAAGTCGCACTGACAGCACCGCCAGCAGGTCTGGAAGCTCAATCGGGAGTTGGTCACTGTGCGGCCACCACGCTCCATCGACATACCCGCTAGTGGGTGCCTTGGGTTTTAAGCGCAGGCGCGGAGTGTGCTCGGGCGGTGTGTGCTTCGAATCGGCGGCGATTTGGCCTCGTTGTCGCGTCATACGACGCCCCTGTCTTGGCCGCGAACCGGCCAATGATTCCATCGGTGATGACGCAATCTCAGATGGTCGCGTACGACGTACCGCCGATAGGCCGATACTACGCGCACTCGGCAGCAGGGACCGCCGGGCCAGCGCGCTTCGCCGGGCTCGAAATGCCGGTTCAATTTGGCACGCTTGGCGGTACTTCTGTTTACGCATCTCGCTGGACTTCTTGTTCAGAGATTGCCGAGGCGATTTATCAGATATCACCGGCGTCCAAACGGAGGTGGGCTGGCAGGACATTGCCTGCCAGCCCACCTGACGACGCAGTCTGTTAGACGGGTGTTACTCCCGTGGCCTGGGGACCCTTGGCCCCCTGGCCGATGTCGAATTGAACCCGCTGGTTCTCCTCGAGTGATCGAAATCCGCCACCGCTGATTTCTGAATAGTGAACGAACACATCTTCTGTGCCGCCGTCTGGAGCGATAAAACCGAAGCCTTTTTCGCTGTTAAACCATTTCACAGTTCCCTGTGCCATACTTTTCAACTTCTCTCATTTGGAATGGATGCACGAAAAACATCCTGCGTTAGGGTAGCATGCTTGCTGAGCCCCACCCTCGGCCCGAGCCAAACTGACCATTCTCGTTGCGCGACTCAGCGTTTCGCGCTCTGGATTTTCGAGGTCTCTGGCCCGAGCGTCCGGCGTCCCCGGCTGTCAGAAATGCTGGGGCCCGATACCCCGTGTTGCGACGCGAGGGGTGTAGCGTCGACGGTGAACGTTTGGTAGCCAACATCGATCCTCGGGCGACCCCAACCGGAATGATCATCAGTGATTGGTTTCGGTTGCCGATCCCCGCACTCGCGTGCCGGATCAACCCGAAGTGGAGGATCATCGATGAATCAACGTGAGTCATCGTTGGATTGCCAAGTGGTGGTGCCGATTTCGTTGACGCCAGCATGTCCACGGCGAGTCGCCCCGCGCGCCGTTCCGGTCGCAACGTTGTCAGCGCCATGAACGGAGCGGTGTATGGTCGTCGCTTGGCCAGCCCCGTCCGGCTTGCCTTGGCGATGGAATTGGGTGCGCCTCTTGACGGCGGGTGGTGGCCGCACACGGCTTCGATAGCGCGCGAGCTTCCCGAGCTGATTGCAGCTCTATCCAGGCGCCTGGGTGAAATCATCGCTATCAGCATCAACTGGTCTTCGTTGGAGGCTTCACCGGATCTCGACGCACTGAACTGCGCGAGGACGGCGAACCCCGACAGGATCATCAGCCGCCAGCGGCTGATGAAGGTCACTGGCCGTTGGGCCTCGGCGAATCTTCTCGTCGTACCATGCAGAACTTCTTCTGTTCTCGCCATCATGGTGTTGCGTCAAGCCGCGGCCCTTCCCATCATGCCCACTGAGCGGAACACACAAGCGTTCTGGACCGGTGATGACATTGTGCGCTCCGCTCGTGCCGAAAGCTTCTTGTGCGGTCAACCCTCGGAGGATGCCGGACCCACCGCCATCGGTACCGCAGATCCAGCCATGACAGATTGATGGAGCCCAAACCACTGAATCGCGCCCGGCGGGAGACGGTGCTATGAAACGCGAGGTCAGCGCAGAGCTCGAAGTCGGGATTACTGCGCCCTCGACGCTGGAATTCCAGATTGCCGTCGCGCCGCATCCGAATACTGAAGTGTCGGAACGATTATCGTTCGTGTTGAACGGAGATCCGGTCCAGCCCTTAGAGATCAGCGGTGTGCATGGCAACCGGATCCACAAGTTGGACGTGCCGGCGGGCGAATTGACGGTCCACTACGCTGCGAAGATCGTCGGCCGGACCGACCCGGCACCGGTTACCGAACACGACCTGTCCGTGTATCTGCGGCCCAGCCGCTACGCCGAGGTCGACAAGTTCTACGGTTTCGCTGCAAGCGAATTCGGCAGCTACGCTGATTCGACAGCTCTGCTGGAGAGGGTATCCCTGTGGGTGGGGACCCGGTTGAACTACGTGCCGGGCTCCAGCGACCCGATCGACGGGGCAGTGGAGACGATGCTCGCCGGTGCCGGGGTATGCCGCGACTTCGCGCATCTGGTGGTGGCGCTGCTGCGGGCGGTCTACGTGCCGGCTCGCGTGGTTTCGGTTTACGCGCCGGGGCTGTGCCCGATGGACTTCCACGCCGTCGCCGAAGCGTTCGTCGAGGGACAGTGGCGAGTGGTCGACGGGACGTTGCTGGCACCAAGGCAGTCGTTGGTGCGCATCGCCACCGGTCGCGATGCCGCCGACATCGCCTTCTTGGCCAACCACAAAGGTGCGATCATCCTGAACAAGCTGGTGGTGACCGCGATCGTTGACGGCGAGCTCCCCAGGGACTCGGTTCACGAGTTGGTGTCGATCGGCTAGGTGGGTCCGGACCCGTTCATCAGCTACTGGTGGTTGTGGGATCCGGCGACTTAGCTTCAGCGACTGAGCGTCTCGGCGTGATCGTGATTCGAGCGCCTCGACTCGGCACGATGGTGATGTTGCGCATCCGGCCCGGCTCGGTTCCACCGGCGGGGGAAGGGAAAAGTGTGTAGCGAGTGAGAATTTCGCGCAGCACGGCGGTACCTTCCATGAGCGAGAATCCCGCGCCGATGCAGCGCCGGACTCCGCCGCCGAACGGCAGCCAGGTGTTGGGTTCGACCTCGCTGCCAAGAAATCGTTCCGGCCGGTAGGTCTTCGCGTCGGGGTAGCTGTCGGGACACTGGTGGGCCAGCACGATCGAGGTTTGGACGACGGTGCCCGCCGGTAGGTGCCAGCCGCCGATGACTTGGTCGCGGGTGAGTTTGCGTGAAGTCGAGGCGATCACGGGATGCAGCCGCATGCTCTCTTTGAACGCGGCTTCCAGGTATCTCTCGTCATTCTCATCGGCGGCCCGCTGGGCGCGCTGCTGGAGATCGGGATGTCGTGCCAATTCATGCAGCGTCCAGGCCAAGGCCGCCGCCGTCGTTTCGTGGCCCGCCAGAAGTAGGGTCACCAGCTGATCTCGAAGCTCGGCGTCGGTGAGGGGTGAATCGTCGCCTTGGTTGCCCGCTTGCAGCAGTCTGGAAAGCACATCGGTGCGCCGACCCAGGTCGGCTGCTTGGCGACGCCGATGAATTTCTTGGTACAGCAGCGCATCGATCTCGCACTGGTTGTCGCGGTACCGTTTCCACGGTCCGATGCGATTCAACCTCGGGAACACCCAACCGAGCAGCATGTAGGGACGGATATCGACCATCCGGTTCAGCCTGGGCGCGAGTTGATCATGGGTATGAGCGTCGGTAACACCGAACACGACGCGCATGATCACTTCGAGGGTCACCGCGTTCATACGATCGTGCGCGCGTAATCCGGTGTTTGCGTTCCATCGGTCGACCTCGGCGCTCGCGAGGCTTGCGACGAGGTCGCGATAGCCGCGCAGCGATGCGCCGTTGAACGCCGGCATCAGAAGACGTCGGGCCCGGGCGTGCTCCGCTTCGTCGGTGATCAGCACCGAGTGCTCACCCATCACCTTGCCGAGGATTTGGTTGCCCTCGCCGGCGTGTAGGTCGTGCGGGTCGCCGGCAAAGATTTCTTTGATGTGTTCGGGTCGGCTGAACACCACGAGGCGGCTCGCGTAGGGCGGAACTCGCAGCGCAAATACGTCGCCGTAGCGACGGCCCATGGCCCCAATGAATTTGGCGCGATTGCGCTGGTAGAGCACGGTCTGTAGCGCACCCGGCAATCGCGGCCCAGGCGGAAATGGCGATCCCATTGACGCGTTCCTCATTCCTTCAAACGATGCCACACCCAGGCCGGCCGCGTGTCGCGTCGCCCCAAGAATCGGCGCATCATGAACATGACGGACACGTCGTCGGGATCGAGGCTCGCGATGCCAGAACCGAAGACCGATCGCAACGCACTAGCGGCCGACCTCGAACGCGCACGCACCGATCTGCACCATCTGCTGACGACCATGGGCGAAGACGAATGGGCCCAGCCGACTTCGGACACCGAGTGGACGAACGAACAGCTGTTGTTTCACATGGTCTTCGGATACATGGTGGTTCAACGGCTGCTGATCTTGGTGCGGGTGCTCGGGCACCTGCCTGAACCCGTTGGTCGCGCTTTCGCGGGACTGCTCAACGCGGCTGCGCGCCCCTTTCACCGAATCAACTACTACGGATCATGTTTGGCCGCAACGGTATACAACCGGAACCGGATGGGCGCCAAGCTCGATCGCGTCGTCGACGCTCTGCAGCGGTCGATCTACCGGATGCCCGAGAGCGCATTTGGCCGCGGTATGCACTTCCCGAGCCGCTGGGACCCGTACTTTCGGGAGTACATGACATTGGCCGACGTGTACCGCTACCCGGGCCAGCACTATGACCATCACCGCCGTCAGCTCAACATTGGCCTTGCTGATCCGTCCGACTGATGTTATCCGGTGCAGCATGTCTGGTCGGGCTGTTCCGCGCTGGGGCCGAAGGTGTCGGAGTCGGCCAGCACGGTATAGACCTCCCACTTTTCGCCGCCAGGGGCGGTGACCCAGACCTTGTCCTGATTGGCGAAGCAACAGGTCGTATTAAGCTCCTCTTCGGTGAACAGGCCTTGTTCGGCAAGGCGAGTGATTTCGGAGTGCACGGTGTCGCTGGAGGCGACTTCGACGCCGAGGTGGTTGAGGGTGCCGCCATGGCCAGGGTTTTCCAGTAGCACCAGTTTGAGTGGGGGTTCGGCGATCGCGAAGTTGGCGTAGCCGGGCTTTACTTTGGCCGGCTCGCTCCCGAATAACTTGGAGTAGAACGCGATTGCCTCATCGAGGTCATCGACGTTGAGTGCTAGTTGTATGCGTGACATGGTCGTGTGCCTTTCTCAGTGGGGTTGAAGGAGTTCGGTGATCAGGGCGCGCACGCGGTCCGCGATGTCGTCGCGGATGGAGCGCACGGCCGCCAGCGGTTGGCCGGCGGGATCGGGCAACTTCCAGTCGCGGTAGGACACGCCCGGGAAGTATGGGCAGGTGTCACCGCAGCCCATGGTGATGACGACATCGCTGTTGTGCACCGTGTCGGGAGTGAGGATTTTTGGGGTGGCAGCCCTGATGTCGATGCCGAGTTCGGCCATCGCGGCGATCGCGGCGGGGTTGACTTGGTCCGCGGGTTCGGTTCCGGCCGAACGAACTTCGATGCTGTCTTCGGCCAGGTGGCTCAGCAGGGCGGCCGCCATCTGGGAGCGTCCGGCGTTATGGACGCAGACGAACAGCACACTGGGTTTGGCTGCCATCAACGACTCCTCGGGTCGGGCTCGGCGCGGAACAGCCTGGTGCGTACCGCCAGCGAAACGTAGACCAGTGCGACCAGCACGGGCACTTCGATCAGAGGTCCGACGACCCCGGCCAGGGCTTGCCCCGAGGCCGCTCCGTAGGTAGCGATGGCCACCGCGATGGCCAGTTCGAAGTTGTTACCGGCCGCGGTGAACGCCAGGGTCGTGGTGCGTGGGTATCCCAGCCGCAGCACCAACCCGAGGGCGTAGCCGCCGGCCCACATGATCGCGAAGTACGCCAGCAGCGGCAGTGCGATCCGGGCGACATCCCATGGCCGTGCGGCGATTTGGTGACCCTGCAAGGCGAACAGGATGACAATTGTGAACAGCAATCCATACAGGGCCCACGGCCCGACGCGCGG
>Ga0075363_100000354_pt1 | contig 13764 bp, 17 predicted proteins | sample EndMetdeltDD1763_FD_71470 | JGI IMG/M metagenome (GOLD analysis project Ga0075363, IMG submission 71470) | Populus endosphere microbial communities from Tennessee, USA - Endosphere MetaG P. deltoides DD176-3 | ecosystem: Host-associated > Plants > Roots > Endosphere | place: USA: Tennessee...
GGGGTGCGGCGCTATGTGATGGTGTCGGCGATGGGAGCCGACATCGAGGCAGCCGACGACATCGGCGATCCGGTGTTCGTCGCCTACCTGCGCGCGAAAGGCCACGCTGACGACGTGATTCGGGCACGGAAGTCACTCGACACGACCGTCGTGCGGCCCGGGCATCTCACCAACGACAAGGGCACCGGTCTGGTGGAGATATCGGACCAGACCGGTCGCGGCGACATCCCGCGTGAAGACGTCGCCAGGGTACTTCTCGCGGTGCTTGACAGTCCGGCCACCATCGGACGGACGTTCGAGTTGATCGGCGGCGATACCCCGATTGCCGATGCAATGTCGCGCTGAGAGCGCCGTTGAGGCTATATATCCGCGACGCTGCCGTCAGGCTGACATTGTGCTCGGGCCTTCACCAAAATAGCCCTCGGATAACCGCTGCCTGGGGAATGTCCTCGACGGCGATCAACCCCTTGGGAGCGTCACACACCCAGTCGATCACGTTGACCACCCGCGCCGCGGTGGAGACACATCCGGCCTCTGTGACATCGAGCTTCGGATCGGAGACGTGCGTGTTCAGCTCGACCCGCGGTTCCCCCTCGATCACCACTCGGTGCACACCGGGCTTGCCGTCGGGAGGGAATTCCCATTCCGGCGCGGCCACCGAGGTGAGCCTGGTGATGTGCTCCATAGTGATCAGCGGGACGCCGTCACGCACCCCCTCGACCGCAAACTTGATCGCGGCCATGCCGCCGGGCTCGACGGTGCACAGCTTGCACTCGATCCTCTGATCCGTGTACCAGGGCTCGATCCGCTGCCGCACGTCATCGAGTTCGATGCCCAGCTGATCGGCGAGGTTGCGGACCGGACCGCCCCACATCGTGGTCAGGACACCCGGTAGGAAGAACATCGGCTGCTCTTCGTCCGCCTTGAGACCGAAACCCATTGATTTACCGGTGAACTCGTAGTCGTCGTAGTTCGCGTAGTCGAAGATCTCCTGGACGAGGACCGACGTCGCCCGGGTGACGAGGCTGAGCGCACTGTGTACCTCGGTGTCGCCGGAGTAGCCAGGATCGATACCGTTCACATACAGCGACGAGTTGCCCTCCTCACACGCCTTCTCCAGCGGATCTCGCAGCCAGTCATCGGCTTGCCGCGGCGTCACCAGCCACACCATCGACGAGCCCACGACGTTGATGCCGGCAGCCAGCAGCTTGGTCAACTGCTCCACCGCTTCCATCGGCCGGGTCTCGGCCTGTGCGGTGTAGACGACGCAGTCGGGCGCCAGCGCGATCAGTGCGTCGATATCGTCGGTCGCGAGAATGCCCGTCGGCTCGGACAATCCGCAGAGCTCCGCCGCGTCACGCCCGACCTTGTTCGGACTGGCCGCGTGCACACCAACCAGTTCCAGGTCCGGACGGCCGATGATGGCCTTGAGCGAATGCTGGCCGACATTGCCGGTAGAGAACTGGACAACTCTTCGCATCTGGGTCCTCAGTAGTCGGGAATGGGCAGCGGTAGGTTGTTCGAGTCGATACCGCCGTCCACGTGAAAGATAGCGTTCGTCGCATAGCAATCACGCGTGGACAGGTAAACACAGAGACGGCCGAGGTCCTCGACGTTTCCGAGGCGATGCAGCGGCGTCAGGCTGAGCATCGTGTCCAGCGCCCCGGGCATCATGTCAAGGCCACTCTGCAGCCCTTCGGTGGCGAAGGAGCCGAGTGCGATTGCGTTGACACGAATCTTGGGCGCCAACTCCTGGGCCATCGCGCGGGTCAGCGCTTCCATGCCACCCTTCGCGACGCAATACGCGGTCAGGGCCCGAATGCCGAAACGTGCTGAGCCCGAGGAGATGTTGACGATGCTTCCGTGGCCCGCCTCGATCATGTGCTTGGCAGTGAGTTGACTCATGATGAAGGCGGAGGTCACACACCAGTCGAAGGTGCGTCTGAAGTCCTCGTCGGTGATGTCGAGAAACGACCCGAATGTCGAGCCGCCGACGTTGTTGATGAGGATGTCGACGCGCCCGAACTGCTCCATCGCCGTTGACACAACACGTTCACCGTCGGGGCGACTCATCGCGTCGGCGACCAGCGCGAGTCCAGTGCCGCCGGCCTTCTCGATACCGTCGATCGTCGCGACGATGTCGGACTCCGTCCGTGCGGTTCCGACGACGGTTGCGCCCGCTTCGGCGAGCACTCTCGCGATCCCCTGCCCGACTCCCTTTCCGGCGCCGGTGACGATCGCGACCTGACCATCGAGATTGAACTGCTCCAGTGCCATACGCATCCTCTCCATCGAGTGCTGCTCATCCAACGACATTCGTTGACTGAAGTCAATAAAGATCTCCGAGCTACGCCGCCGGTCAGGCGGTAGAGTCGACGTATGGCAGTGGTGGACAAGCCCTCAGCGCGCGAAACCAAGCGGCTGCAGACCCGCGAGCGGTTGATGGGAGCGGCCATCGCCGAGTTCAAACGAGCGGGTATGGCCGAGGCCGACGTCGGAGCTATCGTCGCCGCGGCGGGCGTCGCCCACGGCACCTTCTTCTTTCATTTCCCGACGAAGGAACACGTGTTGTTCGAACTCGAGCAGCGCGAAGAGGAGCGCATCGCGAAACAACTGGGGCGCGCCATCGGTTCCGAACACGACCTCGCGTCGACACTGAGCGAGGCGGTGCGGCTCGTCATGGGTCTCGAACGTCGCCTCGGTGCCGTGCTATTCAAAGACTTTCTTGCACTGCACTTTTCACAGACCCGGCCCGCCGACGAAAGCCGACAGCATCCGGTGATCGTCGAAGTCGCCCAAGAGATCGAGCACGCCCAGAAACGGGGTGAGGTCGACCCCGACGTGAACCCGATGAACAGCGCGGTGTTCTTCCTGCTTGGCCTCTACGCGCTGTTGACGACGACGCACAACTGGCCGGGTCAGGCCGCGATGATCGACGACTATGTGACGAGGACACTGCGCAGCATCGAGGCCAAGTAGCCAATTGACTACCGTCATTGGTTGACTATAGTCAGTCTGCATGAACCTGCCCACGGTGAATTTGGGCCGTAAACGTGATGCCACCCCGAGCACGAAGCTCACCGGCAGCGGCCTCGACGAGCACATGGCGGCATCGCAGGCGGCACAGCGGCAGGCTGACAAGTGGCTCATCTCCGGCAGCCTGTTGATCGGCACCGCGGCGCTCGGCGTCTTCGGTTTGCCGCTGTTTCTCCGCGGCGTTTGGCTCCTTCGCAAGGCGCAACGCGAAGGCCTGACGGTGCGCCCGATGCTCGTGACACTGCTCGGCTATCTGGTGATCATCGATGCGGCCATCAACACCGTGGGATGGGCACTGGACCTGGTCGCCAACCACACCATTCTGGCGCGAATCCTGTTGAACGGGTGGGGCGCAATGTTCGACGCCGGATACTTCTGGCACTACAACGAACTGTGGCTCGGCGGTGCGGCAGGCCCCGGCGAGAAGGCCATGGAAGTCGGGATGATCCTGACCGTCTTCACCATGCGCATCGCCGCGGCGATCGGGTTCCTGCAGATGAAGCGCTGGGGTCATCAGTGGATGATCGTCACGTGCTGGATGGGCGTGCTCATCTGGTGCCTGTACGTCTTCAACATGACCATGTATGCCGACGTCCGCTATGCCGGCGTCGTGCTGCCAGTGGTCGGCTGGTGGCTCTACGACATCTTCTACATCACCCCTTTCCTGGCGATCCCCTACCTGCATTCCGTCAATCGCGAGATCTTCTCCGACTGACGGTCAATGACTCAACTCATTGACTTTGGTCAGTAACTCGGTTACAAAGGGCGAACCATGACGCCTCAAGTGAAGCAGTCGGCGCGGGAAACGCGGCGATTGCAGACGCGGGAGCGCATCCTCGGCGCGGCAATCGCCGAGTTCAAACTCGCGGGCATGGCCGGCGCCGACGTGAACGCGATAGCGACCGCCGCCGGCGTCGCACACGGAACGTTCTTCTTCCACTTCCCGAGCAAGGAACACGTCCTGCTCGAACTGGAGAGCCGCGAAGAAGCGCGGATGGCGGCCGACTTCGCCCACTTCCTGAACGGCACACACGATCTGCTGACTGTGCTCAACGAGGCTGTGCACCTGGTGACCGGCCTCGAACAACGGCTCGGCTCACTGCTGTTCAAAGAACTGCTGGCATTGCACTTCTCGCCGACGCGGCCGACCAAGGACGAGTGGACCGACCATCCGGTGATCGTGCTGTTGGTCGACGAGATCGAACGGGCACGCGGCGACGGTGCCGTGCATCCGGCCGTCGACGCGTTCTACAGCGCCGCGTTCTTCCTGCTCGGTGTCTACGGCGTGCTCACTACGACGGGCAACGCCGAGATCCGGGACACGATGCTCGCCAAGTTGGTCGACACCGCAGTGCGGGGACTTGAAATCCGATGAGCAAGGAGGCCTGACGTGGATTGGGTATGGGAAATCCTGCGATACGTCGCCGCGTGGGGCGGCACCGGTTTGATCATCTGGTTCTGGTACTGGATGTTCTCGAACATCGGCACGTTCTGAGCGATCGACATGTCTGAGCTCTCCGATACGCACGCGCTCGCCGTGGAACGTAGCTGCGCCGTCACGGCTGTCGCCCTGAGCGGGCAGCGCCGCGAGGGTGTGCGTCTGGTGAGCGGCCAGCGACGGGACTTCGGCCTGAGCTCGACCCTCGATTTCGTCCATGTCCCGTATCCGCCGCCGGTTCGCGGTTGGACACGACGCAGCCTGACATGCGGTGTGGCGCTGCAATGTTCACCGTCGAAGGACCGTGTGGTCGACTTTCGACTCAATGAACTCTCGGCACGAGAGCTGAGCGCGCTGACGCTGGTCGAAGCGAGCGTTGCCCTCGGCTGGATCGCGGATAACTGGGCCGGGCTGCTGGCGGAAGTGCGCCGACTACTGCCCGATCTCGAACCAGCGCCCAGCGACATGGACGCGCAGGAGATGCTCAACCGCGCGATCGCGCTGGCGCGCACGTCGCAGTCCCTGACCGTCGACCCGCTGCTGGGCACCCTCCCCAGGGCGTATACCGATCCACAGGGGTTCGCCGACAAACTGCGCCGCACCTTCGGCCGGATGCCCTGGACCACAACGCAGAAGCGCCTTCCGCGGCCGTACTCCGTTCCTGTGGGAGGTGACGGCGGCGTGCGGAATCCGAACCTGCCTCCGCCGAGCCGTCCGCAGGACAACGATCTGGACGTCACGCCCGAGCACCGTCCCGGCATTCCGTATCCGGAGTGGAACGCCTGGACCGAGAGCTTCATGGCCGACCACGTCGCGGTGCTCGAACGCCCACACGAGGGCCGGCATCGCCATGAGGCGATCGCCTCGGCCGATCTGCGGAAGTGGTTCTCCGAGCACACCCACCGTGCCATGAAGAACAGGCTCGAAGACGGTTCCGATCTCGATGTCGAGCAATACGTCAACCACTACATCGATCTGACCACCGGCGAGGCCATCGAGCCACGCATCTTCCGTGATCTGCTGCCCAGCAGCCGCGATGTCACCACGGCGCTGCTGCTCGACGGCAGCTCGTCGCTGGGCGTGCACGGCGGCAAGATCTTCAAGCTCGAATTGGCCTGTGCCGACGCGCTTTCGCAGGCCATGACGCTGGCCCGCGAACGCCACGGCATCTTCGTGTTCACCGGTAACACCCGCCATCGCGTCGAGGTCACCTGCCTCAAGGATTTCGAGGACCGCCGGTTCGTCCCACCGGGGGGCCTCGGCCTGGCGACGGGCGGTTACACCCGGCTGGGCGCACCGCTGCGGCATATGACCAGCCGGCTGCTCGCCCAGCCCTCCGAACGGCGACTGCTCATCGTCATCGGCGACGGCCTGATCTCCGACGAGGGCTACGAGGGCCGCTACGCCTGGGCGGATGCCGCGCATGCCGTCGAGGAAGCCAGCGATGCGGGCGTGAGTATGTACTACGTCGGCGTCGGGCCGACTCGCGTGGATCCGCTGCCCGAGGTGTTCGGACCCCGCCGCTCCCAGCGCATCCGTCGGATCGAAGAGCTTCCCAGGGTTCTGGCCCATGTACATCGAGAGTTGGTGGCTGCGTGACCGAAACATATTTGTCGAATGGCAGCGAGGTTCAGCTTTTCGAGCAGGCGTACCGTCAGCGCCTGCCGGTGATGCTGACCGGCCCGACCGGGTGCGGTAAGACACGTCTGGTCGAACACATGGGCCTGCTCCTACGGCGGCCCGTCGTCACGATCAGCTGCCACGACGACCTGACCAGCTCGGATCTCGTCGGACGTTTCATGGTGACGGGCGGCGACGTGGTCTGGACGGACGGGCCACTCACCAGAGCCGTAAAGGCCGGGGCCATCTGCTATCTGGACGAGGTCGTGGAGGCACGCCACGATTCGCTCGCGATCCTGCATTCGCTCACCGACCACCGTCGCGCGCTCTACCTCGACCGGGCGGGTGAGGTGGTGCAGGCGCCAGAGACGTTCATGCTGGTGTGTTCCTACAACCCCGCCTACCGCAGTTCGTTGAAGGAACTCAAGCCGTCGTTCCGCCAGCGATTCGTCACACTGCCGATGCGCTATCTCCCGCCCGACCGCGAGGCCGAGGTGATCGTCGGCGAGGCAGGCATCGAACTCGGATCGGCTCAGCGGCTCGTGCAATGCGCAACTGCGATCAGGACCGCGGACGAAGCATTCCACTTCGAACCTCCGTCGACCCGTGTGCTGGTCACCGCGGCACAGTTGATTGCCGCGGGCGCAACCGAATTGGAGGCCGCCGAGGCCTGCATCCTCGCGCCACTGTCAAGCGACGGCGCCATTTCAGAAGGGCTGCGCGAAGTCGCGGCGGCCAGCCTATTGGAAGGAGTCAACTGACATGGACCAAAAGGAACGCAAGCGCAAGAGGGCGCTCATCATCCTGCAGATCGTCATCTACGGCTACCTGCTGACGATGTTCGGAATCCAGCTCTACATGTCCTTCGCCCGGGGGTGGTGGGAGCTGTGAGCCTGGACGTGCGGTCGGGTGGCACCGTCAGCCTCGAGGAGCACGACGAGGAATCGCGGTTGGCACAACGCCGTGCCGACAAGTGGATGATCGTCGGCGCCGGGCTGATGGGCATGTGGGCCCCGGGGATCTTCGGACTGCCCATCTTCCTGCGCGGCGTATGGTTGCAGCGCCAGGCAGCGCGCGCCGGTCTGTCGATGCGGCCGATGATCGTCACCCTGATCGGGTATCTCGTGCTGATCGACGGGATGCTCAACAGCCTGGGCTGGGCACTGGATCTCGTCGCCAACCACACCCTGATCAACCGGGTGCTGATGGTCGGCTGGGGCGCGATGTTCGACGCCGGATACTTCTGGCACTACAACGAGTTCTGGGTCGGCGGCGCGGCCGGACCGGGCGAGAAGTCGATGGTGTTCGGGATGATCGTCACGGTGTTCGCGATGCGGTGCGCCGCAGCCATCGGCTTCCTGCAGATGAAGCGCTGGGGTCACCAGTGGATGATCGTCACCTGCTGGATGGGCGTGCTCATCTGGTGCCTGTACGTCTTCAACATGACCATGTACGCCGACGTGCGCTTCGCCGGTGTGGTCTTCCCGGTCATCGGCTGGTGGCTCTACGACATCTTCTACATCACCCCGTTTCTGGCAATTCCGTACCTGCACACGGTCAATCGCGAAATCTTCTCCGACTGAACATGATTCGAGGATTATTACTGTGACGACAACACCCGAAGCCGAAGCGGAACCGAAGTCCGAGGATCTGCCCCCAGGCACCACGCCGTACTACGCGCGGATGCACAAGTGGATCAAGCGCGCAGTCCTGGTATGTCTCGTCGCGCTGGTGATCGAGGGCGCCTTCACGCTGCCGTTCATGGCCGTTTACTACGGCTATCCGACGCTGAGCCTCACCGAGATCTGCAGCGAGCTCTTGAAGGTGCGCTACTCCGACGACACCTTGGAGTGCAAGGTGCCCTACCCGCCGCTGGGCCCGCCGGAAGGTGCCGAAGGCAAGGACACCGCTCAAGACGAGTGGGGCATTCAGCCGGTCCCGAAGTACAACCGGATCGGGTTCCGCGAACTGGTGCGCATCCATGAGGAGCGGGAAGCGCGGCAGGCCGCAGAACAGCAAGGGGCACCATGACGAAATCGCTGGAGGAGCACGCCGACAACTGGGATCTTCGCCACGAGGACTTTCAGGACAACGACTTCCTCTACGACGTCTACGAGGTGATGCGTCGCAACTCGCCGTTCGCGCACACCGATTCACCCTTCCTGAGTTCGACGCCTGGCGGCGCCTGGGTGGCTGTCCGCTACGACGACTGCTACAAGATCCTGCAGGACTGGGAGCACTTCTCGTCCAACCCGACGCCCGAGGCTTCCGAGCGGCTCGCCGGCGACCTGGTGATCACCCTGGACCCACCGCGGCAACAGCAGTTCCGCAAGGTGCTCAATCCGTACTTCTCGCCGGCACGGATGAAGGCATTGACCCCTCAGATCCGCGACGAAACCGACCTGCTCATCGACGATTTCATCGGTCAGGGCCGCGGCGACCTCGCCGAGGTGGCATGGCGGCAGCCGGGCGTCGTCTTCTTCAAGTACCTGTTCGGGTTACCCATTGACGACGTGCCCCTGTGCATCGAGCTCACCGACACGGCGCTCAACGGCGACACCGATGAAGCCCGGATGACCGCGTGGGGCGGGCTGTATCAGCACCTACACGAGGCGATCACGGCGCGCACCACCCAGCCCCCGAAGGACGACATGATCGACGTTCTTCTCAACACCGAGATCGACGGTGAGAGGCTGCAGTTCGGCGACATCGTCGGCAATGCGATGCTGTTGGTCCAGGCGGGTCTCGAAACCACGGCGAGCGCGATGTCGTTCGCCTTCCACTACCTCGCCACGCATCCCGAGGATCGCGATCGCCTCATCGCGGATCCGGACTTGCGGCCGCGTGCCATCGAGGAGTTTCTTCGCTACTCCGGGTCGATACACGGCATTCCACGCACCGTCACCCGCGAAATCGAATTGAGTGGCCACACCTTCTGCCCAGGTGAATCCGTCATCGTCAACTACGCCTCCGCGAACCGCGATGCCGAACAGTTCCCCGATCCGGACCGATGCGTGCTCGACCGCAAGTCCAATCGTCACCTGGGATTCGGCGCAGGCGTCCATAGGTGTCTCGGCTCCAATCTGGCTCGCCTCGAATTCCAGATCGGAGTCGAACAGGTGCTCTCGCGCATGCCCGACTATCGCCTCGCACCGGACGAGGACGCCGTGTTCCACGGCAACTCGGTCACCCGGGGTTTCCGTTCCATACCAGTGACTTTCACGCCGGGCGAGAAGTCGGCGTGACCTACCGCGTCGTCCAGTGGACCACCGGTAACGTCGGCAGGAAGTCGATCCATGCCATCGTTGCGAACTCCCAGCTGGAGCTCGTGGGATGCTTCGCGTGGTCGCCGGACAAGGTCGGGTGTGACGCGGGCGAGCTGTGCGGTATCGAGCCTCTTGGCCTGCAGGCCACCGACGACGTCGACGCGTTGCTCGCACTCGAACCGGATTGTGTGGTCTACAACCCGATGTTCGCGAACGTCGATGAGCTGGTGCGGATCCTGAGTGCGGGCATCAATGTCGTGACCACCGCGGAGTTCATCACCGGACATCGGCTCGGGGCCGGACGCGATCGCATCGTCGAGGCCTGCCAGCAGGGCGGTGCAACGATCTTCGGCAGCGGACTCAACCCAGGCTTCATGCAACTGTTCGCGATCATCACCGCCGGGATCTCGGACCGGGTCGACCGGATATCGATCGTCGAGTCCTTCGACACGACCATCTACGACTCGCCCGACACCGAGAAGATCATGGGCTTCGGCTATCCCATCGATCAGCCCGATCTGCGCGACATCACTGAGCGGGGTTCCGGAATCTTCCGGGAGGCGGTGCTGCTGCTCGCCGACGCCCTTGGCGTCGAGTGCGATGAGATCCGTTGCGACGCCGAATATGCCCAGACCACCGAGGATCTCGATCTTCCGGGCGGCTGGCACATCGCGAAAGGGTGTGTGGCGGGAATCGACGTCCGCTGGAGGGGGTTCGTCGGTGGCCGAGAGGTCGCCGAGGTGCGTGGCGTCTGGACCAAGGGCCAGTCCCTGGAGCCCACCTGGTCGATGGGTTTCGGCTACGACGTGACGGTCCATGGTCGTCCGACCATCAAGACCACGCTGGCCTTCGAGCCACCGCCGGACTTCGTCGGCGAAACCATCGAGGACTACATCCTGCTGGGTCTCACCATCACCGCGGTGCCCGCCATCACCGCCATCCCCGCCGTCGTCGCGGCGCCACCGGGCATCGCCACGTACAACAATCTGCCGCTGCTCCTACCGCGAGGTGTCGTCAATGTCTGACAAGACGTATCGGGTGATTCAGTGGATGACGGGTGACGTCGGACAAGTCGGTGTTCGGCACTTCACCGACAATCCCGTCTTCGACCTCATCGGCGTCCTGGTGCACAGCGAGGACAAGGTCGGCAAGGACGCGGGCGAGATTGCGGGCATCGGGCCGATTGGTGTCCTCGCGACCGACGACGTCGAGTCGATCATCGCGATGGACGCGGACTGCGTGTTCTACACACCGGTCATCATGGACGTCGATACGGTGTGCCGCATGCTGCGGTCCGGCAAGAACGTCGTCACCACGAGCGGGTTCTTTCATCCCACTGCGACTTTCCGCGACGGGGGCGAACAGATCCGGACCGCGTGCAGCGAGGGTGGGACGTCGTTTCACGCCGGCGGAATACATCCGGGGTATGCGGGCGACATTCTGCCGCTCACCCTGGCTCGGGTGGTCAGCAAGATCGCGAGGATCAAGGTGCTGGAGGTCGTCAACGTCCTCGACGATGCGCCGCTGGACCATATCGACTGGCTGGGCTTCGGCAAGGAGAAGGACAAGTTCCTCTCTGAACCAACGATTTTGGGTCTAGGCACCGTGTTCTTCGCCCAGTCGATGTACATGCTCGCCGACGGACTCGGTGTCACGATCGACGACGTGACATCAACCCTGGAGGCCGCGGTCGCCACCGAGGACATCACACATGAACTCGGCGTGATTCCCAAAGGCACCGTCGCGGCACAGCGCCACACATGGACGGCGACAGTCGACGGGACACCGCTCATCGTCTTCGAGGCTCTCTACGCGACGACCACGTCGGACAAGCTCGATCCGCCATGGAACTTCGGAAAGACGCTGTACCGCATCGAGATCGAGGGAGACCCACCGACCGCCCTCACCCTCGAGGGAGTCGCAGGACCGGACGGGAAGATGACGCATCCCGGCTACGACTGGACCGCGATGGGAGCAATCAACGCGATCCCCGACGTGTGTGATGCCACACGGGGTTGGCACACCCATCTCGACCTGGGTCTCATCCAGCCGAGGGGCCTGGTGCGCTGATGGGCGCGCCGTCGCTGCACCATGTCGTCTTCGCCGTCGCCGACGAGCGCCACGACACCGTCGCGCAGATGTTCAGCGACCTCGGTTTCTCCCTGGGGCCCGCCGAGCTCGCCGAACTCGGAGTCCGGATCAGCCTGGATTGGACACACGGCATCGAGATCATCAGTCCCCTACCGGAAGCCACCGCAGACGTCGCCAGATCGGTGCAGCAGTTCCTCGACGGAAACGGTGACGGAATCTACACCGTGGTGCTGCAGGTGCCCGAAGCCGCGGCGGCCGAGAACGTCGCCGAGCGGTACGGTGCGGCGATCCGCTTCCGGCAGAAACTGGAGGGCGATGGCACACACCTGGAGGAGATCGACCTGTCCGTGCTCGGCCTGCCGCTGACGCTGCTGGACACCAACATTCCATGACTGTCGCCGGCGCCAAACCCAGCGTCTTCGACGCCGGTCTTCCGACGCTGCACTACGACGTCACCGATACGCCGCAGGAGATCTATCCCCAGTTTCGGGCCGCACAGGAGGCCGCGCCCATCGCGCTGGGTCCGATCGGTCCGGAGGTGCTGTCGTACGAGCTGGCCCGCACCGTGCTTCGCGATCCGCGGTTCGTCGTCCCCAAGGGCATCCACCTCTCCGCCCACGGGATAACGTCAGGGCCGTTGTGGGACAGGGTCACCCGCAGCATCCTGAACATGGAGGGCGACGAACACCGTCGCCTGCGCAGCCTCGTGTCCCGGGCGTTCACACCCCGGGCGACAGCCAGGATGCACGACACCATTCACACCGTGGTGAACGAGCTCATCGATCGGGTAACCGATACTGGCGGCTGCGAGTTCGTCGCCGATATCGCCAGGCCCTACCCGATTCCGGTCATCTGCGCGCTGCTCGGCGCTCCGCGGGAGGACTGGCGGCAGTTCTCGCGGTGGGCCGACGACATCTTCAAGATCGTCAGCTTCGACTGCAACCTGGCCGAGGAGGAGCCCGTCGTCCTCAAGGCGTGGGGCGAATTCGACGACTACATCGACGAGATGGTCGCGGCCAGACGGCAGAGCTTGACCGACGATCTGCTTTCCGACCTCATCCGCATCGAGGATGCGGGCGATCGCCTGGACGCTGCAGAGTTACGGATGCTGGCATTCAGCATTCTGGTGGCGGGCACCGATACGACACGCAGCCAGCTCGCCGCGTCGATGCAGGTGCTCTGCGATCACCCCGAGCAGTGGGCTCTTCTCAGAGAGCAACCGGACCTCGCGATGCATGCCGTCGAGGAGACGATGCGTCATTCCCCGTCGATGTGCAGCACGGTCCGCAGTGTCACCGAGGACGTCGCCATCGGCGACTACACCTTTCCCGCAGACACGTTCATCATCGTGAACACGTATGCCGCCAATCGCGATAGCGCGATCTACGACGACCCGACACGATTCGACATCACCCGCGACGAGCCGCCGCCGATTCTGACGTTCGGCGGCGGCGTCCACTACTGCCTCGGCGCCAACCTGGCGAGGCTCGAACTCGCGGAGGCGTTGAAGATCCTGGCCCAGCGCATCCCGCTCCCCCGCCGCACCGAATCCGTGCCATGGAAACCACTGCTCGGTCTGAGCGGACCGACCAGTCTGTCGATAGAGTTCGCCTGATGTCCTACAGAATCGACCCGGACGTCCTGGGCAAGGTGGCCAAGCAGGTCGTCGGCCTGCCGCTGGAGAACGGCGAGCTGATCACCCGGGCCATCGAGGCGCTTGCCGACGAATACCCCGATCTCATCGCTGCCGTGCCCGGGCGCTGGGTGGGCAGCAAGGCCGGCGGCATCCTCGGGAAGGTCCGGTTCCTCTACTTCACTCCGCGCGAGTACATCGTCATCTTCGGCTCGCCCACTGGCACCCAAGGGTTTTCGGGTCGCTACAAGCACGTGGATGTACACAAGTTCCTGATTGCCGGCCAAATCGACTGGTATGACGTGGAATCGGATGATCTCTCCGGGCATACGCTGCTGCCGGGCGAGCACGCTCACATGGTGAGGGGTCAAGCCAGGGGTATGACCATCCATCCTGGCTCGTGGCATATCGAGTACGGCCGTGGTGCCGTGGCCACGACCCTGCCGTTCGCGATGGTGGACACTCTGCTGGTGTCGCTGGAGTTCGAGTCGGTCCGCCGCTCGACGGTGGAGTTCACCAAGCTGGTGCGCCGCCAGCTGCGCCGCTGAGGGCGGCTCGAGCGGGAAAAGTCAGCTCTCTGGTTCGCAGAAGCGCAGCTGATTGCCGAACGGATCGGTGATGTCGACCGTCGAACCCCACGGCTCGGTCTCCAGCCCGGGCTTCGCGAATCGATAAGCACG
>Ga0075363_100000355_pt1 | contig 13739 bp, 13 predicted proteins | sample EndMetdeltDD1763_FD_71470 | JGI IMG/M metagenome (GOLD analysis project Ga0075363, IMG submission 71470) | Populus endosphere microbial communities from Tennessee, USA - Endosphere MetaG P. deltoides DD176-3 | ecosystem: Host-associated > Plants > Roots > Endosphere | place: USA: Tennessee...
GCCATGGGGTGAGCCGCTCGCGCTCCGCACACTTGCGGCGTGGTTCCTCGGGGGGTCGCGGGATCACTCCCGCCAGTGCGCCGGCGCGCGGTCGTCGTGGTGCTCGCGTTCGCCCTCGTACTCGCCGTGACGTCGTACGTCGCCGCCACCCGGGCCCTCGGCGCGGGAGCCGACAAGTGCGAGCGGTTCTCGGCCGACTCGGTCAGCCGGGCAGCCCAGGTCACGGGCAGCGGCCGGCGGGTCGTCGTCATCGGTGACTCCTGGTCCGCAGGACTCGGTCTCGACCAGCCGCAGCGGTCCTGGCCGTCGCGGCTGTCGGGTCGCGTGCACGTGGCCGGCTTCTCCGGCTCCGGGTTCAGCGCGCTCGCGTCGCCCTGCGGCAAGGTCTCCTTCGCCGACCGTGCGGGCGCGGTGGTCGAGGGCGCCGACCTGGTGGTCGTCGAGGGTGGCCTCAACGACTGGGACCGCCCCGACGCCGAGATCCGGGCCGGGTTCACCCGGCTGGTCCGCGTGCTCCGCGCCGCCGGCGTACAGCGCGTCGTCGTGGTCGGACCGGCCAGCGCCCCGTCCCGCGCGGCCAAGGTCCCACACGTCGACGCCCTGCTCGCCGGCCTGTCCGCGCAGTACGGCGTGGGCTACGTGTCCACCGCCGATCTCGACCTGGACTACCTCGACGACCGGCTGCACCTGACCTATGCCGGCCACCGCGAGTTCGGCGACGCGGTCCGCACGAGGCTCGCGGGACTGCCCTCGTAGGGTTGGTGCGTGGCCGAGCCGACGCGATGGGTGACCGACACGAAGCCCGGTCACTCGGAGTGGTACGTCGAGCGGTTCCGCCGGATGGCCGCCGAAGGGGCGGACCTCGGCGGTGAGGCCAGGCTCGTCGACGCGATGCTGCCGCCCGGGTCACGGGTCCTCGACGCAGGATGCGGCCCCGGCCGGGTGGGCGCGGTCCTGCACGAGCGCGGCCACGTCGTGGTCGGGGTCGACGCCGACCCGGTGCTCATCGAGGCGGCGGAGGCCGACCACCCGGGTCCGCGGTGGCTGGTAGGCGACCTCGCCGAGCTCGACCTGGCCGCCGCGGGGGAGACCGAGCCGTTCGACGGCGCCCTGCTGGCCGGCAACGTGATGGTGTTCCTGGCGCCCGGGACCGAGGCAGCCGCCCTGAGCCGGGTCGCCGCACACGTCCGGCCCGACGGGTTCGTGGTCACCGGCTTCCACACCGACCGCGAGCTCACGCTCGAGGCCTTCGACCGCGCGGTCGAGGAGGCCGGCCTGCGCCGCGAGCACCGGTTCGCCACCTGGGACCTGCGGGCCTGGCACGACGAGGCCGACTTCGCGGTGACCGTGCTGCGCACCCCGGCGGCCGGCTGACCCGGAGGGGTCCGCGACCAGGCTGGTGCAAGGATGCCCGCGTGCGACCATCGCTGGCGGGGCGGGCCGAGAGCCCGATGCAGGCCCGGCTGCTTGCCCGGCTGCGTGACGAGGGTCCGCTGTCCAAGGCTCAGCTGGCGGACGCGCTCCAGGTGTCCCGCACCACCGTGGGCACCGAGGTCGCCCGGCTCGTGGAGCTGGGCCTGGCCGTCGAGGCTGGTCCGGCGGCGTCCCGCGGTGGCCGGAGGTCGACCCTGGTCGACCTCTCCCCGGACATCCGGTTCGCCGGGATCTCGATCGGGGCCACGGGCCTCTCGGTCGGGGTGACCGACGGCCGGTTGACCACGCTGGCCATGCAGCGACGGCAGTGCGACATTCGGCAGGGCCCCGAGGTGGTGCTTGCCCGCGCCCTCGAGGTCCTCCGCGACGTCATGGCCGAGGCGGGCGTCACCCGGCTGAGCGGCGCCGGAGTCGGGGTGCCCGGACCGGTGGACTTCCACCGCGGTGTCTCGGTCTCGCCACCGATCATGCCCGGCTGGGACGGCTACCCGGTGCGGGACGCCGTCTCGCGTGATCTCGGCTGCCCGGTCGTCCTGGACAACGACGTCAACGTCCTCGCGATCGGTGAGCAGCACGCGGGGGTGGCCCGGGCGGAGCGCGACTTCCTGTTCGTCAAGATCGGGACCGGGATCGGCTGCGGGATCGTCGTGGACGGCGAGCTCTACCGGGGTGTCGACGGGTGTGCCGGCGACATCGGGCACATCCGGGTGGCCGACGAGGGACCCACCTGCGCCTGCGGCAACACCGGCTGCCTCGAGGCGTTCGCCGGAGGCGCGGCACTCGCCCGGGACGCGACCGCGGCCGCCCGCGCCGGACGGTCCCAGGCCCTGTCCGCGCTGCTCGAGGACAAGGGCGAGCTCACCGCGGCCGACGTGGGCCTCGCCGTGGGGCAGGGCGACCCGGTCGCGGTGCAGCTGATCCGGGACAGCGGCCACCGCGTCGGTCAGGTGCTCGCGAGCCTGGTCTCGTTCTTCAACCCCGGGATGATCGTGATCGGGGGAGGCGTGACGGCCCTCGGGCACGCACTGCTGGCCGAGATCCGGGGCGTGACCTACCGCCGGTCGCTGCCGCTGGCCACCGGGAGCCTCCCGATCGTGCTCAGCGAGCTCGGCGACGAGGGCGGCGTGATCGGGACGGCCCGGATGGTCAGCGGCGCGATCTACTCCTCGGACCCGAGCCGCGCAGCCTGAGCGGTCACTTCGTCCACTCGCGACCGAAGTTTCGAGATTCATCGGCACAATTCGCCGGCTGAGGCTTGCCTTCGTCCACTCATGCACATAGTTTGTGCAGTCATCTGACAAAGTCAGTGACGGCGCTCACACGAGGGCTGGCTGGTCGAAGGGAGGCGGCGCGGGGTGCGAACCGGCGACCAGACGCTGCTCCGGATGACCGGCATCGTCAAGGAGTTCCCCGGCGTGCGGGCCCTGGACGGCGTCGACCTCGACGTACGAGCGGGTGAGGTGCACTGCCTGCTCGGCCAGAACGGCGCCGGCAAGTCCACCCTGATCAAGGTGCTCTCCGGGTTCCACCAGCCCGACGCCGGCACCATCACCTGGAACGGCGAGGAGACCTCGTTCTCTACGCCGGCGAAGGCCATCGAGCACGGCGTCGCGACCATCTACCAGGAGCTCGACCTGGTCCCACACCTCGACGTCACCGAGAACGTCTTCCTCGGCCACGAGGTGTCCCGCGCCGGGTTCACCCAGCGAGGCCAGGCCCGCACGCTGGTGCGCGACCTGCTCGCTCGGCTCGGACACTCCGAGATCCCGCCCACGCGGATCGTCGGCGAGCTGCCGCCGGCCAAGCAGCAGGTCGTCAGCATGGCCCGGGCCCTCTCCCGGAACACGCGGCTGCTGGTGCTCGACGAGCCGTCCGCGGTGCTGGACCAGGAGGGCGTCGCCAACCTGTTCCGGGTGATCCGCGGCCTCACCGCCGAGGGCGTTGCGATCGTCTACATCTCCCACCGGCTCGAGGAGATCCGCGAGATCGGCGACCGGATCACGGTGCTCAAGGACGGTCGCACCGTGGCCACCGGCCTGGCGGTCGCGGACACGCCGACCTCCGAGCTGATCACGCTGATGACGGGCCGGTCGATCGAGTACGTCTTTCCGAGCAGGCCCAAGAGCGACCACACCCGCGGCGAGGTGGTCCTCGACGTGCAGGACCTCGGGCTCGCCGGTGTCTTCGCCGGCATCGACCTCAAGGTCCACGCAGGCGAGATCGTGGGCCTCGCGGGCCTGGTCGGTGCCGGACGCTCCGAGATCATCGAGACGATCTACGGCGCTCGCAAGGCCTCCACGGGCACGGTCACCGTCGACGGGTCGCGGATCCGCCGCGGCTCGGTCACCAGCTCGGTCCGGGCGGGGATGGGTCTGGCCCCCGAAGAGCGCAAGAGCCAGGGACTCCTGCTCCACGAGGCGGTCTACAGCAACATCACGGTCTCCTCGATGGCGCGGTTCTCCAGGCTGGGCTTCCTCGACCGAGGCGCCGAGCGCAGCCGCGCCACCGAGCTGACCACCAGCCTGGACGTGCGCCCCAGCGGCGTCGGTCGAGCCGTACGCACCCTGTCGGGCGGCAACCAGCAGAAGGTCGTGCTGGCCCGGTGGCTGATGCGCGAGTGCCGGGTGCTGCTGCTCGACGAGCCGACCCGAGGCGTCGACGTCGGCGCCCGCAGCGAGATCTACCAGCTCATCCGCTCGCTGGCAGACCGCGGCGTCGCCGTCGTGGTCGTCTCCAGCGAGATCGAGGAGGTGCTCGGCCTGGCGGACCGGGTCCTCGTCGTCCGCGAGGGTGTCGTCGTCCACGAGTCCGCCGCCACCTCGATCGACGAGGCAGCGGTCCTCGACCTCGTCATGGAAGGAAAGGTTCCTGCATGAGCCAGGACAGTGCCCGGGTCGAGCAGGCAGCGCTCGAGGCCGACCGCGAGAGGGGTCCGGTCCTCGCCCTGCTGCGCACCAGCGTGGGGCGCAACGCGGGCCTCGTGGTCGCGCTGCTCGTCATCTGCATCGTCGGCGCGGTCACGGCGGGCGACCGGTTCAGCTCGACGGACAACGCGCTGACCGTCCTGCGGCTCGCGTCCACCATCGGCGTGGTCAGCATCGGCATGACGTTCGTCATCATCGGCGGTGGCATCGACCTGTCGGTCGGCGCGATCGTCGCGCTCTCGTCGGTCTGGTGCACCACGGTGTCGACGCAGCTGATGGCCGACGACACGCACTGGATCGTGATGGTCGGGGTCGCCCTCCTGGTCGGCGGCGCCTGCGGGCTCGTCAACGGACTGCTGATCGCCTACGGCAACATCGTCCCGTTCATCATGACGCTCGCGATGCTGGCCAGCGCTCGCGGGCTCGCCGAGATCATCAGCGACAAGAAGACGCAGATCCTCGGCGCGGAGGGCGCTGACGTGAGCGGCTTCAAGGACTTCTTCAACCGCGAGGTCATCGGCGTCGACGCGCAGATCTGGATCTTCGCGCTGGTCGCTCTCGGCGGGTGGGTCCTGCTCAACCGCACCACCTTCGGCCGCCGGACGGTCGCCGTCGGCGGCAACCCGGAGGCCGCCCGCCTGGCCGGCATCAACGTACGGCGACAGACGGTCTACCTCTACGTGCTCGTCGGTGTCTGCGCCGGCATCGCGGCACTCCTGCTGGTTGCCAAGACCACGACAGGCACCTCGACGCACGGCAACCTCTACGAGCTCGACGCCATCGCGGCGGTCGTCATCGGAGGCACGCTGCTCACCGGCGGCCGCGGCACGATCGTCGGCACCGTCCTGGGCGTCCTGATCTTCTCGACGCTCACGAACATCTTCATCCTCAACAACCGCAGCTTCTCGGAGCAGTCGCTCTTCAAGGGAGCCATCATCGTCGCCGCCGTGCTCCTGCAGCAGCGGTTGGCGTCTCGGAGCACCACCACCTAGCGCCTCCGGCGCGCGCCGCGTCCCACCCCGACCCAGCACCAACCCAACGCACCAAGGAGCACCGTCCATGAAGTCCCTGCGCCCCATCAGCAAGAAGCTCGGCACCACCCTGGTAGCCGGCGTGACGGTGCTCGCCCTAGCGGCCTGCACCAGCAACGACGCCGACAACGACGACGACACGAACGATGACGCTGGCGGCACCTCGCAGCCCGCCGGCGGCTCCAACGACGAGGCAGGTGACAAGGTCGTCATCGGCTTCTCCGCCCCCGCTGCCGACCACGGTTGGATGGGCTCGATCACCGAGTCCGCCGAGAAGCTCGCCGCCGAGTACGACGACGTCGAGCTGCGCGTCGCCGAGGGCACCAACGAGGTGGCCGTCCAGATCAGCCAGGTCGAGACCTTCATCAACGACGGAGTGGACGCCATCGTGCTGCTGCCGTTCGACGGTGCCGCGATGACCCCGATCGCCCTGCAGGCGATGGAGGCCGGCATCCCGGTCATCAACGTCGACCGCGAGTTCGAGGACCCGAACGCCGCGCGCGTCACCGTCCTCGGTGACAACTACGGCATGGGCGTCTCCGCAGGCGCCTACGTCTGCGCCCAGGCGGACGGCAACGAGGACGCGATCGTCGCCGAGATCGCCGGCATCGACTCGCTGCCCCTGACCCAGGACCGCAGCCAGGGCTTCGAGGACGCGCTCAGCGAGTGCGGCCTCGACGTCGACGCACGGGTGGCTGCCGAGTTCACCGTCGAGAGCGGCTCGGACGTCACCGAGCAGCTTCTCCAAAAGGAGCCGAAGATCGACTTCCTCTGGAACCACGACGACGACCAGGGCGTCGGCGTGCTGGCCGCGATCGAGAACGCCGGCCGCGACGAGTTCACGATGATCGGCGGCGCCGGCTCGAAGAACGCCATGGACCTCATCAAGTCCGGTGACAGCGTGCTGAAGGCGACCGTCATCTACCCCTCGACGCAGGCCGCTGACGGCATCAAGCTGGCCCGCCTCCTGGTCCAGGGCAAGGCAATGGGCGACCTGGTCGAGGTCGAGGTGCCACGCACGGTGCAGCTCTACGCGCCGGTCGTGACGGCCGAGAACGTCGACCAGTACATCGGCTCGGCGTTCACGTCCTGACCGACTCCGGCGTACGCCGGAGACCTGCTCTCGGTGGGCCGGGCGCGCTGCACCGCCCGGCCCACCGGAGGCCAGGACAAGCCCAGAGCCGAGCTCGCGAAACGGAGCCACACGACATGACCAGCAGCCGCCCGACCCTCGCGGTCGGCATGGTGGGCCACGCCTTCATGGGCGCCGCCCACTCCCAGGCCTGGCGCACGGCGCCGCGCTTCTTCGACCTGCCTCTCACCCCCACCATGCAGGTCGTCTGCGGGCGCGACGCGGAGCGGGTCGCCGCTGCCGCCGAGCGCCTCGGTTGGGCCGAGACCGAGACCGACTGGCAGCGCCTGGTCGCCCGTCCAGACATCGACCTGATCGACATCTGCACCCCGGGCGACACCCATGCCGAGATCGCCGTGGCGGCACTCGCCGCCGGCAAGCACGTCCTGTGCGAGAAGCCCCTGGCCAACACGGTGGCCGAGGCCGAGGAGATGACCGCGGCGGCCGAGCGCGCCGCCGCGGACGGCGTCCGCGCGATGGTCGGCTTCACCTACCGCCGGGTGCCGGCGATCGCCCTGGCGCGGCGGCTCGTGGCGGAAGGCCGGATCGGTGAGGTCCGGCACGTGCGGGCGCAGTACCTGCAGGACTGGATCGCGGACGCGGAGGCCCCGTTGTCCTGGCGGCTCGACAAGGAGAGGGCGGGCTCCGGGGCGCTGGGCGACATCGGCGCCCACATCATCGACCTGACCCAGCACATCACGGGCGAGCGGATCGAGGAGGTGTCCGGACAGCTCGAGACGTTCGTCAAGGAGCGGCCGATCGCTGCCGGCGAGACGGCGGGCAGCCTCGGCGGTGGCGGGGCCAGCACCGAGCGCGGCCCGGTCACCGTCGACGACGCCGCGGTGTTCCTGGCCCGGCTATCCGGCGGCGGGCTCGGCGTCTACGAGGCGACCCGCTTCGCCACCGGCCGCAAGAACGCGATCCGGATCGAGGTCAACGGGTCCCGGGGCAGCCTGGCGTTCGACTTCGAGGACATGAACGTCCTGGAGCTCTTCGACGCCGAGGAACCCGACGAGACGGCGGGGTTCCGCCGGATCCTGGTCACCGAGCCCGGTCATCCGTACACCGGGTCGTGGTGGCCGCCGGGCCACGGGCTGGGCTACGAGCACGGCTTCACCCACCAGGTGGTCGACCTCGTGCAGGCCATCGCCGACGGCACGGACCCGAGCCCGACCTTCGCCGACGGCCTGCAGGTCCAGCGGGTGCTCGCCGCGGTCGAGACCAGCTCGGACACCCGCAGCTGGCAGCAGATCCCGGCATGATCGACGACGTACTCCCGGAAGGACGCAGCTGATGCCTCGACCGATCACCCTCTTCACCGGCCAGTGGGCCGACCTGCCGTTCGAGGAGGTCGCGCGACTCGCCTCGGGCTGGGGCTACGACGGGCTCGAGGTCGCCTGCTGGGGCGACCACCTCGACCCGTGGCAGGCCGACGACGACGCCTACGTGCAGGGCAAGCTCGACCTGCTGGAGAAGTACGGCCTGAAGCTGTTCGCGATCTCCAACCACCTCAAGGGCCAGGCCGTCTGCGACGACCCGATCGACGCCCGGCACGAGGCGATCCTGTCGGCCCAGGTGTGGGGCGACGGGGACCCCGAGGGCGTGCGGCAGCGCGCGGCCGAGGAGATGAAGCTGACCGCCCGGCTCGCCCAGAAGCTCGGCGTGAAGACGGTGGTCGGGTTCACCGGCTCCTCGATCTGGAAGTACGTCGCGATGTTCCCGCCGGCCACGGAGGAGATGGTGGCCGCGGGCTACCGGGACTTCGCCGACCGCTGGAACCCGATCCTCGACGTCTTCGACGAGTGCGGGGTGCGGTTCGCGCACGAGGTGCACCCGTCCGAGATCGCCTACGACTACTGGACGACCGTGGCGACGATGGAGGCGATCGGGCACCGTGAGGCGTTCGGTCTCAACTGGGACCCCAGCCACTTCGTGTGGCAGGACCTGGACCCGGTCGGCTTCCTCTGGGACTTCAAGGACCGGATCTACCACGTCGACTGCAAGGACACGAAGAAGCAGATGACCAACGGCCGCAACGGCCGGCTCGGTTCGCACCTGCCCTGGGCTGACCCCCGCAGGGGCTGGGACTTCGTCTCGACCGGCCACGGCGACGTGCCCTGGGAGCAGTGCTTCCGGATGCTCAACGCGATCGGGTACGACGGCCCGATCTCGGTCGAGTGGGAGGACGCCGGCATGGACCGGCTCGTGGGGGCGCCCGAGGCACTGGAGTTCGTGCGCAGGCTGGCCTTCGACGCCCCGGAGGCTGCGTTCGACGCGGCGTTCGCGACGAAGGACTAGCCACTCGCCGCGTCTCACATGGAGCGCAGTGCCTCGGTCGGTGGGACGGAGGCTGCACGAAGGGCCGGGTAGAGACCGACCACGGTGCCGACGAGCAGCGAGCAGCCCAGACCGGCCGCCACCGGGAGCCACGGCAGCACCAGGCCCCAGCCCTCGTGGACGGCGAACGCCGTGGTGAGGGCGACGCCGAGCAGGCCGCCGATCAACCCTCCCAGCAGGGAGAGCAGCACCGACTCGGTGAGGAACTGGGCGCCGATGCCGGCCCGGGTCGCGCCGAGCGCCCGCCGTACGCCGATCTCGCGGCGGCGTTCGAGCACCGAGATCACCATGACGTTCGCGATCCCGACCGCACCGACCAGCAGCGCCACCGCACCGAGGCCGAGGGTCAGCGTGGTCAGGGACTCGTCGGCGGCCGCCTGTGCCTCGAGGGCGTCCGAGGGCCGCGACACCGACACCTCGCTCGGGGCAGCCGGGTTGGCGGTCCGGCCGAGCAGCGCCCTCGTCGCGGTGAGCTGGCTCGGGTCGACCCGGGTGTAGACCGTGGTCGGCGGCAGGTCGTCGCCGTAGAGCTCCCTCGCGACCGAGGGACCGACCAGTGCTGTCTCGTCGAGCTCGGGGGCCAGGACGACGGGCTCGAGGATCCCGATGACCGCGAACCACTGGCCGTCCAGCCACACCCGCACCCCTTCGGACAGGGAGCCGACCGCGAGCCGGCGGGCGGCGGTCGCGCCGAGCACGACGGCGGGGTACTTCTCGGTCGCGTCGTCGAGCCAGCGCCCCTCGCGCAGCTCCGCGGAGACCGCGGTCGCCAGTCCGGGACCGGCCGCGGCCACGGCGATGCCGCTGGTCTGCGACTCGGGGACCCGGTCGGTCTTGCGGACCGTCGCGTCCACGGCGTACGTCGCTGCGGCCGCCTCGACCGTCGGCACCCGGCCGATCATCCCGACCGAGCCGTCCGGCAGGGTCGCGTCCTCGCCCATCATGTCCTGACCCGGCGAGACGACCAGCAGGTTCGTACCGAGCGCGTCGAGCTGGTCGTTGAGGTCCGCTCGCGAGGACTCGGAGAGGCCGAGCACGCCCACCATCGCCGTGATGCCGATGGCGACCCCCAGCGTGGACAGGGCTGCGCGGCCCTTGCGGGACGTCAGCCCGAGCGCACCGAGGCGCAGCCGATCGGCCGGCCCCGGCCCGCCCCTCACGCCGCGACCCCGCGCCGGTCGTCGGACTCGACCCGGCCGTCCCGCATCGTGACCACCCGCGGCATCCGCGCCGCGATCGACTCGTCGTGGGTGATCACCACGATGGTCGCCCCTTCGCCGTGCAGCAGGTCGAAGAGCTCCAGCACCGCCCGGCCCGAGGCCGTGTCGAGGTTGCCGGTCGGCTCGTCGGCCAGCAGCACGCGAGGGCGGTGCACGAGCGCGCGAGCGACGGCCACCCGCTGGCACTCCCCGCCGGACAGCTCGCCCGGTGTGTGGTCGAGCCGGTTGCCGAGCCCGACCCGGCGCAGCGCCTCGGCGGCGCGGCGGCGGCGTTCGGGCCGGCGTACGCCTTGGTAGAGGAGCCCGTCGCTGACGTTCTCCAGCGCCGAGCGCCGCTCCAGGAGGAAGAACTGCTGGAAGACGAACCCCAGGTGCGTGCCGCGGACCCGCGAGAGCCGGGCGTCGGAGTACGTCGTCAGGTCGTCGCCGTCGAAGACGACCCGGCCGGTCGTGGGCCGGTCCAGCGCACCCATGATGTTGAGCAGCGTGGACTTGCCGGAGCCCGAGGGTCCGACCACGGCGACGTACTCGCCCTGCTCGACGGTGAGGTCGACGCCGTGCAGCACGGTCAGCGCCGCGGTGCCGGTGCCGTAGGTCCGGGTCACGCCCTGGAGCTCGAGCACGCTCATGGCGTCACCACGACCTCGTCGCCCCCGGCCAGCCCTGGTGATCCGGCGGACTCGACCTCGACGAGGGTCTCGGAGAACGCCCCCGTGGTGACCGCGACGTAGGACCTCGTGCCGTCGGCGCCGACCTTCTCGACGCCGTAGCCGCCGTCGACCAGCGCCACCAGGGCGGTGATCGGGACGGCGAGCACGTCCTCGGCGACGGTGTGCGAGAAGCCGACCTGGACCGAGGTTCCGTCGAGCTGCCTGTCGACGGCCTTGCGGTCGGTCTTGGGGCCGGCCACCGCGATCGTCACGGTGAGCGCCTCCTCGGTCGTCTCGTCGCCCTCGACGTGCTCGACCTCGCGGATCCGGCCGCGGACGGACGTGCCGTCGGGGAACTCGAGCTCCACCTCCTCGTTCACCGGCGCCAGCCGCTGCTGGGTCGGGTCGACCGACACCGTGACCGTCCGCTCGGTGTCGCTGACCTGGAGCACGACCGTGCCCGGCTGCACCGCGGTGCCCTCGGCGACCGCGACCGAGGCCACCCGGACGTCACCGTCGGTGAAGACGACCCGGCCGAGCGGGAGCTCGCCGTCCTCCTCGAGGCCGTGGTCCTCCTGCCACCGCTCGACCGCGATCGTGGTGACCCACGTCCAGTCACGGTCGACCTCGATGTCCAGGTCGTCGGCGTACCCGAGGTCCGACAGCGCCTGCTCGAGCTGCAGCACGTCCGCGCCGTTGCTGACGCTGGGGCCGAGGTCGCGCCAGGCCGGCACCGTGCCGTCCAGGCGCAGCACCGGGTCGGAGTCGAGCCGGTAGAGCCGCTCGCCCTCGGTGACCACCGAACCGACCGGTGGCGCCCAGGTGACGGTGCCGGTCAGGAGTGCCCCCACGTCCGACGAGTCGCCGTACTCCAGCTGGCCGCTCTCCAGCAGTGTCTCGGTCAGGTCCGTGCGCTGCACGGTCGCGGTGCTGGGCGCGGTGTCCGATTCGTCTCCTCCGGCCCCGGCACCCTCGGCCCCGGTCCCGCTGCACGCGGTCAGGCTGCCGGTGATGAGCCCGGCCGCCAGGACGGCGGCGCGCGAACGACGGCGTCCCATCTCAGCCGTCCTGCTCGTCGAAGGAGCCGCCGTCCGCCTCGCCTGGCGGCTTCAGGCCGGCCTCGGCGCTGCACTCCTTCTGGTCCTCCTCGAAGGCGGGGTCCTCAGGGCCGGGCAGGTCGCCCTCGCCCTTCTCGATCTTCTGGGTGACCCGGCCGCCGTCGAAGGTCGGGTCCGGGAAGTTGTAGCCCCGGTCGCGCATGCACGCCGCCATGTCCAGGAAGGACTGCTTCTCCTCCTCGGTGAGCTCCTGGCCGCCGTCCTCGGGCATCGCCATGTCCATGTACTCCTGGCAGGCCGCCTGGGCGGACTCCATCTGCTCCTGGGGGATCCCCTCGCCGTTGACCATCACGCCGCCGCCGGGCTTCGGGTCGGGCATGTCGACGCCGTGCTCGCGCATGCACTGGGCGAACTTCAGCATCGCGTCCTCGGGGTCGAGGTCGCCCTCGTCCCCGGAGTTGTCCGCGGCGGCCTCGGACGAGGCCCCGGCAGCATCGGGCAGCGACGTGTCGTCGCCGTCGTCGGAGGCGTTGCCGCAGGCGGCCGTCAGGCCGAGCAGCAGCGTGACGGCGATGGTCGCGAGCAGTCTGGTGATCGTGGTCATGCGACCACTGCACCGGAGACCACGCTCGGTCAGCGTTGGCGATCTCAGCAGGTTCTCCGGATTTCCTTATCGGGGCTGAACCTGTCGCGTGCGAGCGTGCCTGCATGCGGGTGCTGGTCGTCGAGGACGAGGAGATCATGGGCGATGCGCTGGTCCGTGGCCTGCGTCGCTCGGGGTACGCCGTCGACCTGGTCACCGACGGCGCGGCCGCCCTCGACCAGGCGGCCGTCAACCACTACGACGTGGTCCTGCTGGACCGGGACCTCCCGCTGGTGCACGGCGACGAGGTGTGCCAGGCACTGGTCCGGGAGCGCGTCCCGGCCCGGATCCTGATGCTGACCGCGGCCGGCACGGTCGCGGAGAAGGTCGACGGGTTCTCCCTCGGCGCGGACGACTACCTGCCCAAGCCGTTCGCGTTCGCGGAGCTTCTCGCCCGGGTGGACGCGCTCGCCCGGCGCACCAGTCCTGCCGTGCCGCCGCGGCTCCGGGTCGGCGAGGTCGACATCGACACCGCCCGGCGCTCGGTCACCCGGGCCGGCCGGACCGTCCGGCTGACCCTGAAGGAGTACGGCGTGCTCGCCGAGCTGGCCCGGGCCGGCGGTGCCGTCGTTTCCGCGGAGGACCTGCTGGAGCGGGTCTGGGACGAGCACGCCGATGCGTTCTCCAACGCGGTCAGGGTGACGATGGTGGGGCTGCGGCGAAAGCTCGGTGAGCCGCCGGTCATCGAGACGCTGCGCGGAGCCGGCTACCGGTTGTGCACATGAGGCGCGGCTTGAGCGTGCGCTGGCGGCTCACCCTCGTCTACTCGCTGATCTCGGTGCTCTCGGCCACGGCGCTGCTCAGCGTGATCTACGTCCTGGTCAGCCACCCACCGAAGACGACGTTCTACATGGGCAGCGAGGGCGCTCCACCGCCGGGGACCTCCGGCCAGTGGTCCGGGCCGGTACCGCCAGGCGACATCGTCACCGAGGGCGGCGACGAGGGAGAGCAGGGCTTCTACCGGGTCCTGGTCAACGCCCGCGTCGACGCGGTCGACGAGACACTCAACCGGCTGCTGTGGTGGTCGGGGGTCGGCCTGGTGCTGACCGCGGGCGTGTCCGTGGGCGTGGGCTGGCTGTTCGCGGGACGGGTGCTGGCGCCGGTGCACACGATCACCAGCCGGGCCCGGGCGATCTCCGCCGACTCGCTCGACGAGCGGGTGTCACTGGGCGGCCCGCACGACGAGCTGCGCGAGCTCGCGGACACCTTCGACTCGCTCCTGGACCGGATCCACGACGCCTTCGCAGGCGAGCGCCGGCTGGTCGCGACGATGTCCCACGAGCTGCGTACGCCGCTGGCCAACCAGCAGG
>Ga0075363_100000357_pt1 | contig 13719 bp, 13 predicted proteins | sample EndMetdeltDD1763_FD_71470 | JGI IMG/M metagenome (GOLD analysis project Ga0075363, IMG submission 71470) | Populus endosphere microbial communities from Tennessee, USA - Endosphere MetaG P. deltoides DD176-3 | ecosystem: Host-associated > Plants > Roots > Endosphere | place: USA: Tennessee...
CAATTGGTATGTGTTTAACCTTGCGGATGTGGCCATTGTTGCCGGGGTAGCGGGCCTATTGTATGACTCGTTCCTGGGGGTACCCGCCGCAAAAGCGCCCTGATCCCGGCCGATACGAACGCTAGCGGTCATGGAGCCACGACGCGCCTCGAGCCGGCCCCCGCGTGTTGCAAAAATTGTGAATGGGAACAGCGCGATGCGCGAGACCGAAGCCCGCTTCTGGATGCTGCAGACCAGCTCGTTGAGCCGCCTCCTGCGGTTCGCTGCGATTGCCCTTGGCATCGGCCTCGTGATGGCCGCCGGCCCCGTGCGCGCGGCCGATGACGAGGACGAAGACGACAAGACCTTCGAGGAAAAGATCATCGAAGGCATCATGCGCGGCATCGGCGGCACCAACATGGAAAACCGCGGCATCGAATACCGCGAGCGCTCGCCCCTGGTGGTCCCTCCCAAGCTCGACCTGCCGCCGCCTGCCGGAACCACGGCTGAAGTGAAGGCGCCGAACTGGCCCAAGGATCCCGACGAGCAGCGCCGCAAGGCGGCCGTTGCCGCACGAAAGAAAGAGAACAAGGACCCGCGCGAAGCGGCCCGCATCCTGACGCCGGCCGAACTCGCGGTGGGCAAGACCGCGGCGCCCTCGCGCCAGGACAACGATCCGGTGCAGCCCGGCACCTCGGCCAACAATCCAATCCTGAGCCCGTCGCAACTCGGCTACAGCGGCGGCTTCAGCGGCCTGTTCGGTGGCAGCAAGACCGAAACGGCCCCCTTCAAGGGCGAGCCGACGCGGGAGTCGCTGACGCAGCCGCCGCCCGGCTACCAGACGCCGTCGTCGAACTTTGCCTACGGCACCGGGCCGAAAGAATCGCTCAACAAGGAATACAACCCGGCCAAGGGCAAGTATGGCGAATAGTTAAAGTATGGCGAATCGTTAAGCCAATCTCTCGCCTTCGTGACGATCGTAGATGCTGCCGCCGTGTAGGATGCCGCGGCTTTACCCCGAACAGTTTTGTCGGGTTACTTCTAACATTTGCGCGAATTCCCGTCGCAGGATTGGGCACTAGTTCTGCGACATACGCGCCAGATAGGTCATGATGTCCGCACACCGATTTGCCGCTTCGCTCGTTGCAGTCTTCATCTCGACACTCACTTTCTCCGCCGGCAGCGCATTCGCCCAGACCACGGTCACGTCGGAACGCCCCGCCAGCTTCACGCTCGACAATGGCCTGCAAGTGGTCGTGATCCCGGATCACCGCACGCCCGTCGTCACCCAGATGATCTGGTACAAGGTCGGCTCCGCCGACGAGACGCCGGGCAAATCCGGACTGGCGCACTTCCTCGAACATCTGATGTTCAAGGGGACGGCCAAGCATCCGGCCGGTGAGTTTTCTCAGACCGTGCTGCGGATCGGCGGCAACGAGAACGCCTTCACCTCGCTCGACTACACCGGCTATTTCCAGCGCGTGCCGCGCGAGCAGCTGGCGAAGATGATGGAGTTCGAGGCCGACCGCATGACTGGCCTCATCCTCAAGGATGAAAATGTACTTCCCGAGCGCGACGTCGTGCTGGAAGAGTTCAACATGCGCGTCGCCAACAATCCGGACGCGCGGCTGACCGAGCAGATCATGGCGGCGCTGTATCTCAACCATCCCTACGGCCGTCCGGTGATCGGCTGGCGCCAGGAGATCGAGAAGCTCGACCGCGAGGATGCGCTGGCGTTCTACAAGCGCTTCTATGCACCGAACAACGCGATCCTGGTGATCGCCGGCGACGTCGACGCCAAGGAAGTCCGCCCGATGGTCGAGAAGGCGTATGGCGGCATTCCCGCACAGCCTTCCATTGCCGCGCATCGTGTCCGCCCGCAGGAGCCGGTGCCCGCGGCGCCGCGCACCGTGACGTTGTCCGATCCGCGCGTCGAACAGACCAGCCTGCGGCGCTATTATCTTGTCCCCTCTTCCGCGACCGCGGCGGCCGGCGAAGGCCCGGCGCTCGACGTCCTCGCGCAACTGATGGGCGGCGGCTCCAACTCCTATCTCTACCGCGCGCTGGTGGTCGACCGCCCGCTCGCGATCAGCGCCGGCGCCGGCTACCAGGGTACTTCGCTGGATCCCTCGCAGTTCTCGATCTCGGTTTCGCCGAAACCCGGCGTGGAGTTTTCGCAGATCGAGCAGGCGATCGATGGCGTGATTGCAGACGTCATTCAGAATCCCGCCCGCGCCGAGGATCTCGAACGGGTCAAGACCCAGCTGATTGCGGAGGCGATCTACGCCCAGGACAATCAGGCCACGCTGGCGCGCTGGTATGGCGGCGCGCTGACCACGGGGCTTTCTATCGACGACATCAGGAGCTGGCCGGACCGGATTCGCGCCGTTACCGCCGAACAGGTCCGTGATGCCGCACAGAAATGGCTCGACAGCAAACGCTCGGTGACTGGTTACCTCATCAAGGATGCCGCGCCGAAACGTGAGGAGAAGCGTTCGTGATCCGTCTTTCGATCGGCGCGCAGCGCCTCGCATCCGGCCTGATCGCCACCGCCGTGCTGCTGGCGCTAGCGACGACGCCTTCGCACGCGGCGACAAAGATCCAGCGGCTGGTCTCGCCCGGAGGCATCGAAGCCTGGTTCGTGCAGGACGCCACCGTGCCCCTGATCGCGATGGAATATGCCTTCAGCGGCGGCGCCACCCAGGATCCGGACGGCAAGCCCGGCGTCGGCAACATGGTTGCCGGCCTGCTGGACGAAGGCTCCGGCGATCTCGATTCCAAGACCTTTCATGAGCGCCTCGAACGCCGCGCCATCGAACTGAGCTTCTCGTCGACCCGCGATACCTTCCGCGGCTCGCTGCGCATGCTGAAGGACAACAAGGATGAGGCCTTCTCGCTCCTGCAGCTTGCGCTGACCTCGCCGCGTTTCGACGCAGCCGACGTCGAGCGGATTCGCGCGCAGGTCCTGTCCAGCTTGCGGCGCGAGTCCACCAACCCGAGCTCGCTGGCGAGCCGCAAATTCCTCGAAGTCGCCTTCGGCGATCATCCCTATGGCCGGAATGGCAACGGCACGCTCGACAGCGTGCCGAAGATCGATGTCGCCGACATGAAGGATTACGTTCGCCGTGTCATCGCCAAGGATACGCTGCGTATCGCCGTGGTCGGGGATGTCGATGCCGACACGCTCGGCAAGCTGCTGGACAAGACGTTCGGCGCACTGCCGGCCAAGGCCAGCCTGACGCCGGTGCCCGAAGTGGTAGCCACCAAACCGCCGCAGCGCGCGTTCGTGCCGCTCGACGTGCCGCAGACCGTGGTGACGTTCGGCGGCCCCGGCATTCGCCGCCACGATCCGAACTTCATGGCCGCCTATGTCGTCAACCACATCCTTGGTGGCGGCGGATTGTCGTCGCGGCTCTACAAGGAGGTGCGCGAAAAGCGCGGTCTCGCTTATTCGGTCTATGAGTCTCTGCTCTGGATGGATCACTCCGCCCTGTTCATCGGCAATACCGGCACCCGCGCCGACCGCGCCGGCGAGACTGTCGACGCCATCGAGAAGGAAGTCCGCCGCATCGCCGACGAAGGCCCGACCCAGCAGGAACTGGACGAGGCCAAATCCTATCTCAAGGGCTCGCAAATGCTGGCGCTCGATACCTCCTCCAAGCTCGCCCAGGCGCTGCTGCAATACCAGCTCGACAAGCTGCCGATCGACTACATCGAAAAGCGCAACGCCATTGTCGATGCCGTGACGCTCGACGATGCCAAAAAGGCCGCGAAGCAGCTCTGGGGCCATGGCCTGCTCACGGTGATCGTCGGCCGCGCCCCGCAGGCTGCCGCCCAGCCCGCTGCGGCGCCGCCCAAGGCAAACTAAAGCGTACCGCACTCTGTGGTATGGCCGGCCCTGTCCCGGGCCATCCACGTTTTCTTTTCGTCAGACGCTGGTAAGACGTGGATGCCCGGGAATAGCCCGGGCGTGACGACGACCGGTGAACGCCATGCTGCGGGTTTCCCGCGACCTAAACATTGACGAAAACGACATCGAGATCGGTTTTGTCCGCGCCTCCGGCCCGGGCGGGCAGAACGTCAACAAGCTCGCGACCGCGGCCCAGCTCCGTTTCGACACGCGGAAAATCACGCTGCCGGAGGACGCAGGCCTGCGTCTGAACCGGATTGCCGGCCAGCGTATGACCAAGGAGGGCGTGATCGTGATCCACGCCCAGCGCTTCCGCACCCAGGAGCGCAACCGCGCCGACGCCATCGACCGCCTGCTCGAAATGTTGCGCGAGGCCATGGTCAGGCCGATACCGCGGCGCGCCACCAAGCCGACCTTCGGCTCCAAGCAGCGGCGGCTGGACGGCAAGAAGCGCCGCAGCGACGTCAAGGCGAAGCGCAACACCGCGCGTTTCGACGATTGAAATCCCGATTTTGTTTTGACGCCTTCTCTTGACGCGAACCGGCATCCCTATCGCTGGAAAGCGCGATCAGTCCCGGATCAGATACTCCCGGATCATCAATCGTGCGCGGTGAATAAGCGCCACAACACCTCCGACCGAGCGCATTACCCGCTCCCAACCCGGCAAATTCTTTCGATAGAACATAACAGCTCCCATTGATTGAGTGAGAGAACTTCACTGCGTTCTCTCACGATAGAGCCGCCCGGGCAGGCTTTCGGTTCGCTGATATCAGGCAAAGACACAAAAAACTCCGGTCGCGCATCGCGACCGGAGTTCTGTTTGGAGAGCAACCCGCTGGAGGACGCGGGCTTCCTCCAGACGGCGATTATCGGCCGGTGGTCGGAGGGGTGGTCGCTGTGCCCGAGGCCTTCGCGCCGCTGCCGGCCCCGACGGTGCCCTTCATGCCGGTTTTCGCACCCGCGCGCTGGCTGGGGGCGCCTGCCGGCGCAGCGGCGTCCTCGTCCATGCTGCCGGACGCGCCGCCCTGCATCTGGGTTTTGCCCTGCGCGCCACCGCGGGTCTGCGTACCGGATGAGGCGCCTTGCGCCAGTACCGGACCGGCAAGCAGCGCCGAGATTGCAACGACGACCGCCGAGGTTTTCACTAGCTTCATCCACTTCTCCCAACTGGTTGGCAACAAGCAGCCGGCTCCTTCAACGCCGTTCGGGCCGAGCATGCTCATCGCCGGATCACTCATGTCGCGAACGGCGCGTTCGCCATGCAAGCCGCGCGGTGTGGTGATCGTGCAGGGATTTCGGGGTCATTTTGCGAATCCTTGGCCACGGACCGACCGCATATGCGGCGGCGTGGAACCCGCGTGAAGCCATGCGCATGCGGTCAGGTTTTCGCAACTCCGATCAGGAGGCGCGCCGCTTTTGTTCTGCCGTGAAACAGCCCGCTACTACCACCGCTGATTTTCCGCGACCTACAGTCTGCGTGCACACCAACGGTGAAGCCACATGGCGAGGCTGCGCGCGATACAGGCGACCGGGCTGGCATTTTGCGCCACGCTGCTTGTCGTGACGATGGCCGGCGCACAGATGCCGCTACCGGCCGCTAAGCCACCGGATGGAACGACGCTGTTCAAGCAGCAATGCGCGACCTGCCACACCATCAACCCGACCGAGGCCACGCGCCAGGGGCCGTCGCTGTTCAAGGTCGTCGGCAGGCCGGCAGGCAAGGCGGACGGCTTCCGCTATTCCGCCGGGTTCACCGAGGCCAACTTCGTTTGGGATGACGCCAGGCTTGATGCCTATCTCGCCAATCCGCAGGCGGTCGTCCCGGGCTCCATCATGGCCTACCGCCAGTCCAAGGCGGAAACCCGCGCCGCCATCATCGCTTATCTGAAGGAGCTGAACTGAATGGCAAAACCCGTTCACTCGATGATCCGCGTATTCGACGAGGCGAAAGCGCTAGACTTCTACGCACGCGCCTTCGGGCTCGAACTCGCCGATCGTCTCAAGTTCGACGATTTCGCCTTGATTTACCTGCGGCATCCCTCCTCACCATTCGAAGTCGAACTTACCGTCAATTTCGATCGCAAGGAGCCCTACGCGCTGGGCGACGGCTACGGCCATCTCGCCGTCGTCGTCGATGACGTCGACGCCGAGCACGCCCGGTTCGAGCGGGAGCGGCTGTCGCCCGGGCCGCTGCGCGACTTCAAGCATGACGGCAGGATGCTGGCGCGCTTCTTCTTCGTCGCCGACCCCGATGGCTACAAGATCGAAGTGATTCAACGAGGTGGCCGCTTCGGTTAACCGCAATCAACAAGCATTTAATGGAGGACACCAATGAGAGAAGTCGATCGTCGAAGCAAATACGACCGCCGCGTCTTCCTGAAGGGCGCAGCCACAGCGGTACCGACCGTCGCGATCGCGACCAGCGCGGGTTTGAGCGTCAGCGATGCCTGGGCCGATGAGGCGACCATGCTGAAGCCGGCGACACTGAAGACGCTGGTGAAGGTCGCGCGCGATATCTATCCGCACGACTTCCTGGGCGACAGCTACTACATCACCGCCATCAAGCCATGGGACGGCAAGGCGGCGAAGGACCCCGCCACAAAGGCGTTGATCAGCGACGGCGTCGCGCGCCTCGATCAGGAAGCCAACGATCGCCACAAGGTCCCCTATGCGCAGGTGCAGTGGGAAACTGAACGCGTGGCGTTGTTGCAGCGCATCGAGACGACCGACTTCTTCCAGAAGGTTCGCGGCGACCTCGTCGTCTCCCTCTATAACCAGAAAGAGCTCTGGCCGAAGTTCGGCTACGAGGGCTCCTCTGCCGAGCACGGCGGCTACATCAAGCGCGGCTTCGCCGACATCGACTGGCTCCCGAAGGCTTAACGCCGCGGTCAACGAACAGCAGGGAGGAATTCAACATGGCAAAATTCGATCTGAATGACAGCGGCGTGGTCGTGATCGTCGGCTCCGGCGCGGGCGGCGGAACGTTAGGCAACGAGCTGGCGCAAAAGGGCGTCAAGGTCGTGATCCTCGAAGCCGGCTCGCGCATCGAGCTCCAGGACTTCGTCAACGATGAATGGGAGAGCTTTACCCAGCTCGCCTGGTCCGACATGCGCACCACATCGGGAAGCTGGCGCGTCGCCAAGGATTTCCCGAACCTTCCGGCCTGGATCGTGAAGGCGGTCGGCGGTTCGACGACGCACTGGGCCGGCGCTTCGCTGCGCTTTGACGAGCACGAGTTCAAGGACAAGACGACCTACGGCAACATCCCCGGCGCCAATCTGCTGGACTGGCCGATCACGCTCGCCGAGATGGAGCCATGGTACGCCAAGGCCGAGGACAAGATGGGCGTCACCCGCACCAACGGCATTGCGGGACTGCCCGGCAACAACAATTTCAAGGTGCTGGAAGCCGGCGCGAAGAAACTCGGTTACAAGGAAGTGCACACCGGCAACATGGCGATCAACAGCGCGCCGCGCGACGGACGCGGCGCCTGCCAGCAGATCGGCTTCTGCTTCCAGGGCTGCAAGTCGGGGGCGAAATGGTCGACGCTCTATACCGAGATCCCCAAGGGCGAGGCGACCGGCAATCTCGAGGTGCGCCCCAACAGCATGGCGATAAAGATCGAGCATGACGCGTCCGGCAAGGTCACCGGCGTGGTCTATGCCGACGAGACCGGCGCGATGCAGCGCCAGAAGGCGCGCGTCGTGGCGGTCGCGGGCAATTCGATCGAGAGCCCAAGGCTGTTGCTCAACAGCGCCTCGAACCTGTTCCCCAACGGCCTTGCCAACTCGTCCGGGCAGGTCGGCCGCAACTATATGCGGCACATGACCGGCAGCGTGTACGCGGCATTCGAGAAGTCCGTGCACATGTATCGCGGTACCACCATGGCCGGCATCATCCGCGACGAGTCGAAGAACGACCCCAAGCGCGGCTTCGTCGGCGGCTACGAGATGGAGACGCTGTCGATCGGCGTGCCGTTCATGGCGGCGTTCCTGAACCCCGGCGGGTGGGGACGCTCCTTCACGTCAGCGATGGAGTCCTATCCGCGCATGGCCGGCATGTGGCTGGTCGGCGAGGACATGCCGCAGGAAACCAACCGCATCACGCTGGATCCGAAGGCCAAGGACAAGTTCGGCATGCCGGTGGCGAGCGTGCATTTCGACGATCATCCCAACGACATCGCGATGCGCGATCACGCCTACAAGCAGGGCGCCGCCGTCTACGAAGCCGTCGGCGCCACCGTGACCTACCCAACGCCGCCCTATCCGAGCACACATAACCTCGGCACCAACAGGATGAGCGAGAAGCCGAAAGACGGCGTGGTGAACAAGTTCGGCCAGGCCCATGACGTCAAGAACCTGTTCGTTTCCGACGGCAGCCAGTTTACCACCGGTGCCGCCTGCAATCCGACGCTGACGATCGTCTCGCTGGCGATCCGTCAGGCGGACCACATCGCGGGCGCGATGCAGCGCAAGGAGATCTGAGCGAATCCTCCTCCTGAAACTGAAGCGGCTCTGCCCGGAACCGGGCAGAGCCGCTTTCGTTCTGTTATCGAAAATGAGGATCTATTCGGCCGCGTCGAGGATGGCGGTGGCGGCGTGAAATTCTTGGACCGGAACCGCGCTCTTGGCGCGATAGATCAGGCAGGAGCAGCGCAGCAGCGAAGCAAAATTCTTGACCTCACCGTGGTGATCCAGGACCTCGTCATGCAGCGTGGTAAGGAACTTTGCGAGGCTCATCCCCTCCTTTGCCGCGATCTCCTCCAGCGTGTCCCAGAACGACATTTCGAGCCGGATCGAGGTGCAATGGCGACCCATCCGCAGCGACCGGGTCTGCGATTCGTAGTCGCGTTGGGGCTGGTGCGCGAACAGATGGCACATGGCTTCCTCCCGTCAGTTTATAAGTTTTCTAAACGATATACCTGACCGTGCGACCTCACAATCCCAGGCCCAACCCAGGGCCAAATCCCACACCGCGGTGGCCCGCCGAGAGCGAACCCCAACATCTTCAAGGCGATAGTTCGCCTTCATCCCCAGCCGGGCATTGATCCGGCTTCTTCCCATGCATTTGCCACCCCGAACGCCTAGAATGGCCGTTCATCCTCGAATCGACGCTTCACACCCGCTCCATGCCCGTCCGCCAACTCCCAGAACAGGTCGTCAACCGCATTGCCGCCGGCGAGGTGGTCGAACGTCCGGCGAGCGTGGTCAAGGAACTCGTCGAGAACGCCATCGACGCCGGCGCCAGCCGCGTCGACATTTTTACCGACGGCGGCGGCAGGCGGCGGATCGGCATCACCGACGACGGCAGCGGCATGACCCATGGCGACCTCGCGCTCGCCGTCGACCGTCATGCGACCTCCAAGCTCGACGACGAGGATCTCCTGCACATTCGCACGCTCGGGTTCCGCGGCGAGGCCTTGCCCTCGATCGGCGCGGTGGCGAAGCTCGGCATTACCACGCGCCATGCCGGCGAGCCGCATGCCTGGTCGCTGTCGGTCGAAGGCGGCGTGAAATCGCAGATCATGCCGGCGGCGCTTTCGCAGGGCACCCGCGTCGAGGTCAGCGATCTCTTTTACGCAACGCCCGCGCGGCTGAAATTCCTCAAGACCGACCGCACCGAGGCCGAAGCGATCCGCGAAGTGGTGCGGCGGCTCGCCATGGCGCGGCCCGACGTCGCTTTCACGCTGGCCGGCGAGGAACGCGCACCGGTGACCTGGGCCGCGGCGCTGCCCGACGCGGCAGGGCGGCTGACGCGGCTCGGCGACATTCTCGGAAGCGATTTCCGCTCTTGTGCGATCGAGGTGCGTTCCGAGCGCGAAGGCGTCGTGGTCGAGGGCTTTGCCGCCGCCCCCTCGCTGACGCGCGCGAATGCACTCGGACAGTATCTCTTCGTCAACGGCCGGCCGGTCCGCGACAAGCTGATCCTCGGCGCGGTGCGCGCGGCCTATTCCGACTATCTGCCGCGCGACCGCCATCCGGTCGTGGCGCTGTTCGTGACGCTGGAGCCGCAGGAGGTCGACGCCAACGTGCATCCGGCCAAGACCGAGGTGCGGTTTCGCAACGCGGGTCTCGTCCGCGCGCTGATCGTGCACGCGCTGAAGGACGGCCTCGCCCGCGAGGGCCGGCGCACCGCCGCCAATACCGACGGCGCGGCGCTGTCGGCATTCCGTCCTTCCTTTGCGCCGCGCCCCACCAACTGGGACTGGCGCAGTTCGCCGGCCTATCCGGTCCGGCCCGCGTCCTCGTTCGTCGGCGCGGCGGCAACGGCACTCGCCGAAGCCGGGCAAGCTGCGTTCGATGTCGGCGCGCCGACCGCCGATGTGCGCTTCGAGGCGCAGCCCGTTGCCGACTTCCTCGACCGCCCGCTCGGTGCCGCACGCACGCAGATCCACGAGACCTACATCGTCTCGCAGACCCGTGACGGATTGATCGTCGTGGATCAGCACGCCGCCCATGAGCGCATCGTCTACGAGAAGCTGAAGGCGTCACTGGCGAAGAACGGCGTACAGCGGCAGATTCTGTTGATCCCCGAGATCGTCGAACTCGACGAAGCGACCGTGGAGAAGCTGCTCGATCGCTCGGTGGAACTGGCGACGTTCGGGCTGGCGATCGATTCCTTCGGTCCCGGCGCGGTAGCGGTGCGCGAGACGCCGTCGCTGCTCGGCAAGGCGAACGCGGCCGGCTTGCTGCGCGATCTCGCCGAACACATGGCTGAATGGGACGAGGCGTTGCCGCTGGAGCGCCGCCTGATGCATGTCGCCGCCACCATGGCCTGCCACGGCTCGGTCCGCGCCGGCCGCCGTCTCAAGCCGGAAGAAATGAACGCGCTGCTGCGCGAGATGGAAGACACGCCGAACTCCGGCCAGTGCAACCACGGCCGCCCGACCTATGTGGAATTGAAGCTGAGCGATATCGAGAAACTGTTCGGACGGCGCTAGAACCCATTTCAATGTCATCACCCGCGAAGGCGGGTGATCCAGTATTCCAGAGACGTCAGCAGTTCAGCCGGGAAGCCGCGGCGTACTGGATGCCCCGCCTTCGCGGGGCATGACGGAAAAGCGTTACGTAGCGGACCGCAGAAACACAAACTCCGTATCGTCATACGCCCGCCGCTCCAGCTCCTCGAATCCCTCGGGCGCCGCAAATGCCGCCGCCTTTGCTTCCTCCACCACCAGCAACGCGCCCGGCGTCAGCCAGCCGCCATCGCGCAGCGAGGCAAGCGCCTGCTCAGCAAGTCCCTTGCCGTACGGGGGATCGAGGAACGCCAGCGAGAACGGCTCGACTGGATGCGCCGGGCCGAGATTGGTGGCGTCGCGGCGATAGACCTTTGTCACGCCGCCGAGCCCTAACGCTTCGACATTGTTGCGCAACAGCGCCCGGGATTCGGCGCCGTTGTCGACGAACAGTGTGAACAGAGCACCACGCGATACCGCTTCGATGCCGAGCGCGCCGGTGCCGGCGAAAAGGTCAAGCACCCGCGCGCTTTCGATCGGATTATCATAGGCATGGATCAGGATGTTGAACACGGACTCGCGCAAGCGGTCCGCCGTCGGGCGGATCGCCTGCGAGGATGGCGAAGCCAAATTGCGGCCCTTCAATCGTCCACCAACGACACGCATCGCCCGACTACTCGTCCTGCGGCTTCAGATCGCGCTTGCCGTGATAGCCGCGCTTGGCGCGGCGCGGCGGGCCGTAGCCGTTGGCCTCGTCCTCGTTACGGGCGCGGGCCTCCTCGCTGCCGGTGCGCTGAACCAGCACGCGGCGGCCCTTGCGGTCGGCGATCAGCGCGCTTTTTCCCGCCGGCTTGAACGGTTTCTTGCCGCGCGGCGCGTCGTCATCGTCGTCGGATTTCTCGCCCGGCATCGGCCGGTTGAAATCGGCACCGGCGAGCGCCGAGATCTTTTCGCCGAGCTGCTCGCGCAGCACCCGTGTCTTGACCTCCTCCACCGTGCCTTCGGCGAGTTCGCCGAGCTGGAACGGGCCATAGGAGACGCGGATCAGCCGGTTCACCTCGAGGCCGAGATGCGCCATGACGTTGCGCACTTCGCGGTTCTTGCCTTCGCGGATCGCAAACACCAGCCAGACATTCGCGCCCTGGTCGCGCTCCAGCGTCGCATCGATCGAGCCGTATTTGACGCCGTCGACCTCGACACCCTTCTTCAGCTCATCGAGCTGCGCCTGCGTGACCTCGCCATGGGCGCGGACGCGATAGCGCCGCAGCCAGCCGGTGTCGGGCAGTTCGAGCGCGCGGGCGAGCCCGCCATCGTTGGTCAGCAGCAGCAGGCCCTCGGTGTTGAAGTCGAGCCGGCCGATCGAGATCAGCCGCGGCAATCCTTCCGGCAGGTTGTCGAACACGGTGGGCCGCCCCTCGGGATCGGCATGCGTGGTCATCAGCCCGCGCGGCTTGTGATACATGAACAGCCGCGTGCGTTCGCGCGGCGGCAGCACCTTGCCGTCGACCGCGATCACATCATTGGCGGTGACATCGAGCGCCGGTGAATTGATGACGCGGCCGTTGACGGTGACGCGGCCCTGCGTGATCAGTTCCTCGCAATCGCGGCGCGAGGCGAGACCGGCGCGCGCGACCACCTTGGCAATGCGCTCGCCGGCCTTTTTAGGCTTCGGCTCGGCGCGCGGCGCGCGCTTGTCAGTATCAGGCGCGCGCTCGCGGTAAGCGCCGCGGCCGCCAAAGGCCGGACGCTTTGCAAAAATCCTGCTGTCGTCCTCATTGTCGCGGCGCGGCCGGTCGCCAAAGCGTCCCTCGCTGCGCGGATGCTCCTGCCATTCGGTGCGGCCTTCGGGGCGTCCACGGTCGCCGTCGCGATCGCGGCGCTCGCGGGGACGATCGAATTTCGGGCGATCCTCGCGCGATCGCGAAAATCGCGGGCGCTCTTCGCCGCCACGGTCATCGCGGGACCGGTCAAAGCGCGGCTTGTCAAAACTGCGCGCGCCGCCGCGCGAGGGACGGGCATCACGGTCGCCGCGGTCATCGCGCTTCTGCCACGGCTTTGAATCGCCGCGATCTCGACCGCGATCGGGACGGTCACCAAAATCTTTTCGCGGGCCTCTATCCGGTGCACCGCGCGAAAACTTCTTGTCGCCGCCAAATTTTCTCTCAGGCCGATCCCCACGGGGACGATCGCCATCTTTACGATAACCTTCGCCACGTGGCGTATAGGGTCGCTTCTCCCCGCCACCCTCGCGCGGGACATAAGGCTTCCGGTCGCCAAACTTCCGATCGGAGAAACGTCCCGCCGGACGGGCATCGTCGCGGCCCCGGCGCGGCGGACGGTCGTCACGGCTAAAATTCGGGCGGTCGCCGCGCGGCTTGAACGAACGCTTCTCGCCACCATCATCGCGCGAGCGAAAATCCTTCCTTGGAGGCCGGTCTCCGGAGTCGCGTCTGCGATCGCCAAAATCCCGGCGCGGACGGTCATCGTCCCGGCGCGGTGAACCGCCTTCCCGCTTGCCGGCGTAACGCTTCTTGCCGAACGACTTTCGCTCGCCGTCGCCGTCGTCCCTGGCGCCGAAGCCGCGCTTGGCGAACTTCTTCTCAGGCCCGCGTGCCGCCCCGGAGCGGGCCTTGCCGCCGCCGGCGCGGCCCGTGCCGCTGCCGGGCCGGTCACGCCGGCCGCGGGAATCGTTGTTTTTGTCGTTGTCGCGGGGCATGAATGTTCTCTCGGGTACAGATGAATTGGTTATCAGGCGGATGGGCTGTCATAGCGGTAACGCGCGCGCACTTCGCTCAGGGCGCATTCTCACGCAAAACCGGCATCCACGTTTGCTGAAGGCGCAGCTACTAGCAGGTTTCTTTCGATGATACGAGGC
>Ga0075363_100000358_pt1 | contig 13707 bp, 5 predicted proteins | sample EndMetdeltDD1763_FD_71470 | JGI IMG/M metagenome (GOLD analysis project Ga0075363, IMG submission 71470) | Populus endosphere microbial communities from Tennessee, USA - Endosphere MetaG P. deltoides DD176-3 | ecosystem: Host-associated > Plants > Roots > Endosphere | place: USA: Tennessee...
CTCTCGGAGTTCCCATACCTCGGCACACCTCACTGACGGTTCCCCAGGGAACTACTATTCGCCCATGCCGCTCGCCGAGGGACAGGAGATCGCCGGGTACACCATCGTGCGCTCACTCGGCGCCGGTGGCATGGGCGAGGTGTACCTGGCCCAGCATCCCCGGCTGCCGCGATATGACGCGCTGAAGGTGCTCTCGGCCACGGTCTGCGCCGACAGTGAGTACCGCGAACGGTTCAACAGGGAGGCCGACATCGCGGCCACGCTGTGGCATCAGCACATCGTCGAGGTGCACGACCGCGGCGACGTCGACGGCCAGCTGTGGATCTCGATGGACTACGTCGACGGCACCGACGCGCACCACCTGCTGTCGGAGAGCTACCCGGACGGGATGCCGCCGGACGACGTCGTGCGCATCATCACCGCCGTCGCGGACGCACTCGACTACGCCCACGACAGGGGGCTGCTGCACCGCGACGTGAAGCCCGCGAACATCCTGCTGGCCAACCACGGAACCACCAACGAGCGCATCATGCTGGCGGATTTCGGGATCGCCAGACGCATCGGGGACGCGGCGACCACCAACCTGACCGCGACGAACATGACCGTGGGCACCGTCGCATACGCGGCGCCGGAGCAGCTCATGGGCGAGAAGATCGACGGCCGGGCCGATCAGTATGCATTGGCGGCGACGGCTTTTCAGCTGCTGACGGGAACCCCGCCGTTCCAGCACGAGAATCCAGCGGTCGTCATCAGCCAGCACCTGACCGGCGATATACCCGCGATCGGCGCGCGCAGGCCCGAATTATCCAATCTGGGACCGGCTTTCGAAAAGGCTCTGGCGAAAAACCCGAAGCACCGGTTCGACAAGTGCGTCGATTTCGCCCGCGCGCTCGCCCATCGGACCGACGCCACCATCTCCGGTTCCGGCCCGGTCTGGCACACCGGCGGCGGCGCCAAGATCGCGCAGTCGGAGCCGACGATGTCCGCGCACGCCGCAACGGGCGCATCAGGCCCCAGACATGCCAGACCGGGGGCGGCTCCTTCCCGGCGCCGGTGGGTACTGCCCGCGGCTATCGCGGTGGTGCTGATCGCCCTGGCGGCAGTCGCTTTCGTGCTGCTCGATCGTGGCCGTGATCGTCCCGCCGAGGCCAAGGCGCCGACCACCACCTCCGCGCCAGCGCCTGCGCCGGCCGCGCCGCCGGGGGGCGTCGCCCTGCCGGTCGTGGTCGTTGGCGCGGAGTGCGGCACGCTCGGAGAGGCCGCGGTCACCGAAACCGGCGCCCCGGCGTACTGCGCGCATCTCGCGACGACCGGCGCGACGATCTGGTCGATGTACCCCGGTGAGATCTCCAGTCCCACAGTCACTCCCGGGCCCAACGACGTTGCGCTGCCCTCGGAGAGCCAGCAGCCGGTGCTGGTGTGCATGGAGCAGACCGGACAATCGCATGTCGACTGCCACAGCGACATCCTCGAGGTCAACGAGTCTGATACACCGGACGAGCCCACCGAAACGACTGCGACGGAGTCGCCCTAGCTCAGATCGGCGGGAGTTCCAGCCAGTCGTCGACCATGAACGCGTCGCCGCGCGCGACCACCGTCGCACCGCCGTGCCCGGGATAGTGCGCGGGAATCACCGCGGCGCGTCGCCGGGAAGCCTCGGTCAGCACGCGTTTACGGGTCGCCGCCGCCGCATCGAAGTCCTCGTCCCACGCACACGGATCGTTGGGCCGATGCAACTGCACCGGGCAATGCGTCAGATCGCCGACGAAGACCGCCGGCTTACCCGCGTCCAGCCACACCACCGACGCGCCAGGCGTGTGGCCCGGCGCGGGGCGTAGCCACAGCGAATCGCTGAGCTGATGGTCGCCGGACCACATCTCGATCTGCGCCTCCACGGGAGACACGCTGTCCGCGAACACCGTTCGGACATGTTGCTGTGTCGCTTCCGCTTCGGGCGACTGAGGCTTAGATGTCTGCGCGGGCCCGTCGGGGCAGAAGTGCCGGTAGTCGGCTTCGGGAACCAGGTAGCGGGCGTTGGGGAACGTTGGCACCCACGCTTCGCCGTCGATTCTGGTGTTCCAGCCGACGTGGTCGAAGTGCAGATGGGTGTTCACGACGACGTCGATGTCGGCGGGGTCGAAGCCCGCCTGTCCCAGCACCGCAAGGAAATCGGTCTGCAGATGATCCAGCACCGCCATCAGTGGGCGAGTCTTGCCGTTGCCCGCACCGGTGTCGATGAGCACCGTCTGTCCGTCGACCTGGACGACCCAGATCTGCAACGCGATTCGCCAGCCGCCGTCATTCCAGTAGGTCGGTTGAAACTCCGTGTCCTCACGCCAGACCTCGGCCGGCGTGAAGGGGAACACCTCCGTCGGCAGGTTGTCGACCTGGGTCTCGATGACGCGCGTGAGCGTGGCGTCGCCGAGGCGGATCCGGTCCGATGTCATGGCTTGATCCTGATGTGCCCGGGTGAGTACAGACCGCTGTGTGTTGCGGTGCCGAAGTCCAGTGTCGCGGGTTGCGCTTCTACCATGGTGTCGAACTTGCGCAGTGAACCCCAGTCGCGGCCCCAGTCGTTCGACAGGTAGGTCGCCATCACGTGGGCGCGCAGCAGGAGGTCACTGATGCCGAGCAGGCCGCCGTTGAGGCCGTCCTGCCAGGTGTCGGTGTCCTTGCGCTTCGCGTTGTAGTCCGGCGTGATCCGGAATTTGGGGATCTCGGTGACGCCGTTGGCGTGCAGCATCGGCTCCTGGCAGGGGAACGCCAAGCCGACCGCCCAGTCCATCAGGACCGGCTGATCAGAGCCGACGTACTCCTGCACCGACCGCAGCTCGGGCACCCGCGGCGGAGTGACCGCGATCCAGTCGCCCGGGGTGAGCGAAACATCCTCGGCCACAACGCGTACTGCGACGGCATCGGCGGGAATCTGCGCGCGGGGGAAGCGCAGGTTCCGCCACGACGGGGCCGGTCCCAGGTCATAGGGCACCAGGCGGCCGCCGGGCACGGGGGCACCGTCGGGCCCCGGCAGCGCGTACTCCAATTCGACCGTCTGTCCCTCGGTCCGCGCGTTGAACACGCTGTCACCGGTGATCGTCCCCGCGGCGGTGATGACCACGAGCGGGTGAGCGTCCTCGCGCGGCGGTAGCTGGTACCAGGCCGATGTCAGCCGGCTCTCCTGCTGGGGCCCCTCGACGTAACTGCCCGCCAACGGAACCCGGGCGGGATCAAGACCGTACGGAAGCGGCACCGTCGAACCGTTGACGCCCCGTGTCTTGCGCTTCGTCGGCTGATCCCAGTCGTAGTCGGTACCTGGCATCGGCAGGTTCATCCGGATCGTCTCGGCGACAATCTTTTCCGGAACACCGTTGGGGGTGAAGCCCGTAGATCCCACGCCGGCCAGCGGGCCCAGCGGACCGTAGTCGCCCGGCAGCGGCTTCAGGTAGCCGTCGTTCGGATCCGGTTCCACCAGTACGTCGTCGGCGAGACCGCAGCCACCGGTGAAGGCGCGCAGGTTGGCCCAGGCGTTGGAGTACGTCGGGTACTGCCGCACGACGCCGGCGAGCATCGAGCCGACGAACACCAGCACCATGAAGCCCGCTGCGACGGGGATCGGTGCGGCGGTGATCGCCCGCGTCACGCGGTCTTCACCCCATCGTCGGTCCGCGAAGTGCAGGAAGGTAGCCCATATGGCGGCGAGGGCGAACAGCGCGAAGAAGATCGCGCTGACCGTGACCGGACCGATCTTCGGCATCGCGTTGTTGAACGGAACGCCGTAACTCGACACGTACCACCACCCGTTGGTGGTCGCGAAACACAGTGCTAGCAGGAACAATACGGCCGCGACGACCGCCATCCGGTTACGCGACCAGCGCAGCACCGTGCGCGATACCAACACCGTCGCGAGCGCGGCCATCGCCGCGCCTACCGCAGCGAACAGGCCGAAGTGGTGCACCCACTTGGTCGGCGCGAACTGCAGGAAGAAGATCGTGCCGAAGATCGTGCCGATCAACCGCCACGCCGGACCGCGCGCAACCCCCGGCACCCGCTTGCGCCGCAACAGGATGAACAACGACGCGAACAGTGCCAGCGCGGTCATCAGGAACCCGAAGCGGCGCGACAGCGAGCCGTCGACCGTCGGGAGAATCAAATAGTAGTAGCGCAGGTTCTCGGTCCACCACTCCTGCGCCGGCCCGACGGACGTGCGGATTCTGGTGGCTTCCAAGACTGTTGCGATCGTCTGGTCGGCGAACACGACGGTCAGGATCACGGTTGCCGCGGCGAGCATCGGCAACACGAGAGGCCAGGTGCCGACGAGGCGGTGTCTACGCACCAGGATTCGCAGGATCGGCCTGCCGCCCGCGAGCAGCGCGGCCACGGCGATGAGACCGGTCGGCTGGATGCCCAGGGTGAAGGCGGCCGTCAGCGTTGCCAGCGCCGCCGGTGTCATCCGCCCCGAGGCGATGGCGCGCTCGATCAGCACGTAGGTGATGAGCGCGCCGGTGGCGATCTGCCCCTCGGGCCGCAGGCCGTTGTTGAAGGGCATCCAGGCGCCCAGCAGGACGAGGCCGGCAGCCCACACCGCGGCACGACTCGACGCCACCGCCGGGCCGAGCCTGGGCAACACTTCGCGAGACAGCAAGAGCCAGCACACGATTCCGCACACCAGGTCGGGCAGCCGGATCCAGATACTCGAATCGCTGACGCTGGTCATCAGCGCGAGCAGGTTGTAGTACCAGCCGAACGGATCCTCGGGACTGCCGAACCACCGGAAGTAGTTCGACATGTAGCCGGCATGGCCCGCGATGCGCGCCATCTGCAGCTGGTAGCCGTCGTCGGACGAGTTCGCGCCGATGATGTGCCACAGCGCGAAGCCGCCGATGACTACCACGTCGGTGGCGCTGAATGTGCGCCACCGCGACGGGATGACGCGTCTCATCCGTCTGCCGTCGACCTGGTCCAACTTCCACAGTGCGACCAGCGCGATGATCGTGGCGAGCATCGCCAGCACCATCGCCGAGAGCTTCAAAGCCGTTGGGTGAGTCGTGAACCGGGTGTCGATCACCGCTGACACAGAGAGCCCCGGCGGGGCCGGGCCGGTCAGATCCGTGAAGACGCCGACGATCTGGGGCCGCAGGTTCGGATCGACGAAGCCGGTGTACTGCTCGGTCCCGTCGGCTTTCCGGAGCCCGACGAACGTCGCGAACGTGCCCGCCTCAGACGACGTGATCTCGATGCGCTGGCACTCCGGGGACTGCACTCGCTGTCGCGGCACGCTGGCCACCACGACGTTGCGGTCGGTGATGTCCACCCGCTGCGCCGAGACCGTGACGAACAGGCCCTGCAAAGCGGCCTGCTTACCGTCCTTGGGCGCGGTTCCCAGCACCATGCCGCCGCGCGGCGGCATCGAACGGATGACCTCGCACGGCACCGTCGCGGTCATCGACACCGGGGTCAGCGAGATCAGCGGCGCCGTCACGTTGTTCATCTGTCCGGCCTGCGGCCAGTTCAGCGTCGCCGTGGTCTGCACCACCGGCAGCAGCGGGGTCGCCACCGACAGCACGAAGCCGATGAGCCCGGCGATCATCGCCACCCAACGGGCGACCTTTATGTCCGTCTGGTTCCGTAGGTCGGTCATGGCCCCTGTCATGGCAGCGCCCTGATCGGTCCGTTGCGACTCCACCCGAAGACGCGTTGGGTTCCCTGCTCGACGTCGGCGTTCGGCGCCCGCGATGCCGGGACCACCCGCTCGTAGCGTTCGATCGAGCCCCAGTCGCGGTACCAGTCGTCACGCAGGTAGCTCGGGACCGCGGTGGTGCGCAGCAGCGCCTGGATGAACAGGAACGGTCCGCCGTCCTGCGCGGACTGCCACATGTTCGACGACGACACGATCTGCTTGAAGTTGGGCTGGATGCGGTACTCCGGAAGTTCTGCGACACCAAGGTGTTCGGAGAAGGGTCGCTGACAGGGGAAATTCGCCGCCGTCGCGATGTCCAGCATCACCGGCGTCTCCGATCCCAGGAGTTGTTGCGCGGTCTCGAGCACGGGCACCCGCGGCGGGGTGAAAGCGAACCACTGGTCGTCGGACAGGTTCGGGTCATCGGCGACGATGCGCGCGACGTTTGCCTCGGGCGGCGCCCAGGCCAGTGGGAAACGCAAGTTGCGCCAAGCCTTTTGGGGGAAGATGTCGATGGGCTGCACTTCGCCCAACGCCTGGTAGCTGCCGTCGGGCCGGTGCACACCCCACTGCAACTTCAGCGACTGCCCGTAATTGAACGAGCCGTCCTCCTCGTAGTACCAGATGGCGCCCGCCGCTGCGACGGTCACCAGTGGCCGGTCCGGTGTGCGCGGCGGCAACTGATACCACGCCGAAGTCACCTTGGCCGCAACGGTGTTCTCGTCAAAACTGCCCATCACCGGCGTGCGCTTGGGATCGAGGCCGAACGGCAGGAAGGCGTTCGATCCGTTGACGCCGACGGGTCCGTAACCGCCGCCGGTGCCAGCCGCGTAGCCGATGCCGACGTTCGGTTCGTTGGGGGAGCCGTCGGAGTTCACCAGACCCGGGTTGGCCGTGACGGGTTCGGCGGGCTCCAGGGTGTCGCTGACGCCGGTCGGGGTGAAGCCGACGGGATCCTCGCCGCCCAGCGGACCGTACTCGCCGACCTTCTGCCCCGGAACCGGTTGCAGCATCCCGGCATTGGTGTCGGGCTCGACGAGGACGTCGTCGGCCATCGCGCAGCTCGTTGACGAAAGGCCCGACGTCAGGGCGGCCGCGTTGGCCTTTGCGGTGGTGTACACCGGGTAGCGCTGCGCGGCGCCCTTGGCCAGCGAACCCACCTCGAGCACCACCATGATGACGGCGACCACCAGCAGCGGCGTCGAAGCCAGCGCCCGGTTGCGGCCGGTGTTGGCGACCTCGGTGTGACCGGCGTAATCCAGCCGGAAGTGCAGCCATCCGGCGAGCAGCCCGGTCAGTATCGCCAGCACCAGGAAGATGGTCAGCACGGGGAACCCGGCGATCACCGGCTGCTTGTCGAACCACGGCACCCCGTAGTTGCCGACATAGAACCAGCCGTTGATACCCGATGTCGCCCAGGCCAATACGAACAACAGCGCCGTGACGTACAGCGCGAGGTTGCGGCGGCTGTGCAGCCCGATCCTCGCGAACGAGAACGCGGTGACGGCGCCGAGCGCACCTGCCAGGGCGGCGAACGCACCGAACTGCACCGCCCACTTCGTCGGCGTGAACGTCAACAGCAGCAGGCCGATGGCCGTCGTCCCGATCAGCCGCCACACGGGTCCGCGCGCCATGCCGGGCACCGCACTCTTGCGCAACAACACCGTCAACATGCCGAACAGACACAGCAGCAGCACCAGGACCGCGAAGCGACGCGTCAGCGACGAGTCGACGCTGTCCTCGACGGTGAGGAAGTAGTAGCGCAGGAAGTCCTGATACCAGGCGATGGTCGGGCCGACGACGTACTTGATGCGGGCCGACTCGGCGACGGTGGCCAGGGTCTGGTCGCGGAACACGATCACGAAGATCAGCGCCGCCGCGGAGAACAGGGTCGCCAGCGGTGCCAGCACGCCGTCGAGCGGGCGCCTGCTGCGGATGATGCGGGCCACCGCGCGGGCACCGACGAGCAGCGGGGCCAGCGCGATCAGGCCCTGCGGCGCCAGCGTCACCGAGAACGCGGCGACGACGATGGCGACCGCGTAGGGCAGCAGCCGTCGGGTGCCGATCGCGTACTCGACGAGAGCCCATGCCGCGATGACGCCGAACGCGATCAGCGGCTCGGGCCGCAGACCGTTGTTGAAGGGCAGCCAGGCCGCGAGGAATACCGCTGCTGCCGTCCACACCGTGACGCGGTTGCGGGCCAGGCGGGCGCCCAGCCGGGGCAGCACCCAGCGGCTCAGGATCAGCCAGGCGCCGATGGCGGCGAGCGTCGCGGGGATGCGCATCCACACGCTGGCGGTGCTGATCGCCGCGAGATGTGCGAGCACGGACTGGTACCAGTCGAAGGGCGCTTCGGTGGCGCCGAAGAAGCGGTAGTAGTTCGCGGTGTAGCCGGCGTCGGCGGACACCCTGGCGATGGTGAGGTTGTAGCCGTCGTCCGACGACAACGCGCCGATGATGTGCCACAACAGCAGCGTTCCGATGACGCCGATGTCGGCGAGCCAGGTGCCCCAGCCCACCCGCCAGAACCGTCGCCACGCATGGGCGACGCGACGTGCTCCCCGGCGGTCCAGCACGGCCATCGCCACCATCGACGCGATCACGCAGATCACCCCGAGCACCATCACGGCCAGCTTCAGCGGCGTCGGGGAGGTGATGAACCGGGTGTCGATGTCGATGCGGCCCGACAGACCCGCCTGCGCCGCCACCTTCAGATCGGTGAAGACGCCGGCAACCTGAGGCTTCTTTTCGGCTGACAGGGTGCCCGCGGCGCCGGGGATGCCGATGAAGTCGGCGCCGACCTCGCCCGGGTTGGCCCAGAGGTGCAGCGTGCTGCACGCGCCGGACTCCACGGCGGGGCGGGGAGCGACGGCGGCGACGGAGTCACGCACCGCGACCACGACGACGTCTTCGGTGGCGCGGACGAAAAGGCCGTTACGGCTGGCGTCGATACCGGCAGGCGGGACGGTCGACACCACCAACCCGCCTCTGTCCGGGAGCGTGGCGATGGCCTGGCAGGGAATCGAGATGTCGAGGGCCAGCGGCGCTCCGGACACCAGCGGTGCGGTGATGTCGGTGATCAGCCCGTCCGGGCCGGAGGCCTGCGGCCACAGGATGGTGCCGGTGGTCTGTTTGACGGGCAGCAGCGGAACCAGCCCGCACAGCAGCAGCCCGGCGATGCCCGCGACGACGGCGATCAGGCGCGCGAACCGGTAGGTCCGCTCTGCTCGCGTGTCTTCGAGGTCGGCTGGCACGAGGCTCGATGGTATGCGACGTGGATGTGCGAACTGACGATGCGGGGCCGTGCGCAGCCGGATCGTCAGGACAGTCGCAGCGGGGCGGGGCTCCAGAGCCCGCTGCGCGTTGCCTTTCCGAGCTCAAGCCTCGCCGGCTCCGCGTTCGGGTACCACGGCGTGAGCCGCTGCAGCGCACCCCAGTCGCGGAACCAGTCGTCCTTCAGATAACTGGGCACGGTGGTGGCGCGTACCAGCAGTTCGGTGATGCCGAGCGGGCCGCCGCCGAGGTAGTCCATCACCGGTGAATTGGCCTCGGCACCGAATCTGTCGGGCAGGATCCGCCACTTGGGCACCTCGGTGACGCCGTACTGGTGGGCGAAGGGCCGCTGGCACGGGAACGCGAGGCCAACCAGCCAGTCCAGTAGGACGGGATCCTGGGTGCCCACGACGTCCTGCAGCGTGCGCAGCTGCGGAATGCGCGGCGGCGTCACGGCGATCCAGTGCTGCGGGTTGAGGTCGTCGTCTTTCGCGACCAGCCGGACTTGGGTGGCCTCGGCGGGGATCGCGGACATCGGCGCGCGCAGGTTGCGCCAGGCGGGCACCGCGCCGACGTCGGCGAACCCGAGACCGCCGCCCGGCTCGTCCGCGGCTGCCTGTTCGTCGGTGGCCCATTGCAGCGTGACCTCGCCCGGGTCGAAGCGTCCTGCGGCGGCCACCACCATCAACGGACCCGAATCATCGCGATTCGCGGGCAGCCGGTACCACGCCGAACGCAGCTCCGCGGGCTGCTGGGTGCCGCTGCGCCAGCTGCCCATCACCGGTGTGGTGGCCGGGTCGAGGCCGTACGGCAGGCGGGCCCGCGAACCGTTGACGCCCGCCGCGGCGGTGGTGCCGCCCTCTGTGCCCGCCTCGCCGGCGGTGTCCTCGGCTTCAGGGGTGTCGGCGAAGTTGGTGGCGGTTCCCGGACCGCTCGCCGACTCGTCAGCCGACACGTCGGACGGAATTCCGTTGGGCCCGAATCCTTCTGCGGTCGTCGCACCCAGAGCATCGCCAACGGGCGTGTCGACGGGCCGCAGCACGGCGGCGTTGGGGTCTTCTTCGACGAGTACGTCCTCGGCCATCCCGCAGGACTTGCCGGCCACCGCCTCCAGGTTGGATCGACCGACGCTCCAGGCCGGATACTGGTCGACCATCGCCAGCGTCAGTGAGAGCACCTCGAACACCACCAGCACCCACGTCGCAATCGCCAACGGCGACTGGACAATTCGCTGCCAGCGGGTCGGCGGACCGGGCGGTGACGCATCACGTCCGGAGAAGTGGAACCACGCCGCAAGCAGCAGCGCGAGCACCGAGAAGCCCAGCAATATGGTCGTGAAACCGAACTTCCACTCGGGGAATTCGTTGGACCACGGCACCCCGAAGTTGGAGACGTACCACCACCCGTTGACCGTCGCGAATGACAGCGCCATCACGAACAGCACCGCGGCGGCGAACACCGAGCGGTTGCGGCGCGAGCGCATCGCGACCGCGGTGACGGCCACCGCGGCCAATGCGCCGAGCGACCCGGCGAGCCCGGCGAAAACCCCGAAGTGATGTGTCCACTTGGTCGGGGTGAACATCAGAGCAAGGAAGGAGATCACCGTGATGCCGATGATGCGGCGACTGGGCCCGAGCGCGGTTCCGGGAATCCGGTACTTGCGCAGCGACATCGCCACCGATACCGCGAGTGTCAGCAGGAGGGTGAGCACCGCGAACCGGCGGGCCACCGAGCCGTCCGGGCTGGTGGTGAACAGCCGCTCGTAGCGGATGTGCTCGTCGAACCAGCTCAGGCTGGGGCCGACGGCTGACTTGAACGTGCTGGCCTGCAGTTCGCCGGCCAATGTCTGGTCGCGGAAGATCAGGAAGATCGTCACCGTGCCCGCCGCGAGGATCGGGGCGAGCAGCGCCAGATACCCGAATCGCGAAGTATGCGCGGCCACAATGGTTTTCAACGGTCCAACCGCGACGAGCAGCGCACCGACCGCGGCGATACCTGTTGGTCCGGAGAACAACGTGAGTGCACCGATGATGATGGCGATGGCCACTGGGAGCACCCTGCTGGTGGCCACGCCCCGTTCCACCGAGCACCAGGTGAGCAGGATGCCGAGCGCGATGATCGGTTCGGGACGCAGGCCGTTGTTCAGCGGCAGCCAGAACGCGAGGAACATTCCCGCCGCGGTCCACGCCGCGGCCTGGCTGGTCTTGACGGCGTGGCCCAGTCGCGGCAGCACCTCGCGACTGATCACCCACCAGCACGCCAGCGCCATCGCGAGCGTGGGCAGCCGCATCCAGACGCTGTTGGTGCTGACGTGCGCCCACAGGGCCAACAGGTCGTAGTACCAGCCGAACGGCGCCTCCGGGGTGCCGAACCATCGGTAGTAGTTGGCCATGTAGCCGGCGTGCTCGGAGACCCGCGCCATCGTGAGGATGTAGCCGTCGTCGGCGGTGTTGGCTCCGACGAAGTGCCACCACACCAGCACCGCGGTGACCACACCGTCCAACGGCTTGACCGACCACCAACGCGGCGGCAGGAAGCGTTTGACCGATCGGCCGTCGGCGGTGTCCAGCACGTGCAGAGCGCCGAGCGAAACGATCGTCAACGCCACGCCGACGATGATCACGAGCAGCTTCAGCAGCGTCGGCGAGCTGCTGTAGCGGGTGTCCAGCGTCGCCGAGAACTCGAGGCCGGGCGGCGCCGGACCGGACAGGTCGGTGAAGACGCCGACGATCTGCGGGCGGAAGTCGTAGCCGCCGCGTTCACCGCGCAGGGGTGCACCGGGATCGTCGGAATCCGGCCCCTTCTCCAGGCCGACGAATTCGCCCGTCACCTGGTCGGCCTGGGCGGTGAACGTCAGCTTCTGGCACGCCGGGCTGAGCACCTGGTTCAGCGGCGCGCTGACCACCGGGGTGTTGCGGACGATGACGAGCAGGTCGTTGTTGACCCGTTCGATCAGCAGACCGCGGTCGATCGCCTTCGGTGCCTGCTTGGGCACCGTCGACAACAGCACGGTGCGGCCGCGGTTCTCCTGCCCGGCCAAGCCTGCTGCCGTGCTGCACGGCACCGAGATCGTCAGGTCGCTCGCCACGTAGCCGATCAGCGGCGCGTCGACGCTTTGCAGCACGCCGTTCTGCGGCCAATTCAGCTGCGCGGTGGTCTGTGTCACCGGCAAGAAGGGGGTGGCGAGCGCTAGTACGGCGCCCGCCAGACCCGCGACGATGGCGATTAATCGCGCTGTCCGGTGGTTAGCCGTCCTCGCCCCGCCTGCGGTCACGGGGGTTGATCCTAATTGGGCAGCCGAATGGCCAGCACGAACGGCCCGATGTCGGACACGTCGAAGCGTGGATCGTCGAACAGCGCCTCGTCCAGGGCGACGTGGTAGCGGCGCACGTTGGGCTGGTTGGGGTAGACGTCAGATGCCAGCCGCAACGTGTAGGTGTCGTCGGCGCCGCGGCGCATCAGGAAGACGTCAGGCGCTTTCCACGGCAGCGAATCTAGGTTGTCGATGAACTGATCGGCATCGGTCAGCGTCGCCCAGCCCTCGATGGTTTCGGCGCGCTTGTCGAACTGGGCCAGCGGGTTGGCGTAGTGCGACGTCAGCCCCTGGAAGCCGTAGTAGGGGTAGTACGACAGGAAGCTGTAGTCCGCGGTGAGTACGACGGTCTCGTCGCGCGGCCGGCCCGTCACTTCGCTGATCCTCGCGTCGATCTCACGGTAGTAGCGTTCGGCGCCCGGCGGTCGCCGGTCGGCCCGCTGGCCGTAGCCGTCGGTGTCGGTGTAGGCGACGACGATGTCGGACCGCAGCACGTCGGGAATGTCTTGGGCGAAGGTCAGGGCGCCGAGGGTGCCCAGCGTGGCGGCGGCGGCGACGACGCGCCTGGCTGTCTCGGGTTGATACCTGTGTGCGATCGCCAGACTGACTTCGATGAAGCCGAAGGCGCCCGCCGCGGCCAGCAGCACCGTCAGCGACGGCTGGAGGCGGAACGACAGCAGGGTTGTGCCGACCAGCGTCGTGAGCATCGACAGCAGCGACCACGCGTAGACAGCGATGACGCCGACGGCCAGCGCACCCGCACGCGTGGACGAACGTGCGCGCCACACCAACCACAGCGTGCCGAGCATGCAGAGCATGCCGAGCAGGGTGAAACGCAGCATCGGGAACTCGAGATTTGCGCCCGCTTCGGGCAGGTAATGCTGGGCGGAGCCTGACCCACTGGGCTTTTCTTTGGACGCGGCCAGCAGCCACGGGCCGAGGCCGATCAGCCACATGGCCGCCGAGATCACTGCGATGACAAGCAGTCTCAGCAGCGGCTCGATGCGGCGGCGCGCGACGGCGAGCGTGAAGGCCATGATGGCCAGCGTGAACGCGGCATAGCCGAGCAGCAGCGAGTAGAACAGCGCTGCGACGCCGAGGAACACGCCCGTCGCGATGACGGCCGCCCATCCGCCGTTACGGCTCCCGCCGCGCAGCCCCGACCACGCCAGCACGAAGACGGGTGGCAGCAGCACGGTGATGACGGCGGCGTACGGCTCGGCCGGTGAGTACGCCAGCGTGGCCGCTGCCGTGGCGGTCGTCACGACCAACGCGTATTCGAAGCGAATCATCGCGGCCCACAACACGAATGCCAGCGCGATGGCGACCGTGATCGAGATGATCGCCCAGGGTTTGAACATCTCCCACGCGGGCGTCCCGGACAGCGCGGCCATCCGGCCGCCGATCCAGAACCAGCCGGGCGGGTAGAACGGCGGGAGACCCTGAT
>Ga0075363_100000361_pt1 | contig 13694 bp, 5 predicted proteins | sample EndMetdeltDD1763_FD_71470 | JGI IMG/M metagenome (GOLD analysis project Ga0075363, IMG submission 71470) | Populus endosphere microbial communities from Tennessee, USA - Endosphere MetaG P. deltoides DD176-3 | ecosystem: Host-associated > Plants > Roots > Endosphere | place: USA: Tennessee...
ATGGCAAGGTCGCGCTCGTCACGGGTGCCGGCCAGGGAATCGGCGCCGGCATCGCCGCCGCGCTGGCCAAGGAGGGTGCGTCGGTCACCTTGGCGGGGCGCACGATGAGCAAGGTCGAAGCCAGGGAGGCGGAGTTGCGCGCACTGGGTCTCGACGTGCTCGCGATCCAGGCCGATGTGAGCGTCAGCGCCGACGTCGCCAGGATGGTCGACGAGACCGTCGCTGCGTTCGGGCGGCTCGATGCGTTGGTCAACAACGCCCAGGACTCGACCCGCAAGCGACTCGTCGACGTCTCCGACGACGACCTCGAGCTGGCCTGGCGCACGGGCCCGGTGGCCACGCTGCGCTGCATGCAGGCGGCGCTGCCTCACTTGCGCGAGACCAAGGGCTGCGTCGTCAACTTCGGCTCGTCGACAGCGATCACCGGCGACGCGACCTTCGGCTCGTACGCGATGGCCAAGGAAGCGATCCGTGGTCTCACCAGAGTCGCCGCTACGGAATGGGGTCCGGACGGCATCCGGGTCAACACGGTCTGTCCTGCCGCGTTGTCGGAGTCAGCCAAGGCGTGGGGCGCTGAACACCCCGAAGCGTTTGCCAAGGTGCTCAAGAACATCCCGTTGCGGCGGATGGGCGATCCCGAGATCGACATCGGCCGCGCCGTGGTCGCGCTGGTGTCCGATGATCTCGGCTACCTCACCGGGTCCACCCTGATCCTCGAAGGCGGACGGGTCACCCTCGGGTGAACGTGCTCGTGATGACAGCGGTGGTGCCGTTGGTGTAGGTGATCTGCGCCGCGATCCGATGGCTGCCCGCGCTCAGCGTCCCGACGTTGAAGAGCACGGCCCGGCCGTTGCTCGCCGTGCCGTTGAAGTCGAACTGGGCGGCGGTGTCGACCGAGCGCGGCGCGACCGTGAGGTTGGTTGTGTCCAGCCAGAACGCGACCGACTTCACCGACGTCGAGGGTGCGACGACGATCGCGACGGACCCGCTCAGCGTGCGACCGTTGAGATCGACCGGGTTGGCGCGGGTTGCGGTGGTGCTCACCTGCAGACGCTGCGGGACCGTCGGCGCAGGGTTGTTCACCGTGAACGACACGGTGCGTCGTTCGACCGCACCGTTCTGCCGCACGAGGACGATCGTCAGCGTGTGTGCGCCGTTGAGCAGCCGGCGGGTGTCGAACAGGTTGGCCGTGCCGTTCTTCGCCGTCCCGGCGAGATCGTACGGAGCGACCAACTGCACCCAGTAGGGCAGCCTGGTGAGGTTGGGATCGTCGATGTAGAACCCGACGATCGCGACCCGGTTCGCGTTCGGTGCCGGCGTGGCGAAGACGGCGATGCTGCCGCTCACCGTCGCACCGGCGAAGTCGACCGCTGCCGACCTGTTGACGTTGGTGCTGACCGACACGCCCATTTGGATCACCGTCAACGTGGCCGTCGTGGTCGCCGACCAGTTGCCGAGCGTGTCGAGGGCGCGCACGCCGACCGTGTACGTGCCGGGCACGAGCGTTGAGCCAAACGTGGCAGAGGCAGACCCTGACGCGAGCGTGGCAGTCGTCGCGGCGCCGACACCAGGATCGGCGCCGACGAAGTACTCGACCCGCGCAACGCCCGCAGGGTCGGACACCGACGCCGTCAGCGTGGTGGTCGTTCCGGTGATGATCGAGGGGGGCGTCAACACGACCGCCGACACAGTCGGCCCGGCGCGGTCGATCGTGACCTGTGTCGGGGCGGACGCGGCGGCCGCCAGCGTGGGTGTGCCGAGGAAGGCGGCGGAGACGCTGTAGGTGCCGTTCGGAAGAGCGCCCGGTTGCACGCGGGCGCGTCCCTGCGGGTCGGTGATCGCCGTGATCTGCTTGCTGACCGGACCCGTGACCGTGAAGTACACGGTCTGCTGGGGGAGCGGCGTGGTGGGCGACGCCCGCGTCAGCACCGCGCTGATCGTCGTCGCCGTTCCGGCCGCAACGGTGACGCTCGTCGGCACTGTGGTGATGCCGAAGGCGCGCTGTTCCGACGAGCCGAGATGGGTCACGTCGCCCGCATATGACGCCGAGAGGGTGTAGTCGCCGACGGCATCCTGCAGCAGGAGGGTCGCGTGGGCGCGGCCGGACCCATCGACGGCCGACGTCGACGACGCGCTGCCGAGCGTGAACGTGACGGAGCTGCCGGCCGGTGCGCCGGTCAGCGTCGCGGCGACGTCGAGGTTCGTGCCCCAAGCTCCTGTGCCGGGCGTTGGGTCGAGCGCAACAGACGTCGGCTCGGTCGCCGGTGGGGTCGTCCCGCCGACGGGGACGCCCGGCGTGTAGCCGTCGCCGAGGTTGTTGTCGAGGCCGACGAGGCCGACCCCGTTGGCGGCCTGCACGATGTAACGAACGTCGGCGCCGGTCTGTCCACTCGGCAATGCAAAGGTCGCCGTCCAGAGCGTCGAGTCGGTGGTGTCCTGCACGAGATCGACGGACTGCCACGCGCCGTGCAGCGGGCCGGACTCGGCCGTGTAGGTGATCCACGCCTTCTGGATGCCGGCCGACGGATCGCCCGTGATGTGTGCGCTGACCGTGACCGCTGTGTCGCCGGGCTGGAAGGTGTCGGCGACATCGGAGATCGACGGTGGCGCGGCCAGCGCCGGTGTGTTCGCGCCGTACGTCGTCGTGTTGCTGCTGTAGAACAGCTGCAACCCGAGGTGTGAATACGCCCGCTCCGTGTTCGTCGCGCCGTTGGCGGAATCGGACCGGTACTGCGCCGGGGTCGTGATCAGCCTGGTGCGCCCGTCGGTGCCGTTGCCGTCGAGCGCGCCGAAGTAGTTGACGGTGGCGAGCTTCTGGGGGAAGAAGGACGGCGACGCGAAGCTGGTGTGCACGCCGTTCTGTTCTGTCGCCGGCGCGCCGGTGAGCGGCGTGACGCCGGGCGTGTCGGTGTACGTGCCGCTGACGAAGCCCACGCCGCGGAGAACCTCACCGGTGGTGCTCGTCACGTCGTCGATCTGCTTCGGCAGCGCGGGTACGGCTGGTTCGGATTGAACGCCGTCGCGACCGGTCAACCAGCGGAAGGTGGCACCCGTCGGGTTTCCGGCGGTGTCGAGCACCGCCTTCGGCGCCGGCGGCGTGAGGGTCGGGGTGACGTCGACAGACGCGGTCTTCAGCCCGAGGACGTCGCCGGGTGTGCTCGCCGCGACCGGTACCGGTGTGATGCCCGGCCCCGTGGCGGGGTCGGTCGTGCGTCCCGATGGAAGGTTCAGGCCGGTCATCGGCAGGCCGTACAAGGTCGATTCGATCAACGCCTTCTGGTCGATGCCGGTGAGCGACGTCACGCCCGCGAGGTAGTCCTGCTTGGCGCCGACCAACGCCTGTCCGATCGCCACCGCGCCAGTGCCATTGCGCAGCTGCCCGGAGAAGAGGGTGTAGAGCTTGGCGCTGTAGGCGAGGAAGTCTGTGTCGGCGTACTGATATCCGGTGCCACCGACGAACGTCGCCCGTTGCTTGGCCATCTCCTCGGCCCAGTCGAGCCCGAGCGTCACTCCGGGCACGCCGTCGGAGTCGAGGATGTTGTAGCCCGTGTGGCACCCGGCGCTGACGACCAAGGAGTTCGTCAACAGGTTCGGGTGGGCGTCGAGGTCGGTGGTGGCGAGGCTGGTCTGGTAGTCGGCCGCCAACGCGTTGTTGGCGCTGAAGTGGCCGGCCAGGAAGACGAGATCGTGCCGTGATCCGAACAGCGCGTTGGCCAGGTCGGTCGCCGTCCACGACGTGGTGCGGCTCGGTGTGCCCTGTGTCGTGGTCGTGGTCGGGACGCCCTGATTGGTGATCAGCGAGTCGGCGCGTCCGTTGCTGCCGAGTCCGGCGGCGAAGTTCGTCTGCACCGCATCGGCCGCGCTGGTGAGGAAGTCGTAGCCGGTGACGAGCGACGACGTGGGTGTCGGCAACACGCCGTCGGCGAGACCGAGGTAGGCGTTGATCATGCCGACGATCTCGGGTGCCGTCTCCACCAGTCGGCCCACCGCGAGGTCTGGCACCGGCAGGGTGGCACCTTTGATGTCGAGGTCGGCGACCGCGCCGTATGCGTCCTGACCGAGCACGTAGTTGCGGCGCAGTCCGGCCTGGGCCGCGCTGCCGTCCTGCACCGGTGGGATGTAGTCGGACTCCGGGCCGATGCCGGCGAAGTCCGCGTAGCGGAAGAACGGGATCACCGTGTCGCCGCCGGCGATCACGACGTACTGCAGCGTGTCGCTCGAGTCGCGATAGGAGTTGACCACCGCCCGGATCGCTTCGGCAACGAGGTTCTTCGCGTACGGGCAGGCGGCGTTGGCATCGGCTTGGTTGTTCAGGGCGTCGATCCGAGGGCTCGTGATGACATCGACCACAACGCCGCCCGTGCGCGCGGCGAGCTGGTCGAGCGACGGGCGTGCGGTGGACGCCTGGGGCATGCGCGAGCTGTCGGTGAGGATGACCGTCTGCGCCGTGCCTGGCACACCCGCGATCGTCGGCATCGAGCCGAACGAATCGAGCGCAAGGCCTGCACATGGCCCTCCCGACGTCGACAGTCCGAGGTGGAACTTGGTCGGCGACGACGCACCGTTGCGTCCCTGCACGCGCACGTAGAAGTCGCCCGTGTTGTTCCACGTCGCGCTGCGGATCGACTCCGACTCGGCGTTCTCGTGTGCTGAGACCCCGATCAGGCTGCGTGTCTGCGCGCTCGAGAATGCGGTCAGGAACTCGTCGGACGGCGAGTAGATGGACGGGCTGTAGATCGAGGGGGAGTAGATGGACGGGCTGTAGATCGAGGGGGAGTAGATCGAGGGGCTGAACGCATCGCCGGCGAACTGCGCGCTCAGCTTGGTGAGGTCCTGTGTGGTGGTGAGGGTGGTGAAGGCCTGGCCGATATCGCGGAACATCGTCAGGTCGAAGTTCTGATCGAGGTTCGTCAGATCCACTTGGACCTGGCTGTCGGGTTGAACGGGGAACTTGTACCACCGCGCCTCTCCGGGTTGGAGGAGTGCGCCGTCGGCTCCGGCGGTGGTGAGCGGTAGCGCGGTGATCCACGAGGTGTTGCTGGCGACGGTGTGCCCACTCGTGTAGGGCGACTCGGCGAGGGTGAGGGTGCCGTTGAACCTCGGATCACCATCGAAGTTGGCGCCGCCGAAGGAGAAGCCGTATGTGTCGCCGGCCTCGACGTCGAACAGGTGGGTTCCCGAGTAGGTGAAACCACCGGAGGGGGCAATGCAACAGTCGGTCGGTCCATCGGCGGCGAGAGAGGTCGTGGTCGTGACGCCGTTGTGGGTGACGAACGCGTCGATGTGCACGGTGACGTGGAAGTAGGCGTGGAAGCCGGTGTAGAAGTACGGCACCACATCGGCGATCGTGCTCGCCGCAGTCGTGCTGAACGACCACTCCCGCTCGCTGAACCGGGTGTTGGTGGGGTCGACGCCGTGGTTGTCGTACGTCATCTGCGCAGGCGTGGTCGAGCCGTCGGAGTCCGACGTGAACTCGCCCGGGCCGTTCGGCACCCACGGTGTGGGTGAGGCATGCGCGACGCGTGACGACCCCGCCACCGGCAGCAGGATCGTGACGAGCGCGGCGACGACCCCGATGTGAACAGCGTGAATCGCACGCCGCGCAGACCTGTGATGGCGCATACGGAATCTCCCTCGATCGACGACGACACGGGAAACAACACGCGACGCCGGCCCAGCCATGACCGGTGCAGACTTTAGCGGACCGGCGGCCCGCCGTGCCCGACTCTGCGCAACAATGCGGCGAGGCCATCGCGGTCGAGCGCCGATCCGCGATCGCGTGCCGCCCCTTCGTCATCACGAAGGTCGACGCGCAGTGGTTCCATCGCCGCGTCGAGCGTCGCCGCGACCGCTGGTGGTCGCGGCGCGTCGAGTTGTGTCCGCAGCACGTCGGCTGCGGCGATCAGCTCGACGCCGACGAGCGCGTCCCCTCTGGCGAACGCAAGCAGGGCCATGTCCTCGACCAACATCGCCGTCGACCACGGATCGCCGAAGTCTTCGTACGCCTGTAGCGCGTGGAGCAGCTCCTCGCCGGCCGCGTCGTATCGGCCGAGTCCGACCCGGGTGTTGCCGAGGTTGTGATGGCCGACCGCCACGATCCATCGTTCGCCGATCTCGGTCGCGATGCGCATCGATTCCTGGAACCGCGTCTCCGCACTCGCGAAGTCGTTCTGCAGCAACGCGATCATTCCGAGGTTGTTGTGTGAGATGCAGATCGCCCACGGGTCGCCCAGCTCCTGGCGCAGCGCGAGTGCACGCTCGTTCATTGCCCGCGCCCGATCGAGATCGCCTTCGCATTCGGCGACAAGGGCGAGGTTGCTCAGCAGGCTGCCGATGCTTGCGGTGTCTTCGAGGCGTTCGCGGATCTGGAGGCTGCGTTCGTACGCGTCGCGCGCGGCGGCGTACTGCCCCTGCTGTGATGCGAGCGTTCCTTCGAGGTGCAGCACGAGACCGAGCCCGGCGTCGTCGCTCTCGTCCGCGAAGATCCGGCCGGCCACGATCAGCTGCAGGCGTGAGTCCTCGAAGCGACCCTCCTTGCGAAGCGTCTCGGCGAGATCGGCGTGCGCGCGTGCGCGCTCCAGTTGATCGTCGAGCCGCGTGGCCAGCTCGATCGCTTCGCGGTACATCGCCTCCGCATCGGTCCACCCGCCGCGCAGCTCCAGCACCTTGCCGAGGCGACGCAGCACGCCGATGCGGTCACCGTCGACGAGCAACTCGAGCGCCCGCCTGTAGTAGTCGGCGGCGGCGTCGTTGGCGTAGCGCGCCTGCGCCGCGATACCGGCGCGGACGAGGTACTCGCGCTTCTTGTCGTCGCGGTCGCCGAGCCAGTAGTGGTGCGCGAGCCGATCGAGCTCGCGTTCGACGACCTCGGGTCCTCCTGCCTCGAGATGTGCGCCGACGCGGTCGTGCAGGTACGACCTCATCGCGAACGGGATTCCGTCGTAGGCGACGTCGCGCGCGACGACGTGACGGAACAGCCACGACCTGTCGTCGATGCGATCGATCTTGATGATGTCGGCCTGCCGTGCGGCATCGAGGTGCGATTCGACGTCGTCGAGCGAGCCCAGCTCGGGGTACACGCCGTGCACGAACGGCGACTCGAACGTCGACCCGACGACGCTGGCCACCTTCAGCGCGGTCCGTGGCTCCTCCTCCAACAGGTCGATGCGGCTCTGCACGAGACGGAACACCGTGTCCGGCACGTCGAGCTGACGGAACGCGGCCGCGTCGGCAGGATCGATGTCGTGGTCGTGCAGGAAGTTGATCAGCTCCTCGAGGTAGAACGGATTGCCCTGGGCTCTGGTCACCACGAAGTCGACGAGCTCGTCGGCAGGCGTGACGGACGAGCCGTACAACTGGCCGACCTTGGCGCGCAGCACCTCGTGCGCATCGTCCCCGGTCAGCTCGCCGAGGAGCAGCTCCTGGAAGTACGGGATCCGTTCGAGCCCGAGTCCGCCGGTCGGCGCGTCGGCAGGGCGGTACGCCAGTAGGAACAGCACCGGGAGCGACGCGGCTGCGACCACGAGCTCGGCCAGGAGATCGCGGGAAAGCGGGTCGATCCAGTGGCAGTCCTCGAGCACGATCGCCAACGGGCTGATCGCGGCACGGGCGCGCAGCAGGTCGACGAGCAGCGACTCCAGCGACGTCTTGCGCAGCTTGGCGTCGAACGTCCGCGTCAGGTCGTTGTCGTCGATGCTGATCCCGATGACGCCGCTGAGAAGCGGTGCGCGGCGGGCGTGATCGGGAGAGATCGCCTCCAGCCGCCGGGTCAGCTCCGCGACCTGCACGGCTGTGCTCTCGTCGTCGTTGACGTCGAGCAACGCTCGCCATGCGTCGCGCCATGCGAGGTAGCTCGTCGTGCGGCCGATGTCCTGTGCCTCCCCCCACGCCACGGCGACGTTCGTCGCCGCGAGGTGGCGTACGGCTTCGGCGACCAAGCGCGACTTGCCGCGCCCCGCTTCGGCAGCGATGCCGAGCACGCGGCCCGTGCCGTTGCGGACGTCGCCGAGGGCAGATGTGAACGTGGCCATCTCGGCGTCTCGTCCGACCATGGGCAGCGGGTATCTGATCTCCCGCTTGACGGGCCCGCGTCGGCTTCCGACGATGGTCATGATCCGCGCCGGTTCGGCCTTGCCCTTGACGGTCACGCTGCCGACGACCCGGCACTCGATTCGCTGGTTGAGATCGCGCGCGACCTCGTCGGTGATGTAGGCCTGGCCGGAGGGCGCCTCCGACATCAGCCGCGCGGCGAGGTTGACGGCGTCGCCCAGGCAGGTGAACGTGCGGCGCTGCGGATGGCCGAACGTGCCGCTGCGCACACGCCCGTGCCCGATCCCGATGCGCAGATCCGTTGCCGCTGTCTTGCCGTCGAGCGCGAGCAGTTCCAACGCTGCGGTCGCGGCTCTGGACGCGTCGTCCTCGTGGCCGTGCGGGCTGCCGAACACGGCGTAGAGGTACGCGCCCTTGTCGCCCAGGTTCACCTGTAGCAGGTTGCCGCCGAGCCCCGACAGGACCGCCTGTACGCGCCGGACGAAGTCATCGAGTTGGGCGGGCGCGTCCGGGTCGTCGTCGTAGTCGATGCCGCCGAACTGCACGAACATCGGATACGCGGCGCGGAGCTCGGCCAGGAACTCAGCTCGTCCCGCGGCGAGGCGCTCGTACACGGCCGGCAGGATCCATGGGCGAACGAGGTCTTCGCTCAGTGCTGGAGGCAGAGGCGGCGACGCGACCGGGGGGATGCCGATGCGGATGCCGGTGAGCACGCCGACGATGTCTCCCGCGTTGCCGCCACGCTCGCGGATGTCGACGTGGTCGGCGATCGCGTCGATGGCGGAGCGCGCCAGCACGACGTCGCCCTTCTCGGCCACGTGTTCGGCATCGGCAAGCTCGTCGACGAGGGCGCCGGCGAGCACGTCGATCAGCTGGATCGTCGGATCGCCGACGACGAACCGTCGCGCCGAGCCCACGGCCACTGCCACCTTGATCGCCAGCTCGACCGTTGTGCCGGCGGGAGTTCGGATCGTCGCGACCGACGCCATCGTCCGTTGGATCGCCTGGCCGCACGCCGCCCCGCGCCGGCCGTCGTCGCCGTCGAGCCAGCACACGATCGCGTCGCCTGCAAATGAGATCACCTCGCCCCCGAAGCGAGTCACGTCGTCGATGACGGCGTGGAACACCCGGTTGAGATGGACGGTCAACTCCTCGGCGGCTCGGTGCGGTCCGAGCTCGTTCGCCAATGCCTCGGTGAGGGCCGTGAATCCGGACACGTCGGCGAACAGAGCCGAACCGCTGACACGTTCGGGCAGGTCTCGGCCCTCGCTCAGCGCACGCCGCCGGTCTCCCGCGACGTACGCCTCGGTGCTGTCGACGAACGTGTTGCTCACGGCCATCGACGACCCATCAACATCTCTGCTGCCTCCCGGTTGATGCGAGAGCAGCCTAGTTTGCCCGGTGTCGGGGCGCCTCAGGCGAAGAGCTTGGCGGCGTTGCCGTACATGATCGCGCGTTGCGTCTCGTCGTCGAGCGGGGCGAGGATGTTGACGAAATCGGCCGGCTCGGCCAGGCCCTCGGCGTGGGGGAAGTCCGAGCCCATCACCAAGCACGACGAGTCGCCGCCGAGTTGCTCGACGAGCAGCGGCACGTCGTCTTCTGGATATGGCGCGACGCGCACGCGGCGCTTGAAGATCGTGCTCGGACGTTCGTCGAGCGGGCCGCCGACCCACGGGCCGTTGCGGCCCATGCCGCGGCTTTTGTCCATGTGTGTCAGCGTGTGCGGCACCCAGCTGGCACCGTGCTCGGCGATGAGGACGTTGATGTCGGGGTAGCGGCCGAACACGTTGTCGAAGATGAGCGATGAGATCGTGTCGATGATCGGCCGTTCGCCGTAGATGTTCATCCACTGCCATGCCGACATGTGCCACGACGCGGGATCGTTGGTGAGGCCCCACGCGGGGGAGATCGCGTCGAAGTACCAGAACGGCATGATGTGGAAGGCCACCGTCACGCCGGCCTCGTTCAGGCGCGACCAGATCGGGTCGAAGTATGGATGGCCGGGAGAGCGGCCGTAGGCCGGCCCCGTCGGGAGCAGCACGAACTTGGCGCCGGCGGCCAGGATCTCGTCGGTCATCTCGATCGCCCGGTCGAGGTCGCGCAGGGAGAGCAACGCCGTCGCATAGATCGTGTCGTTGTAGTTGAAGCCCCATTCCTCGTCGTACCAGCGGTTGAACGAGCGCAGGTTGACGTACAGGGCGTCGGTGTCGTTGACGTAGTGCTCAGCGGCGAGGGCCATGCCGGCGGGGAAGACGACGCAGCGGTCGACGCCCTGGGCGTCGAGCAGTTCGAGCCGCGGTGCGCGCTGCAAGTACTCCGGCCGGATCGGCTCGGGCTGGTAGGTCTCCTCGGGGTTGCCGGAGCTCATCTGTTTGAGCATCTCCTTCAGCGTTCCCGGGCGGTAGGCCATGTCGAAGCCAAGGCCGGATTCGCTGTTGAACGTCGCCACCCGCTTGCCGGCGAGGATCCGTTCCGCGCCGCTGGCGTCGCGAACCGGTGTGATGGCCCGATCGAGGTACTCCTTGGGGAGGTAGCGCGTGAATGCGTCGCGGGGCTCGTAGCAATGGGTGTCGCAGTCGGTGATGGCGTAATCGAGTGTCATGGGGGGAGCTTTCAGAAGGGCTATTCAACACAATAATCCAACTGATTCACTCTGGACAGCCCGAAGCGGAGAACGCCGTTCCCGCGCCGGCGATGTTCTGTGTTCGCCGTACTCAGGGCCAGTAGCGAGCGCGCAGTTCCTTCTTGTACAACTTGCCGGTGTCGAGCCGGGGCAGCTCGCGATCGAAGTCGACCGATCGCGGGCACTTGAACGTCGCCAGGTGCTCGCGGCAGTACGCGAGCAACTCGGCCTCGAGGTCGGCGCCGGCGTCAGCCCAATCGACCGGCTGAACCACTGCCTTGACCGCCTCACCCATCTCCGCGTCGGGCACGCCGATCACGCCCACATCGAACACCTTGGGGTGGTTGATCAGCGCGTTCTCGGCTTCCTGGGGATAGATGTTGACGCCGCCGGAGATGATCATGAACGCCTTGCGATCGGTCAGGAACAGATACCCGTCGTCGTCGAGGTAGCCGACGTCTCCCACCGTCGCCCGGCCGGCAGGATCACGTGCCTCAGCGGTCTTGTCCGGGTCGTTGTGGTAGGTGAACTCGGGCGCGCCCCCGAACCACACGGTGCCGATCTCGCCGGCCGGCAGGACGCGATGCTCGTCGTCGAGGATGAAGGGCTCGCCCGCGATCGCGCGCCCCACCGACCCCGGTCGCTCCAGCCATTCGGGCGAGGTGATCCACGTGATCCCTGCCCCCTCGGTCGACGAGTAGTACTCGTGGATGATCGGCCCCCACCACTCGATCATCGCTCGCTTGACATCGACTGGGCACGGTGCGGCGGCGTGCACGACCGCCTTCAGGCTGGACAGGTCGTAACGCTCACGCATCTCCGCCGGCAGCTTGAGCATGCGCACGAACATCGTCGGCACGAACTGTCCGTGCGTCACGTGGTGCCGCTCGATCAGGGCCAGGCACTGCTCGGCGTCGAAGGATTCCATCACCAGCACGGATGCACCGGCGCGCTGCGCGCCCATCGACCACGCGATCGGGGCCGCGTGGTAGAGCGGGGCCGGGGTGATGTACACGTCGCCGGGCCGCAGGCCGATTCCCTGCAGCAACGGCACCATCGTGCGTTCGGCCGAGCCGAGGGGAGCGAACGCCATCGGTCGGCGGATGCCCTTCGGCCGGCCGGTGGTGCCCGACGAGTAGAGCATGAAGTCGCCCTCGCACTCGTCGTCGATCGGCGTCGTCGGCCGGCGGTCGACAGCATCCTCGTAGGCCTCCCAACCATCGGCGAGCGACGAAGGCGTGGCATCGAGCATGAGGCGCACACGCAGCTTGGGCGCCGACTCCGGCGTGCACGCGGCGGTGGCGACCGCAGACAGACGCGCCGTGGAGACGATGATCGACGCGTCGCAGTCATCGATGATGTACGCGGCCTCCTCGGCCGTGAGGTGTGAGTTGATCGCGGTGTACGACAAGCCGGCGCGCTGCGCGGCCCACGCGACTTCGAGGAAGCGGGGATGGTTCTCGGCGAAGATCGCGAGCGATCCGCCGCGGCCGACCCCCGCGTCGCGGACGAGATGGACGAGCTGCTTCGACCTCGCGTCGAGCTGGGCGAACGTTGTGACGGCTCCCGTCGAGCCCATGATGATCGCCGGGCGATCGGGCGCGTCGGCGGCGATGGCTGCTGGGTGCACGTGAGGCTCTCCTGGGTGTCAGGGCTGCGCGCCGAGGGCGCGCAGGACGAGTGATTGGGTATCCGCGATCGCGTCGTCGACTGAGCTCGTCGTCGTGCCGTCGAGCAGATCGCGCAGAACACCGCCGCACACAGGCATGATCAGCCGCGCATCGGCGTCCGGATTGGTGAGCGGAAACTCACCCGACCGGCGTCCATCCTCCAAAGCCCGGAGCAATGGAGCGAGCATCGGCCTGCGGGCGTCCACGACCTGCGTCGGGAACCCGCTGTTGATCTGGCCCAACGAGGCGAACAGTCGAGCCCGCGCGGCGAGATCGCTCCGCCCGGCGGCTCCGATCATCGTTGCGATCCACATCTTGACCGCGTCCGTGGGCGACGTCGTGCCGGCGAGGCGGGCGGCGAAACGATCACTGGCGCGCTTGGTCTCGTCGAGCAACAGGGCCAGGAGCATCGCGTCCTTGCTGCCGAAGTGGCGATAGAAGGCCTTTGTCGACGAGCCAGCGGCGCGGATCACCGATGCGACCTTGAAGCCCTCGAACCCGGTTCGCTCCAGCACGTCCCACGCCGCGCTGATCAAGCGATCGGCTTCGTCCGGAGAGGACTGGTGCTCGACGGCTGTCACGCACCAACGGTAGTCGCACCGGCGGTGGTGCGGCCCCAGTCCGCTGGCATCGGCGGGACATCGAACAGCTTCTCGAAGTTGGCCAGCGTCACCAACTGCCGCGCTTCGGGGGTGCTGTCGTCGAACAGTTGGTGCAGCGTCTGCTGGGTGTGGCCGTACGTTCCTTCGAGGTGCGGATAGTCGTCGCCCCACATCACGTTGGTGTAGCCCATCGCCTCGACAGCCGGGATGGCGCTCGCGTCGTGCTGGAACGACGTGTACACCTGGCGGAAGATCATCTCGCTCGGCAGCAGGCTCAACTTCGGCCGCACGTACATGCCGTGCTGGCGATAGGCCTCGTCGAGCCGATCGGCGAGTGCCGGCACCCACGACGCGCCGCCTTCGGCGATCAACACGCGCAGGTTGGGATGACGGTCGAGCGCGCCGGACGCGACCAGTTGGGCGACGACGCGCTGGCCAGGAACGCAGGTCTCCCAGTAGTTGACGATCGCGCCGCCCGGTCCGCGATAGACGACCGGGGTCTCGCCGGTACCGATGTGGAAGGCGGCGACGATGCCGGCCTCCTCGATCGCCGACCACAGCGGGTCCCACAGGTCTTGCCCGTACTCCAGGCCAGCAGGGACCGACGTCGGCATGAACACCGACTGGAATCCGAGATCGATCGCTCGTCCGAGCTCCTCGATCGCGTCGCCGATGTCGATCGTGGACACGACAGCGGCCGGGAGCACGCGCGGCGTGCGCTGGATGATCTCCGCCGCGGCCCAGTCGTTG
>Ga0075363_100000362_pt1 | contig 13691 bp, 10 predicted proteins | sample EndMetdeltDD1763_FD_71470 | JGI IMG/M metagenome (GOLD analysis project Ga0075363, IMG submission 71470) | Populus endosphere microbial communities from Tennessee, USA - Endosphere MetaG P. deltoides DD176-3 | ecosystem: Host-associated > Plants > Roots > Endosphere | place: USA: Tennessee...
CTCCTCGGGTATCTGGGTCAGTCCGGCGTACAGGGTGAAGGCGATGAACGGGGTGCCCATCCAGACGACGATGATCGTCGCCACGAAGTAGAACGTCAGCGGATTCGACAACCACGACTCGCCCTGCCGGCCGAGGGCCCAGTTGGCGAGGCCGTACTGGGTATCGAAGATCCATTGCCAGATGACGGTGCTGGCCAGCGCCGGCATCGACCACGCGAGCATCAGCCCGAGCGACACCAGCAGCCGCATCTTCGTACCAAGACGTTTCAGCAGCAACGCGACCGCCATGCCGAGCGCCATCGTCAGCACGACGTTCACGGCGCAGAACACGACGGTGCGCCGCAGCACGGCCCAGAACTCGGGATCGTCCAGGATCGAGCGGAAGTTCTTCAGCCCGACCCAATCGGCCGCCGCGCCGAACTGCTGCTTGAGCCCGAACTTCTGCAGCGACAGCGTGACCAGCCGCACGATCGGGTACCCGAGCATCAGCCCGAGCACCGCGATCGCCGGCACCAGCAGCGCATACGGCAGCGGCCGAACACGCCGACGGCGGGGGATGATTCCGTCGACGTGTTCCATGCGGGGCCGGCCTTCTCGTCAGTCTTGCGGTGGCGTCATTGTCGCGCTACCAGCAGATCAGCCGTTCAGGATCTCCTCGATGGCTGCGTCGGCCTTGGCTGCCTCTTCCTTCACATCCGCGCCGCCGGAGATGGCGACGACCATGTCGGGCAGGATGCTGCTCGCCTCGACCGACGCCCAGTTCTCGCTGGACGGAGTGAAGCGGGTGTTCTCCGAGGCTTGCGCTTGGGCGACGGCACTCTCGCTGCCGCTGACGTCACCGAGCAGCGACTTGAGCGCCGGGATGGTGCCCTGATCGGCGAACTGCTGCTGGTAGCCCTTCGACACGAGAACCTTGAGCAGGTCGTAGGCCAGGTCGGCGTGCTCGCTGTTCTTGGAGATGCCGAGCACCGAACCACCGAGGAAGGCGGGTGCTGTGGTGCCGGCGGTGAGGCCTGGCATCGCAAAGGCACCAATGTTGTCCTCCATGTCGGGGCAGCCGTCATCGGGGTTGATGATCTGGCCGGGCTTCCAGCCCGGCGCCGGCATCATCCCGACCTCACCGTTGCAGAAGGCGATGTAGTCCTTCGAGTCGTCGCCGTCCTTCGGGGCACCGCTGGTCTCGTCGATGAACTCCTTGAACTGGGTCAGCCCCGCGATCGACTCGTCGGACGACAGGCCGCCCGTCCAAGTGTCGCCGTCCTGCGTGGCGATCTCGCCGCCGTGGACCCAGATGAACGGGAGTGCGGCGAACCAGTTCTTGCCGGGCAGGTACATCCCGGAGAAGTTTGCGGTGTCGGCGTTGGCTTCCTTCAGAGCCTTCGCTGCCGCGAGCATCTCGTCGATGGTGGTCGGAACTTCCAGCCCGGCCGCCTCGAACAGATCCTTGCGGTAGAGGATGACGCGGGCCCCGGCGTAGTACGGAACGGCGTCGAACTGGCCGTCGTAGGTTCCGGCCTCGACCAGGCTCTGGACGAGGTCGTCACCGCCGAGCTCTTCCTTCTTGTCGGTGAGGTCCTGCAGCGCGCCGGCCGCCTCGAACGCCTGGGCCTGGGTGTTACCGAGCTCGATGACGTCGGGGCTGTCGCTGCTCGACAGGGCGGTCGTCAGCTTCTCGACGATGCCCGTCCACTGCTGGCGCTCGAACGTGACACGCACGTCCGGGTGCTCCTTGTTGAACTCGCCGATCGCGTACTCGACGAACTCGTCCGGCGTGTCGCCACCGTTGAGCCAGAGACGGATCTCGCCACCCTCGCCAGTGCCACCGGTGATCGGCGGCGGAACCGTCGTGTCACCGGCCTCGGTGGCCGCGGTTGTCTCGGCCGTCGTTTCAGCGGTTGTCTCGGCCGTCGTCTCAGCGGTGGTCTCGGCCGTCGTCTCAGCCGTGGTCTCGGCTGGCGCAGCCGTCGTGGCCGTCGGCGCTGCAGTCGTCGGTGCCGCCGTGCTGGCGCTGTCCTTCTTGTCCGAGCCACACGCTGTGAGCGCAATGGTCAGGGCCGCCAATCCGGCGACAGTCTTTCTCAATCTCATGTCTTCTCCCCTTGTTCTGTGTGATCTGGTGTTCTGTGTGATCTGGCGTGATGCGTGCGGTTGTTGATGAACGGTCAGACGATGCCGAGCTCGTTGCGCAGCACGAGTGCGGCCGCGCCGAGCAGGACGCCGTCGTCACCGAGCGAGCTGAACCGCGCGGTGACGTGCTCGGCGAGCGGCGGAAAGGTGCGGTTGCGGATGGTCTCGAGCGCGGCGAGACGGAAACGATCGTCGAGCAGATCCATCGGCCCCGAGAGAACGATCTCCGACAGGTTGAGCGCGCCGACGAGCGTCGCCAAGGCAATGCCGAGATGCCGCCCGGCGAGCTCGAGCGATGTCGCCCGCTCGGCATCAGTGAGCTCTTGCATCCGCTGGGCGAGCAACGGAGCGGAGACGACTGCCTCCAGGCAGCCGCGCCGCCCGCAGCGGCAGTCCGCACCCTCGTCATCGACCACGACATGGCCGATCTCGCCGGCCGCGAAGTGGTCACCGACGAACAGCTCGCCACCGATGACGACACCGGCACCGACCCCGCCGCCGACTCGAACGAGCAGCAGGTTTTCGGTTCCGGCGCCGACCGCACTGTGCTCGGCGAGCGCAGCCGCATTGGCGTCGTTGGCGACGTAGCTCGGCACATCCAGCGCCGCGGTGAGCTTTGCCGCCAGTGGCTCGTCGTTCCACTGCACGTGGGCGGCGGTGAGGACGACGCCGTTGTCGTCGACGATGCCAGGGGTCGCGACGCCGACGCCGAGCAGCGGCCGCTCCAGCGATTTTGCCATGTCTTTGGCGAGCCGGACGATGGACGCCGTGGCCTTCTTGCCGGTCTCGCCGTTGCGGGGCTGGGTGCGGCGCGACACGATCTTGCCGGCGAGGTTGATCACGGCAGCTTCGATGACGTCGTCGTCGCTCAGGTCGAACGCGAGCACGTGGCGCGCGTCAGGCTCGACACCGAGCAGGGTCGCCGGCTTGCCGGCACTCGTGCTCGCCTTACGGCCGAACTCGCTGATCAACCCATCGGCGATCAGCTCCGCGGTCACCGCCGACACCGTGGTCGGCGTGAGCCCGCTCATCCGGGCCAGATCGGCCCGGCTCTGTGGCCCATCGGCGTGCAGGGCCTGCAGCAGCAGCGTGCGGTTCCGCGGCCGGGCGTCGGCAGGCGCAGCCTTCCCAGGCGATTGGTCGGACGTCCCCATGCGTGCCACGGGTTAATTAGTACAGCAGACTTATTAATTCTGTCAAGCGGGAGTTAGCGGACCCGGCGGGCATCTGTGATGGATTCACCAGGCCTCGACCTGCGAATGCGCCACAGTTCATCCGGACGCAGGTAACTGTGATGGATTCACCAGGCCCCGACCTGCGAATGCACCACAGTTCATCCGGGCGTGGGCATCTGTGATGGATTCACCTGCCGGCGACCGGTCAATCCGTCACGGTTCGTTCGATTCGGAGCTGCGGAGCAGCTTGATGTACGACTCGATGTGGTGGATACGGTCGTCGACGAGATCGAGGAGGATGACCGAGCGGACGCGACCGCGATCGACGACGATCACGCCTTCGCGATCTTCGATGCGGACCGCAACCATGTGACGGTCTGAGCTCGGCCCGAACAACTGCAGCAGGCGTGTGCTGACCGCGTCACGACCGATTGTCTCCACGAACGGACCACGCTCGAGGATCGACGCCAGGCCGGCGACGTCTGGGTCGAGGACGGCCATCAGATCGGCGAGGTTGCCGCCCTCGCACGCGGCGATGAAGCGCTCGGTGACGAGGCTGGGTGCCGTGATCGATGCGGTGGCCACCGGTGGCGAGTCCGAGCGGATCGAGCGACGGGCGCGACTGGCAAGTTGTCGACACGCGGCGGGCGTCCGACCGACGATCTGGGCGACCTCGGTGAACGCGAAGCCGAAGATGTCGTGGAGCACGAACGCGGTGCGTTCGGACGGCGACAACCGGTCGAGCACCACCGCCAACGCGCGCTGCACCTGATCGTCGAGCGTCACCCGGTCGGCCGGATCGACGCCACCTGGCGCGGTCTCGAGCGCGCTGCCACCGGTCGATTCGTGCCGGAAGTGGGCCGAGCGGACGCGATCGATGGCGATGTTGCGGACGACGACGGTCAGCCAGCCGCGCACATCCGCGATCGCGTCGGAGTCAGCTCGTACCAACCGGCCGAGCGCCTCCTGGACGACGTCTTCGGCGCCGTCGCGCCCGCCGAGGACACGCTCGGCAACCCGCAGCAGATACGTGCGGTCGACTGCTGCCTGGTCGGTCTCCGTCCCCGTGTTGTCGTGTGGCTCCATTGCAGACCTCCTGCGATCCTCCGTCAGCACAACGACGAGAGACGACGCCGATGTGTGACATCGAGCACCAGCGTCACACTCTCGCGCGCTGCGTCGTCGCTGCGGTCATGAGCACCAACGCCCACACCAGCACCCACACGAGCACCCACTCACCTCCCGCGTTCTCGATCAGCGTGCGCGGTCTCGCCAAGACGTGGCCCGACGGCACCGAGGCCGTCACGGGCATCGACTTCGATGTCGAACCCGGCGAGGTGTTCGGTCTCCTCGGCCCGAACGGCGCCGGCAAGTCGACGACGATCGGCATGCTCACCACGACAGTGATGCCCACCGGCGGGCGCGCATCGGTGCATGGTCATGATGTGCAGCGCGACCCGGTCGGGGCGCGCTCGGTGAGCGCAGTCGTGTTCCAAGATGCCGTCGTCGACAAGGCTCTCAGTGGGCGACGCAACCTCGAAACGCACGCCCGACTGTGGGGTGTGCCGGCGGTCCGCGCGGCACAGCGAATCGCCGACCACGCCACGGCCTTCGGTCTCGCCGACATCCTCGATCGCCCGGTGTCGACGTACAGCGGTGGACAACGCCGCCGGTTGGAGATCGCCAGATCGATCCTGTCCGAGCCGCAGGTGCTGTTCCTCGACGAACCGACCGTCGGCCTGGATCCACGCATCCGTCATGAGTTGCTCGACCTGATCGCCGGGCTGCGCAACCGACTCAAGATGACCGTCATGTTGACGACGCACTACCTCGACGAAGCCGAGCGCCTGTGTGATCGGGTTGGCATCATGCACTCCGGATCGATCGTCGCCCTCGACACACCACGCGCCCTGCTGGCCGCGGTCGGAGATGAGGTCGTCGAGATGCGAGTCGCGAGCAACGGCGCCGCCGCGCTGGCGGCGCTCCAGACCAACGGCGTGGCCGGCGACGACGCGTTCGCGATCGGCACGACCATCACCGTGCCCGTACGCGACCGTCCAACCGCCGACGTCGTCGCGGCCGCACGCCGTCTCGGCCTCGACCCGCTCGCAACGAGCACCCGCCGTCCCACACTCGACGACGTGTACCTGCGCCTCACGGGCGCGACCCTCGCCCTCATCTGATCATCACGTCCATCCCCGAACAGGAGTCAACCCATGTCCACATCCGCAACCATCGCGCTCAGATCGAGCGCGCCCACCCGAGCCGACCGCGTGCCGACCACAGGCTCGTTCGCCGCGCTGGCGACATTGATCCGCCGACGCCTCTCGTTGAGCGCGCGAACGCCCCGCGAGATCATGGTGCCGTTGCTGACGCCGGTGCTGTTCGCACTCGTCATCGCACCGGCCCTCGCCGACATCGGGCCGACGGTGCCCGGCCTCGACTACATGAGCTTCGCGGCCCTCGGAACAGCCGGGCTGTTGATCCCGCTGAACTGCATGTTCGCCGGCATCGGCGTGATGATCGACCGCGAGAGCGGGGCCAGACGCGACCTGCTCGCGGCACCGATCGCGAGGCCGCTGATCGTCGCCGCCAACCTCGTTGTCGCGCTGGCGATCACCGCGCTGCAGATCCTCGTTCTGCTCGGCGCTGCGATCGCGCGTGGCGCGGACCTGCACACCTCGGTCGGCGGAGCCGCGTGGTTCGCCGCCGCGGCGCTCCTCCTCGCGATCGGCATGTACGGCGTTGCGGAAACACTGGCCAACAAGATCCCGACGTTGGAGGAGTTCACCGGTTCGCTGCCCGCTGTGGCGATCGTTCCGTTCTTCTTCGCCGGCTCGCTGTTCCCGATCACCGCGCTCCCCCGCTTCCTCACCGACTTTGCCAAGGTGCTTCCCCTCACGCACACGTTGGCGGTGATGCGCTACGGACTGCTCGGCCACAACAGCACTGGGCTGCGCGACATCTGGGGCATGGACGACGCGACGACGATGGCAGCACTGAGCCTGGGCGTCGTGACGGTGTTCGCCGGATTGCTGACCGTCGTCGCCCTGAGGACGTTCAAGCGCGCCGCGATCAGCTGAGTGTGACGCATCGCACCATTGTTTCGGAACATTGCTCCGATTAGGGTCGGCCGGATCCGAGGGAGGTCGATCGTCATCGACTCGGCATCAAGATGGGGAGAATCACATGGGCGACGTCGTCAGCTACGAGATGACCGATTCGGTCGCACTGATCACGATGGACGACGGCAAGGCCAACGCGTTGACGTTCGACATGTTCGCTCAGCTCGGCGACGCGTTCGACCGCGCCGAGGCCGACAAGGCCGGCGTGATCCTGGCCGGACGGGAGGGTCGGTTCTCGGCCGGATTCGACCTGAAGATCCTCGGTGCGGCCGGTCCGGAAACCCCTCCCCTGCTGCAGGCCGGGTTCGATCTCTCGCATCGGATGCTGTCGTTTCCATCGCCGATCGTCATCGCCTGCACCGGTCATGCCTTCGCGATGGGCTCGTTCTTGCTCCTCTCGGGCGATCACCGGATCGGGACGGCCGGCGACTTCAAGATCACCGCCAACGAAGTCGCGATCGGGATGACGATGCCTCGCGCCGCGATCGAGATCTGCCGGCAACGGCTGACCACCAACCACTTCGATCGGGCGGTGATCCTGGCCGAGGTCTTCACCCCGGAGACCGCCATCAGCGCGGGGTTCCTGGACGAGGTCGTGGCGGCCGAGGAACTGATCGAAACCGCGGTCCGACGGGCCGCACGATTGATGACGCTCGACCAGCGAGCCCACGCGGCAACCAAGCTCAGAGCACGCGCCGCGATGCTCGACGCGCTGCGCGCGGCGATCCTCGCCGACGATGCGGAGATGCGTGCCCTGCTCTGAGGCCCGGCGGGCCGTCCGCATGCGGTAAGAACGTCGGATGGAGCCCCGCACGGAGAGCCGGATGGAGACCCCGATGGAGACCCCGATGGAGACACAGATCGAACTGCGCAGCGACAACGCGGCGGGCGTCGCGCCCGAGATCATCGAGGCGATCGTGGCCGCCAACGTCGGATCTGCGCTGGCCTACGGTGACGACGATTGGACGGCACGGCTGCGCGGCATCGTGCGCGATGTCTTCGAGCACCCGACCGCCCAGGTCTTCCCGGTCGTCAGCGGAACAGCCGCCAACTCGCTGTCGCTGTCAGCGCTGTGCCCACCGTGGGGTGCGGTGCTGTGCCACGAGACCGCGCACATCATCCAGAGCGAAGGCGGTGCGACCTCGCTGTTCGGCGGCGGGGCCGTCATGCGCGGCGTCGGAGGCGACGGCTTTCGGATCGATCCGAGGCAACTGGAAGCGGCGCTCAACTCCGTGCGCTGGGGCGACCCGCATCACTCGCAACCGGCGGCGCTCTCGCTGACGCTGCCGAGCGACTACGGCACCGTGTACACACCGGCACAGGTCGCCGAGTTGGCAGGTGTCGCCAAGGCGCGAGGGCTGCGTGTGCACATCGACGGCGCGCGGATCGCAAATGCGATCGCAGCCCTCGGGTGCTCGCCGGCCGACCTCACGTGGCGGGCGGGTGCCGACATCATCTCCCTCGGCGGCAACAAGAACGGGACGCTGAGCACCGACGCGATCGTCAGCTTCGACGACGCCGCCTCGGCCGAGTTGGTGTACCGGGTCAAGCGGGCCGGCCACGTCGCGTCGAAGATGCGGTATCAATCGGCGCAGCTCTCGGCGTACCTCACCGACGGGTTGTGGCTGCGGCTGGCCCGCGCCGCGAACGAGGCGATGACCAAGCTTGCCGCAGGTCTCGCCGACCTCGGTGTCGAGTCGATCAACTCGCCCGAAGTGAACATGCTGTTCGTCCGCATCAGCGACGCCGTGGCCGACGCGCTCACCGACGCGGGGCTGCTCTTCTACCGAATGGGCCGCGGCGAAGCCCGCTTCGTCACCAGCTTCCAGACGACATCGGCCGAAATCGACGCCGTTCTCGCAGCTGTCGCCAAGGCCCTCGAATGACCTGGTCACCGGGGCCAGGCGTGATCGAGATGCCCGACGGTGTCCGACTCCGCGGCCGCGGCCTGCGCAAGGCCGGGTCGCCAGGTCGGCCGCCCGGCGAGCAGCCGGAGTTCGGGCTCTACCTCCTCGGCGAACCACCTCCAACGATGGAGTGGGAGATGCGCTGGTTGCGCTGGCCCGACTTCCGGCTCCCCAGCGACCGTGACGAAGCCGCCGCCGCACTGGCCGACGCGCACGCTCGGGCCCGCCATCAGCGTGTCGAGATCGCGTGCGGGGGTGGCCGCGGCCGTACTGGCACCGCGCTCGCATGCATCGCCGTGTTGTCCGGCGTGCCGGCGGACAAGGCCGTCACCTTCGTCCGCGAGCACTACGACCGCCACGCCGTGGAGACGCCCTTCCAGCGCCGCTTCGTCCGCCGCTTTCCAACCCGCTGACGTCCCCCGCAGACGTCTCGGCTGACGTCTCGGCTGACGGCTCGGCTGACGGCTCGGCTGACGGCTCGGCTGACGTCTCATCTGACGTCAGCGCTTGGTGAAGGCCGTCGCCCGTGAGGTGAGGCCGCGCTCGGCGAAGATCTCGGGGATGTCGAGGTCGCGGTCGACCGTCAACCACAGGCGGATCAGGTCGCGACGCAGCGCGGGGTCGGGATCGTCCTCGTACGGCGAGCGCGAGTGCATCACCGTGTAGTTGTTGATGAACTGGATCTCGCCGGCCTGAAACCACATGTTGAGGTGGAAGTCGGGCGAGGAGTTGAGCTCGCCGATCAGCTCCATCGCCTCCAGCTGCGCGGCCGACAGCTTCGGGATGCCCTCGCCGCGCTGGGCCGTGCGATACAGGTCGGGGCCATAGAAGGCGAACAACCGGTTGGCGGCATTGACGGCGTAGACCGGGCACTGGGCGAAGCTGTCGGGGCCGTCGCCGCGCTTGCGATCGAACCACCACGGCTCGTACATCACTGCAGCGAGATCGGGGCGGCGGCGAACGATCTCGTCGTGAACCGCGGTGGTGCTCACGATGGTGCTCTGGCCGCCGCTCTTGGCCGGGCGGATGCACAACAGGCCGACGATGTCGCTGGAGTCGGTGTGGAACGGCAGACCGCCAGAGTGCTTGTTGAGCAAGCCGCCGCCGTAGTTCGCGTTGCGATCGACACCCTCGTCGCGCACGTGGGCGAACAAGTCGGTTCCGGCCGCGCCCTGCGGCAGCGCGATGCCGACGTAGAGACCCATGCCCCAGTACATCAGCTCGATCTGGCGCTCGGTCAGACCTTCGATCGGCACGCCCTGGACGAGGATGAAACCGCGCCCGTCGAGCAGGATGTCGACGATCGATTCGAGCATCGCACCGACCGTCGGGAGGACGAAGTTCGCGCGGTTCAGTTCGAGGAAATCGAGTCCCGCCGCCTCGACCGCGGCCAGCGCGGCCAACAGCTCCTGACGCTGCGCGTCGTCGAAGCGCATCGTCCACTCATCGGCGCGCGCCGCCATGTCTGGTCCGGTCCACGACGAGGGCCCGCCGATCTCGCGGATTGCCGACATGCCGATCTCCCCTCCGGTCGCCACCACAGCGACCCGCACCGCCATTCCATCGCCGCTCTCGGTCGATGTCAAACCAGGCGATACACCCGCGACGCTGTGCCGGCGAACAGTGCCTCCATCTCTGCGGGAGTGCAGCCGGCGGCGATCTTCTTGAACCCGTTCCACACGGTTCGGTACGACAGCGCGGTGCGATCGACCGGGAAGTTGGATTCGAACATGCACCGATCGGGACCGAAGCAGTCGATCATGTGCTCGTAGTAGGGGCGCTGAGCAGCGACGAACTCATCCGAGGTCGCCGGGCGCTGGGCGAGGTGCCACCCGAACCCGTTGTCGGGCATCGCCATTCCGCCGAGCTTGGCGACGACGTTCGGGCACGCGGCGATCGCGGTCATGTCGGCCTTCCACGTGGCAAGGATCTCCTCGCGTTGGTCGGCGAATGGTCCGATGCCGAGGGGGGTGCTGAAGTGATCGAGCACCATCGTCGTGCCGGGAACGGCACGGGCAAGGTCGAGGAACTCGCGGGCCTGGTAGTGGTACTGCCAGCTGTCGTAGCTGAGCCCTCGCTCACCGAGCCTGGCGACGCCACGGCGAAACGCATCATCGCCGAAAAGTCCCTCCGGAGCCTGCCCCGGGATCGCCAGCTTGGCTCGGCCGTCGGCTCGCGACAGCGCGTGGCGGATCCCGCGGAACAGCCCCTCACCCGCGGCGTCGTGCGCATCGAGGACCTCGTCGAGGTTGTCGAGACGCAGATCGGCATGGGCGACGATGCCGGCGATGAGACCGCTGGGGTCAGCGGCGGCGACGCCGGCGACGAACTCGGTCTCACCGACGGGCAGCAGCTCGGTCGGTCCCTCCGTGCGATACGACGCATGGCACTCCACGAACACGGTGTGCACGACACGGTGTCCGTCGCCGGTGTCGGCATGGAGATCGTCGATCGCGTAGCGCATGCCCTTGCCGGGTGGCCACAGGTGGTGATGCGGATCGACGATCGCGAGATCGGGTTCGACGACGTCTTCGACGACGAGATCGAGCCACTCTTGAGTGCCGGGTTGCGGGCTGGTCATGGATGAATCGTCGTCGCCGCTAGACACCGATGCATCATCGGAGGTCCGAACGCTACGGAGCAGGCGGACCCCACGCCGTCGGAGCTGGTCCGGGTGCCGGCCCGGGCGCCGGTCCCGGAGCCGGCCCGGGCGCCGGTCCGGGAGCTGATCCGGGAGCTGAACCGGGAGGCTGGCCGCCCGGCGCTCGCCGACGGGCCCGCCGGCGACCGAAGAAGACACCGGCCACGACAGCGACGAGCAGAGCGATCACGAGAATCGCGATGCTCGCCGCCGAGGTGCCCCCGCTGTCCCGCGAGCCGTTGGTCGCCCCTGCCGCCGCGTCGTCGGAGTCCGGTCCGGCGCCCTCCTCGCCGGTCGGGATCGTCAGATCGCCTTCCGGCAAGGTCACCGTGAACGACAGGAACGGGCCGTCGTGTGTGGCCGCTTCGGCCCAGAACTGGATCGGGTCGATGGTGCCGAGCACCGTTGGCGTGTGCCCGTCGGCGATCGCGATCAGCACGATCGTCGCCCCCGACTTCGGGTCGGGCACCGTCAAGGTGACCGCCCCGTTCGCATCGGGCACGACCGTGTAGCCGTACGAGTGGTCCTGGTTCGGCGCCGGGTAGATCACCTGCGCGTAGACCTGTCCACCGACGACGGCGGCGTTGTCCTGGTCGAGCATGTTTACGTTGGCCTCGAAGCCTGGAACTCCGAAGAAGCTGGTGCGCGGCAGCCGGTCGACGCTGCAGCCGAACCGCGGTTTGAGCTGGCACGCGGCCTGGTCACCGAAACCGGGATGGCTGGTCGGCCCGATCCGCTCGCCGCCTTCGTAATCGAAGTTGCCGTCGAGATCCTCGAAGAACCCCGACGTCACGAAGAGCTGATCGATGGTGTCGAGGCCTTCGACGATCTGGCCGCGCCCTCCGAATGCGGCCTTCAACGCCTGATACAGATCGTCGGCATCGAACACGTGCCCGGCGGACAGCTCCTTGGTGCTGTGGAACGAGTTGATCGCGTTCCAGATCTCCTGCAGCGAGACGTCGAACGGCTGCGCCGGCGGATCGGGCCGCCGCGGCCGACCCTCGTAGGCCGTGATCGACAGGTCGGTGTAGGTGATGTTCTTCGGCACCGCGAGCACGAACAAGCCCTCGCCGCCGTTGGCACGAAGGTCGGGCGGGATCGTCGTTCCGTAGCTCGCGTCGATCGGCCGTCGGTTGGCGTCGTAGAACACCGCGCCCGCCACCGTTCCGAAGCTCGTTCCGTCGGGCGTGAGGTTGAGGACGCGGCCGACGATCAGCCGTCCGAACGTCGGGTCGTTGACCTCCGTGTACCCCCTGATCTGGAACGTGCGCGGCGTGCGCGGCGGTGGCGGCGCGGGGTCGATGCTCAGCGACTCCAATCGGAAGAGCAGGCTCGCGACGGCGACCTCCTCGTCGACCCACGCCTGCCAGGGCTCGGACAAGTCGAGCGTGCCGCCGATCCATCGATAGAACTCGGGGTCGCCGCGATGCTCCACGTACTTGGCGACCATCGACGCCCAGAACTCGGCGAAGCCCTCCGTCCACGAGTCAGCACTCGACGCGTTGGCGTAGCCGGCATGGTTCGCGTCGGAACCCCTGTCGGGACTGCCGTTGAACGCGCTGGCCAGGACATAGTGGCCGAACTCGTGGTACTCGCGGTTGTCGGGCCGGTTGGGGCTGGCGATCGTGCTGTTCGCCGGCGAGATCGCGATGTACGGCCGGTCAACCGTTTGTGAACCGCTCGACACGCTCCCGAGAAAGAATGCTCCCGACCCTGGCCGGCAACCAAGCGAGGCGTCGTCGCACCACGAGAGCACCTGCAACGGCAATCCGTACGACATGTTGATGCTCAGCTGATCGGCCAGCTCCCATGCCCGATGGATGCCCTGATAGATCTGCGTGACCGCTGGCCAGTCACCGATCGGCGCGCCGGTCGCGATGTACGTGTTGGGGATCGACCGCATGTCGAAGTCGTACTGGCACTCGCCCGACTCAGGGATGAGGAACGGTTCCGGCGAGAGGGTCACGCCGGACTGGCGATAGAAGACGATGTACCGCTGTGGCGAGTGGGTCTGTTCCTCGGCCAGCAGCGAGACCTCGACCTGATCGACCCGCGAGTCGAACACGCCTCCAGCCGGGTCGTCGCCGATCTCGGCGAAGGAGTAGGTGCCGTCGTTGAGCGTCGACGTGTCGAACGACAGCCCGCCGGCGCGCAACCGGATGTGGATGTCGGCCACCGGGTCGCCGAACGCGTCGATGACCTGACCGCGCACGTTGCACACAGGCGCGTCGTCGGGCGTGGTCGGGTTGGTCGATGGGAACGTCGGTGATGTGCCCGAGCTGTCGGTGCTGACCGTGGTGCCACCGCCTGGCTTCAACGAGTTGCAGTCGACACCATCGATGCCCGACAGCGATCCGATGTAGCCGCTCGGGTCGAGGTCGCCTCCGGCCGCCGCGCACACCTCGGACGGCCGGTTGTAGGGCCCCGAGTGAGAGTCGGATCCCCAACCGATGGTCCCCCCGAAACCGTCGGCGGAGAGGAAGTGTCCCTCGCCGTCGGGCTCTTGCGGGAAGATGACCAGCGCGTCGTCCTTGACGTCGCCGTTGACGGTGCCGTGGCCGGTGATGTGGATGAGGTACTGCGGTGTGGGGAACGGCTTGTCGGGATCTTCCGTCCCGGCCTGCGCGGCCGGCACCGACGACGCCGGTGCGACGATCGCGGCGAGCGCGGCCCCGACGACGATCAGCCCCCACAACCTCATGCCCCTCATGCCCCT
>Ga0075363_100000363_pt1 | contig 13681 bp, 5 predicted proteins | sample EndMetdeltDD1763_FD_71470 | JGI IMG/M metagenome (GOLD analysis project Ga0075363, IMG submission 71470) | Populus endosphere microbial communities from Tennessee, USA - Endosphere MetaG P. deltoides DD176-3 | ecosystem: Host-associated > Plants > Roots > Endosphere | place: USA: Tennessee...
CATCCAGTAGGAATTGAACCTACGAATTCGCCAATTATGAGTTGGGCGCTTTAACCATTCAGCCATGGATGCTTAGCGGGGATCCTCGTACATGGTGAATAACCAAATTCCAATTGAAATTAAATCTTTAGGATAAATCAATGCAATTTAAATTTAGGAGGAATCAATGAAAGGACATCAATTCAAATCCTGGATTTTCGAATTGAGAGAGATCAAGAATTCTCACTATTTCTTAGATTCATGGACCCGGATCTTTCATTCACATTTTTTTCCATCAAGAACGTTTTATAAAACTCTTGGACTCCCGAATTTTGAGTATCCTATTTTCACGCAATTCACAGGGTTCAACAAGCAATCGATATTTCACGATCAAGGGTGTAATTTGTAGTAGTGGTCCTTATATATCGTATTAACAATCGAAAGAAAAAATCTCTATTTGATCTTCCTATACCTATGAATTCCATTGGACCCAGAAATGATACATTGGAAGAATCCTTTTTTTTTGTCTTCCAATATCAATAGGTTGATTGTTTCGCTCCTGTATCTTCCAAAAGGAAAAAAGATCTCTGAGAGCGGATCCGAAAGAGCCTATTTGAGAACAGTAAAAAGAGTTTTAAATGGCGCTCGTGAATCGTCCTTCTCATCTTTAAAAGCCAAATCATCGTCCGCATCTAATCAATCCCCAATCGTCTGGTATCCCTTTCTCCCTTTTCTCTTTCTGCAAGAAATCGTCCTCATCGAATTGTCCGCATGCGAATCCTTATCCTCAAAATAGCGTATTCGTGGTATTCTCTTCCCAACAGCTTATTCTATTCCGAATTCCTACTCAATGTAGTGCACTCGCTCGCCTTCGGGTGAGGGAAGAGTTCGTCGCTTCCTAACTTGCCGAAGAGAAGGTATTCATTAAAGCGTCGAAGGCATACCGAAAGAGTCGACGGTATGAAGTCTCCGGGTTAGAGTCACCAAGAAAACAAGCCGGGAAGGCATAGAGTCGACGCAGTCAAGCAGGAAAGACCGTAATCGACGGGAAAAGGCATAATCCAGAGTACAGGCAGAAGGCCAAGAGCCTAGTCGTGCAAAGATCCAAACAGCGTATTCTGATTCAGGTGCGAAAACAGCTTCTTCTCGACGCAGGAGATTCGTGAACAAGCCCATCTAAGAGCCTAGCAGTAGCAGCCTTTATTGCGACAGAGAGAGCTTCCAACAAGGAAAGCGTGATCCCATCTCGTGCCCTGTAAGAAGGAACGTCATCAGTTCCAAAGCCTATTCGATGTCATCTTCCTTGTCCTCTTCTGATTCAACCTCCTATTCCTCCAACTATGGCAGCCAAGAGCGCTGCTTATTCCCCTTCATGTTTAGATGCTTCCTGCTCGATGCTTTGAATAGCCCTAGTTCCAGTTAGTTCATACTACCCGCTCTCGCTTACTTGCCTGCTGGCTAATGGCTTTCCTTCTCAGGATTTCTTTCCGTCTTCCTGATCAATCAAGCTTTCGACGAGTGACTCTTGGTTGCGGGGCCAGGGAAGGGGCCGACTATCTACTTAACCGCGAAAGGGAGAGGAAGAATGCGCGACTGACTATCGAAAATTGGAAGATAAAAGACATTCTCTTCCCTTCTTTCTTCACTCTCGTTCTAGAAGGCATTCCGTCAAGCAGCATGGGATGAAGACGATTATGTGCAAGACAATCCATTTTCGGCATAAAGAATGGAATGGCAAGACGGAAAGCTAGTCTTCTTACTGCTCCGTCGGTCCTTCAAACCCGGAAATCGTAGAAAAGAGTGAGCAGAGAAGTGATTGCTAATCCACTCTGCGCGCGGAAAGGCTGTTTATTACGAATCATGTGCAAATGCAATCAGGCATTCCATAAGAGCCCATTCTCTGATAAAGAACCTTGCTTGCCTTACTAGCTCTATTGTTATGGGCATGTCCCACTAGTGGATTCAGTCCCTTCCTTATAGCCTTGCTGTCCAATCTTTTCAAAAATCCTTTCTTTCTTCTGGGCATCAATCCCATGTGAACAAAAAGGCATTTGCTTTGTCCAATTCCTCCCTAACACCCTACTCTATTCCTCTTCCTGAGTACCGATACTGGCTTTCCCTTTTCTACTAGCTTGTACTAGAATGCTGGCTAAAAAAAGATTACTATAACTAACATTGGTGAAACAACTGCTTTGACTCAAGAAATCGATGATTACCTTTATGAGTGACCATCGACGATGCCAGGTTTCCGCCAATAGCCTTTATTTAGCCAGCTCGAAAGAAAGCATTCTACGTAGCGCCTTTAATACAGGTGAGTTATTTTTCCTTTTCTAGCGGGGGGCAGATGGGAGCATAAATCCACATAGAATGAATGGATCAAGGTGCGGTGCATGGAATTCTGCTCGCCTAAAGGCGTGTGTGTGCTTGTACGCCCATCGAGTATAGATAGACCAATGATCTCATCCGAGCCACCAGCGATACTTGAATGAGGAAGCATCGACTGAAGCGGCTGAACTCAGAACAGATAATATCGCAAGGAGTTCTTTGGAGACAGCCCATCGTGAGTGAAATGAAAAGAGAGTTCCCCCCAGCTGCTAGGGAGTTTGGGAATGTAACTAGAATCTATGCATTTTCTTTTCAGTCCTTCTTTCTGCCTTCCATTCTAAGGGATACGTTAGAGAATGGAGTCGGGGCAAGCAAGCCGGTTAGAGTTGAAGTGCTTCTGTCTTGGCAAAAGGTGGATATCCTTTATACTAGGGCTCTCAGTACTACCATAACCACTCTTCCTAACAGCGAGATCGTGTCCACCAGTAGGGACTCTCAAAAATAGCAATAAAAGTAGCAGCGTAACGACGGAGAGAGATCTTTTAACTCTTTCTATAATACGCGATATTACCAATAAACTAGATCAATGGCGGAGAAATGGTACTGGATAAATTCCCATACTATATAGCTTAGAATGGGCACTAGAACTCAACGGGGCCTCCCTTACCACTGCAACTCAAACCCCTCATTAAAAAGAATTTCTCTAGAACCACTGTTAAACATAAGGGTACGGTGAAACAATAATAGAATCTTCTCTTGCCCTTTTTTCCAAAAAGAATTCTGCTTTCTTATGATTATGAGATGTGGTTGGCTTAAAATATGCAGCTTACTTATAGCTTTTCGGCAATAGAAAACTTCTTTGGCTCATTTGATAGAGCTGCTGTCACTCTTACTAACCTTATTCCCCTTGGATTACCCTAAGACTGAAGCTAGACGGTTATTCCACTGTAATAACATGCGCTTACCTTGGCACTCAAACTCCATAGAAGGCAACCTCAGGTAAGGCATAAATCTGGGGAGTCCCTTATGTTCTCGGTCTACCTATGAAAAAAGATATATGATAGATAGATAAAATATAAAATAAACATCTTCCTCATTCCCCCTCCGGGAACTCGCTGTAACCAAGCGAAGGGAGGATTCTCGTTTATGAATAAATTGGCTTAGCTTATCAATGAAACTACTAGGGTTTAGCACTCACCACTGGCAACTGCCATTGAAAGTAGATAGCTAGAACCCCTGCTTTCGGCTTGCTTACTCCTACATTACCTTGAGAACTTAACTGGCTCGTAAAGATAAGAAATCCAAGACGATATAGGGCATTCTATTAGCACTGGCCTGGCAGGCACTAGACATCTTATCCACCGGTGGACTCATATATCTTTATTATCCCAAGACTGGGCATATGTCTTACCGGGCAATCGCACTATTGTGATAAAAAATGCTAGACCCGTACAAGCAATCCTACCTCCTACTACAAGTACAAGGGCACTATGAACTACTGCTTCCCTGACAACTCTCTCTGGTACTGGCTCGCTGGAAGAGAAATAGAACTCTTAGGCAAAGAAAGAGTCCAACTCCCACTGTATACTAAGATAAAGTGTTACCGTGGACAAAGAGACTGACTCCAATAAATGTGGAATCCCACCATTGGAAAGGACACTCTTACGGGAACTTACACTCAAACTGGATGGCTTGTATTGGCCCTTGCAGACACTCCTACTTATAAAGTCAAGGTTCTCCAACTCATTTGCTTTTACCCTTCCTTTCTTGATGGATATGCTTACTTGGCCTAAGGCCTGCAACTAACTCACAAGGATATTTACTGGGCTTGCTCCTTAGATATTCGATATTACTTATATATATTATCCTTATTTGATAACTTGTTTTTCTACTGGGCCTACTGACCTAACTCTTTTTTGCTTTCATTTTCTCACTCTCTTTCAGGAAAAGAAGAATCTAGAGTCAGCCTGGTGAGCTAATATTCCTGGGCGAATCTGGGTGTAGTGTAGGGAGAGTTTCTTTGCTCTATATTCCTTACTTTCCTGTTTTCCCGGTTCAAAACCCCTCTCCTTTCCAGTAGAACGGATGCATCTAAGCTGGAACTCTGCCACCCTCACCACTAAGACCTTGATTGCCGGATAAGTAGTCAGTCTATTTCCATTTCGGATTACCGTAGTCAGTGGTCATAGACCATAGAATAGATAGATAAAAAGTCTCCTACGGAAAAAGAAGGAGTTCACTCCGATACCCAACCGCCAAACCTTAGCCCAACTAAAGTCCTAGCCCACACCCAAAGTCAAGTAAAAAGAGCGGATCTTTCCGCGTATGTTGCAGCCTATGTTGATGCCTAGATCCGATGTTCTGCTCTCTTCCCCCGTATCCCAGAGCAAACTTCGAGCTAACAGAGCTAACGCCTCACTCCTCTACTAGCTATTCTATTTCTTTATTGTTCCCAGTGAAATGACATATGAGACGAACTAGCAGATTCATTCCGTGTCTTCTGTCACTGGCATTTCTCTTTCACTTCTTGAAGACAGAATCTTTCTGACATACCTGTTTGACTTGACTGGCTGGGAGAAGAGAACTACTCGACTGGCCCTATAGACTGAATTAAGGCCAGTTTCACGACGTATAAGGTGGCATGATTTTTGTTTACAAGATATTCTTCTGTCATTTGTTAGGGAAAAGACTTCTTGAAACGTTTGAATTAGCAGCTTCCTGGCTTTCAGAACTAGTCGTTCATCTCTTTCCTGCCTTGCTAGCTCTTGGACTAGTCGTATTAATACCTGTCTTCTTGCCTTGCTGCTTGCCTTCCTGCTGCTTTTGGACTTGTAGCTAAGTCCTATAAATCCCTTTGCTCTCTCCTAGCAGCCTTGCCTTAACCGACTGTGCGGGTTGGTTGGCATACCTATCCCTTCCTGTCTTTCCTGTTTCTTACTTCCGAGTTGGCTTAGAATATCCTTCCACTGTGGAAGGACCACTTCTCTTGAACTCCGGCTCCGGGCTTTTCCGAATCCGAAATAAAGAGCTCGATGCTTCGGGTTACTCATTGCATTCCTGCCTCACTTCCTCTGTCTAGGCTCACGGAAAGTCTGACGTTCGCTGGGATGAATGCTAATGGGTGTAGTCCCTCTTCTTTCTCATTACAGGTATTACGTTCGTTGACTGCAAAAGGGGCGGAAAGGCAATCTCCCATTCAAAGAGCCTTTAGGAGTCATTCCTTGTCCTATTTTTGACTATTGATCATGTCTGCTCGATTCTCGAATCTTGAAGCGAAGAAAGAGGAGTTTCCAATTGACTAGACTCAACCGGAAAGTCTTGAACTAGATCGGCTAATAAGTTAAGTAAAGGAGTTTACTAGCTCAACAGAATCAGTAGCAGGAGAAGGATCAAGATCAGCTTTTCTGAATGGGAAGATGGCATATCCGGGATCGAAGGTAGAGGAGTTGAATAAGTAGTTAGAGAGGTTTCAAACTCTTTGACTAACCTTTCAAGGGGAGAACTAGCTTTCCGGTAGTCAAGTACCTGTCTTCAGTAATCCAACAATCTGAGAATGCTGGAGAAGAGTTTTCCGAAAGCAGGTAATTCGGTTTAGGAGTTCAGCTCCTTATTTTAGAAGAGAGGAATAGGGTGGAAACTCTTCCCGAAGCTCTATTGTGTAGTCCCCAATTAGCGGATGTTCCGGTAAAGTCAACGGATTCTCCAACTCAGCATTTAGTGAAGTAGCAGAAGCAGATAACTACTCGACCGAAAGATTTTGAACACAACACAATAAGAAACCAGAGTTTAGGATTTTTTTTTGAAAGCGAAGCTAAGATAACAAGGTTTGTAGTTGACCCAACCCAATAGGGGTTGAAAAGAGGGAATCAACCAAAGATTCATCAGAGGAAAGAAAGAGTTAAACTCCGAACTAAGAGACAGTAGCTGAAGCAGAATAGTTCCTTGTGTGTGCTGCCTTAGGAAATGGAATATAATAAGGGAAAGCAGTCAATCCGCTTACCGGAAAATCGGTTGTCGTTGTTCTAGAAGCCTCACTACCAGAGAAAGAAAGAAGAGAAGCATCCACCTAAAGACCAAGGGCCTGTTCGTTCATTCTAACTATGGGTCAGAACTAGAAGTTCATAGATAGGTCAGGGAAGTTTCCACTGCAATCTTAAGGGTTTATGACCTTTTTTCAAAAGAAAAGATTACCATACTCTCCAGCTACTCGATAAGTAAAAGAATTTTTCTTTCCTGCAACTAGAAGTCGATAATCTTTTACCACAACATCAGCGGCCTTCTTCTGTTGAGGTTTGGAAACTCCTATCGTCGAGTCCCTTTACGATATTCACTTATTCTAGTTTCAACTCAGTCCTATCTCTAAGCGGCAACATCCGCTGCAACAAGTTACGAAAGCTTTCCTGCTATAAGAGAGCGGCCTGCCTCTCTTCCTTCCTTTAGTAAGTACTAGAGTAGTAGATGCGCTTAGTTACCAGTCACTATTCCTAAATAAAGATAAGGAACTTCTCCCCCCTTAGCTTAGTCATAGGTAGGTTGGCCCGGATTCCTTCCCTTCCATGCAGTGCCCCTTCCTTGAACCACCATGCCCTGCCGACGTTCGTCCCCTCCCTTCCCCCTGCCTGTTGATCGATCAAAGAAATATCCTTGCGCAGTCCCTTGTTGATCGAATGGCAATCCTTTGGACGACGCCGTTCTTGATCCTAATAAATAGAATAGAATAAGTAAGTACTACGCGGGGGCATACGCGCGCGGAAGGACCAACTTATATCCCTAGCAATACGTTACTTATTCTTCACGTTACACCTTATGCTACACCTTTATTTAGTTATAGCGCTGACCCCACCCAAATCATAGCGCTGCTGACCCAATCAATAGTATCAATAGAAATACTCAGCGTAAAATGCCGCAGATGATTAAGTAAGGGATACTGCTGATGCAAATGCGACGGATGATCAAATAACTCTGAGGCATGCATCACCGCTGACGCTGAGTAGGAGGCATATAAAAAAAGGACGCAGTCATCGGGTACGAAGCAGGCAGATTCCACTGCTGAGGAGGATCGGGGACTTGAAACGACGAGGAAAGCGGGCGATCTCATAGTTGATTTCAACGTGGATGGTGCATAATCTCATATATATAATGTAATGCGGTGCAACATCCGCATCTATCTTGAATCCTAAAAAAAAAGTGGTCCTGCATTTGAACCTGAGCCGAGAAAACTGCTTCTCAACTCGTATTATTTCGGAGGTGGGTTCTTGACAACATATAATGCCGTTCATCCAACCCAGATCAACGAGAAATCTTGGGTCTATGCAGGGGTTGTTTTCTTAGCGATTGTCCCGCTTCATGGCAGTAATGAGAGATTCTTATATAATATGCAAGCGGAAAGAAAGCTTCAATCAAACACCTACCTTTTCGACCTGATTACACTATTATGTATGCGGAGGATACAGCCCAGCAAGATTCTTCAGTAAGAAATCCGGGCCGGATAGTGACCCCTACCCTGTCATCTGCAACGAAACGATCAATCTGCTACACACCCTCCAATGCCCAATACAATATAGAGATCCGTTTCGACCTTGTTCAATGCGTGGATTGGAAGGTTTTGAAATTTCGATATGGGTATCTCGTGTTCCGCATGAGGACCGCGGACTATATATATAGTATGAAGTTACAGTATTAAGGAAGTGATAAAGACTTCTCCATCAAACAAAGTGGCTCTTCATTCCTTACCAAGCCCCTGACTACGACTATCCGACCATGATCTACTAAGGTAAGGGTCGATAGGTAGGAAGGTGTGTTGCGTTGGGTTCTGTTAACCTTACCAATCTTCGGATATATATTAGGTATATCCCAGCTCCTCTTGTGTGTTGTGTTTCTTTCATGTTCTATCTTACTTATTTCGGTAACTAGTGGTACCTAGGCCAGGGATCGAGTGGTTCATAAGGGCCCAGACACGACACTTCCCCATATTGTGAAACCACTACTTACTTTAGCCCACTCATCACTTAAGGCGGCGTTAGTTAGGGGTGGGTACACTGATTCGTTATTGGATAGCAGTGAAGGTGCTGATGAGATGATGAACCAGATAGGGAAGAGGCCCCTTTTCATGTGCCCTAAAAGACTTTCCAAGAGCCATTAAAAAAAAGCCAAAAAAGAAGTAAAGGCAAAATAGAAACGCACTCTTTTAGACCCGAGGAATGGCAATCTCGTTTCGGCCTGGCCTTGTCTCTTCTCTCTGAAGGCTGTTCCTATTCATATTCAAATTGTTAGATAGCTTCTATCTTTCAGTTTATATCTTTGGTTCTCGAGGTTCTCAAGTTTCAATCCAGATGTAATGGATTGTATTTCACCCTCGCGATAATAGCTATATGGGTAAATTGCTTGACGATCTATCCAAAAGGAGCCGTGTCCATGCGGTTTTCCTCTCTCGCATAGAGCCAACCTTACTCTATGTGCTGTCCTGGGTGGGCTACCATCCTTTTCCATTCCACTACTTTACATGTTAGCTCGTCTCTGTCTTCGTCTTTGTGTCTGCCGATTCAATTGATGCTGCTCGTCCGTCAGGATGGCTCGACGTGGATCCCTATTCTTATTCCTAGTTCCACCTTCTTGACATAGTTTCCGTCTCTTGAATACCAACTTTCGCAGGGGTGGATTGAGCGGTGGCAACGTCCGAAAGGTATGATTTAGTAGTAGATGGCCCCTTCCCTTCCGTGTTTGAAACGGCTTAAGAGCTTGGTCGGCGAGAAGAAAAGAAAGAAGGTATGAAATCCTTAGCTCCACCACGTGTTAAGCATACGAGAATTGAGACTGCTACCAGCCCCGGGAATTCCATAGCTGTTAGCTCTGACCCCAAAACATCCAAGGTACCTTGAAATGACTAGGAGCTCGCATGAACCCATATCAACCCATCTTCAATCAAGAGAACCGGAACTAGCTGGAAGAGAAAAAGAAGTAGATTAGGATTTTAGCATTAGCTGGCGGGGAACTAAGAGAGAGTTCAGCAGGAAGGGAAGGAAATCTTCAACTTAAACTTCAACTCGCGTAAAGGGAGAAAGAAAAGAACTGGAAATGCATAGGATATACTCGATTAAATTATGAATGAAAATCGCAACTACTGGTACAATAGATACATACGGGTACTACTGGCCCACTATCGCTAGACGGAATGACACTCTTGTTATACGGAATCACACTAGCACTCTTAGCTTCTTTAGCTATTACGCTTGGTAGTAAGGCGAGGAATGATAGCAAGAGTGCTTTACGAGAAAGTTTACCCTTTTTTTGACCTAGCCCTTCCTTGCTTTGCTCGTTTGACACCTTGACTGGCTAACTAAGAGACTAGTCCCCTTTCTGGCAGGAAAAGTAAGTAGGTGGGGTGTTGAAAAACTTATCCTTCAAGTGAAAAGAAAAAAGTGCCTGCAAAGGAAATAGGATAACCTTAGTCCAGGTGATAGTACACTCCATCTTTCTTTCCCATTTGAAAGATCCTGCGCTTGCCTAAGGGACAGAGACCGCTGGACTGGGATTAGGATAGGTTTACACAAGGCCTGACCTTAGCATTCCAATTAGATACCCCTTTAGATACTCTGCTACATCAACAAGAAAGAAGAAGATCAAAAAATGATGTCTCTTGCTGAAGTGTTTGGGAACATCAGTTAGACCAGACATTGAGCCTATTGAAAGCACAATTCAATTCCTGCTCCTAGACATTCAGATTAAGATAATAGTGAGAGCGATAGACAGAGAAGTATAGAATGCTATTGTTTCAGAATCCAACACTTGTAAACTCATATCTCCAGGGACGGAGGTACCTTAGATTATAAGCCCATACATAAGGACAGGGACTGAGCTTAGGACTGCAGGAAAGAGGATAGCCACTAGGCCAGCTACTAGAGACACACACACTAAAAAAGATATGGGGAAAGCATATTCTCTAGGAGAAAGAAAGACATCCATCTTGGCTGACAGGGCTGACCCTGACTCTGATGCTTGACTAGAAATTATACTTGCTTCACTTGAAAGTACAATTTTAACTTCAAGGCTTTAAAGGAAAGAGACTTATAGATTGGCTTGAAAACTCCCCAGAGATAAAACATCTTAATTAGAAGAAGAGGTCTTTCTTGATCCTGGAGAGGTAAAGATTGAGACAGGTTGTCAGAGTCATTTCTATTGCTGCCTAAGAGCCCTACCCCTACTTAAGATCTTGCTTGAAAGGCGTTGGTTGATTGACTTTGCCAGCTTCAAACCCTACTGTTCTAAGGATAAGGAAAGGAACTGAAAGGGGATGAAAATATAGCTCATATTCTTCTCTTCCTTAGACCCACCATCTATCTAGTTAGCCTCCTCGGTGAAAGAAAGGGAAAGAATTTTGAATATTAGCTCTTCCGGAGCACTCTCTTAGCTTAGCTATCTACTAGGGAATCTTATCTAAAGCCTACGATATTTGACTTTTCTCTTTGAGATGCTTCCAGTGCGCTTCAGGGGTTCTCGAGTCCGGGAAAGGGGAAGGCAAGAAGGATCTTGGCCTATCATATTCAGAGGATAAAACAAAGGCGATTATCGAGATGCCGCCACCTCAAAGAGAGAAAGAAGGAAGAGGCTTTGACGGAAGGATAGAGTATTATAGCCGCTTCATCGCCCGTCTGACTCCAATTTGCAAGCCGATTCAAATTTGAGTAAAAACTCGCCTGAAACGAGGAATGTCAAAAAGCCTTTGAGTTGATTAGGCCTGTTCTCGTTCTCTTCTTTCTTTTTCTTTCATACCGACAATACATTCTGCCCGACTTACTTAGAGACTTACCCATATATCTATAACGAGTAAGGGTGGCATCCTCCTATCTATTGACGAGAACGGCAGACTCCTATCCTATTCATTCTTTCCTCTCTTGAGCTTTTGCTCTTTCCTCTGGACCCTCTCTTTAGGAATAATTTCTACGACTGCCCTACTTTATGAAGGCTTCTTCTATGTGATGATAGCCTCTGGGAGCGCCCTTTTATGCCAAGTAGGGCTCTCCCCTTTATTGAACAGGGTTTCTAGCCTATTCCTTTTCTTCTTCTTCTTAAAAAGGTCAAACAAAGCCCCGACTCTTCCCATCCGCCCCTTTGCCTTTCACTTCTTTCGGGTTGGGCTTCTTAAGGTAAGGGGATATAGGAAAAAGAAAGTAAGGAGAAAGTGGTGGTCTCCTTAATATAGGGATCTTTGAATTGAGAACTTTCCCCCTTTCCTCAACTCAAGCATTACAGCAGGCTTAAAGGTATACTTTCCTTCCTTGCTAGACTCAAATTCTCACCTCGTCCAACTCGACACACTGACCCTTCTTAGCTTAGTCAAAAAGAAGCTTTTCAACCCCAGGGGCCTGCCTCTGACTTTGATTAGTATCGACGGAATTCTTGAAGATGAAAAGAAGAATTGAGATACCCTTGATCCCGAAGCGATCTGCCTTTTGTCTTTATCTTTCTCCCGGTAAGCCACACAGTCATTCTAGCTCATAGTAACTGCTTGGGGATGCAGGTTAACATAAGGATTCTGGCAAGCTCTCCTCTGCATACAACCCCATAAAGAATGATTCGGGCTTCCTCTAAGTCGGGAAGAGTTGAGTCAAATCTTAAACGGAAGAACCCCGCGCGGAAGGGACCATTCGGGTTGAAGAAGGCAATTTGTTAGCGATGAGAACGGACATTCACAACCTTCTTGAAAAGTCTGGCATACTTGGCATAAGAAGTTTTTCCTCGAGAAAGGGTCCTTCAGTCTGGCTTATCTTCATATTTGGAGGAGTAAGCGAGCTGGGTTAAAAGACTATGCTACTTGTGGCCTCTACAATTATAAGATCCGATATAAGATAAGGAAGAAGGTTCCCCAGCGGAAGATTCTCTTGTCATCCCAGCCCTTCGAGGAAAGGGGCACCCTTTAAAAAGGTCTTGTCTGAGGTATCTAAATCGGGGGAGCTCCAGGAACTTCCTTATGGACCTTAGAAGTTGCAGCTCGCTCTTTGCTTTGTGGAGAAGAGCAAGAGTGGGTCACAGAAGACTGAGCTCATAATCCCGAAATCCACAAAGATTGAGTCAAGGACTAAAACAAAACTCTTCCTTATTATAGAAAAAGGTCTTCTTTGTTGCCCTCTTCCTTTCCCCTTTGACTGACTTTATGGAAGCCCTTCTTACTCAGCTTGAGAGATTGAATTCCGCAAGTTCGAGTGTCTGCGCATTGGAGGAAGACAGAGAGAAGACTAATTCCTTAATATCTTATTCTGCTCATTCTTTATATAGATCTTTAGTTAGCTTTTTAGGGGATTATTTAGGATAAGCCTGAGTTGCTCTTTCTTCTGTCCGAGTCGAGTAAGCGATCAAGACGGCCGGAGTGAAAGGGAGGGATGGAGTTCGAAGGTGGGATATCGGGGCGAGGGCGGTGTCCACCTGAAACTAAGCAAGCTGTCCTCTCGAGAAGGAGTTTGACCTTTCCGAAAGAAGATTAGGAGTAACCCATTAAGAGTGAAAAAGAGATGAAAGCAAGATTCCGACTTCCGCAAAAAGCAAGTACCCAATTGACTTCCAGAAATGAGAAGCGGTCAATCCTTAACTCTTCAACTATCACGGATTAGCCCATTAACCGAAGACCGGAAATAGAATAGGAAAATCCCGGATTTCTTGATGTAAAAGTAGCAGCATTTCTTGATTGAATTCTTCTTGCAACTAATTCCTCAATACCCGGGAATGCTCTTACTACAAGGAGGCAGCAGGCAGGCAGGAAGTTCGGTCAATCAGTCGGTCAGTCGCTCAATCCACCCGAGGCAAGGGATCAGAGGGAAGGGCCGGATAGTTATTGGCTAGACCCAATTTCAATAAAGGGGGTAAGGGGATGAGAGCTATGAAGCTATGAAAGCTCTTTTCTTTTGACTCACTCAATAGATATAGGCAGGCTAAAAGGAAGGTAAGAAAGAGGAGTTGCTGGATCGGGCGATAGGAAAGAAAGATTAGTAAAGGCGCGTGTTAGCACTCCTGAAGAAAGGCTAAGTCAGCCGGTTAACAAGGTCCAGGGAAGGAGAAAGTCTCAGGCATCTTACTGTGAAGAAAGGGCAAAACGGGTAGAAAGGGAAAGGTATCCGTAAGATCTTACTAATTCTTATTCGAAGGGAACTCCGGTCAGGATTCTTTTCACCCCTAAAGGAAGAAAGAGAAGGCAATCTCAGGGAACTTCTAGTTTTTGCCTCGAAGGGAAAAGAGGGAACTAAAGGTTGGCTCGCGAGAGAAAAGGGATGAGATTGACCAAATCGGAATGCGCACCTTCTTTGTAAATTCTCATGCCCCTCCAATGCCTCAGTTTAGGCTATGACTGATTGATGAGCCTTCTATCTCCTTCGGTCAAGCAAGGCTG
>Ga0075363_100000364_pt1 | contig 13662 bp, 14 predicted proteins | sample EndMetdeltDD1763_FD_71470 | JGI IMG/M metagenome (GOLD analysis project Ga0075363, IMG submission 71470) | Populus endosphere microbial communities from Tennessee, USA - Endosphere MetaG P. deltoides DD176-3 | ecosystem: Host-associated > Plants > Roots > Endosphere | place: USA: Tennessee...
GCCAGTTGCGTCGGGAACCCAGGCCCCCAAGTACTGATTCGAGGAGTTCTACATATGGCTGCCGTGTGCGATATCTGCGGGAAGGGCCCCGGCTTCGGCAAGTCGGTGTCACACTCCCATCGCCGGACCAGCCGTCGGTGGGATCCCAACATCCAGACCGTGCGCGCCGTGTCCCATCCCGGCGGCAACAAGAAGCGCGTCAACGTGTGTACGTCGTGCATCAAGGCCGGAAAGGTCTCGCGCGGCTGACGCGCTGACCGAGGTCCGTCCTCGACTGTGCGGTTCACGACGCGACACGCCGTCGCTGTGTCGCAATCCGCACACTCGCACTGAAGACGCTAGGGAAGGCGCCAGTCGATCGGGTCGGCGCCCATCTTCTCCAGGAGTTCGTTGGCGCGGCTGAACGGCCGAGAGCCGAAGAATCCGCGCGACGCCGACAGCGGTGACGGATGCGGGGATTCGATCGCCACGCACGACGACCCGTCCAGCATCGGCTTCAGCGTCGACGCATCGCGACCCCACAACACCGCGACCATCGGCTGCTGTCGCGCGACCAGCGCCCGGATGGCGCACTCGGTCACCGACTCCCACCCCTTGCCGCGGTGCGACGCCGGGGTTCCCGGCGCAACGGTGAGCACCCTGTTGAGCAGCATGACTCCGCGCTCGGCCCACGGCGTCAGGTCGCCGCTCGCGGGCGCAGGATGCCCCAGATCGTCGGTGTACTCGGTGAAGATGTTGGCCAGGCTGCGCGGTAAAGGGCGCACCTCAGGCGCTACCGAGAAGCTCAATCCCACAGCGTGGCCGGGAGTCGGATACGGGTCCTGCCCCACGATGAGAACTCGAACGCGGTCGAAGGGAAAGGTGAACGCCCGCAAGACATTCTGGCCGGCCGGGAGGTAGCGGCGACCCTCCGCCAGCTCGGTACGCAGGAACTCACCCATCTGTGCGACCTGAGCCTGCGCGGGCTCGAGCGCACGCGCCCAGCCGTCGTCGACGAGTTCAGTCAGCGGTCGTGCACTCACGATGGGTCAACTTAGCGTGCAGCCGGATCAGAACGACTGCCAGCCCGAGTCTCCGCGCCACTGCTCGCCGTCTATCAGCACCCGCGCGGGACCGTCGACCACTCGACCTATCGCTCTCCATCCTGTCGGCGGCGCCGCATCGAACGTTGCCACCAACGCGTGGTCCTCCCCTCCGGTGAGCACCCAGGTCCGTGGATCCATCGACAATGCGGCTGCGGCTTGGGGCAGCGGACCGAGATCCGCACCGAGCAAGTCCCACGACACGTCGACGCCGACACCCGACGCACGCGCGATATGCCCGAGGTCGGCAACCAATCCGTCGGAAACATCGGTCATAGAGGTGGCGGCTGCATCGGCGGCGATGCGCCCCTGACCGTACGGCGGCTCGGGCACCAGGTGGCGACGGCGCAGCGGTTCGAACCCCTGAATCTCGTTGACCCACAACGCATATCCGGCGGACGACCAGCCGAGGTCACCGATGACTGCAACGGTGTCCCCGGCACGGGCACCGTCGAGCCGGATCGGTTCACGGCCGCCCAGATCACCGAGCGCGGTCACCGAAATCACCCACTGGGGCGCCGTCACCAGGTCACCGCCCACGATCCCGGCGCCCAGCAGGTGCGCCTCGTGCCACAGACCGTCGGCCAACTCGACCGTATGCGCAACGGGCGTGTCACCGGGCGCTCCGAACGCAACCACGAAAGCGGTGGCCGTCGCACCCATCGCCTCGATGTCCGCAGCGTTCTGCGCGATCGCCTTGCGGCCCACATCCAGTGGGGTCGACCAGTCCAGCCGGAAATGACTGCCCTCGACGAGCATGTCCGTCGACACCACCGTCGCACCGTCGGGGGCCGACACGACCGCAGCGTCGTCGCCCGGGCCGAGCCTCACCGTGTCGGGCTGCTCGCGATGGGCGACGAGCCGGTCGATCACAACGAACTCGCCCACCCCGGCGAGCGTCTCGGGGGGCTCATCGCTCGCCATGTCACCTCCCCTGAGCTGCGGTACGTTTGGTCCCTGCGGCGGAGTCTATGCAGCCAGAAGGGAGGCCGATCGGGTGGTTGAGGCTTTCATGCTGATCCAGACCGAAGTGGGCCGCGCCGACGTCATCGCCAAACAGCTCGCGGGCCTGCCCGGGGTGCTGTCCTCCGAGTACGTCACGGGTCCGTACGACGTGGTGGCGCGTGTCGGCGCGGACAGCCTGTCAGAACTGCAGGCCGGCGTCGTGTCCAACGTCCAACAGGTCGTCGGCGTCACCCGCACGCTGACCTGCCCGATCGCCAACGGAGTGCGCCCATAGAGTTTGGGACGTGGACACCGAAACCCGCGACGGCCCGCCGAGGGCACTGATGATCGTTGCGATCGTGGTGGCTGTGGGCGCCGTCATCGCGATCCTGGCGGTCGCGGCGCTGCGCCAGACTCCTGAGGCCGAACAACCTGTTGCGATCGTCGCGGTCCCCGCTCCCCAGGCCGAGAGCTCCGATTGCCGGACGTTGATCGACGCGCTGCCCGAACAGCTCGGCGACTATCGGCGCGCGACCGCGGCCGACCCGGCGCCACCGGGAGCGGCGGCATGGCGTGCAACGCCCGACAGCGAGGCGGTCATCCTTCGGTGCGGGGTGGAGCGTCCCGCGGAGTTCGTCCTCGGCAGCCCCCTTCAGGTCGTCGACGAGGTGTCGTGGTTCCGGGTGGGCGAAGCAGGCACGGGCGACAACACTGGCGCCGAGCAGGGGCGCAGCACATGGTTCGCGGTGGATCGTCCGGTGTACGTCGCGTTGACGCTGCCCGAAGGGTCAGGCCCGACACCCATCCAGGAGATCTCGCAGCTGATCGCGAAATCGTTGCCCGCCAAAGCGGCTGAGCCTGCGCCGGTCCGCTAGCGCAGACCCGTACCGCGCTTCAACGCCGTTTCGACCATGGTCGCCAACAGGGTGGGATAGTCGACACCGCTGGCGGCCCACATCCGCGGATACATCGAGATGGTGGTGAAACCCGGCATGGTGTTGATCTCGTTGATGATCGGCCCACCCTCGGTGAGGAAGAAGTCGACACGAGCCAGACCCTGACAGTCGATGGCGTGAAACGCCCGAATCGCCAACTCGCGCACCTCATCTGCGATGCCGTCGTCGACCTTGGCGGGCACGTCGAGCTCAGCGGCGTCGTCGAGGTACTTCGTCGCGAAGTCGTAGAACGAGTCCTCGCGACCGCGCACACCCGCCACCCGGATCTCACCGACGGTGCTCGCTTCAACCCTGCCGTCGGGGAATTCCAGTACGCCGCACTCCAATTCACGACCGACGACGGCCGCCTCGACGATCACCTTGGGATCGCTGCGTCGTGCCAGCTCGATAGCCGCGGAAAGTTGATCCCACGCCGTCACCCTGCTCACCCCGATCGACGATCCACCGCGCGAGGGCTTGACGAACACCGGCAGCCCGAGTCGTTCGCGATCCTCGAACCCCACGGTCTCTTGCCGCGGGCGCAGCACGACCTGGTCGCCGATGGGCAACCCCTCCGCGGCCAACAGCTTCTTGGTGAACTCCTTGTCCATACCCGACGCGCTGGCCAGCACGCCTGCGCCGACGTACGGCACCCCGGCCAATTCGAGCAGCCCCTGGATGGTGCCGTCCTCGCCGTACGGACCGTGCAGCACGGGGAACACCACGTCGACCGCGCCCAGAACCTCGCCTGCGCCGGGACTCAGTGAGAGCAGCTCGCCACCTCGCCCCGGATCGGCGGCAAGGGCCAACTCTTTTCCGCTTGCGCCGGTGACCTGCGGTAACTGCCCGTCGGCGATGGCCAGGGCATCGGGCTCCGCGTCCGTGAGCATCCACGCGCCGTCCGGCGTGATGCCGATGGCGACCACCTCGAAGCGCTCCGGATCGAGATTGCGCATGATGCTGCCTGCGGAAACACAGGAAATTGCGTGCTCAGAGCTTCGTCCGCCGTAGACAACAGCGACGCGGATCCGTCCGGCCGCGCCCACGGGTGATGCTGCCGCGGACGCGGCATCCTGCTCATCGTGGGCATTCACAACCTAGAGAGGCTACCGTCCAGCCTCGATACAAATCGCTTCAATATGCTGACCTGCGGTTTCATCCCAATGCGTGCTCGAGATCGGCGATCAGATCGTCCGTATCCTCTATACCGGCCGAGATGCGCGCGAAGCCGTCGGCGACCGGATCTCCCCAGCGGGCCCGACGGTCCACCGAGGTGTGAATGCCCCCGAAACTCGTCGAGGCCACCAGAAGAGCGCTGCGCTCGACAAGCGTGTGGACCGCCTGCGCGTTCTCCAACTCGATCGCGACCAGGCCTCCGAACCTCTTCATCTGCAGCGTCGCGATCTGGTGCGATGGATCGTCGGGGAGGCCCGGATAGCGGACCGACTTCACCGCAGGGTGGGTCAGCAGCATCACCGCGAGCGCCTGCGCGTTGTGGCATTGCCGTTCGAATCGCAGGCCCGCACTCCCCAGACTCCGCAGCACCAGCCACGCTTCGAACGCGCCGAGGATCGGGCCCGCGAGCAGACGGTCCTGTTCCACCGCGGCCATCAACTCAGGGTGGCTGCCCGCGACGTATCCCGCGATCACGTCGCTGTGTCCCGACAGTGCCTTCGTCGCGCTGGCCACCACGAGGTCGGCGCCCAAGGACAGCGGCTGCTGTCCCAACGGCGTCGCGGTGGTGTTGTCGACGACGAGTGTCGAACCCCGGCGTCGGCAGTCCAACGCCAGCCGGTGCAGGTCGACGACATCCAGCCCGGGGTTGGCCGGCGTCTCGGCGAGCACCACATCGGCGTCCGCTGCCGCTGCGCACATCTCGACGCTCGCCGCCTCCACAACCGTGACCCCTTGCGGTGCAAGGTATTCCCGGGCATAGCGGCGAACCTGGTTGTAGCCGTCGGCGGGCACGACGAGCTTCTGGCCGGGCTTGGCGAGCACGCGCAGCACCGACGTGATCGCGGCCATTCCGGAACCGAACGTCAAAGCCGCCGCAGCTCCTTCGAGATCGGCGAGCGCAGATTCCAATTGCCGCCACGTCGGGTTCGAGTAGCGTCCGTACTTGTCCAGTGAGTCGGAGTCGTCCGGCGACAGATGAAACGTCGAAGCGGGAACCGGAGGCGGCGCCACCGGGCTTCCTGGAACAGGTTCCGAACCAACGGCTTTGACGCTGCGAGTGGAATCGCCGTAGCGACCGTCCATCGTCCTACTCCGCTTTGGTCGTTCGCCCGAGCAGAAGCGCTACCGCCTCGTACACCGATGCGCCCTTGTGGCAGACCCGGTGCACCGCATCGGTGAGCGGCATCTCGACGTCATAGCTGTCCGCCAACGCGAGAACGGACTGGCACGAGGTCACACCTTCGGCGATATGTCCTTCCGCGGCGCGCAGCGCGGATTCCATGGTGCCACCCTTGCCCAGCCGCTCACCGAACGAGCGGTTCCGGGAATACCGTGACGTGCACGTGGCGATGAGGTCGCCGACGCCCGCCAGGCCCGCCAGCGTTGCCGGCTTGGCGCCCAACGCGATTCCGAGTCGCATGATCTCGGCGAGTCCGCGGGTGATGATCGCTGCCGCGGTGTTCTCCCCCAGCCCCACCCCCGCCGCCATTCCCGAGGCCAGCGCGATGACGTTCTTGCACGCGCCCCCCACTTCGGCTCCGATGACATCGGCGTTGGTGTACGGACGGAAGTATCCGGTCGAGAAGGCGCGCTGCAGCGCGACCGCCCGCCCTGAGTCGTTGCAGGCGACCACGGTGGCGGCCGGTTGTTCGTCGGCGATCTCACTGGCGAGGTTCGGCCCGGAGATCACCGCGACCCGCGACGGATCGGCGCCGGTGACTTGCACGATCACCTGACTCATCCGCATCAACGTGTCCAGCTCGATGCCCTTGGCCAGGCTCACCAACGTGGCATCGTCGCCGATCAGCGGCGACCACTGCACGAGATTGGACCGCAGCGTCTGGGCGGGCACCGCGAGCAACACGGTGCAGGCCCCGTTCAGAGCTTCGGCCGGGTCGCTGGTCGCGCGGATCGTTGCCGGCAGTTCGGCATCACCGAGATAAAAGGGGTTGCGATGTGTGTCGTTGATCTCTTCGGCAAGCTCGGCCCGACGAGTCCACAGCCTCACCTCGTTGCCGGCGTCTGCCAGCACCTTCGCCAATGCCGTTCCCCATGCTCCGGCCCCCAGCACCGCCGCGTCGACCACGCCTTCACCCTAGCGCGGCGCGGTCTGCTGGCAGGATGACGCACATGAGCGGGTCGTCGGGAGCCGATATCGGGCTGGTGATCGCCGTCAAACGGCTGACTGCCGCCAAGACCCGGCTGGCACCGATCTTCTCGGCGGCCACTCGCGAAGGTGTTGTGCTGGCCATGCTGATCGACACCGTCACCGCTGCCGCGGCCGTACCGGCAGTGCAGTCGATCACCGTGGTGACTCCCGACGACGTCGCCGCCGACGCCGCCCGGCAGCTCGGCGCGCGGGTACTCGACGATCCGACGCCGTCCGGCCATCACGATCCACTGAACAACGCGATCTCGGCGGCCGAGAAGACCGTGCGCGGCGAGACATCGAACCTCGTTGTCCTGCAGGGTGATCTACCCGCACTGCAACCACAGGAACTGGGTGAGGCAATCGCCGCTGCCCGAAGTCATCCCCGCAGTTTCGTCGGGGACCGGCACGGCACGGGCACATCGGCACTGATCGCCCTCGGCGTCGCGCTCGATCCGCGGTTCGGTCCAGATTCGGCGCAACGCCATCGCCATTCGGGCGCTATCGAATTGACCGGCGCGTGGCCTGGTCTTCGCTGCGACATCGACACCCCCGACGACCTGCTCGTAGCACGGCGCCTCGGCGTCGGCGCGACAACCGCGCAGGCCATCGCCGGTTCCAGGTAACAGTTGCTGCATCACGGTGGCAGGGCGACTACTCGATAGGGAATCATCGGAGGAATGACGGACGCCGAAACCGAGACCCTCACCGCCGCCTCCGGGTCGACAACGGTCCGGCCGGCAGTACCGCAGTCAGGAGATTCGGCGCCGGAGGCGCCGCCCGCGGCGACCTCGCAAACAGTTGACAACGCACTGCCTGAAGACCGCTACCTCAACCGCGAACTCAGTTGGCTCGACTTCAACGCGCGCGTACTCGCCCTGGCGGCCGACCCCTCCCTCCCACTGCTCGAGCGGGCGAAGTTCCTCGCGATCTTCGCGTCGAACCTTGACGAGTTCTACATGGTCCGCGTGGCCGGATTGAAACGTCGCGACGAGATGGGCCTGTCGGTTCGGTCCGCCGACGGCTTGTCGCCGCGCGAACAACTGCGCCGGATCAATGAGCGCACGCAGCAGATCTCCAACAGACATGCCCATGTGTTCCTGGACGCCGTGCGGCCTGCGCTCGCCGACGAGGGCATCGTGATCGTCACGTGGGCCGAAGTCGACGAAGACGAACGCACACGGCTGTCGACGTACTTCCATGAGCAGGTGTTCCCGGTGCTGACACCGTTGGCGGTCGATCCGGCGCACCCCTTCCCTTTCGTGAGCGGGCTGAGCCTGAACCTCGCCGTCACCGTGCGCCAACCCGAGGACGGCGGGCAGCATTTCGCTCGAATCAAGGTGCCCGACAACGTCGACCGCTTCGTTGAACTGGCGCGCCGCGAGGGCTCCTCCGATGTCGTGCGGTTCCTCCCGATGGAAGAGCTGATCGCCGCGTTCCTGCCCGTGCTGTTTCCCGGCCTCGACATCGTCGAGCATCACGCGTTCCGCATCACCCGCAATGCCGACTTCGAGGTCGAAGAGGATCGCGACGAAGATCTGTTGCAGGCCCTCGAGCGGGAATTGGCCCGGCGACGCTTCGGATCTCCGGTTCGCCTCGAAGTGTCCGACGACATGACCGAGAGCATGCTCGAGTTGCTTCTGCGTGAACTCGATGTCGACACCGGCGATGTCATCGAGGTGCCGGGACTGCTCGACTTGTCGTCGCTGTGGCAGATCTACGACCAGGACCGTCCTGCACTCAAGGATCGTCCATTCGTGCCGGCGACCCCGCCTGCGTTCGGCGAACGTGAGACACCCAAGAGCATCTTCTCGACGCTGCGTGACGGCGACGTCCTGGTGCACCATCCCTACGATTCGTTTTCCACGACGGTGCAACGGTTCATCGAGCAGGCGGCAGCGGATCCCAACGTGCTGGCCATCAAGCAGACGCTGTACCGGACCTCAGGTGATTCACCGATCGTCAACGCACTCATCGATGCCGCGGCGGCCGGTAAACAGGTTGTCGCACTGGTGGAGATCAAAGCGCGCTTCGACGAGCAGGCCAACATCAAATGGGCGCGCGCACTCGAGCGGGCGGGCGTACACGTCGTCTACGGCTTGGTCGGATTGAAGACGCACTGCAAGACCTGCCTCGTCGTGCGCCGCGAAGGATCGACGATCCGACGCTACTGCCATATCGGCACCGGCAACTACAACAGCAAGACCGCGCGCCTCTATGAAGACGTCGGCCTGCTGACGGCCGCGCCGGACATCGGTGCCGACCTCACAGATCTGTTCAACTCGCTGACCGGGTACTCACGCAAAGAGTCGTACCGCAATCTGTTGGTCGCGCCCTACGGTGTCCGTAGGGGAATCGTCGAGCGGATCGAACGTGAGATCGCCGCCAAGCAGTCCGGCGCTGACGCCGGCATCCGACTCAAGGCCAACGCGTTGGTCGACGAGCAGGTGATCGATTCGCTCTATCGAGCGTCGCAAGCAGGCGTCCGCATCGATGTCGTCGTCCGGGGCATCTGCGCGTTGCGTCCAGGTGTGCCCGGATTCTCCGAAAACATCACGGTGCGCTCGATTCTGGGCCGCTTTCTCGAGCACTCGCGAATTATTCATTTCCGCGCCATCGACGAGTTCTGGATCGGGAGCGCCGACATGATGCATCGTAATCTCGATCGACGAGTCGAGGTGATGGCTCAGGTCAAGGATCCGAGGCTGACTTCGCAATTGAATGACGTCTTCGACTCCGCCCTGGACCCGGCCACCCGATGCTGGGAGTTGGACATGGACGGCAGTTGGACGGCGTCGCCGCGTGAGGGTGAGACGGTCCGCGACCATCAGGTGTCACTGATGGAAAGTCGCCGACATCCGTGACGGTGACGATGCGGGGTGAGGGACGAGTCCCGAGGAGGAACGTCACCATACTTCTTGAGATCCATCGGCTGTGAGCTCTTCAGGCCCCGAATGACCAGCAGGAGTTGACGTGCCGAGGAATACCCCGCCCCGCGCAGTTCCGGCGGGTAAGGCTGTATTCGCCGCAGGTGCGGTGCTGTGGCGACGCGGCGACGACGGCTCGCCCGAGGTGGCGGTCATCCACCGTCCTCGGTACGACGACTGGTCACTACCCAAAGGCAAGGTCGACCCCGGTGAAACCGAACCCGTGACCGCGGTGCGCGAGGTGGCCGAGGAGACCGGCTACGCAGCGCATCTCGGTCGGCGGCTTGCCGCCGTGAGTTATCCCGTCGACCAGAACATCAAGAAAGTGCGGTACTGGACGGCACGCGCCATCGGCGGCGAATTCAGCCCGAACGACGAAGTCGACGAACTGAAATGGCTTCCGGTCACCGAAGCCATGAAGGCAGTCGGATACCCGCACGACCGAAAGGTGCTTCGCCGCTTCGTGAAGCTGCCGGCCGACACCAAGACAGTGCTGATCGTCCGGCACGGTACCGCGGGTAGTAAGTCCCGATACAAGGGCGACGACCGGAAACGTCCGTTGGACAAGCACGGCCGCGCCCAGGCCGAGTCCCTCGTCGGACAGCTGCTCTCCTTCGGCGCCGACGTGCTCTACGCCGCGGACCGGACACGCTGTCATCAGACGATCGAACCGTTGGCCGAAGAGCTCGGCGTCACCATAAGCAGCGAACCATTGCTGACCGAGGAAGCCTACGCAGACAACCGGAAGGCCGCGCGCAACCGGTTCCTCGACATCGCCGCTGCCGACGGCACGCCCGTGATCTGCACGCAGGGCAAGGTGATTCCGGATCTCATCTCGTGGTGGTGTGAGCGCGACGGCGTACGCCCGGACAAGTCACGCAACCGCAAGGGCAGCACTTGGGTGTTGTCGTTGTTCGACGGTCGGCTCATCGCCGCCGACCACATCGGCAGTCCGCTCGCCGTCAAGAAGTGACGTTCGCGGTCGGCAGACCGCTCGGAGCCGAGAAGCCGCCCGATACACAAACGCGCCGTGGGTCGCCTTCGCTTGATTGCCGGCTCAGCCGGCGCGACCCACGGCGCGTTCGGTGTGCGAATTTAGCGGCGGCCCTTCTTGGCCGGCGCGCGTTTCACTGCCTTCTTGGCGGGCGATCGCTTCACAGCCTTCTTGGCTGCAGTGCGCTTCACTGCCTTCTTGGCCGGCGACTTCTTGGCGGCCGTCTTCTTGGCAGCTGTCTTCTTCGCCGGTGACTTCTTGGCTGCTGCCTTCTTCACTGTCTTCTTGGCTGCAGTGCGCTTCACTGCCTTCTTGGCCGGCGACTTCTTGGCGGCCGTCTTCTTGGCAGCTGCCTTCTTCGCCGGAGCCTTCTTCGCTGCCTTCTTGGCTGCTGTCTTCTTCACAGCCTTGCGGGCGCCGCCCGCAGACGATCCACGCTTCACTGCTGGTCCTTCCGCCGGGAGGCGCTGTGCGCCAGAGACAACCGCTTTGAACTGAGCACCGGGCCGGAATGCCGGCACGGACGTTGGCTTGACTTTCACGGTCTCGCCGGTGCGCGGGTTGCGCGCAACACGAGCGGCACGACGACGTTGTTCGAAAACGCCGAAGCCGGTAATGGTGACGCTGTCACCTTTGTGAACCGCACGCACGATGGTGTCAACGACATTCTCCACCGCTTCTGTTGCCGACCGACGATCCGAGCCCAATTTCTCCGTGAGTACGTCGATGAGCTCTGCTTTGTTCATGCAAAACCTCCGAAAACCAGTAGCCCACTTTGGGCCGACTAGAGGACACGGTAAACCTATTGCCTACTGATTTCCAAGAGCCACGCGCAATTTCAGTAAAATCCAGCGAACTTTCTTGCCCCCCTTGGGCTCCTGCCGGGGGCCCGGATAACCGGGTTATCTGACCGCGTTTTGGGTTACGCGTACCAATTCGTCACCGCTGCAACGTACGCGGTTTCCAGTTCGGTCGGCGTGCTTCATACGACTCGATTTCATCACATTTGCGCAGCGTAATGCCTATATCGTCAAGTCCTTGGAGAAGTCGCCAGGCGGTGTAATCGTCAATGTTGAACGGCACCATGACCGTTCCCGCAACGACGTTCCGATCTTGAAGATTCACAGTGATTTCCATGCCGGGATGCTCTTCGATCAGCTTCCACAACAGTTCGACATCATCTTGGGCGACTTGTGCCGCCAACAGACCCGCCTTGCCCGCGTTGCCCCGAAAAATATCGGCGAAGCGCGATGAGATGACGACTCTGAATCCATAGTCCATGAGTGCCCAGACAGCATGCTCGCGCGATGAGCCGGTGCCGAAATCCGGACCCGCGACCAACACCGAGCCTTTGTCGAACGGTGAAAGATTCAGCACGAACGTCGGGTCGTTGCGCCATGCCGCGAACAGACCGTCCTCGAAACCCGTTCTGGTGACCCGCTTCAAATAGACCGCCGGGATGATTTGGTCGGTGTCGACATTGGATCTGCGAAGCGGAACGCCGATGCCGGTATGCGTACGGAATGGTTCCATGACGAACTCCTTTACTGCGTCAGGTCGGCGGGCGAGGACAATGTGCCGCGCACGGCGGTGGCCGCGGCGACTGCGGGCGACACCAAATGTGTGCGACCGCCCTTGCCCTGACGGCCCTCGAAATTTCGGTTCGACGTGGATGCGCAACGTTGTCCGGGAGACAATTGATCCGGATTCATTCCAAGACACATCGAGCATCCGGCCTGTCGCCACTCGGCGCCGGCCGCGGTGAAGATTTCGCCGAGGCCCTCGGATTCGGCCTGTGCACGCACCCGCATCGAGCCCGGCACGATGAGCATCCGCACACCGTCGGCGACCGTCCGGCCGTCGAGCACCTCTGCGACCACACGCAGATCCTCGATGCGTCCGTTGGTGCACGAGCCGACGAAGACGGTGTCGACGGGAATGTCCCGCATGGCCGTTCCGGGTCGAAGATCCATGTACGCCAACGCCTTCTCAGCAGACTGACGCTGGCCCTCGTCGAAGATCAGCTCAGGATCGGGCACTGACGCCGACAGAGGGACGCCCTGCCCGGGATTGGTTCCCCACGTGACGAACGGGCTCAGCGTCGAGGCGTCGATGTACACCTCGGTGTCGAACTCTGCGCCCTCGTCGGTGCGCAGTTCCTGCCACGCTGCGACGGCGGCATCCCAGTCGGCGCCCTGGGGCGCATGCGGACGGCCACGCAAGAACTCGAACGTTGTTTCGTCCGGCGCGACCATTCCCGCACGCGCACCGGCCTCGATGCTCATATTGCAAATAGTCATGCGACCTTCCATCGACAGGGATTCGATGGCACTGCCGCGGTATTCGATGACATATCCCTGTCCCCCGCCGGTTCCGATCTTCGCGATCACGGCGAGGATGATGTCCTTCGCGCTCACACCGGCAGGAAGACTGCCGTCGACGTTGACCGCCATCGTCTTGAATGGACGTAGCGGCAACGTCTGCGTCGCGAGCACGTGCTCGACCTCGGACGTGCCGATGCCCATCGCGAGTGCACCGAACGCACCATGTGTAGAGGTATGACTGTCGCCGCACACCACCGTCGTGCCGGGCTGGGTGAGCCCGAGTTGCGGGCCGATGATGTGAACGATTCCTTGTTCGGCGTCGCCCATCGAGTGCAGACGGATACCGAACTCTGCGCAATTGCGACGCAGCGTCTCGACCTGAGTGCGCGACACCGGATCGGCGATGGGCTTGTCGATGTCGATCGTCGGCACGTTGTGATCCTCGGTGGCGATCGTCAGATCGGGCCTGCGGACCGGACGGTTGTTGAGCCGCAGACCGTCGAATGCTTGCGGACTGGTCACTTCGTGAACCAGATGCAGATCGATGTAGATGAGGTCGGGTTCACGCGCGTCACCCTCGCCGGATCCGAGGGAGACGACATGGTCGTCCCACACTTTTTCTGCCAGAGTGCGCGGCTTTACTTCGGAGGCCATCTTGACTTTCTCACATTCTGGGAAGCTAGTATCTCCCTATGAGACAGGATAGCGGCATCGGCGTGCTGGACAAAGCCGTGGGCGTACTGCATGCGGTCGCCGAATCGCCGTGCGGGCTCGCCGAGCTGTGTGAGCGCACCGGCCTGCCCCGCGCAACCGCACACCGGCTGGCCGCCGGCTTGGAAGTGCACCGGCTGTTGATGCGCAACGGCGACGGCCGGTGGCGGCTCGGGCCCGCGCTGACCGAATTGGCCGGGCAGGTCAACGATCCGCTCCTGGCGGCGGGCGCGGTCGTCCTTCCGCGATTGCGTGAGATCACCGGAGAAAGCGTTCAGCTGTATCGGCGCGAAGGCACAGCCCGGATATGCGTAGCGGCGCTGGAACCACCTGCCGGGCTTCGAGATACCGTGCCGGTCGGCACGAGGTTGCCGATGACGGCCGGTTCGGGAGCCAAGGTGCTGCTCGCGTACGCCGAC